>Ga0209382_10009323_pt1 | contig 12295 bp, 10 predicted proteins | sample SoiMetdeltSBSDD5_FD_187599 | JGI IMG/M metagenome (GOLD analysis project Ga0209382, IMG submission 187599) | Bulk soil microbial communities from a Populus tree surrounding site in Tennessee, USA - Soil MetaG P. deltoides SBSDD5 (SPAdes) (version 2) | ecosystem: Environmental > Terrestrial >... | reverse complement strand
CCACATAAACAGGCAGATCGTAAGGACCGAGCTGAGTTCCCGCCCAGTGTAGAGTGAATGCCTGTCCGTCGTTGGAAACAGTCGCCACAATCACCGGATCACCGGGCGTGCTCGCATCAGCCACCTCCGGCACCTGCGTCAATTTCAACTCCACGATCCTGGCCGGACTGACGAACTTCGGCCTCTTCCCGTCCTCGAGTCGCCGGACATTCGCTTTGAAGAAGAAGGCGCGACGCCGGATCGAATCGTCCTTTTCGCGGAGTTCATCATACGACACCAACACGTCCTGGTTGTCGCTTGTCCGGTACAACCGCACGCTCGACTGAGGCGCGGGCAAACAACGGTTCACACCGCCGGCGTCCCAAAGACGGCCGGTGATGGAGGAATCGCGCACCGATTCACAACCGGTCGATAGGATTGTAAGACAGACAATCAGCAAACCGGCAACGAAGCGCTGCGACCCATTGGACTGGTTGCGCCGGCTCATAATTGGGACAAAACACCAGCCAGGCTTTCTTTTCGACACAAAAATCAACGCAGTCACAGACAAATTCTGGTCTAGCCTCGCACTGTAGCGACGGTCTGTGACCGCCGCCGGGCTGATCGATTTTGGACTACGGCGCTCACAGAGCGCCGCTAACGAACGAGTGTGAGATTTCCGGGCTGGCGTGCGCCAGGGACCCATTGGGTCGCGGTTTCACGAAGCAATCGCTACTCTGCGTCGCCGAGAAAACGCACCAGCACCGCCACCTGGATCGTCGCGCCCAGGTTCATCAACGCGTGCAGAATGATCGTCGTATAGATCGAACCGGACCTCAGCCGCGCATAACCTAGAAGGAGCCCGAAAACAAAAATTGTGGCTTTGCCATAGAAGTCGTATTGAAAATGGATCCCTGCCCATAGTATGGACGTCAGCACGACCGCACCTGGAACGCCCAGCTTGGATCGACTGAATCCGGCCAACAGAAACCCGCGAAAGAACACCTCTTCCATCAACGGCGCCGCGACGATGACCGCCAGCCACAAAAACGGCACCAGCCCGGCCGTCTGATAAGCGTCCACCATGAATTCCGGAACGATGGGCCGGCCCAGAAGCGTCGTGAACACATCCGACAACAGGAGCAACCCAAGAAGCGCAATACCCCACCGGAACACGGTCTTCGCCGGCACCGCATTCAACGCGAGGTAGTCCTTCACCGGCGGGCCCTTTCGCAACCAGGCAAACAGCCACGTCATTCCAATGCCAACCGGCGCCGCGGCGCATGTTGCGAACGCCAGAAAAAGACCATTCGATTCAAGCGTCTTGGGGTCCGACAAAACTTCTCTGTTGCCCGCGATCGCAAGACCCGCCGCAAACAGAATCAACATCACCGTCTGTGACACGACGTACAAAACCGCAATTGCCGCGCCCAGACCCAGCGTCGCCCAGAAACCCCACGGGCCGGCGGATCGTGTGTGGGAGACAGCGCTTTCTCCGATCTGTGGCGGAGACGGCGATTCGATTGACGGCAACGCTCCCTGCTCCGCTTTCATTCGGCCTTCGCTCGTGCCGTTAGGGGCGTATCTCATTTCATTGCAATCCGACGACTGGGTGCGGTTCCTTTCCCCTCACCCTGCCTGCGGGGCCGAAGCCCTTTTTCGCGGCGAAGGCCCGACCCTCTCCGCATCGAAGTGCTTTCTCCCCACAGCCCTCACCCGGTCTTCGACCACCCTCTCCCGTTCCCACGCGCGTGGGACAGAGGGAACAGCCGAAGCGGCGTCCGAGAACCAAGGATGTCCTGTGAGCAGAAGGGGGAAGCAAACGTCCAAACTTCCCCGCAGTTCCAAGAAACTCAGATGCGCTCTGCCGTCAGCCTGGCGGAAAAAAATCATTGCCACAACGTCTTTCTCCCGGTGAGCTAACTCTGTTCCTCCTGCGGGAGGGACGGCATGTCGCCGTCCATAAATGTCTCGGCTCGCCATGCGGCGGCTCTCCCCGCGGCCAGAAAGATTCTATGACTCAGAAATCTTACAGATACGTAACCAGCCTCTGGAACGATGCGGAAGCCGTGAAGCTGAGCGGCGTGGACCGGCTCATCTACCGCTCCAACAAGCTCGGCTCAGACCAGCGCATCACCAACACCGGCGGCGGCAACACTTCCTCGAAACTCGCCGAGAAAGATCCGCTCACCCTCGAATCGGTCGAAGTCCTTTGGGTTAAAGGTTCCGGCGGCGACCTCCGCACCAGCGCCAAGGAGAATTTCTCCTCGCTCTATCAGCAAAAGCTGATCGACCTTCAGAGAGCTTATGCCGCGCGCAAAGACAAGGGACCCAAGTCTCCCGCCGAGGACGACATGGTGGCGATGTACAACCATTGCACTTTTAACCTCAACCCCCGCGCCTCCTCCATCGACACGCCGCTCCACTCGTTCATCCCGGCCAAACACGTGGATCATACACATCCGAACGCCCCCATCGCGGTCGCGGCGTCCGCCAACTCGATCAGGCTGACGAAAGAAGTCTACGGCGACGATGTGGTCCACACGCCGTGGTTGCGGCCCGGTTTCGAGCTGGGGTTGGAGATGCAGAAGATTTGCAAAGACAATCCCAAGGCCCGCGGCATCATGATGGGCCAGCACGGCCTCATCAACTGGGCGAATGACGACAAGGAATGCTATTTCCTCACGCTCGACCTGATCGAAAAGGCCTCGGCCTATATCGAGGAGAAATACGCCGCCAAAGGTGGGGACAAAGCGGCCTTTGGTGGCGCGAAGCACGCCGCGCTGTTCGAGGAAGTCCGCCGCAAAGTTTTTGCGCGATTACTCCCGTGGCTGCGCGGCCAGGTCAGCCAGACCGGAAGTCCGGCTGCCACCCGGCGATTCATCGGGACTATCCAGGACGACGAAAAAATCCTGCGTTTCGTGAACTCGAAGGACGCGCCGCGCCTGGCGGAGCTGGGCACCAGTTGCCCCGACCATTTCCTCCGCACCAAAATCAAGCCGCTCTATGTCCCGCTCGACGGCGACCTCGTCGACTTCAGCGATGCGTCGATTGAAACCCACGTTGGTGCTCTCAAGAAGAAGCTGACCGTCGGCCTCGAGCAATATCGCAAGGACTACGCCGATTATTACAACCGCTGCAAACGGGCTAACTCACCGGGGATGCGCGATCCCAACCCGACCGTCATTCTCATTCCTGGCCTTGGCATGATCGCGTGGGGCAAAGACAAGAGCGAATCGCGCGTCACCGCCGAGTTCTATAGCTGCGCGGTCGAAGTCATGCGCGGCGCCGAAGCCATCGACCAATATATTTCGCTCCCCCAACAGGAGGCCTTCGATATCGAGTATTGGCTGCTCGAAGAAGCAAAGTTGAAGCGGATGCCTCCCGAGAAGGAACTTGCCCGCCAGGTGGCGGTCGTCATCGGCGCCGGTTCCGGCATCGGCAAAGAGGTCGCGCACCGTCTGGTCAAGGAAGGCGCGCACATCGTCTGTGTGGACGTCAAAGCCGAAACCGCACAGACGACGGCGAAAGAAATCACCGACAAATATGGCCTTGGCATCGGCGTCGCCGGCTCCGGCATTTCGAATTGCGGTCCGGCCATCGGCCTCGCCTGCGACATTACCAACCGCGCCAGCGTCCGCGCGATGCTCGACCAGGTCGCGCTCGCCTACGGCGGCTTCGACTCCATCATCGTCACCGCCGGGATCTTCTTCGCCCCCGACACCACCGGTCACATCCCCGACGACAAATGGGGACTGACGTTCAACATCAACGTCACCGGCAGTTACATCGTTGCCGACGAAGCCGCCAAGACGTGGAAGGATCAGGGTTTGGCCGGCAATCTCGTGCTCACGACCAGCGCCAACGCCGTCGTCGCCAAGAAGGGTTCGGTCGCTTACGACACCAGCAAAGCCGCGGCCAATCATCTCGTCCGGGAACTGGCCATTGAGTTGAGCCCGCTCGTGCGCGTCAACGGCGTGGCTCCGGCGACCGTGGTGCAAGGCAGCGCGATGTTCCCGCGCGACCGCGTCATCGCCTCGCTGGCCAAATACAATATTCCCTACACCGAGACCGAGTCCGACGATTCGTTGCGCAGCAAACTCGCAAAGTTCTACGCGGACCGAACCCTGACCAAGACGCCGATCACGCCGGCGGACCAGGCTGAGGCGTTCTTCCTGCTGGTGAGCCAGCGCCTCAGCAAAACCACGGGTCAGGTGATTACGGTGGACGGCGGGTTGCACGAGGCGTTCCTGCGGTAGCGCGGGGGGAGGGATCAACTTAATCCGTCTGTTACGCACTCTGCGTTGGGGTGCGCCATCCAACGCACTGCCGAGAGGCGCCGACTGAAATGGCGAGAGACGAACTGTGCAACGACGCGCGTAAACACTCCCTCTCCCCGGGGGAGAGGGCCGGGGGTGAGGGCGAGCATCCTATCCGACTGAATAGTTGGCTTAGCTGGAACGATCCCGTTGAAAATAGGGAGCGCACGCGCCTCGCGTGCAGTGTTCCGCGCCCTCGCGGAACACCCGAGAGCTTCTACGCGACACAAGCCGGAATGGATTTCACAGAAGCAAACGAAGGAAACAAAGAGGCAAAGAATTCTACGTCCGGCGGTGTGCTAACGAATAGTTCGATCCCTCTCTCGCCAACCTGACGTACCCTGGCGCTCCAGTTCCTGGATCAGCATTCCGTTTCTTCCACCAAACCACGCGTGAAAGACGCAGATGGCGATGAGCAACAGCCAGCAGATTTTCTTAACAGAACTGATTCTGTCTGTCTTCATGTCGGAATAGCTGAAGCTCGGGACTGCCCCGGGCCCGCGCAACGAACGGCCTATCTCGCCAGAGCTTCTGAGCAACGGCGGAAAAAGTATTGCCTCGCTGGTGCGCACTTCTTGCTCGGGACGTCTCTCATTTCAATCGGGTGGGGACATCTGCTCCAGCAGAAACCGGTAGATGGGCTTCCAAAACCGTCCCGCCCGAGCATACCGAGGTCGAAGCCAATTCAGAGTGGCTGCTAACCCGCACCCGATAGCCGTGCCCACCCACCAAGTGCCTCTTGCGAGATCAACGTGCCGATGGCCTGTAGAAAGAGCACGAACCAGTTCGTAACCACAACGACGAGCAATGAAGCCCCCCCAGCTAATCTTTTTGTCTGGCGTCCGAATGGCCGTGTCCTTTTCGTGTTTCATCTGAATTGTCCCGAACAGGTATTAGCCTCCGTTGCATGCATGCGCGCAACGCGATCGCGCACCGTCGGTATTTCAGCGGAGGCTATTACCACGGAGTTATGAAGCAGATTTCGGAATTCCTTTCAAGGACCATAACCGGACCGGAGTGTTCGGCGCCAGCGGGACCGCAACTTGGCGCTACCACCGGAGAGCGCCCGTCCTCGGGCGCAGAAGGCGTCGAGGATAGCGAGGTGTCGTAAGTTCTCACGCGCGGGCGGCCGACCGTTGCTGCGCCCGAGGACGGGCGCTCTCCGCTCAAAATCTGCCTTCCGATGGCGATATCGAGGTGCGCCGTCACCAACTGAACGTTGCGTTTTCCATTCCTACCTGCGACACTTCGAATCGATCATTGGATTCATGCTCTCATTGCCTATCGGCAATTTTTCCGATAGTCCTATTCAACCGACCGAAGACGACTATGAGAACTCCATCTCCTGAAGACGCGTCGCATATCGGCTCGAGTCAACCACGAGGCTGGGGCTTCACCTTGATCGAGCTACTGGTCGTCATCGCCATCATCGCGATCTTGGCGGGTCTGCTGTTGCCCGCCCTGGCCAAGGCCAAGACCAAGGCGCAGGGCATTGGCTGCATGAACAACCTTAAACAGCTCCAATTGGCCTGGTACCTGTACGCGGACGACAACCGGGATAAACTGGTCCCCAACGGGACAGGCGCCCAAATCGGCTGGATCGAAGGCTGGTTGATGACGCCCCAGGACGCCACCAATGTGAACCTCATCAAGGCACCTCGAGGGATGTTGTGGAACTACAACCAGTCGCTCGGTATCTACAGATGCCCGGCGGACAAAAGCGTCGCCCGCGTGGGAAACAGGATTCTGGGTCCACGGGTTCGCAGCATGTCGATGAACGGCAATATGAACGGCGACAGCTGGTACACGGCCCTCATTAACAACAGGTATTACACGTATCGAAAGTATTCCGAGATCGTCCGGCCGTCCCCGACTGAAGCCTTTGTGTTTCTCGACGAGCATCCGGACGCCATCGACGACGGATATTTTCTCGTCGACCTGATCTCCAGGCATCTTTGGGGAAATTGGCCGGCGAATTATCACAATGGGGCGTGCGGTTTCTCCTTTGCGGATGGTCACGCCGAAATCAAGAAGTGGCGGGATCGACCCACGTTAAGGGCAAAGCTAACACCCGGGACTGATGGGCCGTGTCCCAATGACGTTCCCTGGATTCAAGCCCGAACTTCGGCACCGATCAATCCGAACACTCCGTTTCCTCCCTGAGCATCCAGGTTCCGCCGAAACCACCAATGAACCCAGCGCGGCGGAGCCGCAATCGAACGGAGTACGCCCGTCCCCGGACGCAGGAACGCCCAATCGCCAACGGTGTCGGTGAAATTCTGAGCGCCACTCCCAGAGGAAGTTGCTGCGGCCGAGGACGGCCGCACTCCGTCCCGCGGTCGCGGGATGCCCATCCAAGTCCTTGTCTTATCTGTGTCGATCCGTATGATCCGTGGTTAATCCACTGCACACATACGACTTGGCCGTCCCCGTGGTTCGGCTACGCCGCAACGCTGTAGAACCGAGCGGCATTGCCACCAAAGAACTTTGCGCGGGCTTCACCACTGAGCTGCCGTGTGTACTCATCCACCAATCCAAACACTCGCTCGTAACTTCCGGCGAGGAGACAGACCGGCCAGTCGGAACCGTACATCAGACGACCAACCCCGAATGCTTCGAAGACAACGTCGAGATAGGGCTTGAAGTCGGACGGTTTCCAATTCGCGTGGTCCGCCTCGGTAATCATGCCGGAGACCTTGCAACACACGTTCGTTGCTTTGGCCAGTTCGCGGATCTGTTCGCGCCACGGCGAGAGGGTGCCGCTCTTGATGAACGGCTTGGCGATGTGATCGAGCACGAAAGCCTGTCCGGGGAAGCGCTTCACCAGTTCAATCGCTGCCGGCAGTTGCTTCGGATAGATGAGGATGTCGTAGGTGAGATTGAACGGCTCGAGCTTGCCGATGCCGCGGAGGAAATTCGGCCGCAGCATGAAGTTCGAATCCGGCTCGTCCTGCACGACGTGGCGAACGCCAACAAACCTCGGATGCTTCGACAATTCCTCAAGTTGTTCCTCGACGCGCTCGGACTGTAAATCCACCCAGCCGACGACCCCTTTGATGATGGGCGCATGATCGGCGAGCGTGAGGAGCCAGCGCGATTCCTCTACCGTCTGCCGCGCCTGCACCGCGATGCAACCGTCGAGACCGGCTTTGGCCAGTAATGGCGCCAGGTCATTCGGCAGCCAGTCGCGATGCAACGGCGAGCCTTTGGGAATCCACCGGTACTGCTGCTCGTCGTAGGACCAGAAGTGTTGATGAGAGTCGATCTGGATGCCGGATGCCGGATCCTGGATGCTGGATGCCGGATCCTGGATGCTGGATTGCACAGGACGGCTACTTCTCGCTCCGATGACCTTGTTCGACGCTTTGGAGAAAATTGTTGAGCTTCTTTCCAAGGGTGTTCATGCGGTCTTGTAGATCGTCGAAGAGCTTTTTGTCGATAAGGGAGCCGGTTTCAAACAGAGTCTCCAAATGATCGATCGTCTCGTCGGAAGATCCCAACGCATAGACAAGATGCTTGACGAACTCCTGTTTGTAGCGGCGACCGTAGCCCTCGACGATGTTGGAACGAATCGATTTGACGGATCGGCGAATCTGACTGGCTTCCTCGAACTGCTCGAACTTCGGAAGCTTCGTCAAAGTCATCTTGTGGATATCAATCGACATCTGCCGCGCCAATTGCCAGATCTGAAGATTTCGATAACTCATAGAATTAGTCGTTAAGCGGTCGTAACCACCTGGAATCCAGCATCCAGCATCCGGCATCCGGCATCCAGGATCCAGCATCAAGTATCGAGACTCACCACCGCTTTGATCACCCCCGTCTCCGGCTTCAGCCAGTTCGGAAACTCGGCGATCATGTTGTCAAAATCCGCGTGATGCGTGATCCACGGCCGCGTGTCGATCTGACCGTCCTCGATCAATTGAATGATCCGCGTGAAGTCGGGCGGGAGGGCGTTGCGACTGGCCAACAGCGTCAACTCGCGCCGGTGCATGATCGCGGCGTGCGGAAAGGAAACCTCCTGTTGCGTGATGCCGACATAGACGACCCGCCCCGCGAACGCGCAGTAATTCAACGCCCGGCCCATCGACGTGTTGCTTCCGGTGGCATCGATCACCACGTCGGCATGCTGGCCGTTCGTCATCTCCGCGAGACGCTTCAACTCCTCGCCATCGCCCTTGGCGAAAATCGTGTCGCGCACGCCCATCTTCTCGCGCACGAACTCCAGCCGCTTCTCATTCATGTCCATCGCGATGGTCTTTGCACCGCTGAGTTTGGCGAATTCGATCACCGATAAGCCGATCGGTCCCGCGCCGATGACGAGGACGTGTTCGTCCGATTGCGGATTGCCGCGGTTGATGGCGTGGCAGCCGATGGCGAGCGTCTCGACCAGCGCACATTGTTCGGGCGCGAGCTTGTTTGCCGGATGCAGCTTGCGCGCGGGCAGGACGATGCGTTCGGTCATGCCGCCGTCCATCATCACGCCGAGCACTTTGAGGTTCTCACAGCAGTTGCTGTTGCCCTTGCGGCACGGGAAGCACTCGCCGCAGTTCATGTACGGCTCCACAGAACAGCGATCGCCGGGCTTCACATTGGCCACGCCTTCGCCCACCGCGAGGACTTCGACGCCGAGTTCATGACCCGGAATACGCGGGTAGCTGAAGAAAGGCATCTTGCCGAGGTAACCGGAAAAGTCCGTCCCACAAATACCGACCCGTTGCACGCGCACCAACGCCTGGCCGGGTCCTGGCGCAGCGGGGCCGGGTACGTCAATGAGGCGGAAGCTTTGCGGCTTTTCGAGTTGGATGGCTTTCATGTCAACGAGTTGACGCGAATTTCACGAATTGGCGCGAATTCAATTGCGAGCACTTCCCGCATTCCTGGTTTTCAAATCCGTACTCCTATCTCTCAAAGTTTGCACAGGCTTCAAGGATCGTTTGGAGCGCGACCGGTCCCCGGTCGCAGCAGCCCCGACAACCCACGGCCACTTCCAAAACCTCCCACGTTCAGCCGAGAGCCGATCCTGCTGGGCCCCGGCACGTCGCACGGCCGTCAATTTCGGAGCGCGCCCATCCTGGGCGCAGCGGCTCCGAAGACCGCGGATGCAGGAGAGTTTTCCTAAGCCCATCCGACTGCGGACGCGCTGCGGCCTGGAAGGCCGCGCTCCGCAAAAACTCGCGCAGCCGTCGAACATTCCCGCCCACAGGAGCGCGACCGGTCTCCGGTCGCAGCAGCTACGAGAGCGTTGAGGGGGTTGGAGTGTACCGGAGTCGCCCGTCTTATGCGGACCGGCTGGGCGCCGGGACGTCGCGCGCTCCGATTCGGTTTGCGGGTCCGCCGCGCTGGATTCATCCGTGGTCAAGATCATTCCGTTCGACATCCCATCGTCAGCAGCACGTTTGCCCAGAGCGCCTGGTCGCCGGTTTGGATCGTGAGCACATGATCCGGGGATTCGACCGCTTTGTAAAAGTCCCATTTCGATATCGGCTCGAGCTTGAGTTTGAGCCGGGCTTCCTTGAGCACCTGGCGAAACTCTTTCCAGACCGGCGGTTCGCCTTTTTGCGCGTAGGCATCATCGGGTGGAATGCCCATCGTGTTGACGTGATCCACCGGCACCGCGCTCAGGACGGCGCGCAGCACCTGCGCGCACGTCACCACGCCCGGAGACAAATTCAGACAAATCAACTCGGCGTTCGGACCGCGTTTGGTCGAAGCCGGATAATTGCCGTCGGCGATCAGCACCTTCGCGTGATGCCCGGCGCGAGCGAGCACTTCATTGATCTTCGGATGGATGAGCTGGTGTTTGAGCATCGCGATCAGTGTGTCATGCCAGGCGGCCGCCGACAGCGCGCACATAGTATGTCCAAAACGCTGCGACCTCGCGAAGAATCGACCGCAACGGCCAGTTCCGCGCCCAATGGGAAGGCGTTGCAGGAACCGTGTAAACCTCCCGGCCGGCGGCATGGTAACCGAGCTTGATGCGCGGAAGGTGGTAGAACTCACTGACGGCGACAACCCGGCTCTCGGCTGTTCCCTGAAGGGCCAGCGTCGTGTTGCGGATTGTTGCGGCGGTGCTGAGCCCGTGGCGATCCAGAGCAATCACATCGTCAGGGACGCCCAGCGACTGCGCGAGGCGGCGCATGGCTTCTGTCTCATGCACAGCGCCGTCGCCGGGACCTCCGGAGAAGATGAGCCTGGAGACGAGTCCCTGATGGTAAAGCCCGCAGGCGGTACGTACGCGGTCGGCCAGGGCCATTGAAGGACGGCCATCCGCGTACGTCCGCGCGCCAAACACGACCGCCACATCGGCCTGCCGGCGGTAATCGGTATGGCCAAAACAGAAAACCTGCAGCACCGGGAACGCAAGACAACACAACGCGAAGGCGCCGACGGTGGCCAAACGGCGTCGAGCATCCGGTTCGGAATTCTTCCGCACGACAATCCCGATCCACAGGGAAGCACCCACCACGAGCATGGAAAAAGGGACCGGCATAAGCGCTCGAATTGACCCTCGCGCCAGGAGCACCCAAAACACCGCTGAGTTCACAAGCGCGATCGCCGCGATCACGAGCAGACTGGCGAGCGTCAAACTGCGGCGCCATGGGGCGCAACGAGGCCAGATGGCAAATACGAACAGAAAGGCGCCGGTAACAAACAGCAGCGCGTGGGCGAGTGCATGTGGCAGCAGACGCACATCAATCCACCACAGGTTGGCGTCAAATTGCGGAGAAAGAAATCGCACGAGGCTGTTGAGCAGTGAGAATCCACTCAGAAACAGGGCGGTGCCTCGGGCACCTGCGTCGAGCGTCGAGTAATTGTGCGGATGAGACAGGTTGTTCATGGTGGTGTGTTCGATATCAGCTCGCGGTGAATTGGCGGAATGCCTTGATCGATTGAGCCGCCGCTGCATCGCTGTCGGGCAACGGCAAAACCTCGGCGGAAAGATATCCGGCGTAGCTGATCTGTCGCAGAGCCTGCACTATCGGCGCAACGTCTGTGTGGCCGAAGCCGATTGCATGACGGTTGCTGTCCACAAAATGAATGTGACCCAGTCGTGGGCCGGCCAACCGCAGCGCGTCCGCGATATTGGCCTCCTCGATGTTCATGTGAAACAGATCGCAGAGCAACTTCGCGTTCTGCGTGTGGAGTGTTTTAAGGAAAGCCACGGACTCGTCAACGCGGTTGAGCACATTCGTTTCGTAACGATTGAGCGGTTCAAACAGCAGGGGAAGGCCGTGAGCCTGCGCGCGCGGCGCAAGTTCTTCGAACGCCTCAGCCAGCCAGCCGAGCGCCTGGTCGCGAGAGACGCTGCCTTCCCAGCGGCCCTGCATCGAGCCGACGATGGCCGGCGCGCCAAGGCCGCCGGCCAGATCAATGACCGCCGCGACAAATTCGCGGGCACGGCGGCGCACCGCTGCGTCGGGATCCGTGAGGCGCAATTTGTGAACCACCCAGCCGGCACCGGTCCCCATCGCGGCCAGCCGGAGATGATACTGAGCCAGCAGGCGCTTGAGCTGACCAGGATCCAGTTCCTGTGGCGAACGGGGAAACACTTCCACCGCGTCAAATCCCAGCGCGGCCGCCTTCGCGCATCCGGCCGGAAGATCGTTCCAGAAAACGAAGGGACCGCCGCGGGCTTCGGGGACAAGCGAGATCGTCACGGCAGAGCGCATGATTGGACCATGCTTACCAGCGAAACCGTGTCGCGGTCAAACGAAGACGCGCCGACAAGTAATCGCAGGGGGCGCCCGTTGGAAAGTTCGGACCGCGCGCCGTCCCGGCGCGCAGCGGGTTCAAAGGCGAACGGACGGATTCGAAGGAATTTCAATCGCTTGGTGATATCGGGGCTGCTGCGACCGAGGGACCGGTCGCGCTCCGTGCCCGCCACTTCTCGAGGCATGACGCGCGGATGATTCGCCGCAAAAGTTCTGGCCACGGGCCAGAGCGGTTTCTATTGTCCCCTCTCAGAGCGCGACCAACTGATAGAAACTGAATGC
>Ga0209382_10009321_pt1 | contig 12297 bp, 9 predicted proteins | sample SoiMetdeltSBSDD5_FD_187599 | JGI IMG/M metagenome (GOLD analysis project Ga0209382, IMG submission 187599) | Bulk soil microbial communities from a Populus tree surrounding site in Tennessee, USA - Soil MetaG P. deltoides SBSDD5 (SPAdes) (version 2) | ecosystem: Environmental > Terrestrial >... | reverse complement strand
GATCGCCTTTCCGCATGCGCGCCAGGCCACGATTGTGGTAAGCGCCCGCGTGACCGCCGTCGAAAACGATGGCCAGCGAATAATCGTCAATAGCGCGCTCAAGCTCGCCCTTATTGAGCCAGCCGTTGCCGCGCTCCACGTAGGAGGCGGCGGACTGCGCTCGTGATCCCTGCGCCTGCGCCCCCGATACAGCGCACATCAAGAGAAAAAGAAGACCAATACAACGTGACATCCCTCCTCCAAACGGATTGACTTGCCGGCGCCGGCGCTCAATGTGTTTTTCACTTACGAAATGCGCTAAAGACGTAATCGCGATCTTTTTGCGAGGTGTGGCAGGCGTAACACTTTGTCGGGGCCTCTGCGCCTATCATTCGATCTGTTTGGCTGTCGCCTCTGAATTCCTCAAAGCCCCAGCCTCCGGTCGCGGCGTATCGTTTGCTGTCCTTTACCATAACGCTGGTGAATCGTCTTGCCCCTTCATTTGTCCTTCCCTCGCTGTAGGCGTCATCTTCTGTTTTAAGGAAGTCGTACACAAGAATTGAACCCTCGGGAAAACGGCCGGTACGATACCCTTCCATTCCTTTTTCATTAGCGTAAATGTGCTGGATTCCTCCAATTTTTTCGTAGGCGGGGCTCTTTGGGCCAATGATTGTGCTTTTCACATGCGTCCACTGGCGGTAGCCTGCAGGATATGGAATTGCGTCGTTAGACTGAGCCCACGAAGACAGACTGCAAGTCACAATGCAGGTTACGGCGAGCGCGAGAAAGATTACTCTTCCCCGCTGAGCCAACGAGATCAGCCTTTCGTTTTTTTTGTGAATCGCCATTGATCATCTCCTCAGAAAAATGGTAGGGCAAACTGGCAGTTTGCCTGGTTTTCCCGGAAGACCGCACAAAGGAGTCAAGGCAAACTGCCAGTTTGCCCTACCCTCGCGCCGCGCTTTTCATTGTTTCCGGGCGTCTCCCGCGAAGACATGAATGGCTCCCTCGAAATCCGGTGTTCGACGGCCTGCGCGCCTGCGCACGATAGGCGGAACCAAGAAATTCCCGAACAGATTTTGGGTAGACGGCGGTTTCCCGAGGCAAAGTGGCTTAACCGCCGGGTGAAGTGTCAGCGCTTTTCGACGCCAAATCAGAACGCGCGTGGCGCCGTTTTAGAGATTGTTGAGGAGTTTTTGAAGCTTTCCCCGATAACCGCGACCTGATGTCAGTTGCGTGCCGTCTTTCAAGATGACTTGGTATTCGCCATGAAACATCGGGTGCAGTTCCTTGATCCGCTCGACATTGACTATCGTGGAGCGATGAATACGGAGAAATTTATTCGGGTCGAGTCTGTTCTCCAGACTGTTCATTGTGGCGTGTAGAAGGTGAGATTCGCGTCCGGCGTGGACTTGGACGTAGTTGTCGGCGGCCCCGATCCAATCAATTTCGTCTACGCCCAAAAATGTGATGCGGCCGCCGGATTTACCGGTGGACTTGATAGACAACCGTTCTAGATATTTACTTTCGGCTTGAAGAGCCGCCATCATTTTATGTAACTGCGCGCTAATCGCTTCGAGGTTTTTGCCGTGAATCCGGTCTCTGGCCCGTTCGAGCGCTTCAAAAAAACGCTTCCCGTCAATCGGCTTCAGCAAATAATCGAGCGCGCTCACCTCGAAAGCTTGCAGCGCATGCTCATCATACGCGGTGACGAAAATGACATGCGGCATCTGTTTTACGCCGACGGCCTCGATTACTCCGAACCCGTCCAGCCTTGGCATTTGAATATCGAGGAAGACCAGGTCGGGGACGTCGCGCCTGATGACTGTCACAGCTTCGCGCCCATTTCCACACTCGCCTATCACCTCGACGTCCGGCGCTTGTTTGAGCCGCATCAGAATTCCCTCGCGCGCCAGCGGTTCATCATCGACTATCAAGGCTCGAATCTTTTCCACTTCGTTCCCCCCTGGCTTCAACCTCGATCTCCGTTTCAGTATGGAATGGAAACTCTGCGACTACGATCAAACCGCCTTCCTCGGCGTTGTCCACGTCGAAGCGTCCTTCGGAGCCATATAGATACCCGAGCCTGGAGCGCGTGTTTCGAAAGGCCGACCCCTCGATCAGTTTTTCGCGGGAGACGCTTAAACCCGGGCCGTTGTCGCGTACTTCGAGGCGCATCATTCCATCTCGGCGCTCGGCGCGAATCTCGATGACCCCTCCTGATTCGCGCTCGGCGACGCCGTGCCGGATGGCGTTTTCAACCAGAGGTTGAAAAAAGAGTTGAGGCGTCAGCGCGTCGAGCGCCGCCGGATCAACTTGCATCCTGACAGTCAAACGATCTTGAAAACGGATCTGTTCAATCTCCAGATACCGTTCGAGAATTTCCAGTTCCTGCCTGAGTTTAATTTCGTGCGCCACATTCCTGGCCAAAGTGACGCGCAGCAGGTTGCTGAGGTGTAGCAGCATCCGATCGGCCGCGTCGACATCCCTTCGCATCAGCACTGAAATGCTATTGAGCGTGTTGAAGAGAAAGTGCGGATGCATTTGCATTCTCAGGGAGTCCAGTTGCGCCTCTACCAGACGGGTTTCAAGATTCGACGCCAGCAATTCTCGGTCTCGATACCCGCGATAATAATTTATGGCCTGGCTGATGCCGATAATAAGCCAGTAGATCAGCAGTCCGGTGGCAAACCCGCTAATGACGAGGCCCCGAAACGCGTCGAAAAGAGACTTTGTCCCCGGGTAAGGGCCGAGAATCAATCTGTACGAGATGACGGAAATCGCTGAACTGGCGGCGAAGAAAAATGGGGCGGCGAAAGCGTGTACTACGATGGATCGGGGGAGTCTACCGCGTTGTAAAGGGAAACGGTTTAACAGTAGAAGGATGAGCGGGGTCACTACATTCCACGAGTATACCCAAACCAATTCACGGGCCAGAGGTCCCTTCCAATAGATTGTGTCAGTCCACCAGGCCTGATTGACATAGTTCTGGCCGGTGAAGATGAGGGCGATGGCTGTCCAACAAAGAAAAATGATCGCCCATTTCACCCATTTCATCTGGCGCTTTGATTTTGGAGGCTTGCCGCTCGTATCAAAGCGCGGAATGGGGAATGGTAGTTGGAGAGACTGAGGGACGTAGGGTCGGAGAGAGTGTGCGATTCCTCCCTCGCTCTTTCCCTCCTTTTCTCTGTCTCTCTGTCTCTCCATCACACCTTCTCTCCGTCTTCACTCCCCACTCTCCATTCCCGATGTCTCAGTGGTCGAGCTGACGATCGAAGCCGACCTCGGCGTTGATTTCGATCGCGTCATCTTTCGCGCCGACGCGCATGTTGGAAAGCGTGTAGCCGAGGTTTCGGCTTTCGATTATGCGCGGGCGCCCGCCGGAGTCGATCTTTATTTTGCTCGGCAGCGAAATCTCGCGGTCGAAAAATGACGGCAGCTCGATCCGGTTCAGCCACTTGTCGGCTTGCGCGACCGACCGGCGGTCGAACCGCACGTCATGTCCGGCGATCTTCAAATTGAACTGGGCGTCGATCGGCAAGGTGGAGCCCGGCGCGGCGCGCAGAAAAATCTTCTTCCCTTCGCCGACGAATTCAAGCGGCAGAGGCTGATCCTTGATCGAGAAGCTCATGTGCGGGGAGATGGCGTAAGGCACGCCGTATTCGCGCCCGCGCAGTCGCGCGTCCACTTCGCCCTGACCGCTCAACCTCACCGTGATCTTCCCGTCCGTGATGCTCTCGACGTCGAGCCGCGTCACGTCCGCGCGCCCTTCGCCGCCCTCGACGTCGGTGTAATTCGTGACGTTGACGATCACGTTGACCTCCTCCGAGCGGATGCGCCCGCGCTTGAGGCGGATGTCGAGATCGGCGTTATGCGCCGCGGTCATCTGCGCGAGCAGCGCGTTGATCAGGCGCCGGCTCAGCACCGCGCGAAAGTCGCCGGCGGATTTTAACCCCTCGCTCATTCGCGCGATCTCGTCTTCGAGCGCCATCGGGTCGATGTCGTTCGCGTCCGCGCCGTCGCCCGCATACGACACCGGGATCGACTTCGCCGGGGCGTCCTGGCCGAGGCGAAGCGAGACCACGGCGCGTTTATCGAGCGGGAGCAAAGACGTGACGGTGAATTTCAACGGAGCCTGATATTCCGGCGTCGAAATTTCCATCGGCAACTCGCCCGCGACGTCGAAGCGGCCCGCCGGAATACGCATCGTCTCCGCGATCTCCATCGGGATTTCGATATCGGGCATTTTTTTGTCCCACGTCTTCGGGTCGAGCCATTCGCCGAAGAGCGTCCTCAGAATGAGCGACGAAAACCCCCCGTTCATCAACTTCACGTCGGTGACCCGGAGCGGCAATCTCAGCGCGCCTCTATCAAACTCGCCGCTGTTGATCCGCGCGGTCAGTTGCAGGTTCATCGTCACGGACGATTTCGCCTGGATCCTGATCTTTAAGGTCGCCGCGGCCGTTTTCAACTCACTCTCGACCGAGGTCAGCTTCAACGTCCCGCCTTTGGACAACAGGAATTCAAGCCCGACGAGGCGCTGCGCCGCTTCTGAGATCGCGCGCTCGCTCAATATCACTAAGACGTCCGAATCGTGTAGCGGGTCGGCAAGCTGTAGTTGGTAGCGCAGCCTGCGGAGTTCATTCAATCGTTCGAAGCCGCCGATCTGTTGGCCGAAGGCGGTCTGCGCTTCGATAAATAAACAGAGGATCGCCGAAAAAACGGCGAACGTCAGTCGTATTCTTTTGGAGGTCGGATTACGCATAATCATCTCGGGAATTAGAACGGTTTTCAAATCAGTGTATACGCAATTGAAAACCGGCTTAATAGAGGCGGGCGTCATTATAACCGCACAGACTACTCAGCGGCGACATACTTATGTTATATAGCGTTCATTCGTGGCTGAATACTCAATCTTCATTTAATCAGCGCCGCGAGCGGTAGCGAGCGCGCCTCCCAAGCAAGCCGATCATCAGAGCGGCGCTCGCCACCGCTCGCGGCGCTGATTTAAGGAGAACAATGGGCGGACTATCAACACTCGATCTAGCGGTCATCATCGTGTATCTCGCCGGAATTACGGCTTTCGGGCTGTACGTGTCGCGCCGCGTCAAAGACACTGAAGGTTTTTTCATGGGCAATCGCCGTTTCGGCAAATCGCTAATGGTCGCGCAGGCGCTGACGACGGGCACGCGCGCCGATTACGCCATCGGCGTGGCCGGCGCGTCTTACGAAATCGGGATGGCGGGCATCTGGTACCAGTGGATGTACATCTTCTCGACCCCGTTCTTCTGGCTGCTCTCGCCGATCTTCCGCCGGATGCGTTACACGACGACGGCCGATTTTTTTGAAGAGCGTTTCAGTAAATCTTTGGGCGTCGGCTATTCGTTCTTCGCGCTCTACCTGTTTATGTTGTGGCAGGGGACGATCATCAAAGGCGCGGCGCTAACGATATCTGGCATTACGGGCGTCTCCGAGGCATGGATCATCTGGGGCGTCACTGCATTGTTCGTGCTCTTCGGCGTCTCCGGGGGACTTGTCGCGACGGTCAATACTGATTTCATTCAGGGCATCTTCATCATCATCCTGTCGTTCATGCTGATACCATTCGGGCTGAACGCGATCGGCGGTTTTTCGGGATTACACGCCCGGCTCGATCCGCAGATGTTTTCTCTGTTCTCTGAAAAAGAGCTGTCGCTGTTTCGAGTGACGATGCTCGTTATCAGCGGCCTGGTCGGCATCGTAGCGCAACCGCATCACATGGCGGTTGCGGGCAGCGGCAAGAGTGAAATGAATTGCCGCGTCGGATGGTGCTACGGCAATTTCATCAAGAGGCTTTGCACCATTGGCTGGGCGCTGACCGGACTGATCGCCGCCGTGTTGTTTTCGGGCGCATACGACCACAAGGGCCGCGAGCTTGTTTTCGGCGCAATGATTAAACTGTTATTGCCCTCGGGCCTGATCGGGCTGATGATCGCGGCGATTATCGGAACGGTGATCGCATCCTGCGCGGCGTTTATGGTATCAGGCTCGGCGCTCTTCACACGAAATCTGTACAAAAAATATTTGAAGCCCGCGGCCGATGACGCGCATTACCTGCTCGTCGGCCGCGTCGTTTCTGCCGCTCTGACCGTCGGCAGTCTGCTCTTCGCCCTTTACATGCCTTCGGTAGTGAAGGCCACAATTCATTTCGTCATCATCGTGGCCTTCGTCGGCATCCCGATGTGGGTCGGCATCGTTTGGCCGCGGGCGAATTCAAAGGGCGCGTGGGCCAGCGTCATCGGCAGCTCGGCAATGTTCTTCACAGCGCAAAAGATGGGTTTGGGAGAGGGCGGACAACTGCTTTCGGCTTTGCTGGTCGGCTTCGCGCTGGCGATCATCGTAAGCCTGGCGACGCAGCCCGAACCGGCTGACCGTTTGCGGCGATTTTTCACCCTGTTGCACACGCCGGTCGGCGAAGAAAAGAACCTCGAACGCGCTGATTTGAAAGTCATGGCCGATTGAAATACCGGCGGCGCGCAGCCCGAACTTTTCAACAACGCCTTGTCCTCAAAATCATGAATTTCGAAGAGAACAAAATCATTTCTGAGACACAGCGGACTTTAGACGTCGCGCCTTCGATCCCGCGCTCGAAGCTGGAAGAGGAGGGCCATTCGCTGCTGATCGTCGATTTGCTGCGGCTGGCGCGAACCTTCAGCTACCGGCGCTATCGGCTGGATGTGATCGGATTTTTGCTGGCCTGGTTGTGGGTTGTGTTACTGCTGGCGTTAGGTTATTGGATTACGCGTATTGGCGCTTAACGTGAGCGAGCGGCGCCGCGCTTCGATTTAACGCTTATGTTTGACTCATTAATTGAAACCTGGCGGCGAATAATCGTCGGCGAATACAAATCCTGGGCGCTCTTCAGCAACGGGACTTGTGTGATCTTAATGCGGCCGGAAATCGACTTGAGGCGACAGGCTGTAGAGATGATGAAAACATTCGGCCCGGTTCATGCCGGGGCGCCCGCCGGCGATTTTTCCGTCATCACCCTGGATGACGATCCCGGATGGGTGGTGACCAGCCACCATCCGGACATTCTGACCTATGTCTCGCCCGATGAAGTGGCCGAGCAAAGTAACGACCTCGTGATCGGTTTGCTTGGCAGATCGAAGCGCGACCTGGATGCGGCGGAACTCATGGTCATACACCTTGAAGACAATCGCGTCGTGATTACGCAATGAGAGTGAAAGGCAAGATCGGCGCCGGCTATGAGCCGGCGGAATTATTTATTGCCGACGGGCGGTTTGCGCCCCGTCCCGAAGTCGTTCTGTCGCAGACTTGCGACCTCGGCGGCGAAGACTTGAGCGTCGCGCCGGGACTTATCGACATTCAAATTAACGGCTACGACGGCATTGATTTCAACGACCCGGACACAGGCGCCGACCAGATCGCCGCCGCCGCGCGGAAACTCTGGCGCACGGGCGTAACCGCGTTCTGCCCCACGATCATTACCGGCTCCTTCGATCACATCTCGAAATGCATTTCCAATTTGATCCGAGCAAGCGACAAATCGCCGGAGTTCGCGCGCGCGATGATCGGCATTCACGTCGAAGGCCCATTCATTTCGCCCGAAGACGGGCCGCGCGGCGCGCATCCGAAGCGACACACTCGCGCGCCCGATTGGGATGAATTTCAAAGATGGCAGGACGCCGCCCTCGGCCGGATTCGCATTGTCACACTCTCTCCCGAATGGCCCGGCGCGATTGAGTTCATTGAACACGCGGCTGCGACGGGCGTCGTCGTCGCCATCGGCCACACTGCGGCGGATCCGAAGCGGATCGCCGACGCGGCGCGCGCCGGGGCGAAGCTCTCGACTCATCTCGGCAACGGGTCGCACGCGAAAATTGACCGCCACCCAAATTACATCTGGGAGCAGTTGGCCAATGACGATCTGTGGGCGAGCTTCATTGTCGACGGCCATCACCTGCCGCCTTCGGTCGTGAAGTGTTTTCTGCGCTCGAAAGGCGTCGCGCGCAGCATTCTCGTTACCGACGCAATCTCGGCGGCCGGCAAGCCGGCGGGCCGATACCGTCTAGGCAGCGTCGAAGTCGAAGTGACGCCCGAGCGTCGCGTAAATCTGCCTGATACGCCTTATCTGGCAGGCTCGGTTTTAGAGATGCATGAAGCTATAGCGAAGACTGTTCAATATTCCGACGCGACGCTCGATGATGCGCTGCGTATGGCAAGCGCGAATCCGGCTGAACTGCTCGGCGTCGGCTCCGAATTCGGTTCAATTGAAATCGGGCGCAGGGCGGATTTGATCCTGTTCCGGTGGGACGAGAAGAATTCAACGCTCGATGTGACGGCGACGATCGTAAATGGGGAAACTGTCTATCGGGATCATTAACGCGAGCGGTAGCGAGCGCATCCTAAAGAACTAAAGCGCTAGGAGGGCATGGTCATTTGAACGCAGGCCATTGCGTGTGTAGAATGCCGCGCGTCAGTCAGGAAAGCGATCACTTTCTCCTATAATCGCGTTGCGGAGCGTCTTCTGTCATTAGTGTTAGGTATGGGGCCACGAGAACCCATTCTACGTCGCTGACATCGCTCTCGATAAACTTTTCGGTCCATCAATAAAGCTTATCACAATGATCAAAGGCGCAGTTGATGCGCTAACCCGCTGAAAAGACAGCGGAAAAGTTAATAACAGGCTCTAGAGCTCCTTCTCACCAACTCCCCTAAAGCTCTGGCGCAACTTTACCAAAGTCTTCCACCGCTGCCCTCTTGCAATTTACACAGTGTGATTCTCGCTAAATATGACGTTTTTATCGCCTTTTACATTTTTTCGAAATCAAACTGCTCTCCAGCGCACATTACAGTGAGGGAGACGACCAACGCTTTCCCAACATCACAATGGATGTTCAGCGCCTGAACTGAGGTATATATGACACAAGGATTTCAGAAGTTCGCCAAACGTTATGTCAACGTCTTAGGAGTTTTCATAGGCATGGCTTTTGTAGGTTCGATTCTGCTCTCCCCCGGGTGCGGCATGGTCAGACCCAACACTCCAAGGCAGGAACCCGACACTGTGCGGCCGACCTCGACAATTACGTTCCCAACAGCAGGAGCGACTGTAGCGATCGGATCCACAGTCACCATCACTGGCGCCGCGAGCGATGCCGGCGGTGGGACGGTGGCCAAGGTCGAAGTGTCGGTGGACAGCGGGGCTACATTTAGCGCGGCTACGGGGACGACTGCATGGAGCTTTAACTTCACTCCCACCACGCCAGGACAGGTAACGATCAGAAGTCGCGCGACCGACAACAGCGGAAACGTGCAGGATCCTCCGGCGCAGATTAACGTTACTGGCATGTTTGGAGGGCAGTGGACTGCCCAGGGCCCTGGTCCGACCCAGAATGGGCAGGTCGAAAACGTGACCCCCAATTTCGAGGTGGTTGGAGCGATTCACGCTGTGGCGGCGCATCCGACCGACCCGAACATCCTCTATGTTGGGGGAGTCAACAGTGGTATCTGGAGGACGGGTAATGCGACAGCCGCAAGTCCTACCTGGACGCCATTGACCGATAATTTTCCGTCGCTCTCGATCGGCGCATTGGAGTTCGACCCCAATGACGCGACCCGCCGGACGCTCGTTGCCGGTATCGGTCGGTTTAGCAGTTTTGGCCGAAATGGAGGCCCCCTGACAGGAATACTTCGTACCACTGATGGGGGCGATAATTGGGCGCGAATAAGCCCTCAGATTCTGATGAATCAGAACATTTCAGGTATCGCTGCCCGCGGAGCTACGCTGCTGGCCTCGGCGAACACATTATTGACCACCGGCGGGCTCTTTCGTAGCACTGATGGCGGTAGTAACTGGGTCAGGGTATCCGGCAGCCCCGGTACCGGCTTACCACCCGGCGGCGCCTTTGATCTCGTCGGCGACCCGAGTAATCTTAACCGCTTCTACGTGTCCGTCCAGAGCACCGGCATTTTCCGTAGTGATAACGGCGGAGCGAACTGGACCAATATCTCTATTGGTGATCCTACCCTGAATCCGGTTATCACCAATGCCCAAAACACCAACGCCGAGATGGCGGTCGCAAGTAACGGTCGGCTATACGTCATTGTCGTAGTCATTGTCGTAGTCAACGGTGTCAATGTCGGAAGTCGGGCTCAATACATTGGATTTAGCGACAACCCGTCTGCGGCCTCCCCTACGTGGACTGCTATGGATCTACCGCAGACTCCGGAGCCTAATGGCGTAGTCGTGGGGCTCCACCCTGGCGGACAGGGAAGCATACATCTTTCGATTGCGGTCGATCCGAACGACCCGAATACAGTATATGTGGCCGGCGATCGGCAGGACCTTCCCCCCCCTCCCATGCCCCGTCTCAACTTCATCGGGGCGCGTGACTTCTCGGGACGGCTGTTCCGCGGTGATACGAGGGTTGCGCCGACGGGCGCGGTCCCGTCTCCACAGTGGAAACACCTGACGCACTCGAATTCGATCCAGGGGATTCCGGGAGGCGGCACGAAGAGCGGTAGCGCGCCGCATGCGGACTCGCGCGAGTTGGTCATCGACGCTAAAGGAGACCTCATCAATGTAAATGACGGCGGCATCTATCGGCGCACCAATCCGCGAGACAACACCGGCGACTGGTTCTCGATAAACGGCAACGTCCAAACGACCGAGTTCCACGACGTCGCCTATGACACTATCTCAAATTCCATCATCCTCGGCGGAGCCCAGGACACCGGGTCTCCGGTGCAGATCACTCCGGGCTCTACAACCTGGAGAAGCGTCTCGACGGCCGACGGCGGCGACGTCGCGGTCGATAACATCAGCCTGGCATCCAGTAATCAGTCCATCCGTTATACAAGTTTCCAGATGCTGGGCGGCTTCCGCCGGGAGACCTACGACGCGACTAACACTCGCGTCGGCGATCCATTCTTCCCTGCTTTGATGGTTGTGGGTGGCGGGGCCGCATTTCAGCCGCAGTTCGTCACCCCACTGGAGCTGAACGCGGTCAATCCGACCCGCCTGGTCATCGGCGGAACGAACTCTGTCTATGAATCATTGAACAAGGGGGACACGATAACCCAGATCAACCCCGCCCCCGCCCCCGCCCTCCGCGCCAACGCGATGGCCTATGGCAGCGCAGGCAACCAGGATGTCCTGTATGCCTGCTCCGGTTCCGCGGTGTTTTTGCGAACCACAGCCGGCGGCGCTCTGACGCAGACGGCGGCGCTCCCGGCAGGCGCTGGTACTCTTGTCGATGTTGTGCTCGACCCGGACGACTGGAGGAGCGCATATGTCATCGACAGCAACCAGGTTTTCCGGACGACCGACGCCGGCGCCACTTGGACTGACATTACCGGCAACCTGGCGGAATTCGGGGCCGGAGACTTCAACACGAACGTGTTCGTCGCCGGCGCCCCTAGAAAATTGCTCATAGTCGGCACGGATGCGGGGGTTTTTGTGTCGTTCAGTAACAGTGGCTTCACGAGTTGGAACAAGTTGGGAACCGGTCTGCCCAACGCGCCGGTTGCGGATCTCGTCTATGATGTGGCGGACGACGTGTTGGTGGCCGGCACGCTGGGCCGCGGCGCGTGGACCATAACGAACCTCAGAGATCTCACGCGGCTGCCGCCTGTTCTGCAGGCGGCAACAACAACTCCTGCGAATGCGCTGCCAGCGGGCCATAAGCGCTAAAGGAAATGTTTCTAGGCGTAATCGCCTTTTATGTCAGAATATGCATCTGACTGCTTTAACTAAAGAAAGGAGCGGGATCAATGATGCAACTCGGTTTATATGGCGCCGCATGCGTAATGGCCCTCTTGCTCAACTTCGGTATCGCCACGCGCACGGGTGGCAAGAACGCCGAAAATCAGCAAACCCAAATCGCGGCGGATCTCACAAGATTTAGAAACTACATGGAGGAGGTTAAGCCGGGGAAAAAATGGCAATCCGGTCCGACGCCTATGGACAGTGGGGAGATTCGCAGGGCGTACGGGAATGCGCGGTTTTATTCCGTCTACTCCAGTCCTCCGATGCCTCCCGGCGCTCCCCTGCCGGAGCTCGTCAAAGAGTATGAACTAAAGATGGACGAGTATCATAAGCAGTTCATCTCTCTAACCGTCAGAATTGACGAGCAGGAAAGGATGGCGCCTCTTTATGAGGCGGAGGATTACAATCAGGGATTGATGCGGGTCACAACCGACGATGACGCCAGGATCTGCGCGGCCGCCATATTGTCGTTATACGGCTCTGACCGCGTCGGCCCGGGGATCGTCGCCGCTAAGGAAGTCACCGTGACCAGAAGTGAGAATGGCTGG
>Ga0209382_10009320_pt1 | contig 12297 bp, 12 predicted proteins | sample SoiMetdeltSBSDD5_FD_187599 | JGI IMG/M metagenome (GOLD analysis project Ga0209382, IMG submission 187599) | Bulk soil microbial communities from a Populus tree surrounding site in Tennessee, USA - Soil MetaG P. deltoides SBSDD5 (SPAdes) (version 2) | ecosystem: Environmental > Terrestrial >... | reverse complement strand
TCGATGGAACGGTAGTTCGACCACCTGCGCGATGAGTGCGACCACGTGAAGGGGTCTAAGGGGTCTGACCCCATGGAGGCGATGATGCGGTTCAAGACCTTCGGCGTTACGTCTCTCTTTGCTCTGTGCCTGAGCCTCTCGGTCCTGGCTCATCACTCACACGGCAACTACGACGTCTCGACGTGGACCGTGATGGAAGGCACCGTCAAGCAGGTGATCTTCATCGTCCCGCACTCGATCATCTATCTCGACGTCAAGGACGCCAAAGGTGCGCCGGCGACGTGGGCGCTCGAAGCGACGAATCCGCAAGGCATCTTCCTGCGAGGAGTGAAGAAGGAAGACGTGCTGGTCGGGGACACGATCAAGGTGCGCTGTCATCTGCTTCGTGACGGCGGCCACGGCTGCCTGCTTGGCTTCGTCACGCCGATGCATGGTGACAAGGCACGCGGCCACGGTGTCGAGATCGAATGGGATTGACGAAGTGCCCGGCCGCGACCACAGAGCGGCCGGTGGACAATCGGGACGAACGTACCGCTAGTTTTTGGCGAACGCCGTGGCCGCTGGATCAGACGGTTTCTTGCCGGCACCGATGCGCGGGAAGAACAGCTTGAACGTCGTCCCCCGGTTCGGCGCGCTCTCGATGGAGATGAAGCCGCCAGACTCTTCGACGATCTGACGCACGATCGCCAGGCCAAGGCCGGATCCCGTGGCTTTGGCTGTCGCGTACGGCTCCATGACATGAAGCAGCGCTGATTCGTCCAGGCCGGCGCTGTGGTCCGTCACCTCGAGCAGGACGAAAAGACTCGGATGATTGGAGTCGCCAATACGCTTCGCATTCGTAAGACTGATTTCGATCGGTCCGCCAGCCGGCATCGCCTCGCAAGCGTTGTTGACCAGATGCGACAGCAACTGAGTAAACCTGTTCCGCTCGATCAGGACGTGGCCAAGGCCACGGACCGGCATGTAGAAAAGCTGGTAGCGGGATCCAGTGGTTGCCAGCAGCGCAGGAAAGAAATCTGAAATCTCCTTCCCGAGGTCGAGGACCTGTGGCGGCCCGCCCTCCTGCCGAGAGAACTGCAGCAGTTCACCAGCGAGCGCGGCGCCACGCTCGGCGGCTTCCATGATCTCTGCGGCTTGTCGACGCACGGGCAGCGGCACATCCGGGTTGACGCTGATGCGCTCGCCATGCCCCTGAAACACGTCCAGCAGACTCCTGAAGTGGCGCACGACACCGGCTGCCAGTTGCTCCAGCGCCGCGTTCTTCTCCATCGCCGCGAGCCGGTCTCCGTGCGTCATGAACGTCGCCCGCAGTTCCCTCACCTCGGCCGCCCGAATCCGCTCGCTCAGGAAGTCCGCGAGGCCGACGGCGAACTGGCGCGCGTCCTCGGTCCACACACGTGGTGGGCCGACGTGCTCGTGACAAATGACTCCCAGGAGCTTCTCGTTTACGAACAACCCGACATCGAGCATCGAGGTGATGCCCAACGGACGCAGGTAGCTCGCCGCCAGTTCCACGGTCCACGCGTCTGTGGCGGCAACCTCCGCCGGAACCGCTTTGAAGATCGTCAGCGAGGCGAAGTATGTTGGGAAGTCCGCGACACGGAGTAGAGTTCCCGAGGAGTGTTCTCCGCTCGAGCGCTCGAACAGGTTCGCGCAACGGAGCACCGTCCGATTGTCGATGAACAGCCACACGCCGACACGCTCGACCGCCAGTGTGTTGGCCGACAGCTCGCACACCTGACGGAAGACGTAGTCGAGGGGCGCATCTGGGGGAAGTTGGGAGAGGGCCATCTTGATGGCCTCGGTGGAACGAGTTGGCTGAGAAGGAGATGCCGGAGTTGCCATGGCTTTTTCCTATTACCAAAAGCCGGCCCTCGCAGCCGGGCTGGTGCGGCGAGTACTGATCGCGGCGGCAACGATTGTCAAGGTACTACAGTGACACGAGCGAGTTCCGGGAATTCCATTACATGTTGATGGTGTCGGAGAGACCAGGAGCGTTTCAATGCGCCGCTTCCTTTGCATCCTGCTCGTAACTGTCCCCCTTCAGATCGGCGTCCGTGGCCAGGCACCCGCGGCGGGGGAAACACTGAGCGAGAGCTATCGCGCGAGCCAGCGAGACAATGTCGAATACCAGAAAGTGAGTCCCATCAAGGTATTCGACAATCTGTACTATGTCGGCCCCGGATTCGTATCGGTGTGGCTCATCCCGACGAGCGACGGGCTCATTCTCGTCGACTCCGCCCAGGAGCCGTACGTCGATCACGTCATCGACAGCATCAGGAAGGCCGGCTTCGATCCGCGGAACATCAAGTTCATCCTGATCACGCACGGGCATCTCGATCACTTCGGTGGCGCTGCAAGGATTCAGGCGCTCTCGGGTGCGCGCGTGGCGATGCTCGAGGAGGACTGGCAATTGGTGGAGGCGGCCGCCGGGGCGAAACCGACTCGTGCGCCAGGGCCGGCACTCAAACGCGACCTTGTGATCAAAGAGGGTGAAGGGATCATCACCGGCAAGACCGGACTCACGGTCTACAAGCTCCCCGGCCACACGCCAGGTTCGGCCTCTTTCGCATTCACCGTGCTCGATGGCGGCACACCGCACAAGGCGTTCATCTTCGGCGGCCCGGGACAGCGCAACGGCGTCGACGGAGGCACTCAGTTTCTCTCCAGCATCGAACGGCTCCAGCGCCAGTTTGCCGACATCGAAGTACCCGTCCACGTGCACAGCTGGCTGGCGACGTATCCATACCCCGGCGGTGGAATCTTCGAGCGCGCTCAGGCGCTCGCCCGACGCAAGGCTGGGGAGCCACATCCCTTCGTCGACAATGCGGCGTGGCGACAGTGGCTCGAGACGGCGCATGCTGGTACTCTGAAGTACATCGAGGATGCAAAGGCAGGCCGGACCAAGTAAGAAAGCGAGAAACACATGGTTGTTCGGAAGCTCTGGATCACGGTCGTGTGCCTCGCGTCGCTCGGCGCATCGTTACACGCGCAGGGTCAGACGCCGTTGCGGTTGGTCTCAACCGTTTGGCCACCATTCACCAACGCAGCCGGTCAGGCACGATTCGCTCTCGACCTCGTCGATGAAGCACTCAAGCGAATCGGCGCACGCGCCGAGACGGTCTTCGTCGACGAGGCTGCTTTCACGCCGTCGATTCTGACCGGCAAGTACGACGGGAGTGCCGCGGCCTGGAAGGACGCCGAGCGTGAACGCGTGCTGATCTTCTCCGAACCGTATCTCGAGAACCGATTGATCCTCGTCGGACGACGTGGCAGCGATGTGTCGGCGAAGACGCTGGCGGCCCTGTCGGGCAAACGGATCGTGGTCGTGGGCGGCTACTCGTATGGCGATGCGGTTAAAGACGGATCAGGCCCGATCTTCCTGCGATCCAGTGGAGAGGAAGACAGCCTCGCCAAGCTGCTTGCGAGCGAAGCCGACTACACCTTGATGGACGAGCTCGTCGTCAAATACATCCTCCGCAACTACCCCGATCAATCACGGGACCGTCTCCAGATCGGATCGACGCCGCTCGTCACGCGCTCACTCCATCTGGCTGTCCGTCGTGATCGGCCTGATGCGGCAAACGTCATCAACCGGTTCAACGCCGAGCTGCGTCGCATGATCGCCGACCGCACGTATCATCGGCTGCTGCACATCGACTGGCTCCGCGCCGATGTTGACGGTGATGGACGGACGGAACTGATCTCTCGCACGGATCAAGCCGGCCTGACACCACCGACCGCGACCTACGACCTGTTCCTCACCACGCCGTCGCCGAGCCTCTCCACGCCGTCGTCGAAGCCGGCGACGCCGCCTCCGAGCGGGCCGCGCTTCTATCTCGGCGGCAATATCTACGAGGACTGGGCATCGGTGCCGAAGAATTACAAGGTTCCCGAGTCCAACTGGAACGAGCCTGGTCGCTCGACGGGAACCATCTTCCGCTTCACGTGGTGATGACGGGTCGACCCGCCACTCGCGACAGCACGTAGGGCGGGTCCTGCTCTAAGGACCCGCCACAACATGGAGGAATGGATGTCTACAATCCGCGCGACCGTAAGAGCCGCGGCTCTCTCGCTCGTGCTCGTGGCAATCGGCGCGTCGACCTCGTTCGCGCAGCTACAGCCGCCGGAGGTCAAGGGTCTGCGCGGCGCGCCCTTCCCCGCGATGAATCCGCCGCCCGATGTGCGGAGCTTCGGCGAAGGCCCGCAGTGGGATGGGCGGCCGCCAGACGGCGTGCAGCCGCTTCCCGTCGACATGTTCACGAGCAAGGACTTCTACAAGGATCGACAACTGTGGACCGATCAGCGGTACTGGCGGTGCAATGCCCCGAGGCAGATCGCCGACATGCGCAGCGGCGGAGCCGGCACCAGCACCAACGATCCACGAATCGGAAGCAATCCGCCGACATCGGCCCGCTGGGGCGACTGTAAGATGGACTGGCCTCGCGAGAACATCGTGAGCCCGTATCCCTTCAAGACAGCGAAGGAGCACTACCAGGCACTGATCGCCGATGCCAAATCCCGCGGCGGTCCGACTAGACACACCTACGAAACGATGCCCAGGTGGGACGGTGTGTACGGTGAATATGCGCCAAACGGGCGGCGCGTGTGGAACTATTCGCGCGCCAATCAGGTCCCGACGCTGCTGTCGTTGCTCACGCCCGAATACCAGCAGCGCATGGTGAGGCAGATCTACCACGAGGGTGTGAACGCCGCTCACCAGTGGTCGGCTTCGTACTGCTGGCCCGAGGGCTTCATGCGTCAGTGGGCGACCGGTCCCAAACCGAGCCGCATCGTCGTCACGCCCGAGGTCGTGTTGTTCATGGGCAGCGGCAGCGGCAACATGTGGCGCGTCGTTCACCTTGGCCGTGAGTTCCCTCTCGGCCAGGGCGTCGCGCAGTGGTACGGCGACACGATTGGCTTCTGGGACGGCGACGCGTTGATCACATGGACCGCCAACATTCAGGGGTGGAATCAGCATTCGAGCTGGGAATGGAGCGACCGGCTCGAGACCATCGAGATCCTGACTCCGGTGCGTGACGCGAACGGCAAGTTCCTTGGCCTTGACTGGGAGGCGGTGCTTTACGATCCAGAGGCGCTCGCCACACCGGTGCGAATTCTGTGGCATCGGAACTACCAGCAGTCATGGGGCACCGCCGATCGTCTCGGATGGGTGGAATGCACGCGACCTCTCTATCCGATCGATGGATACGCGACCCAGGTCGCGCCCGGTCAGGTCATCGAGTACAAAGTACCCGACATGCTCGATCGTCCCTGGGCCAAGATCTGGGAAGAGAATTTCGAGAAGAACATGGACCGACCGAAGCAGGAACTCGATCTCGGTTTCAAATAAGTAATGGGGTCGGGAGTCATTTAAAGTGGACAGTCCCTCGGAGGACATGATGGCGGTCGAGAATCGTGGAACGACGCCGATGCGAATCGTGGCGACATTCGTAGCGGTCGTGCTGACAGTGCTGCTCTCGCCACGAATCGATGCGCACCATTCGTACGCGATGTATGACGGAGCCGTGTACCGCGTCTTCACCGGCGTGATCGTGCGTGTCGTCCCGAACGCGGCGCATTTCGAGATGCACTTCGTTCCATTGAACGACGCACGCGATGCGCTCGTCCGCGATGACAAGGGGCAGCCACTGGTGTGGGTCGCTCAGATGGAAAGTGCCGCGCAGGCATTCAAGGACGGCATCACGCGAGAGAGCTTCCCGCAAGGCGCCGTCTTCAGCATGGGGCTGCACCCGCGGCGCGATGGCAAGCCAGCCGGAGACCGCGGCATGTCCGGCCTGTTTCAGTGCCCGAAGGGCACCAAGCCGGAGGCTGGCAAACACTGCGACTCGGTTGCGGGCAACAAAGCATTCGGGGCTGGAGAGATGCCGAAGGAAGGTCCCGCCCCGCGCTCTTGAGCCACGAAGACCGTCGCGTGCATAACAATCTTGCCGCGTGGAGACTTGCCATGAGAACCATCCCGACATTCGTCTTCCTCGCTGCTGCTGGCGTCCTGACCTCGCTCAACGCGCAGGCCCCATCCAAGCCACCGGATACCATCGCCGAACTGCGGGCGCAGATCGCCACGTTGGAGCGCGATCGTGCAAGCCTGCAGAAGGACTATCAGCTGCTGCTCGCGGCGTGCCGCCAGCCACCGAGCGATTCGGCAACCACACTGCCCGAGAACGCGGCGCCGAGTCTCACGGACAGCGAGCCGCAACCCGATCCCTTGTTCGTCAACGGCACCGGCTACACCATCGCCGAAGACAACCTGCTTTACACCCGTTACACGTGGACGATCAACATCACGAACGCCGACAGCAAACCTCGAACCTTCGACATCAGCGCCGAGTTCATCGACGAACAAGGGATCGTCGTGAGGACGGGACGACTGTCTGGAACGATCGTGGAAGGGTTCGGCGCACAGAGAACCCTCGGAAGCGATACCAGGATCGAAAAACCGGCGGCGCTGCGTGTGCGCGACGTTCAAATCACTGCGACACCTCGCTGACATCGCGGGGACGGGTCCACAAGCCAGGACCCGCCTACGACGTCGCGATCTTCGTGATCTTCGTGCCTCAGGGCCAGAGGCGCAGGATTCGCATCAATGTGTCATAGCATGAGTGGGCAGACGAGCCAACGTGCCGCGGAGTCTCCGCGCCCTGTCGGACATGGACATCACACTTCAGCGTGCTATCGATCGGTATGCGGGCGTGCCGCTGTGCGCGCTGTTCTCCCTGTTGCACGGGTTGCGCCCGCCGGCGCCGCCCGCCACACTGCCCCGCCGCATTTTGGTCATCCTGCTGTCGGAAATGGGGAGTCTCGTCCTGGCCCATGCCATGTTCGCGAGATTGAAACAGAAATATCCCGCGGCCTCGATTCATGCCCTGCTCTTCGACAAGAACCGCGAGGTGCTCGACCTGCTCGACGTGATCCCCGCCGAGAACGTCTTGACGGTCAGCGACCGATCGCTGACCGATTTCGTCTCGAACTCCTTCGACGTGCTGCGCGCCATTCGCGCGCTCGAGTTCGACGTTGTCATCGACTGCGAGCTGTTTGCGCGGGCGAGCGCCATCTTCTCGTTTCTGTCTGGCGCTCCGGTACGAGTCGGATTCTTCCGCCACACACAGGAGGGACTCTATCGCGGGACATTCATCAATCGACGGGTGCTGTACAACCCCTACCTGCATCTGACGCAACAATTCGTCGGGCTGGCAGAAGCCATCGAGTCCCGGTCGATCCCCGTCATCAAGCATGCGATCCTGCCACCCCCAGTGCAGCCAGCGCAGCTGCAATTCCCCGACTCTGAGCTGAAGGAAGTCACAGGCCGGCTGCACGCCGACTTTCCCGTCGTCGAGGGCAAGAGCATCGTGCTCGTCTCTCCGAGCGGTGGCATCCTGCCGATCCGCGCCTGGCCGATCGAGCATTACCGGACTCTGTGCACGACTCTCCTCAACGATGGCCATGCCGTCGGCGTCATCGGATTGAGCAACGACAAGCCGTTCGCACAGGACCTGGTGGCTCATTGCGGGAGTCCGCATTGTGTCGACCTCACGGGGTACACGAAGTCGATCCGGCATCTGCTGGCGCTCTTTCATCGCGCCTCGCTGCTCGTGACCAACGACGGCGGCCATGGTCAGTTCGCTGCGATCACGCCAATACCGACCATCATCCTGTTCGGACCGGAGACGCCAGTCCTCTACGGCACCCTTTCGAAAAACGCTCACTGCTTCTACCTCGGCATCCCGTGCTCGCCGTGTCTCACGGCCTACAATCACCGGACCTCGCCGTGCGACGGGGACAACCAATGCCTGAAGCAAATCGCCCCCGAGCAGGTCATCGCCAAGGCGCGGGAGATGATAGAGGTGCGAGGGTCAGAGGATGCGATGGTGCGAGGGTCAGAGGTGCGAACGTGGGAAGGGTGACCGCGTGAGCACGGCGGGAGCAGCGTGGCGTACGTGACTGGCGCGGCGTCGAGCACGCGACGCTGGCTCGTGATCTGGTACGGGCTGGCGGCGGTGGTCGCTGTGTTCACCTATTTCTACGGCCTCGACAGCGCGCACATCCCGAAGAACGGCGACGAGTACCCGTACGAGCACATCACGCGGTTGACCGCGGCCAGCGGGAATTGGCTTCCACTCCAGTCCGACATTCCCGAGATGCGCAACACCAAGCCGCCGCTCCTATTCTGGCAAGGCATCGTGTCGACAGACTGGGGACTTAACTGGACGCTGTGGGACCTTCGGTGGCCAAGTGTTGTTTACACGCTGCTCACAGCGGGCCTGGCGTTGCTGCTTGCGTGGCGGCTGTCCGGTCAACTCGAGACCGGCCTCGTTGCGCTGCTGACGTTCCTCGCCTTCTTCAGCACGTATCGTTACGGCCGGCCGTTCCTGACCGACTCGCCTTCGACGTTCTGGCTCTTCCTGCCGTGTTACGCGATGCTGTGGCGACCCGGGATCATCGAGTCGCGCCTGATCGCACCACTCCTGCTCGGCCTGGTCACCGGCATCGGCCTGCTCTACAAGTCGTTTGCGCTGCTGCTCCCCGTTGGACTCTGCCTGGTGTGGTGGCATCTGCATCGGCGACGTCACGTCATGACCACGTTCCTGGCACGCGACGCGAGCAAGCTTGTCATCATGGCGGTCGTCGCTCTGGCCGTGTTCAGCCTCTGGTTCGCGCTCGACCCCGATCCGCGCGCAATCGTCAACGAATTCGTCTTCAAAGAGAACGCGGGTAAGTTCGGCGCGCCAGGCGACTACGTGAAGAATTTCTTCTGGGGTGGCTCGAGCATCTGGCGGCTGGTGGTGTCCTATCCGTTGAATGCCGGCCTTCTGATCTTTCCGGTGGTCGCGTTGTTCGTCGACGCGTTCAGGCGACGCGCCGAACTCAGTGACGGCGAGCGGCTGCTCTGGACGTGGGTCATCGCACTGTTCGTCGTGTTCAGCCTTCCGAGCCAACGCGACGAACGCTATCTCCTGCCGGCAATGCCGGCGTTGGCAGTGTTGTGCGCGCTCAATTGGGAGCGCATCAGCGACAGGGCTTTCCAAGCGACGCTCATAGTCACGGCCGTCGCCATTGGGCTGCTGGCGTATGTATCGTTGCGGCTCGATCAGGCTGTGCCAGGCGAACGCCTCTATCCCATCGCCTACTGGGCGCTGCTGATGAGCGCTGCTGCGGTTGTCATTGTCCCGTTCTTACGGCCGAAGGTGACGCGCGCATGCGTCAATGTCGCAATCCTGCTCGCATTGCTGACGTTTGCGGGGTTTCTTCGGCCCTTTGACGGCGCGGCCGGGACCTTTGACGCGCATGCTCAACGACTCGCAAACGGCCGGACGGTCTGGGTGCCGATCAATTTCGTGGCGAAAGAAGAAAGCTATCGCTTCCTCCTTCCCGGCGCGGATGTTCGACCGTACCCCTTTGATCCGAATCAGCCTCCTGCCGAACTCATCGAGCAATATCGTCTCGTTGCCGTTCGACTACCGATGAACGCCCCGCCTGTCCGCGGCGGCAAGGTTCTTAGCCAGCGGCTCGACATCGGTACTCGACACACCCCAGAACAGATCGTGGACATGGTGCGCGGGCACGTGTTCGAGCACCTCTTCGTCAAAGAGCTTCTTGTGGAAGCCGACGACGAACATCGACGCTGAACAGGCGGACTAGCGCGACGCACGACACGATCCAGTAGATGGGGTCGAGCAGATAGTCCCAGTAGTTGGTCGATTCGAGCAGCCGCAACTGAAAGGCTGCGACGGCGAGCAGCAACAGGATCGCGAATCGATTCTGTTTCCAGATCAGCCAGGCGGTCAGCGGGCCCATCGCGATGAACAGCGGGCTGGAGCGCCATCCCCATTCGTATGGATCCAGGCTGCCCAGCCCCAACGCGAGCGGATACAGCACGAGACCCCCGATCGCACCAAATTTCAGACTCGCCCTCCACTCTCGATCCGAAAACACCGAATGAGCAAACGCCCGTTCCCAGATGGCAACGGCAATCATCCCGGTCAACGGCACGCTGAAGTTCGCATTCAGGCCGGCGACCCATCGCGAGATCGCAAGTCCCTGAATTGGCACGAGCAACACGATGGCAGCCATCGCGCCCATGATGGTCAGTTGCGTCCACCCGCGCAGCTGCGGTCGCAACCATGTCGCAAGGCGCTGGAGACACCACACCAGGGCGAGCCACGGACCGATTGCCGAAAGCAGTTGCGAGGTGATCTCGTGACTCATCGCGATACGACTTTTGACCTTTCAAGCCGTCTAGTGACGCCACCCGTTGAGCCAAGCCATGTTAAAGACGACGTGCCTGATCGCCGCGCGCGTCCAGGTATAGACCAGATGCACGTCGCCATTGGACGTTTGCAACAGGAACGGATACGAGAAGTCAGCGCCGGGTTCTTCCGCGACGGTCGCGATCCGCATCCACGTCCGTCCCTCATCTGCGGATATCGCAAGGCGCAGATTCTCTCGGCCACTTGAGGAATCGTTGAACGCGAGGAGCAGGCGTCCATCCATCAGCCGGATCGCATCGAGACCGGAATCGGGATTCGGCAGATTGACCGTCTCCGGCGGCGACCATGTGCGCCCCGCGTTTCCAGAGCGCGCGATAGACACTGCCTTCCCCGCATCGTCGTCCCGGAGCACGGCGAGCGCGCGCTCGGGATCGAGCGGCATCATCGCGGGCTGGTAACCGTACCAGCCGGCGCTCACGCGGCTCTTGGTTGCGACGATGTCTCCATCGCGGTCGTTGAGCCAGAGCACTTCCGGGAACGTGCCGACCAGTTCGTGATAGATCGGCACAGCCCACCCGCCATCCGAGAGCGCGGCAGGGGCATTCTTGACCAGCTCACTGAGGTTCAGGAACGGGCTCAGCGTCAATCGGCGACTGCGGGTCCACGTCTGCCCCTCGTCTTCCGATATCGTCACGTTCAGCGAGCTGCCCGACCACCCCCCAATCGAAACTGTCACGTAGATGAGCCACAGTCTGCCCTTCGGATCGCTGAAGATCAGTGGATTGCCGACTTTCTTGATGTAGCGACGCAAATCGCGCGTGGCGGAGGCTCGCGTGACGATCGCGCGAGCCGGCGACCACCGTTCATCTCCCGGCATGCGCGTCGAGAAGTAAATGGCGACGTCGCTGCCGCCTTCACGCGAGCCCGCGTACCACGTCGCCGCGAAACCGCCGCCGAACAGTTCGGCGATTGACGCCACGTGCGACATCGCGTGCGGTGAATCAGGATTGATGACGTCTTCCTCGAACTTCGCTGGCGCGTCCGACGGGGGGACTCGAGCGGGCAGCAGGAGACGGGGCGAAGGACCGGCGGCGTTGAGCCACGGCCATGCGTTCAATGCGACGGCCAGGAGGATCAGCATGCCTCGCGTCGCCGGTCGCCTCATGTACGACGAGTTTACTTCGAGAAATCCTGACTTCGTGCCCAACGGCGCGTCTGTCGTGATATTCCGGCGATAATAAGTAGGTCGCGGCAGCGCACCCCTTGGCAGAGCATGGTTGGTAGTTCAGTAGGTCACTACAAGATCGAGGCCCAGCTTGGATCGGGTGGCATGGGTGTCGTCTATCGCGCGTACGACACGACCCTTCGGCGGCGCGTCGCGATCAAGTTCCTGAATGGCGTATCCGACGATGAGAGCCGCGCGAGGGTTTTGAAAGAGGCGCGCGCCGCCTCAGCGCTCAACCATCCCAATATCTGCACGGTTCACGAGGTCGCAGAAGCCGACGGTCAGCCCTGCATCGTGATGGAGTACGTGCAGGGCACGCAGCTCGAGTCGTTGATCGTTCCCGGCGGCTTGTCGTCTCAAGCGTTCTTCCGCTATAGCGTGCAGATCGCCGATGCGCTGATGCACGCCCACGATCGCGGGATCGTGCATCGCGATCTGAAGAGCGCCAACGTCATCGTCAGCCCTGAAGGACGCGCGAAGGTGCTGGACTTCGGGCTTGCGCATCGACTCCCGGAATACGACGGCGAGAACGTCACGCAGTCGGTGTCGCTCGTCCCGCAACCGGGAACGGTCGCGGGCACGCTTGCCTACATCGCCCCGGAGGTACTGACGACCGGAAAGGCGGATGCGCGCAGCGATGTGTGGTCGCTCGGTGTGCTGTTCTATGAGATGGCGTCGGGACGGCTTCCATTCAAGGGGCTGAAGGGGTTCGAGCTGATATCGGCGATCGTCGAGGATCGGCCGGTGCCGCCGTTGGGCACGTTGGTGCCATCAGCGCAACGCGCCATCATTCACCGCTGTCTCGAGAAGGACCCTGAGCGTCGCTACAAGAACGCGCAAGAC
>Ga0209382_10009319_pt1 | contig 12297 bp, 10 predicted proteins | sample SoiMetdeltSBSDD5_FD_187599 | JGI IMG/M metagenome (GOLD analysis project Ga0209382, IMG submission 187599) | Bulk soil microbial communities from a Populus tree surrounding site in Tennessee, USA - Soil MetaG P. deltoides SBSDD5 (SPAdes) (version 2) | ecosystem: Environmental > Terrestrial >... | reverse complement strand
GTTAGTGTTCTAGCTGCTGGGTGGAATGGCCCAAAAGTAACAAAGCTGCATTAGGGTGTCACTCTATTCGCTTTGCCCATTTTTAATGGGGCGTTCAGAAGAAAGTATTTTATCTGGGACAAAGCATATTGTTAGTTATCTAGCAGAAACTTGTGGCAGAATTCAAACGAGTGTAAAGTGCCGCTTATTTGAAGTATTAACATCGATAAGGCGGATTCTCTTGAAATTGTGCGTTGACAAACAAAAGAGCGGCTCTATAAGCCGCTCACATCTATTCCAAGAAGCTCTCCTATATGGAGGTCCTTAAGCTTGCTTCGATGTTCAAATCGAAGCGTAGCCAAGAAATCTTCAACAGGGAGGAGGTTCGTCACACATCCGCTTTCCCTGTGTAAAAATGAGGGCGGGAGGATTCGAACCTCCGGCCAAGAGCTTAAAAGGCTCCTGCTCTGCCACTGAGCTACGCCCCCATGACGAAGAAAGTATACCGCGTAAACTTATCTGCGCCAACCTCAATTGCTCTCTGGCGTATCGGGTGAATTAACATTATTTCTGACCGTCATATCGAAGAATTCGAGCGTGCGCTGCATCAAAGTTTCAAAACCCCGCCCACCTAAGGCGTGCCCACCCCCCGGATAAGGGTAAAAAGTTACATCCACATTCGCTGCTTGTAGTTTGTGCCACAGATCCTCTGACCACCAGTAGGGCACTGATTCATCTCGATTGCCATGATGAATCATAACCGGCATTCGCACCCGATCCAGATAGTTAATTGGGGAAATATCCGCATAGCCCTGTGGGTTAACATCTGGCCTGCCGTAGACCATTGCCAGTGCATCCATCGCTGCACGTTGAGCAGGCCAGTACTTTCGGGCATGTGCCCAGTTGCGTCCCGCATCACCGCTCATAGAGGAATAGAGCACAACGGCGTCAACCTCATTACTCAGCACCATCGGCCACATGCTGATCTCACCGCCCATGCTGTGCCCCATTATGCCGATTTGTCCTGATGCAGCTTGCGGCAGGGTATCTACCTGTGCCAGTAGATTCATGATGTCAACTGCATAGCCGATGTGGAAAGGATTTGGGCCAATACCCGAACCTGCGTAGTTACGATAGTCAGGCATGAGCGCAATGTAGCCGTGCTGTGCTAACCAATCCGCGATTCGCCAGCTATCAAAGCCCGATTGATATTCTATCGGGCGCAGATAGCCATGATTGACAATGATGACTGGGAAAGGTCCTTGCCCATCAGGAAGATCAACCAATCCTGTGATCTTCAATCCATCGCTCCGATAGGTCATTTGGTACTGTGTAAATCCTCGCCCAGTCTTATTAATCTCCCCAATCTCAATCCCCGGCCCGCCATAAGTTCGTGCAGCAAGATCATCTATCCGCAGACCTTTGAATGGATCGCTTGGGTCAGGAGAGGCCAGTATTTCCACGTCTAGATTTTCGCCAACGTTTACACCGGGATCTTCAGTTGGTTCTTCTAATAACGTTGGTATGGCTTGCGTGGGTGTCTGAGATGGAACTGGTGTTGCAATCACCAGCTTAGCCGAAACTACCGCCGCGTCGGATGCGTCACGGGTGTCACCTTTGTGAACACATCCGAGCATCGTTATTGCTGCGATAACGAGAGCAACGTATGTTGGATTGATACTGAGCGGGCAGGAAATTTTAAGGCCAATCATCTTTTTCATGGGCTTCGAATAGTGGCAGTAGGCCCATCCCTCGGATTGCGTTGAGCAGTGGGGCTAAGTTTTCTCGCTGGACGGCATAGGCTTGCGGCCCAACGTGCTGTCCAAGCCAACGGCTGATCCGTGCGTTCGAGCGGATGCGTTCATACACGCTGATGTCCTTCGCAGCCAGAATGACAGCATCCTGTATTACTACCTCGGCGGGTCGAGTATGCCATGCTTCGAGCATCTTGACGACGTTTGCCGGGAGGCTCTGCCCCGATAGGCGCTGCAAGAATGGCAGAATATGAGATGGGATTGAGATGCCCTCGTCGCTTACACGCGATAGTGCTTGAGGAGTGAGACGGTACAGATAAACTCCTTCACCTGACAGATCGCGATCTGGCCTGTCAACAGGAATACTCGGAGGAGTCATCCATGCAGTAAATCGCGCAACCTGAACTCGCTCGTACCGTCCTACCTTCGCTGGGATGCTTACAACTCCTTGCTCATCAATACTGACCCGCCCCCCAGGATCAGCCTCCGAGGGCCAGTTATCGCGGCCTGTTAGAGCTAATCCCAGCCGTGTTACCAGGAACGCACCGGGTGCAGATCGAACCAGCCCCAACCAGCGCATCGGCCCTTCGAGGATAAACCGAATCAGCCCTCCTTCGATGTAATCCCAGTATTCGAAACCGTGCAGAATCTCACCAGTGTAAGAGTCACGCAGATACCACGAGACATAATCGCCGCCGGGCCGTTGAAAATCCGGATTCGTTTCTTTGATGTACTCTACGAAGCTGTCTGTACTCCACCAGATTTCAGCAGGCACATTCTGTAATGTTTCGATAATCACCTGCCTTGCAAGGTGCGGATCATTGGGCCAGCGATCCGCATCAAGCCCCGGTGTGAACATCAAATCATTCCATGTTGTAGAGGTAAACCATGCCTCTGCCAGCGACCGTAGTTGGTGAAGTCGAGGGGCTTCCAGCCAGGGCCTCGACATATCCTTGTTGACCACCGTTGAAACTTGTGTGAGGAATTCCTCGTCCGCGATCAATCCAAGATCATAGAGCAGCGATGTAAGCATTGTGCGGTAACTAGGTGAGACACGCCGTAGATGGCGGTCGATGCGTTCGACTGGCTCTGCCGTAATCCATTCTTGCGCATTGGCATTGCGAATAAGTAAGAAAGCTAGCAGGGTTGCCGCATCATCAGCGACGGCTCCCTGCCCACCTTCGATCCGGCGAGGTGGCGCAACCGGATTGCCCGGCGCTGCTATAATCGCTCCCGGTTCTGGCTGAGGTAAATGCTCTAGAATGTCGCTGGGAATGACGATGTGCTCTTGCGTACCCGCCGGAGTTTGCTCAAATGCACGAACGATCAAACCCCGATAATACAGCGCCTCGGCAATACCTACCGGGCTTAGCCAGGGCTTCTCGCGCTCGCGGCGGGCAGGCCCCATAGGTCGAATCTCACCATAGCGGCGGGTAAAATGCGCAAATGGAATTCGCCCTTCGTGAATGATTAGATCAAAAAGTGCTTGGTGTTCGTCTTCACTTAGATGTGACCATGTTGTGCTGACTGCATCTCGTTGGGCGAGGGCAGCCGCGAGTTCTTCCGCCGCAATACCACGATCTGATGCTGCTAGATCAATATCCCATTGATCGGCGATCACTTGCAATAGATCGAGGTCGTAATCTACAAACGCTCGCACCAGAGTCGGCATAACCGGAAGGTTGTCCCGAAGTTCATCAGAGTTTGATAGGCTCCATATTATATACGAGCCAGTTCCCCTACGCTGTACAGTATGTTAGCAGATGAGAACCTGAAGCGCAGACGGAATAATTGAGACATTGACCTCGCAAATTCCAGCCTCCCACGACCCGAAGACCTCGCCATCAGTATGAATTGCCATCGTCTTATCGGTTGTCACACTGAGATGTTTGGCCGTGCCGCCTTGAAAGAATTTCTTGTAGCGCATATGGGCTGCCGACATCACAATTGGGAGAAAATACAGCATCTGGAGTCGATTGACTTTGCGCATAATTGTGTAAGTGATCAGTCCATCATCCATTACCGCATCAGGCGCGACAGGGAATCCGCCCCCTTCACGCGGCCCGTTACAGATACTCAACATTGCAATCCCTCGCTCCAAAGGCGGCTGATCATCTATCCGCATGGTAGCGGCAAGTGCCTGTGGCTTGAATAGAATAGTTTGTAGCACCGCCACCAAATACAGCAGAAAACCTCGGAGTCTTTTCAACTGCCGTGAAGCGAGATTCACCGCGCCGCTAAAACCTAGCCCAACGGTGTTATTCCAGTATTCCATGCGACCTGTGTGGTCGGTAATAGTTCCCACGTCGATAATCCGTGTTTTATTCCCAAAAAGGCACGGCACAGACTCTTCAACATCATGTGAGAAACCTAAATTGTAAGCAAAATCATTCCCAGAACCCACTGGTATGATCCCTAGCTTGGGCCGCCGATCTGCTGGTATCTGCATCAGTCCATTCACCACCTCGTGAACTGTGCCATCCCCACCGACTACCACCACCACGTCGAAGCCTTCATCCCCAGCACTTTTCGCTAGCGCAGTCGCATGCCTCGGACGCTCTGTAGTGGCCCACACCAGTTCATACGATTCTCGCGCCTGATGCTCGATCAGTTCTCGCAGACTCTTCGACCGATCCTTCGTATGCCATCGATCTGATGCGGGATTGAGAATCAGTTTGAGACGCGGCATAGCATTCCCTCATTCTCTTGGTGAAGATATTTGATGTAGTGTTAAAACACACAGACTGTCCTAAGCTACGGCCTCCGAATTTCCGGTTTGCAGGCTTCGAGGGCGCGCCGTACAATCGCGCTGACTTTCGCCGCCGCACCTGAAAGGAACGCTCATATGGAAGGTGTTTACGTCTCGGAGCACCCATTGGTCAAGCATAAGCTCTCGCTGCTTCGTGACGTGGCGACAGATTCCACGAAGTTCCGCCAGCTTGTCCGGGAGCTAGCCATTCTTCTCGCCTACGAAGCGACGGCTGATCTGACCCTTGCGGCTAAGGAAATTCAGACTCCTCTGGCGACTATGCAGGGTTTTGAACTGCAAGAGCGTATTGGGCTTGTGCCGATTTTACGGGCAGGTCTTGGCATGGTCAATGGTGTATGGGAGATGATGCCGGGTGCTGAGGTCTGGCATATTGGCCTGTATCGTGACGAGCGCACCCTACGCCCGGTCGAATATTACAACAAGCTCCCCGTTGCACCAACGGTGCAGGTCTGCCTGATACTCGATCCGATGCTGGCAACAGGTGGCTCGGCATCAGCGACCGCCAATCTCCTCAAGCAGTGGGGTGCGCGTCGGATTAAGTTCGTCGGTCTGATCGCCGCCCCGGAGGGCATCAAAGTGATGCGTGAGGCGCACCCCGACATAGCAATCTACGTTGCTGCCATTGACGATCACCTGAATGATGTAGGATTTATTGTGCCGGGGTTGGGAGACGCGGGCGACCGCCAGTTTGGGACGGGCTAATACATGCATGCTCCACTAGGGGCCTTTGGCCTTACCTTCGGCTTAGCGTTTGTGTTGGCTTTGCTTCTCACGCCGTTAGCACGTTGGTTAGGTCTTCGCTTGGGGATCGTCGCCATACCGGGTGGGCGGAGGCTCCATCAGGGAGTTGTTTCTCGCTTGGGCGGCGTGCCGATTTATGTCGCCTTTGTGGCCGCAGTTCTGGCATCCCAATTTTTGGTCGAAGACCCCTGGCGGGCTGCACTTCCCTTAGGGCCATCTTTTCAAGTGCTGCGCTTTGATCCGAAGGAATTGTTCCGCCTGATCGGGCTGATCGGCGGCGGCACGATTATCTTTGTGCTCGGTCTGTTTGATGACTGGCGTGAGCTTTCCCCTATTCCCCTCTACCTCGCCCAGATATTAGCCGCCGCATTTGCTGTTGCCTTTCTAATTTTCATCGAATCTGTAAATGATCCATTTAGGGGTGTTGAAACTGATAAGTTCCCTTACTTCATTACAGTAACAATATCCTTATTCTGGCTCGGCTCGATGATGAATACGGTCAACTGGATGGATGGATTGGACGGTCTGGCAGCAGGTGTTGCTGCAATTGCCTGTATCGTCCTGTTCCTGAATTCAGCCTTCCGGTTGCAGCCAGCCCAGTACAGCGTTGCCCTGTTGCCATTAGCCCTTCTTGGTGCAACTCTCGGCTTTCTGCCCTACAACTTCGCGCCCGCCAAAATTTTTCTAGGATCGGGTGCATATTTCCTCGGGTTTGTGCTGGGCGCGTTGAGCATCATTGGTGGGGCAAAGATGGCGGCGATCTTGCTGGTGATGGGTTTACCGCTTCTCGATTTTGTCTGGCAGCTGGTGAATCGGATGGTGCATGGTCAAAATCCCTTGCACGGAGATCGGGGGCACTTGCATTTCCGTCTGCAAGATTTGGGGCTTTCACAGCGCCAGATTGTGCTTGGGTATTATGTCTTCAGCGCAGTCTTTGGAGGGTTAGCACTAGCGATCCCATCACGGCCCTATAAGTTAATTGCCCTCTTGGTGATGGGCTTGGTCGCTCTAGTTGGCTTTATATGGCTCTCCCGGAAGGGAAAAAACAGCACCAATCTCACCTAAAGCCGACCTTGCCGAAATAGGAGAGAATCTACCCTAGCTGTATTCTAACTCCCGATTCAGCACGCGGCTGAAGATCGCTTCCATCGCGGAAATGATCCCCATCATAATGAGGTCGATCCCTAATGCTATGCCGAGCGCGAGGCTCAACCACTGACCGATCAATAAGATGGGAACTTCAAAGCTGGCTTTGATGACAAATCCCAGATCGAACAAAACGCCAGAACTGCCGAACAAGCCCGATCCGATTATCCAGATAATTAACATAATCACGGCAAATGGGATGATGAGTATCCACCAGTTGATCATATCGATCTCTTCTGGCATCATCGCATTGGCAATGGCGAATATCAGGTAGACCCACAGCCAGAAATCGGGCGTTGACATAAACGCGCCGATGCCCCCGAATAGGGTTCCCAGATCGCCGGTGCTAAACGCCTTTCCGAGCAGGCTAATATCAAACCGCGTGCTGCCGATCAGCGCAATGACTGCCACGCCTGCCAGCACTGGGATCATTCCGATCAATGATGCGCGGAATTCGTCAGTGGTTTTCTCATCAATTTCCACCATGCCGAGCCGGATTGACCCTTTTTGTTTCTCCGGCCAAAGTTGGAATTTCTTGATTTTCACCCGCAAAATTTGGGCAAGTAGCCACTGGCTGCATTCGTGCAGCACAACACCCGGCAGCAGCAGCAGGTAGTAGATCAGCACTGCCGCCTGTGTGTTGTTCGTCAGCAGCAGGCCAAGCCCTTGAATGTGCTTGTGCATCCAGCGCTCGACGCTCCGCAGAGGCCAGATAAACAGCGCGACGAGCACCCAGAAAACAATCCAGTTCATAGCTCTAGTCTACAGCAATCCTCTGACTTCTGCCGTTACGCGGATCAAGGTAACGTAATCATCCGGCTTTAGCGATGCGCCCCCAACTAGCCCGCCGTCGATCTCTGGCTGCCACATCAATTCTTCGATGTTATCCGGCTTCATACTGCCGCCGTATTGAATCCGCATTTGTTGAGCAATTTCGTTCCTGTAGATTGAAGCAAGGGTCGAGCGTACCGCCCCACCGATGATCCGGTTTGCATCGTCGGCAGTTGCCGAGATGCCCGTCCCAATTGCCCAGATCGGTTCATAGGCAATGATCACGCCGCGCGCTTGTTCCGAGGTTATCCCATCGAACGCAGCCCGTACTTGCCCGCCGACAAACTGCTCGGTCTCTCCGGCGCGGTTCTGATCGAGACTCTCCCCCACGCACACGATAGGAGTTAAGTTATGGGCCAGCGCCGCTTTGATCTTCCTGTTGACGGTTTCGTCTGTCTCACCGAAATACTGCCGCCGTTCCGAATGGCCGATGATGACCAGTTCGGCGACATCTTTCAGCATGAGCGGTGAGATTTCACCGGTATATGCCCCCTGTTCTTCCCAGAACATATCCTGTGCCCCTACACGAATATCGGTATCTCGCACAGCATCACTAAGAGCAGCCAGCGAGATAAACGAAGCGCAGATCGCTTTCTCGACGCCGGAGTAGCTTCTCAACGGCCCCTTAACCGCCTCCACGAATTGGAGTGTCTCGGAAATCGTCTTATACATTTTCCAGTTGCCAGCAATGATTGGCACACGCATGGTTGTTCCTTGCAAGAGGAAGTAGGGACGCACACTGGGTGCGTCCCTACGAGGAAACCTATTTATCGTTCAGTGCTGCCAGACCCGGCAGCGTGATCCCTTCGAGCATTTCAAGGCTTGCGCCACCGCCTGTGCTGACGTGCGTTACCTTGCTTTCAAGCCCGGCCTCGTTGATTGCCGCCGCTGAATCCCCGCCGCCAATGATCGAAATCGCACCTTTCGTAGTCTGATCGACAACAGCTTGTGCGACCGCGAATGTTCCTTTAGCAAAGGGCTTCATCTCGAAGACGCCCATAGGCCCGTTCCAAACAATCGTCTGTGCACCTTCTAGCGCCTCTTTATAAAGCTCAATACTTTCCGGGCCAATGTCGAGGATGCGCCAACCATCGGGCACACCCTCTACTACGTTGATGATCTGTGAATTCGCATTCGCATCAAATGCGTCCGCAATCACTACGTCGGTGGGAAGCACCAGCTTCAATCCGGCTTTGGCAAGTAAATTCTTCGCGGTTTCGACAGCATCAGCCTCAACCAGCGAATCGCCGACTGTGACAGCTTTTGCCTCGAGGAACGTGTTTGCCATTCCCCCGCCGATCAGAATCCGATCTGCCTTGCCGAGTAAATTCTCAATGACGCCAATCTTGTCAGAGATTTTCGCCCCGCCGAGGATAGCAACGAAAGGCCGGTTCGGGTTCTCAAGGGCGCTGCCTAGAAACTCGATCTCCTTCTCCATCAGCAGTCCAGCCACCGCAGGCAGATAGCGGGCAACGCCCTCGGTGCTGGAATGGGCACGGTGTGCCGATCCGAACGCATCATTGACGTACACGTCGCCTAACTTTGCCATTTGCTGCGCCAGTTCGAGATCATTCTTTTCCTCGCTGGGGTAGAAGCGGGTATTTTCCAGCAGGATCACCGCTCCCTGTGGCGCATTGGCGACAGCCTCTTCTGCCTTCGGGCCGACCGTTTCCTCGACAAAAATTACATCCTTGCCGAGATGCTTTTCGAGCACAGGCACAACAGGCTTGAGCGAGTACTTAGGATCAGGCCCACCCTTGGGCCTGCCCAGATGAGATATGAGGATCACAGCGCGCGGCTTCTGATCGAGAATCGCTTTGATCGTCGGTATAGCCGCCGTGATGCGCGTATCGTCGCTGACCTTCCCGTCCTCAATCGGCACATTGAAGTCAACGCGCACAAGGACTCGTTTCGCGCTTAGGTCAACATCGCGGATTGTTTTCTTGTTCATAATCTCTCCCTCTGATGCGAGGGTGTTAGAGTTTAGAAGCGATCAAGTTCGTTACATCGGCAGTACGCACTGAGTAGCCCCACTCGTTGTCGTACCACGCCACGACCTTCGCCATACTGCCACCCATGATCATTGTAAATTCGAGGTCTACAATGCTCGAACGGGGATCGCCCTTGTAATCCATGCTGACTAGCGGCTCATCCGATGCGCCAAGGATGCCCTTCATATTGCCATTGGCCGCATCACGGAATGCTTGCCGGAGTTCCTCGGTAGTTGCGTCACGTTCCAGATCGGCCACAAAATCCACAACAGAGACGGTCGGGGTTGGGACACGCATCGCAAACCCATCGAACTTTCCCTTGAGTTCCGGGATCACCAGCGCGACTGCCTTCGCAGCGCCCGTCGTGGTCGGGATGATGTTCAATGCGGCAGCACGTGCGCGCCGCAAATCTTTATGTGGCAAGTCAAGAATTTGCTGGTCATTCGTATACGAGTGCACGGTTGTCATCAGCGCCCGTACAATACCGAAATTATCTTGCACGACCTTCGCGGCAGGAGCAAGGCAGTTCGTGGTGCAGCTTGCATTCGAGATGATATTGTGCTTGCTGGGATCGTACATTCCCTCGTTGACGCCGAGCACAACGGTCAGATCAGGCTCCTTCGCCGGGGCGCTGATAATTACCTTCCTGGCCCCAGCTTCGAGATGTTTGGCGGCCTGTTCACGGTTCGTGAAGATACCCGTACTCTCAATCACAATATCCACACCGAGGTCTTTCCAGGGAAGCTGCGCCGGGTCTTTTACTGAGAGCGCCTTGATCTTGTCGCCATCGACGATTAATCCATCATCTGCGACTTCAACCTTGCCATGATAATGACCATAGTTGGAGTCGTAGCGGAATAGATGGGCCATCGTATGCAGATCGCCGAGGTCATTGAACGCTACAATATCGAGTTCCTTTGCATAGCGCTCTTTCATTGCTTTGAGCACCTGGCGGCCAATGCGCCCGAACCCATTGATGCCAACTCTTACTGCCATGATGTTTCTCCTTACAAGAGTAGGATGGTAATCAGTCCAAAGTGAAATCAACCCGCTTGGCGGCTGTTTGGTTCGAGCAGGTTCATAATTGCCTTTCCCAGCTTCTCCGAGTTGTGCCGCCAGGGACGCCGATCATCGACAAGCGGCGTCCCAATAATCCGAACATCGGAACCTGTCCCATTATTGCTCTCACGCCGCACGTAGGCGAAGTTCGTATCCGGGGGGAGCTCTGGTAGATAGTCGTTGATTAGTACAACATTAAATAGGCCATTGCCCACATGACGCTGAATGGCGCGAATGTGATCTTTGACGGTGAACCCTTCGGTCTCCCCTGTTTGAGTTGCTACATTGCACACATAAACCTTCAGGGCGTGGCTTGAGCGGATCGCTGCTGTAATTCCGTGTACGAGTAAATTTGGCAGAATACTGGTGAACAGGCTGCCGGGGCCAATGACGATCAGGTCGGCAGCAAGGATCGCCTGTATCGATTCGGGGTATGCCGGGGCGTCGTCGGGTTGCAGAAAGACCCGCTCGATAGTTCCAATCCGTTCCGGGATTGCCGACTCGCCCTTGACCCGCCGTGTGCTATCGGATTCGGGTTCGCGCAGATCGGCCATCAAAGTAACATCCGTCAGCGTGGAAGGCAGTACTTTCCCCCGAATGACGAGCACACGACTGCTTTCGATCAGTGCTTGCTCAAAGCTGCCTGTTACATTCGCCAGGGCAGTAATAAACAGGTTCCCGAAGCTGTGACCTTCCAGCCCACCCTCGCCGAACCGGTATTGGAAGAGTTGAGTCATCAACCCTTCATCGCGGGCCAGCGCGGCGATGTTGTTGCGGAAATCGCCGGGGGGCAGCACACCGAGATCGCGGCGCAGCTTACCGGAACTCCCACCGTCATCCGCCACCGTAACGATTGCGGTGAGATTCGAGGTATAGGCTTTCAGGCCACGCAGCAAATTCGGCATACCAGTACCGCCGCCAATCGCCACGATCCGAGGGCCGCGCTGTCCCCGCGAGCGCTCAACCATTGCATCGATCACCTGCTGCCCTTCCACATCGAGCGGACGCAGAATAGCCTCAGTAATACGAATAATAGCAAGCCCAACGAGTACCAAACCTGAGATGGCTCCAAGAATGGCCCAGAGCCAGAGGGGTATGAACGTCAGTGCCAATATACGCGACCATAAAAGTGAGGGGCGAATACGATAAAATTCGACGATGACTGCGCCGAACGACATCCCAAACAGCGCCGCGCCGATTAGGAGAATCAGCACCCAGCGCTTGACACCAATGCCGGGGGTCAGCCACTTGAGAAGCGTGCGGGGATTGCGAGACGGATTTGTCAAGGTATGCTCGCGAGAGGATCAAAAAAGCAGCGAACGATGAATCAAATAGCGGATGCTGAGTTGGAGTAAACCTCTCGAATCATAGCACGCGAGGTAGAGAGCGTCAAAGGTTTTTAGGGTGATATTTGACCCTGGAATATCTGGACTCTTATCACGATTTTGCGATCTCTATTGAACATTGCCGGGTTCGATGATACAACAGGCCCCGAAACTTCAATCAGGAATCCTTCGGGTGACTTATCACCCACAAGCAAAACTATCACTCTATTCGCGAGGGAGTTTCGCATGGCTAATTTCGATTTGATGCGCCGTCTTGCATTATCAGAAGGCGGCAAGATTATTTTCCTTGTCATGGATGGGCTGGGCGGACTGCCTATTAAATCGGGCGGCCCAACCGAGCTAGAGGCCGCTAACGCCCCAAACCTTGATCGCCTTGCCAACGAGGGCAGCACCGGAATGGTCACGCCGATTGCGCGGGGCGTGGAACCGGGCAGCGGCCCCGCCCATCTAGCTTTATTCGGATATGACCCACTCGTTTATGACATCGGGCGCGGGGCGTTGGAAGCGGCTGGCATCGGCATTGAACTTAAACCCGGCGATGTGGCAGCACGCGGCAACTTCTGTACCGTCGATCAGAATGGGGTGATTATCGACCGCCGCGCCGGACGCATTGCAACCGAGGAGGCAGCTAAAGCCGTCGAATCATTAAAGAGTATTAGAGTGCCGGGCGTTGATATTGA
>Ga0209382_10009316_pt1 | contig 12298 bp, 10 predicted proteins | sample SoiMetdeltSBSDD5_FD_187599 | JGI IMG/M metagenome (GOLD analysis project Ga0209382, IMG submission 187599) | Bulk soil microbial communities from a Populus tree surrounding site in Tennessee, USA - Soil MetaG P. deltoides SBSDD5 (SPAdes) (version 2) | ecosystem: Environmental > Terrestrial >... | reverse complement strand
AACCGAACACGGCTCAAAACGTCAGGACCTTTGTACGAAACGAAGTAAAAAATGCCGTCTTTCTGCCGAATCCGCGTTGCCAGCATATTCCTCCTCAGCTTTTGGTGAGAATGCCAAAATGTAAGGGGTTTAGGAAAGACGAATCAGCGTCTTAGGATTCAACGGTTCGAACTCCCACTTCATCGAGATGGCGCAGGAGATCGGCAGGGTCGTCATAAACACGATAGGCTCCGGCGCGTTCGAGTTCATCCTGTCCATAACCACCCGAAAGCAGACCAACCCCGAGGGCCCGCGCGCGACGCGCCGCGAGCATGTCCCAGATGCTGTCGCCGACCACAATCGCATTCTCCAACTCCACTCCCAATTGGGCTGCCGCCGCCATAAACAAGTCGGGATCGGGTTTCGCATACTGCACCTGGTCTCGTGTGACGACCGTTACGTCCGGGCCGATCCCAAGAAGCTCAAGTGTCGGGCGAGCATTCTCGAGTCGCCCACTCGTCGCAATGGCCCACGGGACACCTGCTTCGGTGAGATAAGACAAGAGCTCGCGTGCGCCAGGAAGTACACGGACTAGTTTTGAAAGGCGACTGTAGGCTTCGGTGTGGAGTTGCTGAATCCTGCTGATCTCGGTGGAGGTGACCGGCCGTCCGGTCTCTCGTAACAATCCGTTAACCAGCAGCCCTCCGCTCATGCCGATGCGTCGGTGGATCCGCCAAACTGCCAGTTCTATCCCCGCGGCTTCCAAAGCCTCTTGCCATGCCAGGACGTGTTGGTAGACGCTGTCGACAAGCGTTCCGTCAAGGTCGAACAGAAGCGCCGAGACTGCCGATTTTCGCGAATCGCGTCGGCCGCCGCTCATGAACCTTCGCCATTTTCACGAACAGCCAAAACGGAGCATGGTGCTTCGTTGAATACGCGCTTGGCAGTTCCCCCAAAGACGCGTTCTTCGGGGAGAGTCAAACCTTTCGTCCCCATAGAGACAAGATCCACTCGGAGTTCATGTGCGCGCTTCAGTATCTCAACGAACGCTGTACCGGTCGTAATCTCTGTTGTCAGCGCGATGTCAGCGGTCGGAACTCCGGCAACGAGTGCGGTCATTGCGTCGACCGCTTTCTGCTCGAGGGCCAGATTGGGGACTGCAGGCTCCGCTTCCACGACGTGTATGACGTGCAATTGCGCGGTGAAAGACCGTGCCAGCTCGACGGCAGCTTCGAATGCCTTAACAGAGGTCGGCGAAAAATCCACCGCACATAGAATGTGTTTGAAGTTCATGTTCCGCTTGCCTCCCTGTTTTCTTCCGCGAGCGATGCCGCCTGCGCTTTCATCTCCCGGACTTGCTCTCGCCGGTTGGGGCGTTTCCAATGTTCCTTCCGCAGATTCGCTTTGTATTTTTTCAATTGTCGGTCGACCTCCTCGAAGACGACCCTTAGAGCAGCCTGGAAGTCGTGCTGTTCTTCCTTGCCGGCGATCGTTTTTCCAGGAACATCGAGAGTGAGCGAAGCCGTGTACAACTTCCTCGCGGAGTTGTGTTCCACCATCAGTCTCAGGCGGACCGCATCAGATGAAAACGTCTTGATGTTCTTTTCGAGTTTGGAAGTGAGCCTGTCGACGAGGGACGTGATCTGCTTCGGCGGTTCGAAATCTTTAAATTCAACATTGCTTTGCATAATCTACGCAGCCTTTCTCTGATCGGGTGGTTCACCGGGCCGGGACTTGAAGGTCAGAGCGCCACGTTTGGCATCAAAGTCCACGACGATGGTCTGACCATCTCTGACTTCGCCCTTCAACATCAACCTGCCCAATGCAGTCTCGATTTCCTTCTGAATAAGACGCTTCAGCGGGCGGGCGCCATAATTCGGGTCGTAACCGGCCCGGACGAGATGAACCTTAGCGGCATCCGTAAGCTCGATTTGAATGTGCCGCTCGTCGAGACGTCGTCGAAGCTGCTCTAGCTGAATATCGACGATCCTCTTCAACTGTTCTTCTGCAAGAGCGTGGAAGACGATGATCTCATCCACACGATTGAGGAATTCCGGCCGGAAGTGAGAGCGCATTTCTTCCAGCACCGCTTCCTTCATCCGGTCGTATGCGATGCCCTCGAACGCTCCGCGATATTCGAGAATCCGCACGCTCCCGATATTCGAGGTCATGATGATGATGGTGTTTTTGAAATCGACCGTGCGGCCTTGGCCGTCGGTCAGGCGGCCATCATCCAGGATCTGGAGTAACACATTGAAAACGTCGCGATGCGCCTTTTCGATTTCATCGAAAAGGATGACGGAATACGGGCGGCGCCGAACGGCTTCCGTCAACTGTCCGCCTTCTTCGTACCCGACATAACCCGGAGGTGCGCCGATGAGTCGCGCCACGGTGTGTTTTTCCTGGTACTCCGACATGTCGATCCGAATCATCGCGTGCTCGTCGTCAAACAAAGCCTGCGCGAGCGCACGGGCCAGCTCAGTTTTGCCAACGCCCGTCGGACCCAGAAAGATGAAGCTGCCGACCGGACGATTGGGATCTTTGAGTCCGGTACGGGCGCGTATGACCGCCTCGGCAACTGCCGTTACTGCCTCATCCTGCCCCACAACGCGCCTGTGGAGTTCATCCTCGAGGTGCAGGAGTTTTTGCATTTCTCCTTCCAGCAATCTGGACACAGGAACTCCGGTCCAGCGGCTCACGACGGCCGCAATGTCTTCTTCATCTACTTCCTCTTTGAGAAGGCGCTGAGGGCCCTGTTTTTTGGTCAGGCGCTCTTCCTCAGCTGCAAGCTTGCGCTCGAGGTCGGCGAGTTTTCCGTACCTGAGTTCCGCAGCGCGATTCAAATCGTATTCGCGCTCAGCTCTTTCGATTTCCAACTTCGTGTGTTCGATCTCCTGACGAAGCCCGCGAAGTCGGTTTACTGCCTGCTTTTCAGCTTGCCATTGGGCTTTGAGGGAGTCGCCTTTGGCGCGAAGGTCGGCTAACTCTTTCTCGAGCTTCGTCAGCCGCTCTTTAGAAGCCGCATCGGACTCTTTCTTGAGCGCCTCGCGTTCGATCTCGAGTTGCATCACGCGGCGCAGGATCTCGTCCAATTCCGCGGGAAGGGAGTCGATCTCAGTTCGCAATCGCGCCGCAGCTTCGTCCACGAGATCGATTGCTTTGTCCGGAAGGAATCGATCGGTGATGTACCGATTGGAAAGTACAGCAGCGGCAACCAGAGCCGAGTCTTTGATTCGCACTCCATGATGAACTTCGTAACGTTCTCTCAGACCACGCAGTATGGAAATCGTGTCCTCAACCGTCGGTTCTTCTACGGTGATCGGTTGGAAACGCCGCTCCAGCGCTGCATCCTTCTCGATGTTCTTTCGATATTCGTCAAGCGTTGTGGCGCCGATGCAGTGAAGCTCGCCGCGCGCCAGCATCGGCTTCAACAGGTTGCCGGCGTCCATCGCGCCTTCGGCTTTACCGGCGCCTACGACGGTATGCAGTTCATCAATGAAGAGGATGATCGCGCCCGCGGACTCCTGGACTTCTTTGAGCACTGCCTTCAACCGTTCTTCAAATTCTCCGCGATATTTCGCGCCGGCAATTAGAGCGCCCATATCCAGAGCGATGATTCGCTTGTTCTTCAGTGTCTCTGGAACGTCTCCGCGGATAATGCGCTGCGCGAGACCTTCGACGATTGCGGTCTTTCCGACACCGGGTTCGCCAATCAGTACTGGATTGTTTTTGGTGCGGCGCGACAGTACCTGAATCACGCGGCGTATTTCTTCGTCGCGCCCGATAACCGGGTCCAGTTTTCCCTGCGCGGCAAGCTGGGTAAGATCGCGTCCGTACCTCTCGAGCGCTTCGTATGTAGCTTCCGGATTTTGTGACGTTACCCGCTGATTTCCACGAATCTCACGAAGCACCTGCATCAGGCGCTCACGCGTGATACCGAATTCCCGGAAAATGCGGCCCGCCGGACCGCTGTCGTCCGTGATTGCCAGAAGGACGTGTTCTACAGAAACGTATTGATCCCCAAGCTTCTTGCTTTCGTCTTCGGCCTGCGTCAACAGCCTGTTGAGTCTGCCGGAGATGTAAACGTTGTCGGCCGTGCCTCCCGGAGAAGACACCTTGGGTAGCTTTTCCAGTTCGTGTTCGACACGTTGTTTCAGAGCCTGAACATCGATGTTCGCTTTGTTCAAGGCGGAGACGGCCAGCCCCGGCTCCTGCTCCAGCAGCGCCAGAAGTAGATGCTCAACGTCAACTTGCTGGTTTCCATGGCGCACGGCTTTGCTTTGTGCGGCGCCGAGCGCCTCCTGAAGCTTCTGGGTAAATCTATTGATGTCCACGATCTCCTCCGCGTTGCATTGCTTTCAGACGATCGAGAAGGTCCAGAATCACACCGATGCCTTGCAGATTGATTCCAAGGTCAAAGCGCAAGCGCTGAATGACGCGTACGCGATGTACAGCCTCGAGGTCGAACATCATTCCGTCCGCAGGCTGTACCAGGCCGAGGTCGACAAAATGCCGCAACATTTCCGGATGGACGTTTGTACGGGCGGCCACATCTTCGAGCGAGAGAAGTTCCTGCCGAGGATGCACAACAATGAGTTGGTATTTCGTCGCTCTCATTTTCTACCTTCGAGAACCTGGCGGGGATCGAAACGGGATTCTGAAGCGAGGCTCTGATAAAGTTCGCGCTCCCTGGGCGACAACGATGCCGGATTGACGATTTCCAGCCGGACGTATTCATCGCCACGACCGCCTGATCGTCTGTTTAAACCCTGTCCTCGCAAACGCAGACGCCGGCCGCCTTGCGTCCCCGCAGGGACTGTCAATTCAACCGGTCCCTCGATCGTTGGCGTACGGACGACGGCACCGAGGGCGGCTTCCCACGGAGCAACCGGCAAATCGAGTTCAACGTCGCCATTGCTTAAAGTCCTAAACATGGGGTGTGGCTCAATTCTGACTGCAAGAAAAAGGTCGCCGGCCGGACCGCTTCCCGCGCCCGGCTCGCCTTCGCTCGCAACTCGAATGAGTTGGCCGTTCGAAATTCCGGCCGGGATGTTGACGCGAATGGTCTTTTGTTTTCCATCAGGACTTCTCAGAGAGATCTCACGAGTGGTACCGCGATGAGCTTCTTCGAGTGAAAGGCCAACTTCCGCTTCAACGTCGTTGCCACGTCTGGAGAAGCCCGCACCCGCAGCGCGTCCACCGGTTCGGCCTCTGCCAAACATGCTTTCGAAGAAATCGCTGAAGTCTCCAAATCCCTGGACGTCGCCGAAGTCGACGCGGGTACCCTCCCAACCGGGCGGAGGTCTGAATTCAGCTCCTTGCTTCCAATTCTGGCCCAGCGCATCGTACTGTTTGCGTTTCTGGGGGTCGGATAAGACGCTGTATGCTTCGTTGATTTCTTTGAACTTCTCTTCGGCGCCTTTGTCTCCCGGATTGACGTCCGGGTGATGCTTGCGGGCCAACTTTCGATACGCAGTGCGAATTTCATCTTCGGATGCGCCGCGTGAAACTCCGAGGGTCTCGTAGTAATCCCTGAATTTGACTGCCATTACGTTCCCACCACAACACGAGCGCTACGGAGTAGGTCATCGCCCCAGCGATAACCGCGTTGAATTTCTTGCACCACGGTGTTCTGCGGGTGTCCGTCGGCGGGCGCTGTGCCGACCGCTTCGTGCTGGGAGGGATCGAAGGGTTGGCCGACACTTTGGAAGGGACGCACACCCTGCGAATCGAGCACCCGCAAGAACTTGTCACGCACCGCGCGCACTCCGTCAACAAACGATGACTGTTCGGTTTCAGCGGCTTTCAAGGACCGCTCAAGGTCGTCGATGACATCGAGAAGCGGCACCAGAAAGTTTCGCAACGATTCCTTACCGAGATTCGCGCGCTCGCGATCGACTCGGCGTCGAAAGTTATCGAAGTCCGCGAGCGCGCGCAGGTAAAGATTGTGTTCTGATTTCAATTCCTGTTCTAAGGTTTCGACCGTCCGTTCCATCTGTTATCCAGCCTTCCTGAAATCAGCATCGATGACATCGTCCGGTCCAGGCGTCTTTGTCTCCTGTGTTCCGGGTTGTTGCTGCCCCGCTGCAGCTGAAGCGAGGCCGTAAAGCAGCTGCTGCAGATCGCCGGTCAATTGCCGCAACTTTGGTACATCCGACGACTGTGTCCGCACCAGTTCACGGACTTCGTTGATGAGTTGTTCGGCGCGCGCCTTTTCATTTGCCGGCGCCCGATCGCCGAGTTCCTTCAGTTGCCGCTCGACCTGGTAAGCCATGGAGTCGGCATTGTTGCGGGCTTCGACTTCCTCACGGCGACGACGATCGTCGTCAGCATGCGATTGCGCATCACTGACCATGCGGTCGATGTCTTCTTTTGAAAGTTGAGTCGAGCCCGTGATCTTAATCGTCTGCTGTTTGCCTGTATCTTTGTCGCTGGCGGTCACTGTCAGAATCCCGTTTGCATCCGTGTCAAAGGTGACCTCAATTTGTGGTGTTCCTCGCGGAGCGGGACGAATGCCCTCGAGTTTGAAATGACCGAGCGTGCGATTATCGCGAGCCAACTCACGCTCACCTTGCAGCACGTGGACATCGACCGCGGTTTGGTTGTCGTCGGCGGTCGAGAAAGTTTCACTCCGTCGTACTGGAATCGTCGTGTTGCGCTCGATGACTTTCGTCATCACTCCACCGAGCGTTTCGATGCCCATCGAAAGTGGCGTCACGTCGAGGAGCACCACGTCCTTAACTTCGCCGGCAAGCACGCCCGCTTGAATTCCGGCGCCAACGGCGACGACTTCGTCCGGATTCACGGTCTGATTAGGTTCTTTGCCATTCATCAGCCGGCGGACAAGTTTCTGGACCGACGGCATACGCGTGGCGCCACCAACGAGAATGATTTCGTCGATGTCGGATTCGCTCAGTTTGGCGTCCGCCAACGCCTGCTTCACAGGTCCCACACAGCGTTCTACGAGATCGTGAGTGAGTTCCTCAAACTTCGCTCGGGTCAAACGCATCTCGAGGTGTTTGGGACCATTCGCATCGGCTGTGACGAACGGCAAGCTGATCGTGGTTTCGGTGGTGCCGGAAAGTTCGATCTTCGCCTTCTCGGCGGCTTCCGTCAGACGTTGTAACGCCTGGCGGTCCTTTCTTAAGTCGATCCCGTTTTCACGCTGGAATTCCTCGGCGAGCCAGTTGACGATCCGCTTGTCGAAGTCGTCACCTCCAAGATGGGTGTCCCCGGCTGTCGATTTGACTTCAAAGACACCTTCACCCACATCGAGAATCGAAACGTCAAATGTTCCTCCACCGAGGTCGAACACGAGAATCGTTTCGTGCTTTTTCTTGTCGAGACCGTACGCGAGAGCAGCGGCCGTGGGTTCGTTGATGATTCTAAGAACGTTAAGACCGGCAATCTTTCCCGCATCTTTCGTTGCTTGCCGCTGCGCGTCGTTGAAGTAGGCGGGCACGGTGATCACCGCATCTGTAGCCTTTTCTCCAAGATACTTTGCGGCATCATCCGCAAGTTTGCGCAGCACGAGTGCGGAAATTTCTTCCGGCGAGTAAAGCTTCCCCATGATTTCAAAGCGGACCGCGTCATTTGGTCCCGGCACCACCTTGAATGGCACGTTCTTTATCTCTTCTTGTACTTCCGAATAGCGTCGGCCAATGAAACGCTTGACCGAATAGATCGTATTCTCGGCATTCAACACCGCCTGCCGTTTTGCCAATTGGCCAACAAGCCTTTCGCCGGTTCGCGTAAATGCCACGACCGACGGGGTGAGCCTGCTTCCTTCGGCGTTGGTGATCACGGTCGGTTTTCCACCTTCCATAACAGCAACGACGGAGTTCGTGGTTCCCAGGTCTATACCAACCGCTTTTGCCATGACGAATACCTCCGAAAATATTGATGCAAACGGAATTCCGGTTGCTGCTTAGGTAAAACTCCGGAGTGGCACCTTTTAAAAAATTATTAACAATTGGTGAGTAGAATGTTGAATCTGTATGCCCTCAGAAGTTCAGATCCGGCGTGACGCCGGCGAACAGGTTCGCCAAACTGCGATTCGCCAATTGGAAAAAGCGCTCAAGGCTTTAACGCGTCAGGCGAAGACGCCGCGATCTCAGGACACGTCGGTGCATACGGCTCGCAAGCGTTTGAAAGAGGTCCGCGCGCTTCTCCGCTTGGTCCGCGATGATCTTGGAAAGCTCGTCTTCACGCAAAACAATCGAGCTCTCCGCGATATCGCCCGACCGCTTTCCGAACTCCGGGATGCAGCGGCGCTGCTGCAAGCGCTCGAATCGCTTAGAACACGCGGAAAGGGCAAATTAAAGAAGCGGCCGTATGAAGTTGTCCGAAAGGTGCTACGCGCCCGCCGATCGGACCTGCGGCGTCGCATCATCGATTCGGAGGACACGCTGAATAAGGCCGCATCATCCCTTCAACTTGTCCACAATAGTGTCAGTCGTTGGAATTTCTCGCACGGCACATGGAGTGTTTTGATTCCCGGTCTGAGAGACACCTATTCCAAAGGGCAGCGCGCAATGCGAATCGCCAACAACACTCCGGCCGATGAACACCTGCACGAATGGCGAAAGCGCACCAAGGATCTTCGCAACCAACTGGAATTGCTGGAGTCTCTGTGGCCGGCCCAAATGAAATCACCCGCGGCCATGGCCCGCAAAGTGACGGACCTGCTTGGTGACGATCACGATCTCGCGGTTTTGTTAGCCGTCATCGAAAGTGCGGGCACAGAAGTTCCGGCTGACGTGACTTTTGCGTTGCGAAGTGCCGTCAATCAGCGTCGCGCGGAATTGCAGAGTTCGGCGAAATCGCTCGGCAGCAAACTGTTCCGGCAGTCACCCGGTGGATTTGGTGGAAGCGGACGCCGCGCGCCGAGAAAAACCGCAGCAGTATCGCGATAATTATCGTTCTTTAGGGGATTCGAGATAGGTGTAGCCGTGCAGGCCTTCCTCGTAGAACTCCAGAAGGCGTCCGGACTCTTCGTAGCTGATCCTGCCTTCTCGGACAGCGAGTTCAACGTCGGCGCGAAGCTTGCGCAATAGCGTGTCAGCGTCAAACTCAACATAGTCGAGCACTTCTCGCACGGTGTCGCCCTTGACGACAGCATCCAGGATCACGCGGCCGGCATCGTCGAGACTGACGTGAACGGCGTGAGTGTCGCCAAAAAGGTTGTGAAGATCGCCGAGAATTTCCTGATAGGCGCCCACTAGAAAGATCCCGAGATAATATGGATCGCCGTTGACGGTGTGCAGCGGCAACGTCCGCTTAACGTCCTGGCGATCGATGAAGGTGTCGATCTTGCCGTCGGAGTCGCAGGTGATGTCGCCGAGAACCGCATGTCGCGTTGGAGGCGTGTTGAGGCGGTGAATCGGCATGATCGGAAACAGCTGATTGATTGCCCAGCTGTCCGGACACGACTGAAAGAGCGAGAAGTTACAAAAATACGTGTCCGCCATCGCATCGTCGAGTCCCTGCAACTCTTCGGGAATCTCATCCATCTGGCTGACCAGTGTCTTCAGCTTTTGTTGAATCGCGAAATATAAGTTCTCCGCCTGGCATCGCTGGTCCAGCGGCAGATATCCGCCTGTGAACAGGTTCAACGCCATATCCAGCGCCTGCTGCGCGTCGTGATAACTTTCGACCGCATTTCGGGCGGAAAGGTTTCGATAGGTCTCCAGCAGGTCGATCAGCGGCTGTTCAGCTTCCTCAGGTTTGATCGAGTCGGGGATTTTTTCTTCTCCGAAAGCCGACACTCCCAGGACATTGAAGATCAACGCGCTGTGATACGAGACGATGGCGCGACCGCTTTCGGTAATGATGTGGGGATGTTTCACGCCGGCGTCTTCGCACGCTGACTGGATATGGTAGACGACGTCCGCTGCGTACTCCTCGAGCGTGTAATTGACGCTCGACTCAAAGTTTGTCTGCGAGCCGTCGTAGTCCACGCCCAGGCCGCCTCCGACGTCCATGTATTCAAGTCCCGCGCCGGCCTTTGCCAGTTCTGTATAAATGCGCGCTGCCTCGTTGAGCGCACCCTTGACGATCCGAATGTCGGGGATCTGACTGCCGAGATGGAAGTGCAGCAGCTTGAAGCAGTCCTGCATGCCCAGTCTTTTCAACTCCTCCAGGCCGCGAAGTACTTCGGCTACGGTTAAACCGAATTTGGAGCGGTAGCCGCCCGATTCCTGCCAACGACCGCCGCCGCGCGCCGCGAGTTTGACGCGCATCCCGATCTGGGGACGCACACCCACTTTTTCCGCGTACTTCAGGATGAGACTGAGTTCCGTGTACTTTTCGACGACGGGAATGACCTGGCGCCCAATCTTCTGACCGAGCATCGCCATCTCGATAAATTCCGCGTCCTTGAAGCCGTTGCAGATGATCGGAGTGTCGTTGTACGCCTGCGCCATCACGGCCAGCAGTTCCGGCTTGGAACCGGCTTCCAGTCCGAATCCGTACTCTCGGCCGAAGTCGAGCACTTCTTCGACAACCTGGCGTTGCTGGTTGACTTTGATCGGGAACACGCAAACGTACCGGCCTTCGTACTTGTGCTGGACGATTGCCGAATGGAATGCGTTGTGAATATCGGCAACGCGATGCCGAAGGATGTCGCGGAAACGGATAAGCACCGGAAGATGGATACCGCGCAGCGTCAGGTGATCCGTGAGTTCCTTAAGATCGATTGTGCGTGACGCGTCCTTCGTTGGATGGACCAGGAGGTTGCCGGCAGGTGAGATTGAAAAGTATCCCTTGCCCCATCGATCGACGTCGTAAAGTTCGGTAGCGTCCTCGATCGTGAAAGCGTCAGCTTCAGTCCAATTGTTTCGGTTCTTCGTCGTAGTTCCCAAGAGCCCATGATAAGGCACTACGAAAAATCTTGCAGAGAATTTAAATGCGGCGCGCGAATTTTTATGCAGCAAAACTTGTAACATTTTTCGGCGGAGCTTCGCGGGACCGCAGTCGGCCACTTTTGTACTAAAGTTCTGTCATGCGTCTTGGAATCGATTTTGGAACGACACGAACACTTGTCGCGGTGGTTGACCGCGGCAACTACCCGATTGCCACGTTTGAGAACGCCGATGGCGACTTTCAGGAGTGGTTTCCGTCACTGATCGCGATTCGCGGCGACGAGCGCTGCTATGGTCTCGATGCCGTGAGCAAAACCGTCGAAGCGGATTGGACCATACATCGTTCATTCAAGCGGTCGCTTGGCGCCATAGCGCCCAACGGCACGTTGTTTGGAATTCCGGCGGCAATCGTCGTCGGAGAATTTTTAACCAGCCTGCGCGAGGCCCTGGAGAATCGATCGAATCTCGATCTTGCCGGACCGTTGGAGGCGGTTATTGGCGTTCCCGCAAATTCCAACAGCAATCAGCGATTCCTGACGATGGAAGGTTTTCGGCTGGCCGGTTTCCACGTGGTCGGCGTGTATGAAGAACCCGTTGCTGCCGGGATTGAATACGCGCATCGCTACCGCAAGACCGAAGTGGCACGTGCCCGGGAACACCTGCTGGTATACGACCTCGGCGGCGGAACGTTCGACTGTTCGCTGATCCGCATGTCCGGTCACGACCATTCCGTCATGACAAGCTCCGGGATTGGGCAACTCGGCGGCGACGATTTCGACCAAATTCTCCTGCGCATGGCCGGCGGCCTCACACTTGAGAACTCCGACCGTTGGCTCGAGACGTGCCGCATCGCCAAGGAACGTCTGAATCCCAATACGCGACGAATTCTGTTAACTCTCGGTGATCGTGAGGTGACGATTCCCGCAAACGACTTCTACACCGCTTGCGCCGATCTGATCGATAAGACGATCAACGTGGTGGAAGCCGTCATCGAGCAAGTCGGCGGCGAATCTACTATCAGCGGCATCTATGTCGTTGGTGGCGGCAGCGAGTTTCCGCTGGTCGCGAGAGCTCTTCGGGCGCGGTTCGGCAGGCGCGTGAAGAAGGCAGCGTACGCACATGCAGCTACGGCTGTCGGCCTGGCCATCGCGGCCGATGCGCAGTCGGAGATTCAGGTCGAGCGAACCTTCACCCGTAACTTCGGTGTCTGGAGAGAAGTCGAATCCGGCACGGTGGCGTCATTCGATACGATCTTTCCGAAAGGCTCGCCGATTCCATCTCGCGCTGTGCGGCGTTATCGACCGGTCCACAACGTCGGGCACTTCCGATTCCTCGAGTGTGACTCGATCGACGATGGGCAGCGGCCGATCGGCGATATCGCCCCGTGGGACAACGTCTTCTTCCCATACGAGTCTCAGCTAACCGATACCGCGGCAGAGATCCCGATCCTCCCATCG
>Ga0209382_10009314_pt1 | contig 12298 bp, 10 predicted proteins | sample SoiMetdeltSBSDD5_FD_187599 | JGI IMG/M metagenome (GOLD analysis project Ga0209382, IMG submission 187599) | Bulk soil microbial communities from a Populus tree surrounding site in Tennessee, USA - Soil MetaG P. deltoides SBSDD5 (SPAdes) (version 2) | ecosystem: Environmental > Terrestrial >... | reverse complement strand
GGCTGATCCGGCACCCCTCCGCCGACTGGACGCATCTTCCAAGGCGTGTCGTGGCCGGCTGGACCCATGTTGCAAGGCACCTGTGGCTCGGCTCTTGCAGTGGAGCTAACCCTCACTTGGAACTTGGGTCCAGCCGACGCCGACACGCGGTGAAACTTGGGTCCAGTCGCGCGAACACACCTGGTCACACGGGCTGGAGTGACGAATGAGTGACGACACGCCGGGCGGGACTGAGGAATGAGCGGAAAAGGGGGTCAGCGGAGGTGGGCGCCGGGGTGGCGGTAGCCGCGTAGCAGGTCGCGGGAGATGATCAGCCGCTGCATCTCGTCGGTGCCCTCGAAGATGCGCCAGAGGCGTACCTCGCGGTACCAGCGTTCGATCGGGAGCTCCTTGGTGTAGCCCATGCCGCCGTGGATCTGGAGTACGCGGTCGGCGACCCGGTTCACCGCGTTGGTGCCGTGCAGCTTGGCGATCGCGGCGTCGTGCTGCGGGTGGTGGCCCTGGTCGACGGCCCACGCGGAGTACAGCACCAGCCAGCGGGCGGCCTCCAGGTCGACCTCGGAGTCGGCGATCATCCACTGGATCGCCTGGTTCTCGCCGATCGGCTTGCCGAAGGTCTGGCGGGTGTTCGCGTACTCGATCGCCATCTGCAGCAGCCGCTCGCAGGCCCCGATGCCCCGCGCCGGGATGATGTAGCGGCCCTTGATGATCCAGCGCATCGCGAGCTCGTACCCGTTTCCGACCTCGCCGAGCACGTGGTCCTGCGGCACCCGGACGTCCTCGAACACCAGTGAAGCCGGACCACCGTCGCCCATCGTCTGGATCGGCGCCGAGGTCCAGCCCCGGTTCCGGTCCACCAGGAACGCGGTGAACCCGCCACGCGACCCCAGCGAGGCGTCGGTCACCGCGATCACGATCGCGAAGTCGGCCTCGTTGCCGCCGGTGATGAACGTCTTCTCACCGCGGATCACCCACTCCTCGCCGTCACGCCGGGCGGTGGTGCGGATCGCGCGGGTGTCGGAGCCGGCGCCGGGCTCGGTGATCGCGAAGCAGGACCGGCGATCGCCGTTGATCGTCGGCAGCAGGTACTCCTCGCGCTGCTGCTCGTTCGACTCGTAGAGGATGTTGTCGGCCTCGCCGCCGAACGAGAACGGGATGAAGGTCCGGCCCAGCTCGGACGTGATCAGCGTCTGGTCGACGGCGGACAGGTCCATCCCGCCGTACTCGGTGGGTGTGCTCAGGCCCCAGAAGCCGAACGACTTCGCCTTCTTCCGCAGCCCTTCCTTGACGTCCGGATCGAGCCCGACCTCCCCGGCCCGCTCTCGCCGCAGCACCTCCGGCTCGAGCGGCATCAGCTCCTTGCGGACGAATTCCCGGGCGGTGTCGCGGATCGCGCGCTGCTCCTCGGAGAGCGAGAAGTCGACCATGTCCTGCTCCTCAGTGTCGGGCGATACCTACCAGGGTGCCACCACTGCGTCGTACCAGGTCTTGTTTTCTCGACAGAGTGTCGAATATCGTCAACAAGGTGTCAACGACTCGGTTTGCGAACACCACCGCCGTGGTGACCGGAGGTGCCTCCGGCATCGGGGCGGCGACGGTACGACGGCTGGCCGGCGAGGGTGCCACCGTCGCGGTCGCGGACCTGGACGAGGCGGCCGCCAAGCAGGTCGCCGACGAGGTCGGCGGTATCGCGATCCTGCTCGACGTCGCCGACCTGGACGCCGTCCGGGAGGCATTCGCGATCATCGAGGGCGAGCTGGGCAGGGTCGACGTACTGGTGAACAACGCCGGCGGCGACCGGACCGCGTTCTTCGTCGACACCAGTCCGGCGGACTGGGACCACTGGATCGCGGTGAACCTGCGCGGAACCCTCGCCTGCACGCACGCGGTGCTGCCCGGCATGCAGGCCAGGAGCAGCGGGTCGATCGTCAACGTGGCGAGTGAGGCCGGCCGGGCCGGTCTGGCCGCCGGCGCGACGTACTCGGCGTCGAAGGCCGGCGTGCTCGGCTTCACCAAGGCGATCGCCCGCGAGGCCGCCCGGTACGGCGTGCGCTGCAACGCGGTCGCGCCGGGCCCGATCGACACCCCGATGCTGCAGGGCCTGCAGAACCAGGGCGGTCTCGGCGCCAAGGTGCGCGACGCGATGGTCGCCGGCACGATGCTGCGCCGGGCCGGTACGGCGGACGAGGTCGCCGCCGGGATCGCGTTCCTGGCCTCGCGAGACGCGTCGTACATCACCGGCCACACGCTCTCGATCAGCGGCGGATCGTACGTCTAGGGGTGTCTGATGAGCCTTGAGCTGTTGCCGCTGGCAACGATGGTGGCCGAGCTGCGACCGCCGAAGGTGCTGCCGAGGACGCCGGCCGGGACCCGGATGATCTACGAGGTCGTGTCCGGCCACATCGACGGCGAACGGCTGCGGGCGAAGATGTCCGGCGTCGCGTCCGCGGACTGGCTGCTGGTCGGGCCGGACGGCACCGGCACGCTCGACGTCCGGTCGCTGGTGGAGACCGACGACGGCGCGATGGTGTTCATCCAGTACCGCGGCCGGGTCGACCTGAGCACACCCGGGGCGCCGCTGTACTCGACCCCGCGGTTCGAGACCGGCGACCCGCGCTACGGCTGGCTGAACAAGCTCCAGGCCGTGGGCAAGGGAGTGCTGGACGGCAACACCCTCACCTACGAGCTGTACGAGTTGAGGTGATCAGCCGTGCTGCCAGATCCCGCCACTGTCCGGCCGCCGGTAGCCCAGCGACCGGTACGTCGCGTCGACCAGCTCCTGGCCGCGCGGGTCCAGCCCGGCTCCCGGCCCCTGCTTCGTCATCGTGTAGGCGAAGGACAGCCGCGCCCGCGGGTCCGCGAAACCGATCGAGCCGCCGAACCCGACGTGCCCGAACGCCTCCTCGGACAGCAGTACGCCGGAGGCGTCCGCGGCCGGCAGGTGCCGGTTGTCGACGGCCTTGACGAACCCGAGGCTGAACCGGCTCGGCACCAGCAGCACGGCATCGACGGACGATGCCGAGCTGACCGCGGCCAGCTGCGCGACCTGGAGCTCGTCGACCAGCGGGGCGCCGCCGTTCGCGAGCGGGCGGTACATCCCGGACAGCCCGCGGGCGTTGGTGATCCCGCCGGTGCAACCGAGCACCGCGGCGTGTGCGGCCCGGGTGTCGGCCTCGCCGGGCTCCATATACCCGCCGTTGTTGAGCAGCATCAGTCCCTGCAGCGAGCCCGGATCGGTCATCGCGGCGACGAACAGGCTTGGTACGGCGGCGCCGAGCGCGGCCAGGTCGGCCGGCACCGTTGGCGCCACCCGGGCCTCGTGCTCCTCCGGCAGTCCGAGGTAGAACTCGATCCCGAGCGGCTCGGCCACCTCGGTCCGGAAGAAGTCCCCGAGCGGCGTGCCGGAGACCCGCCGGATCACCTCGCCGACCAAGAACCCGAACGTCAGCGCGTGATACCCGTGCCGGGTCCCGGGTTCCCAGAACGGCTCGGCGTCCGCGAGCGCGGCCGTCATCAGGTCCCAGTCGTAGAACGCGCCCGGCGGCAGCGGCTGCCGGAGCGCGGCCAGCCCGGCCTGGTGGTTGAGCAGGTGCCGGACCGCGATCCCGTCCTTGCCGTTCTTCGCGAACGCGGGCCAGTACTGCGCGACCGGCGCGTTCAGGTCCAGCTCGCCGCGGGACGCGAGGATGTGTGCACAGAGTGCGACCGCACCCTTGGTGCTGGACCAGACGTGCACCAGCGTGTCCTCGCCCCAGTCCGCGCCGGTGCCTGTTTCGCCGCCCCACAGGTCGACCACGGTCTCGCCGTCGACGGACGCATGCACCGCCGCACCCAGCTCACCGCGCTCGGCGAAGTTCCGCTCGAGCTCCTCCCGGACCGCGGTGAACTCCTCCGCACAGAAACCCTGGACCGCCATCGTGCCCTCCTCGCTGAGTCCTCACCTCAGCAGAGCACCGCTTTCGGCAGCAGAACAGTGGGGATTGCTCAATGACTACCGTCCGCAGGTCCGAGCTGGAACGACTGGTAACCGCCGCCGAGCAGGTCCGTGAGCACGGCCCGGCCTCGCTCGTCGTCGCCGGCGAGGCCGGCATCGGCAAGACCACGCTGTTGCGTGCCGTATCCGGCGAGCTCGAACGGCGCGGCTGGCAGATCTGCCGGCTCGAGGCGGACGAGGTCCGGCGCCGGATCCCGTACGGCGCGGTCGCGGCCGGTTGCCGGGCGCTGGCCGGGCGTCTGCAGAACAGCTACTCCGAACGGCTCCGTCGCGACGCCGTCGTCGCGCTGGACGTGCTCGCCGCCGATCGCCGCGACGACCGCTGGTTCGGCCGCGCCGAGGAAGCGATGACCCGTCTGCTCACCGCCCTCGCCACCACCGGCCCCGTCCTCCTGTCCCTGGACAACGCCAACCACCTGGACAACGACTCGGCCGCCCTCCTCACCGCCCTCCACCACCGCCTCGCGACGTGCCCGATCGCCACCTTTTCCATCGTTCGTCAGTCCGGCCGCGGCGTGTCGTCACTCGTTCGTCAGTCCGGCCCGGAGCCGGTCGTGGTCGAGCTCGGCCCGCTCGGCGCCGGCGACCTGGCCGCTGTGGTCGCACCGTTGCTCGGGACGCCGCCGGACGGACGGCTCGCCGCGGCTCTCGCCGAGTGGGCGGACGGCAACCCACTGTTCGCGATCGAGCTGGCCCGGTCGTCGGCCGCGCCGCAGACGACCGCGCCGGAGGCATTGCTCGCGCGGGTGCTGCCGTCCGGACGAGATGTCCAGACGGTGGCACAGGCGGCCGCCGTGCTCGGCCGGATCCGGCTCGACCGGCTGGAGCTGCTCGCCCGGTTGACCCGGTTGCCTGAGGCTACGGTCGCTGCAGTCTTCGACGGACTGGTCGACGCCGAGGTTCTGCGTGCGGCCGGGCCGACGTTCGCGTTCAGGCATCGGTTGATCGAGGCGGCGCTGTACGACGGACTCGGTCCGGCCTGCCGGCGGCAGCTGCACGGACTGGTCGCCGCCGAGCTGCGGGCCGATGGCCGGCGCGGGCGACCGGTGGAGCCGCAGGACCTCGCCCGGCACGTCGCCGGTTCGGCGTTGCCCGGAGACCCGGACGCGGTCGCCGTGCTCGCACAGGCTGCCGAGCAGACCAGGACCGCGACTCCCGAGAAGGCGGTGGCGTTCACCGAGCGAGCACTCGAGCTCGCCGGGCCGGACGATCCGGAACGGCCGGGCCTGTACGCGACCCGATGCCGCGCGCTGGTCCGGCTCGGTCGCCCGGCGGAGGCGGTCGAGGCGGGCCGGGTCGCGCTGGCCGGACTGTCCGCCGGGGACACGCGCTGCCGGACGATGACCGCGGTGCTCGGCAGCCTGTACAGCGGTGGCCGTACGACGGAGGCGCTCGCCGTGATCGACGCGGAGCCGCGGCCCGGCGCCGTACTGCGGTCGCACCGCGCCATGCTGCTGACCTTCACCGGAGCCACGGCCGAGGCGGCGGCCGAGGCCCGGCGGGCCGAGCACGAGCTGGCCGGCTCGACACAGGCAGACCAGGTGGTGGCCTGCGGACAGCTCGCGATGGCAGCCACGATGCTGGCTGACCACGAGCGGACGATCCGGTTCGCCGACCGGGCGGTCGAGGCCGCCGGCGCGTCGCGGTCGTTGCGCCGCCAGGCTCTGGCGATCGGCGCCTGTACGACGTCGCTGGCGGGACTGGTCGACGATGCCGCGTCCCGGCTGGCGCTCGCGGCAGCCGACGGCGACCGGGGGTTCGAGAGCGAGTTGCTGACGGCAACGATCGTGCTGGACTGGCTGGGCGGCCGGTGGGATGAGGCGTTGCGCGGCATCGCCCGCGCCCGGGCGCTCCTCGACCCGGCCCAGCAGGTACTTCTGACGGGCGCGGTCCAGGCCGTCGAGCTGGACATCCGGACCTGGCGCGGCGAGCTCGACCTCGCCGCCGCGCTGGCCGGCGAGCCGTTCGCCGCGCCGCCGAACATCGCGAACCTGTTCACGCTGAGCCTGGCGAACTACCGCGCCGAGCGGGACGGATCCGCCGAGGCGCTCGAGGTGATCCGGACCGCGCTCGGCGATCCGGCCAGCGCGGCGTACGGGTGCGTGCTGCTCGCGCGGCGCACCGAGCTCGCCCTCGACCTGGGCCGGCCCGCGGATCCGGGAGAGCTGGACCGGCTGGTACCCGGGCGGACGTCACCGTGGTCGCGCAGCGCCCTGCACCGCGCGGCCGGGCTCGCTCGGCGGCACCGAGGCACGCTTCGGCAGGCGATCGACGATGCCGACGGGCTGATGTTCGAGCAGGCCCGGTCCCGGCTCGCGCTCGGCCTGCTGGACGGTTCCGCGGTCGACCAGTTGCACGCGGCGTACAAGGCCTTCCAGGTACTCGGCGCGCACGGCCTGCGGCGGACCACCGGGGCGCGGCTGCGGGAGCTCGGCGCCAAGGTGCCGCGCGCCAGCGGCCGGCAGCGCGGGCTGCTGACCGAGTCCGAGGAGCGGATCGCCCGGCTGGTCCAGCAGGGCATGCGGAACCGCGAGATCGCGGCCGCGCTGCACTACAGCCCGCGCAGTGTCGAGGTGTACCTGTCCCGGGTGTACGCCAAGCTCGGCATCTCGTCCCGGCTCGAGCTGGCTCGCACCCTCGACGCGAATCAGCTGACCGCGATCGGGAGCTCGCGCTTGTGAGCGGTCCGCCGGTGCCAGGTGATGATCGTCTCGTAGGCCGTGTCGCTGACCGGCCGGCCTTCGAGGAAGTCGTCGATCTCGTCGTACGTGATCCCGTACGCATGCTCGTCCGGCAGTCCGGGCCGGTTCGTCTCCAGGTCCGCCGTCGGGACCTTGTCGACGATCTCGCGCGGCGCGCCGAGCTCGGTCGCGATCGCGCGGACCCGGCGCTTGGTCAGCCCGGACAGCGGGGTCAGGTCGCAGGCGCCGTCGCCGTACTTGGTGAAGAACCCCATCACCGCCTCGGCCGCATGATCGGTACCGACCACGAGCGCGTTGCGCGGGCCGGCCGCGGCGTACTGCGCGATCATCCGCTGCCGGGCCTTGATGTTGCCGAGCAGGAAGTCGGTCCGGTCCAGGTCGTGGTGCCCGGCGCCGCCCGCTGTCAGCGAGTCGAGCATCGCGTCGCTCGCCGGCTTGATGTCGACCGTCACGGTCTCGTCCGGCCGGATGAGCTCGAGCGCCCGCTGCGCGTCGGGCTCGTCGTGCTGGACGCCGTACGGCAGCCGCATCGCGAGGAAGCCCGCGTCGCCGCCGCCGGCCCGGATCCGTTCGACCGCGAGCTGGCAGAGCCGGCCGGCGGTGCTGGAGTCGACGCCGCCGCTGATCCCGAGCACGTACCCGGTCGCACCGGACGTCTCGAGCAGGTCGGTGAGGAAGGTCAGCCGGCGCTCCACCTCGGCGGCCGCGTCGAACGTCCGCGGCACGCCGAGCTCGCGGATGATCAGCTCCTGCAGGTACTCGCGGGCGAGATCGCTCATGGCCGCGAGATTAGTTGTTGTGTGGTCCGCACTGGCCGCCGCGGGCGCGGCCGGCGTTTGATGAACCCGGAGGTAGGCGGATGAAAGCGATCCAGATCACCGAGTACGGCGGCCCTGAGGTGCTGCGCTACGTCGACCTGCCGGAGCCGGAGCCGCGGCCGGGGCGGACCCGGATCCGGGTGACGCGGGCCGGCATCAACTATGCGGACACGCACCAGACGGAGAACACGTACCTGACCCCGACCGAGCTGCCGGTGGTCCCGGGCGGCGAGGTCACCGGTACGACGGACGACGGCCGCCGGGTGGTCGCGCTGGTCCCGAACGGCGGGTACGCGCAGGTCGCGCTGGCACCGGACCCGCTCGTCTTCGACATCCCGGACGAGCTGTCGGACGGCCAGGCGCTGGCGCTGGTCCTGCAGGGCGTCACCGCCTGGCACCTGCTGCACCTGTCGACGCATCTCGCGAAGGGCGAGTCGGTCGTCGTACACGCCGCCGCCGGCGGAGTCGGGTCGGTCGCGGTCCAGCTCGCCAAGCACCTCGGCGCCGGCCGGGTGATCGCGACCGCGTCGTCGGAGTCCAAGCGCTCGCTGGCGCTCGAGCTCGGCGCGGACATCGCGATCGCGCCGGACGCCGACGGGCTGAAGGACCGGCTCGTCGAGGCCAACGGCGGCCGGCCGGTGGACGTCGTACTGGAGATGGTCGGCGGGCGGGTGTTCGACGAGTCGCTGCGGGCGCTGGCGCCGTTCGGCCGGCTGGCGACCTTCGGCCAGGCGTCCCGGCAGCCGTCGAAACCGGTGGACGCAGCCCGGCTGATGGCGGCGTCGCGGACGGTGGCCGGCTTCTGGCTCGGGCACTGCTTCCGGCGGCCGGAGATGATCGCCGAGCCGTTGCGCGAGCTGTTCCGGCTCTCGGTGGACGGCGTCCTGACACCGGTCGTCGGCGCCGAGTTCCCGATGTCGGAGGCGCCACGTGCGCACGAGGCGATCCTCGGCCGCGGCACCGTCGGCAAGCTCGTTCTCGACCCGTCGAGGTGAGGCAGGCGCCATGACCGAGACCGTTCCCGCGGACCTGCGGGCACACACCATCGCGGACCTGGCCTTCGTGTCCGCCGACAGGTTCGGCGACGAGCCGGCGTTGCGGTACCGGGCCGGCGACCGCTGGGAGCAGCAGACCTTCGCCGAGCTGGCCAACGACGTCCACGACCTCGCCCTCGGCCTGGTGGCGAACGTCGAACCCGGCGAGCGAGTCTGCATCCTCGGCGAGACCCGGCCGGAGTGGACCCGGGCCGGCCTCGCCGTACTGGCCGCCGGCGCGGTCGTCGTGCCGATCTATGCCACCTCGTCGCGCGAGGAGTGCGCGTGGGTGATCGAGGACTCCGGCGCTCGGCTGGTGATCTGCGAGAACGCCGCGGCGGCCGCCCGAATCGCCTCCCTCGAGGTGTCGGTGCGGATCGTGACGATGGAGCCCGTCGACGGCTACGACTCGCTCGCGGACCTGGCTGTTGTGGGACGGGAGGCCGATCCGGCCGAGCTGGACCGGCGGCGGGCGGCGGTGCAGGCGGACGACATCGCGGTGATCATCTACACCTCCGGTACGACGGGCCGGGCGAAGGGCTGCGTACTGACGCACCGGAACTGGCTGCGGATCGGCGAGCTGACCGAGGAGATGAACATCGTCCGGCGGGCGGATGTGGTGTACCTGTTCCTGCCGCTGGCGCACGTCTTCGCGCAGATGACCCAGTTCGCATGCGTGAGCATCGGCGCCACGCTGGTGTTCTGGGGTGGCGACGTGAGCCGGATCGTGCCGGAGCTGGCCGAGGTACGCCCGACCTTCCTGCCGTCCGTGCCGCGGATCTTCGAGAAGGTGCACGCCGCGGTGACGGCGTCGCTCGACCCGGCGGTCGTCCAGCAGGCCGTGGCGGTGGGACTGCAGGTGCGTGCGCTGCGGCAGCGCGGCGAGCCGGTGCCGGCGGAGCTGGCGGCCGGCTTCGAGCAGCTGGAACCGCTGTTCGGCCGCGTGCAGGCGGTGTTCGGCGGGCGGTTGCGGCAGGCGCTGAGCGGGGCCGCACCGATCGCGAAGGAGGTGGTCGAGTTCTTCCACGCGGCCGGGGTGCCGGTGCTGGAGGGGTACGGGCTGACGGAGACGACCGGCGTCGGGACCGTGAACACCATCACGGACTTCCGGCCCGGCAGCGTGGGCCGCGCGACGCCCGGGGTGGAGCTGCGGCTGGCCGACGACGGCGAGATCGAGATGCGCGGCCCGCACGTGTTCGCGGGGTACTGGCACAACGCGTCGGCAACCGCCGAGACGATCGCGGACGGCTGGATCCGGACCGGTGACCTGGGCGCGCTGGATGCCGACGGGTTCGTGACCATCACCGGGCGGAAGAAGGACATCATCGTCACCGCCGGCGGCAAGAACATCAGCCCCGCCAACCTGGAGAACGACCTGCGCCAGTCGCCGTGGATCTCGCACGCCGTCGTGTACGGCGACCGGCGGCCGTACCCGGTCGCCCTGATCACCCTCGACCCGGACACCGTGCCCGCGTGGGCCGCCGCGCAGGGCGTGGAGGTCTCGTCCGACGCGGTGCGCTCGCTGATCAGTGGTGTGGTGGACGCGGTGAACGATCGCTACTCGAAGGCGTCGCAGCTCAAGCGGTTCGCGATCCTGCCGGACGACCTGTCCGTCGAGTCCGGCGAGCTGACGCCCAGCCTGAAGATCAAGCGGCGGGTGGTGTCGGAGCACCACGCGGACGTGATCGAGTCCCTGTACACATAAGGGTTCCCCGCGCACCCGGAAGAGCTCGCTTACCCTTGCTGCCTTCCGGCCCTGGGGGAGTTGGGCGAGATACCGCCGCACGGGGAACCTCGGTCGAGTGTACGGGATCCCCTGCCGCACTCCGCGCCCGGGGAACATCTGCTGACCTGCCGGCGCTTCCCCAGGTGTGACGCTCTCACTCGGATCTCTCGGCATCGCCACAGGACTCGACAGCGGCCCGGCCTCGCTCAAGGCAGCCCGGATCGTGGAGGACCTCGGCTTCTCCATGCTCTGGCTCACCGGCGGGCCCCTGCCCGGCCTGCACACCATCACCGACGTGATCCGCGCGACCAGCAGCCTCCAGGTCGCCAGCGGCATCCTCTCGGTCGACAGGTACGCCGCCGGTGACGTCGCCGCCCTGTATGCCGAGCACCCGGACCGCTTCATCGTCGGCCTCGGCGGCGCGCACGGCCCGCAACCGGTCCGCACCATCGACGCGTACCTCGACCGGCTGGACGCCGTACCCACCGACCGCCGCGTCCTGGCTGCCCTCGGGCCGCGCATGCTCGAGCTCGCCCGCGACCGCACCGCCGGCGCCCTCCCGGTCCTCATCACCACCGAGTACGCCGCCCGCGCCCGGCAGATTCTCGGCCCCGACCGCACCCTCGCCGTCGAGCAGCTGGTCGTCCTGGAGACCGACCCGGCCCGCGCCCGCGAGATCGGCCGCGGCCCGCTGCGCTTCCTCACCAGACTCCCTGGATACGCCGCCAGCTTCCGCCGGATGGGCTTCACCGAGGACGAGCTTAAGAACCTGGACGACCGCCTCGTCGACGCCGTCATCGCCTGGGGCGACGAGTCCGCCGTCGAAGCCCGCGTCAACGACCTCCGCGGCGCCGGCGCCGACCACGTAGCCCTCAGCGTCCTGACGGGCGAAACCGGTCCCCAGCCCGTCGAGGAGTGGCGCCGCCTCGCCGCCCTCAACCGGCCGACCGGCCCCTGATTTCAGGTCTGGGCCCGGCGCCGCGTATCCTCTCCCGCGGAGGATTCGCCTAGCGGCCTAGGGCGCACGCTTGGAAAGCGTGTTGGGGGCAACCCCTCACGAGTTCGAATCTCGTATCCTCCGCCACTCCCCGGGAGCCGCAAAACGCAGGTCATAGCGTGGTTCCGACGCCCGGCGGGACGAACGGAACGCGGGCAGCTCCCATACCGAGGAGCTGCCCGCCGAGCGTTTGGTCTCAGTTGATCGGCACGGAACGAGATCACCCCGGTCAGGTGAGGTCGCCCGGGGAGACCAGGCCGGTTTCGTAGGCGAGGACCACGGCCTGGGCCCGGTCGCGGAGGGTCAGCTTGGCGAAGATGCGGGCGACGTGGGTCTTGACGGTCGCCTCACTCAGGGTCAGCTCCGTCGCGATTTCGGCGTTGGACAGGCCGTGGCCCATCAGGGTGAGGACCTCGAGCTCGCGGGGCGTCAGGGCGGCTAGGTCGCGATGGATCGCGGGCTGGGGCGACATCGGGGTCGCGAACCGTTCCACGAGCCGTCGCGTGATCGAGGGGGCTAGCAGGGCGTCGCCGGTGGTGACGAGGCGGACCGCGGCAGCGAGGTGCTCGGGGGTGACGTCCTTCAGCAGGAACCCGCTGGCTCCGGCGGCCAAGGCGGCGTACACGTAGCTGTCCAGGTCGAAGGTGGTCAGGATCACCACGCGGCAGTCGGTCGGCTCGGCGAGGATGCGGCGGGTCGCCTCCAGGCCGTCCATCGTCGGCATCCGGATGTCCATGAGTACGACGTCCGGCCGCAGCCGCCGCACCGCCTCGACGGCCTCGGCGCCGTCCGCGGCCTCACCCACGACGTCGATGCCCCTGGCGTTCAAAATCATCCGGAACCCGGTTCGCACCAGGGCCTGATCGTCCGCGATCACGACCCTCAGTGGCTGGTCGACCGACGCCGGATCCGCGGTGGTCACGGCCGCTCCAGGGGAATCTTCGCGCGCACCCGGAATCCGCCACCGATCCGACGCCTCGCGTCGAGGTCACCGCCGTACACCGCCACCCGCTGCTTCAGGCCGAGC
>Ga0209382_10009313_pt1 | contig 12298 bp, 9 predicted proteins | sample SoiMetdeltSBSDD5_FD_187599 | JGI IMG/M metagenome (GOLD analysis project Ga0209382, IMG submission 187599) | Bulk soil microbial communities from a Populus tree surrounding site in Tennessee, USA - Soil MetaG P. deltoides SBSDD5 (SPAdes) (version 2) | ecosystem: Environmental > Terrestrial >... | reverse complement strand
TCGCCAGCGGGCTCGTCACGTCGCGGAACGACGGCCTGAACGAGGTCACGACGTCGACGACCGTCGGCTCGGCCCCACTGAGAGCCTCGTGCAGCGCCGGCCCGATCTCCTCGGCGCGCTCCACGCGCATGCCCCGGCAGCCCATGGCACGCGCGATGGCGGCAAAGTCCATGTCGGCGAACGTGCTGGCAATCGGCCTATTGCCCTGGCCGTGCTTGACCCAACCGAGCGCGCTGTTGTTGAGCACCACGGTGACGATCGGGATCTTCTCGTCGCGCGCCGTCATGAGCCCGTTGATGGCCATTGAGAAGCCGCCGTCACCGGTCACCGCGATCACCTGCCTCTGGGGAAACACCAGCTTGCCTGCCAATGCGGCGGGGACCGCGTATCCCATGGCGCCGATGCCTGGCATCAGCAGCGAACCCGGTGCCTTGGTCTGAAAGTAGTGCGTCATGAACAGCCGGTTCTCGCCGGCGTCGCAGGTGAAGAGCGCGTCCGGCGCGGTCGCCTTCAAAATCTCGGCGAAGAGCCGCTGCGGCAGCACGGGTGCCTCGTCGGAGGCATAGCCAGGGTCCCTGAAGAAGCCGTGCTTCTCGCGTGCCGCCTCTATCGCCTTCCTGCGCGTTGTCAACGCTTCGGCCTTCGGTGCGCCCGCCGCCCTGATTGCCTCCGCAAGTTGTCGGAGCGCGATGGCGGCGTCGCCGACAATGGCAACATCGCAAGGGAAAGCCCAGCTTGCATTTTTGGGCTCAACATCGATCTGCAGGAGGGTCTGCCGGGTGGGGTCGATGAGCCGCGGGTTCTCGTTGGCGGTATCGGCTGGCCCGAGCCGCGAGCCGACCGCGAGCACGAGATCGGCCTCGCCGATGATTGCATTGGCCGTCGCCTGACCGAAGTTGCCGCACACGCCGAGCGCCAAGAGATGCGCTTCGGCGAACGTGCCCTTACCGGAGGCCGTGGTTGACACCGGGGCGGCGATCAGCTCGGCCAGCGCCTGCAGCTCCGCGTAGGCGCCGGCGATCCGCACCCCGTTACCGGCGATGATTACGGGCAGCTTGGCGGCAAGTAGTGCCTTGGCCGCGGCGGCGACATCTTGCGCATCGGCAGGCATCGGCTTGGGGAGGTAGGCCTTGGTCGCGTAGAGGAACGGCCGCTTGCCGGGATCGATCGGCTCCTTGAAGACGCGCGAGTGATAGAGCACGCCGACGGGGCCGCGCTCGCCGCTCAGCGCATGCTTGATGGCGAGCTGCGTCGCCTGCACCGCCTCGACCGGCTCGCTGGCGACAAAGGTCTCTTTCGTGACGCCATCGAGCGTCCTGCGCGTGTCGGCGCTGCCGTAGTCGCCGGTCCCGCTCTGATAAGGCGAGTGTTTCGAGTACGGGGCGACATCGGAGAAGTCGGTCAGCAGCAGCATGGGCGAGCTGCCGAAATGCGCCTCGAGCGTGCCGAGGAGGCCATTGGCGAGGATGAAGACGCCTTGCCCGATGGCGACGCCGGGCTTGCCGGTTAGGCGCCCGTATACCTCGGCCATGACGCTGGCGAGTTGCTCGTGGCGCACGAGCACAGTGCGGATGGTGCCCTGGTGGTCGTAGAGCGCGTCGTAGAGGCGGCCCATGTTGCCGCCGGCGATGCCGAAGACCATGTCAATGCCGACGTCCTCGAGCACCCGGACGATCGCCTCGGCGGTGCGCGTCTCGGCAGCCAGTAGCTTCTTGGTTGTCGTCATCAAACCTACTCTACTGTTCCAGCTCCCGCGTCGCGTGTTGACGGACGACGCAATTGCGGTAGCGATACCTCAGCCGTCAGTAGTCTACTCTCAGACAATTCCCTCCTCACGCAGGGTAGCGATCTCCTTGGCACTGATGCTAAGCCAGGAATTCAGCACGTCGTCGACATGCTGGCCCAGCAGCGGAGACGGTTTGACCTTCGGCGGCGTACCGTCGAAGCGCACCGGCCAGGACGGCATCTTGACCTTGCCGGTCGTGGGGTGGTCGATGGTCTGCATGATGGCGCGCTCCTCAAACGAAGGATCGTTGAGCAACTCCAGCGTATCGAAGACCGCACCGGCCGGTACGCCGGCCGAGCCGAAGAGCTGCATCGCCTCTTCCTTGGTGTGCTGCCGGGTCCAGGCGGCAATAATTTCGTCGACTTCGGCTCCGCGCTGGCTGCGTGCTGCTTGCGTGTCGAAGCGCTCATCCCCACTCAGGTCTTCGCGGCCGATGACCTTAAGGAGGCGCTGCCAGTGCTCGGGGTTGGCGCGGCTGCAGAAGACGTAGACGTAGTCGTTCGGCCCACCGGGCTTGCAGGGGTAGAGCGCGTTGGGCGTGAGCCCACCGGGCGTCGATCGGCTGGTGCCGTCGCGCATCACGGGTTTGCCTGAGAGCTGGGTGCGGGAGAATGGGACGCGCATGTAGTGAAGCATGGCATCCTGCATCGCCACTTGCAGCAGACAGCCCGCGCCGGTCCTGGAGCGCTTGTGGAGCGCGCCTAAGATGCTGATCGCCATGAGCATGCCGGTGCCGGTATCGCCGAAGGAAGTGCCTGGCTTGACCGGCGCGCGGTCGGCATCGCCGGTGACACTGATGGTGCCGCCGGCGGCCTGGGCGATCATGTCGAAGGCGAGGCACTTCTCGTAGGGACTGCCGTCGCCGAAGCCCTTGACCTGGCAGTAGATGATACCGGGGTTGATCTTCTTGACCTCGTCATAGCCGAGCCCAAGGCGCTCGATCGTGCCGGGCGCCATGTTCTCGATCGTGACGTCGGCCTTCTTCAACAGGGCTCGGACGATCTCTAGCCCACGCGCCGACTTGAGGTTCAGAGTCACTGACCTCTTGTTCGCGTTGAACTGATGGAAGTACCACGGGTCGTTGTTGCCTGCCTGCAGCCGGCGGCCGGGATCACCTGTGCGCAGGTTCTCGATCTTTACGACCTCGGCGCCGAGCCAAGCGAGGGCTTCCGTGCAGGACGGGCCGGCTTCGAACTGGGTGAAGTCGACAATGCGGATGTCCTTGAGGCAATCGAGTTCGACGCCAATGCTCATCGTCGCTCTCCGAGTGTGCAATGATCCTGATGGTCATGCTTATCATCGCGTTAGGTCTGACACCATGCTCAGCAGCGCATCCTCATTAGGGAGGTCCCCGCCATGCCGCATGAAGCTCTGCGAACAATCCTTCCGGTCGCCGGCTGGCCAGATAAGCTTGCGGCCACCGTCACGTTTATGGGCGGCACCGATCCGGTGCTGCCGACGCCCTTCCGCGTCGGCGTGGCGGGCGCGGCAACTGTGGCTGCGAGCGGGCTAGCGGCAGCTGAGTTGTGGGAAATCCGCACGCAGCGGCGTCAAGTGGTGGCGGTGAACCTCCGCCACGCCACGGCATCGCTGCGCAGCGGGCATTACATGAGCTTCGGCGATGGCATGCTTTCGGCGGCGCGCAACAACATCATGGGCATCTATCCGAGTCGAGCAACCGATTGACACTTAGTCTCGGGCAGATGCCGTCACCACGACGGCGTCGAGTGCGACGGCCCCCTTACCCTTGGCGCGGACCAGGAACGGGTTGGCCTCGATCGAGACGATCTGATCGCGGTGTGCGGCAGCGAATTTCGACAGCGCGGACAGCGCCTTGGCGATGGCGTCGATGTCCGAGGGCGGCGCACCGCGAATGCCTTCCAGCACCTTGAACGTGCGGATCTCGCGAATCATGACGTGTGCCTCGGCCTCGTCAAACGGCGCAACCCGAAACGACACGTCGCCCAGCGCCTCGACGAGGACTCCGCCGAGCCCAAACATCACCACTGGCCCGAACACGGGATCGTTGGTCACGCCGAGAATGGTCTCGACGCCGCCGCCCCCGACCATCGGTGCCACCAGACAACCGTCGATCTTGGCCGTCGGCATGTGCCTGGGCACCTGGGCCATGATCTCGCCAAACGCCTCCTTCACCGCCGCGGCATCGGCGAGGCGCAGCTTAACGCCGCCAACGTCGGTCTTGTGCAGGATATCGCCTGAGACGACCTTGAGCGCCACGGGATAGCCGACAGACTCAGCAGCCTTCGCCGCCTCGTCCGCAGTCTTGGCGAGCTTCGAGGCATTGACCGGCACGCCGACTTTGGCGAGCGCAGCCATGGCATCGATCTCGTTGAGCGAGCCGGCCGGCAGCTTGGTCTTGGCCTTGGCAACCTTGGGCGGGTCGTAGGGCTTCTCGAACGTCCGCGCGAAGCGGTGCAAGGCTGCGATGGCGCGCAGATTGTGGGTCGGCTCGCGCGCCGTCGGCATGCCCTGTGCCTCGAGCTGTTTGGCGAACTCCGGCGCAAGCAAGCCGGAGACCAGGATCAGGCGGTCGGGGAACGCCGCGCGCACCCGCTTCAGCGCCGCCATCTGGTTCTCGGCAATGGTCGGGTCAGCGGCCGACGCCCCCTGGAACACGGCGAGCGATCCGTAGTTCGCCTCTGACAGCACCAGCGTGATCGCCTTCTCGAGCAACGAGCGGTCGTTGAGGATCTGCCCCGTGACATCGAGCGGATTGCGCACACCGGCGAACGGCACCAGCTCCAGGAACTTCTTCTGGGTCGCTATGGGGAGCTCCTCGACGTTGAGCCCGCGCATGGCGGCATCGTCGGCCATCAGCACCCCGACGCCGCCCGACACCGTGACGATGCCGACCTTGTTGTTGGGCGGATAGGTGCCGACGGCACAGGCACAGCCGATGTCGAAGAACTCCTCGATGTTGGCCGCCCGGTAAGCGCCGACCTGCCGGAACAGGGCATCGAACACGGCGTCCGAGCCGGCCAGCGCTGCGGTGTGCGATTGCGCCGCCTTGGCGCCCACATCCGTGCGGCCGAGCTTGATCGCGACCACCGGCTTCTTGGCCCGGCGCGCCAGCTCGAGCGCATCCAGCATGCGCTCACCGTCACGCACGCCCTCGAGATAGAGCATGATCACCCGGGTGTGCGGATCACCGGCAAGCCAGGCCAGCGCATCGGCGGCCTGGACGTCGGCCTCGTTGCCGGTCGTGATCATATGCGAGAAGCCGATGCCGCGCTCGCGCGCCATCTGGATCGAGATGCCGCCGAACGCGCCCGACTGGCTGACGAGGCCGATGCGGCCGTTCCTCGGCAGTGGCAAGGCAAACGTCGGGTGGAAGCTCGCGATCATGCCGGAGGCGAGGTTGGCCGAGCCCATGCAGTTGGGCCCCATCAGCCGCATCTTTGCCTCGCGCACGAAATCGCCCATGCGCGCCTGCTGCCTGGCGCCCTCCTCGTTGACTTCGGCGAAGCCGGCTGAGAACATTATGACGGCCTTGACCCCCTTCTTGGCGCAATCCTGCAGCGCCTGCATGGCGTGCTCGCCAGGCACCGCGCAGATCGCAAGATCGACAGGCCCGTCGACCTCGCCGACGCTCGCGAAAGCCGGCAGGCTCTGGATCTCCTTCGAGCGTGGGTTCACAGGCAGGATGCGGCCGGCGAACTTCCAGTCCTTGAGGAAGCTGACGGGCCTGCCGCCGATCTTGAGCGGGTCGCTCGAGGCGCCAATGACGGCGACGGAGCGTGGCGCGAACAGGGGCTGCAGCGAGGCGAGGTCGATGGTCATGGGTGTGGCCTCGGCTCCAGACCGATAATGGGGAGCGCCCAGTATAGCGGCTCTTGGGGCCAAAGCCGGCGTTGATACCGGTATGGACCTGACTAGCAAGTCTACGGTCCGAGCGACCTGGAGCCTTCTACGCAGCATGCCGGCGTTGAGACGTCGGCATCACCGAGAATTATTTGAGATATTCTACCCCTGCACGGGCGCAGTCCTCGTCCTCCTGAGCCGTGCCACCACCCACCCCGCATGCACCTATGAGGACACCGCCGCGGAAGATCGGCACCGCACCCTGGCCGAGAAACATGTGGTTGCCCTCGGCCATGACAATGCCGCGCAACGTGGGATGATCCGCGCGCGGCGTCAGGTCACCGCTCGGTCGGCCGAAGGCCGCAGACGCCACGGCCTTGCCCTGGCTGCCATAGGAACCAGCCCACATGGCGCCGTCCATCCGCTGAAATGCCACCAACCGACCGCCAGCGTCGCACACGGCGATGTTCATCTTTGCGCCGATCTCCGCTGCCTTCGCGATGGCACCTGCAATCACCCGGTTCGCATCTGCAAGTGTCAAAGTCATGCTGGCTACTCCCATTCTCACTATGGCAAGAGGTCGAGTGTCGCGTGTCGCGTGTCGCGGCAGGTTTATGTCAAGGCGGAAGTGGTCGCCAACGCTAGCGCGACTGTTTTTGCTCTCCAGCCAACAATCGCACTACATCCTCACCCTTCCGCGTCTTGTCGCGATTTTCAGGCGTCTCTTTGCCAAGCGACGTGCCGGCGACAAAACGATAGATGTCAGCTGCGCCCTGGAACATTTTCGGCGTCATCCCGGCCGTGCCCAAGGTCTTGGCGATCTCGAGCATCTCGGGCACCCAGCGATAAGCCTTGGGCGGCAGAACAGGAAACTGGCTTAGCGCCCAAGCATAGCGCTCGGTTTGGGATTGCTGCAGCTGCTGCTCGAGCAGGTGGGCAATGCCGAGGCGCTCTGCGGCTATCAGCACCTCCAGCCACAGCGCCTGCGTCCCCTTGGTGAGGGCGCCGTAGCACATCTTGAGTGCGCTCGCATCGGCGATACCTTCGCTAACGACATGCACGATGAGCTGCGGCCCGGCAAGTTGTTCAAGATCGGCTGCGCCAGGACCTGACGTAAACAGATTGGTCTTCGCCTTGCCGCGCGGTGGCGGCCCGATGATGCCCGCATCGAGGAAGCGTCCGCCCGCTTGTTTGATCAAATCTGATATTACGCGCACGGTGTCCGGAGCGATCGCATTGCAGTCGACGATCAAGGTATGGCGGCCGGTGGTACGCAGGGCGTGCGCTGCTGCGCGGGCGAAATCAACCGCGGCGCCCGGATCCATGATCGAGAGGACGGCATCGCACTCGGCAACGAGCCTCTCGAGCGCGCCGACATCCGTCAATTCGGCCTCGCGCGCGAGCACACGGCTGCGCTCGCTGCGGCCCTCCAGCGCAGTGCAAACATTCAAGCTCCGCGCTTTGAGCTGAATCGCCACTGCCTGGCCCATATCTCCGGGGCTCATCACGCCGACGCGCTCTATCTTCATCTTTGAGTTCCCTGTTGCGCGTAGAAGCTATCGCTTGCTGCGCCGAGCTTACATCGCGGCCATTCCGCCATCGACGAACAGTAACGAGCCCGTGACATACGACGCCTCGTTCGACGCCAAGAAGAGGATGCAGGCTGCAACCTCTTCGGCCGTACCGGGACGCTTCAGCATGGTCCGGCCGGCTGCGTCCTCATTGTATTGGGCAACGGTCTTGCCGGCTTTTTGCAGCCGGCGCGCATGGAATGGTGTGAAAATCGGCCCCGGGCATACCGCGTTGACGCGAATGCCTTCCGCTCCGTGATCCATGGCCAAGCCGCGCGTCAAGCCCGCCACCGCATGTTTTGTGGTGTCATATTGGATGTTGTTGCCTCCGGCGACGATCGAGCGGACCGATGCCACGTTGACAATGCTGCCGCCGCCCGCCTGCCGCATGGCTGGGATGGCCCCTTTGGCGCAATAGGCGTAGCTCTTCAGATTGACGCTCAAGATCTCATCCCAGCTCTCCGCTGTGGCGTCGACGACTGTCTGATACATGCGGATGCCAGCGTTGTTGACGAGAACGTCCAATCGACCAAACCGCTCTACAGTCTTCTGAACAAATGCAAGGCAGTTGGCCTCTTGGCCGACGTCGGCCTCGACAAAGAGCGCTTTGCCGCTATCGGCCGCGATTTCTGACACCACACGACGTCCGCGTTCTGCATCGCGGTCGGCGAACGCGACTTGGGCACCCTCGACAATGAGCCGCCGCACAGTGGCTTCTCCAATGCCGGATGCGCCGCCGGTTACGGCGGCAACCATTCCATCCATCTTGCCCATTGGGGGCTCCTCTGCTGCTCAATCCAGGAGGCTACAAAACGAAAAAAGCGCGACAAGCAGATCTGGCCGGAGTTTCACCTCGAGGAGATAGCCTTCGTCACAGTCGTGGGTGCACAGCGAACGGTCCCGCCGCAAGAGGTAGTGGATTTGCCGGTTCAAGTCGCCCAGGCACGCTGCATCGCAGGCCGCGCGTTCAACCGCTCGATATATGCCGCCACATTGGGCTTGTCGGACACATCCGCACCAAGTCGCCGGGCCACCGTGCAGGCATGCCCGGTCATGATGTCGGCGCCGCTGAACTCGCCCGCGAGAAACTCCCGCCCCTGAAGGCCGGCGTCGACGGCAGTCAGCATCCGCGACAGCAGCTTCACAGCGCAATCGACGTTGTCCTGATTGCGACGTTCGGGTGGGAGCAGGATTGTTTCCACGACAATGATGTTGACCGGTGGCATGATCATGCCTTCGGCATAGTGGAGCCATTGCAGATAACGGGCGAAGTCCGGCGAGGGGACCGCGGGAACCAAGCGACCATTGCCATATTTGGCGAGAACGTACTCAACAATGGCACCCGACTCGACAATCGTTGTGTCGCCATCCACGAGCGCCGGCACACGCCCCATGGGGTGCACCCTGAGGTAGTCAGGGGCACGCATCCTGGGATCACCGAGCTTGAACCGCTCGATGTCGTAGGGGAGGCCTAATTCCTCGAACAGCCAGACAATACGGACAGAACGGGTATTTGGGGCGTGATAGATCTTCATCACGGTTCTCAGGTTCGCATGCCAGCTGGTCACCAAGGACCGGTCAGGCGACGACTTCGATCGGCTTACCGTTGACACGCGTCTCGCCCTTCACGTTATCGACCGTTACGTGGGTGTCGTACCAGGTGAGGCGGGGCCGGGCTCCGAAGCGCTTGGTCAGCTCCGCGACCCGCTCCTCAGTAAACCAGGTTTCTGCGGATGCGCGGCTGGCCCAGAGATAGACGCCGCCAGTGCCTGTCTCGCCATTCAGGTAGTCCTTGCGAATCAATCCCTTCTTGCCGAGGTCACGATAGATGGGCGCGGTCGATGTGCCGCCTTTGATCGCTTGCTCCTCGGTGCGCTTCGGCAGATCGAACTGAACGACAACGATGCAATTGCCCATGGATGGTGCCTCCAGCTTCATTGATTCATGGTATGGCGCACGAGCCTGAATGGCAAAGCTCGGCCGATGCGTAGGGACCGTCTCGGCGCGGTTTCATCTCTGGGCACAAACGCTGGCGGCATCGACGCACCCGAAATCTTCCATCGCAGCGTCGACTTCTGCAGGGGCGAGCCCACTCTAGCCCGTGCAACGAGTGGAGGATACAAGCCGCTGCTCACGACCCGGACTATGTTATGTCAGAGTCGCTTTTCCGATGAGCAGGAGCCGCGATGACAACGCTCGAGCAGCCCGCAGTTTGCACCCTCGACTGCCCGGACACCTGCAGCCTGACCGTGACGGTCGAGAGCGGGCGCATCACCAAAGTGCGGGGCTCGGATGCCTTGCCTCTCACCGCTGGCGTCATCTGCAACAAGGTGGCGCATCACTCGGCCGACTTCGTACATGGGCCGGGACGACTGTCGACACCCCTGCGGCGTGTGGGCCCGCGCGGCGCAGGCCGCTTCGAGCGGGTCTCTTGGGAGCAGGCACTCGACATCATCCACGCGCGGGTGAGCGAAGTCATCGACAGGTATGGGCCAGAAGCGGTGATGCCGCTGAATTACGCCGGCCCGCACGGCATGCTCGCCGGTGACAGCATGTCTTTGCGATTCTTTCACAAGCTCGGCGCGAGCCAACTCTATCGCCGGTCCATGTGCGGAGCGGTGCGCAGCGAGGCGTGGGCCGGCACCTACGGCCTGGTCCCGGGCATCGGCCCCGAGGCGGCTGAGAACGCCAAGCTCACGATCGTGTGGGGCAACAACGCGACGGTCGCCAACCTGCATCTCGTGCGCAAGATCCGCATGAGCCTGCGGAAGGGCGGCAAACTCGTTGTCATCGACACGCTGCGCACCAAGATCGCGGAACAAGCCGACCTCCACATCGCGCCGCGACCGAGCACAGATGTTCTGCTCGCTTTCGCTCTCGCTGTGGAGCTGAAGCGCATCGGCGCCCATGATTGCGCGTTCATCGACCAACATGTCCTCGGCTACGATGCTTTCATGGCGCGGGCGGAGGAGTGGCCGCTCGAGAAGGCTGCTGCCGAATGCGGCATCAAAGCCGAGGATATTCGCTCACTCGCTCGCTGGATGGCGGATGCCGATCCCCTTGTGATCGCGCCCGGCAACGGCCTTGAGCGTGGTCGCAACGGCGGCAGCGGTATTCGGGCGGCAATTGCTCTGCCGGCGCTGATGGGCCGTCTCAATGCAACCAGCGGCATCGTGCTGGGGGCCGGCAACAGCTTTCCTAAGACAATGGCGAAGCTGCAGCGGCCGGACCTGGTGCCGGCTGGTACGCGTACGCTCAACATCATGAATGTCGGCCGGCATCTTGCCGAGGACGACATTGCGCCGCCGCTGCGCGCACTCGTCATCTACAATCACAATCCCGTCGTCGTGCATGCCGACCAGAATCGCATGCTGAAGGGCCTGATGCGCGAGGACGTGTTCCTCGTCGGTATCGACATCGCGATGACTGAGAGCATGGCACTCTGCGATATCGTACTGCCAGCCGCCACGCATTTCGAATGCGACGACCTCTATCCCGCATACGGCCATCACTGGTTGCAACGCGGAGAGGCCGCGATCCCACCTGTTGGCGAGGCGCTTCCGAATACCGAGATCTTCCGACGCCTGGCCGCCCGCTTCGGCTTCGATGAGCCCTGCTTCAAGGCGACCGACCGAGAGTTGATGGACGAAGCAATCGACGGGTCACACCCACGTATGCGCGGCATTCGCCCAAGCGAAATCCCTGTGAAAGAAGCGCTGCGCATGAGCGCGGCCGATGGGCGGCCACTCGCGCTCTTCGACACGGTGATGCCGGCGACGCCCTCGGGCAAGGTCGAGCTGGTTTCGGACACGCTCGCAGAACGCTGGGGTTCCGAGGCACGCCTCGCGGGCTATCGACCTCGAACGGCCAGACTGCCGCTGTCGCTGATTTCACCGGCGTCCGACAAGCGCATCTCATCGACTTTGCTGGGGCTTGGCGGCAAGCCCGGTGAGGCGCCGCCTTTATTCATCAATCCCTTCGATGCCGCAGCGCGCGGCCTCGAAATGGTGAAGTGCGTTCGCGTCTGGAACGAGCTTGGCAATGTGGTCTTGCCACTGATCATCAGCGACGCCGTACCACCCGGTGTGGTGGCTTCAGAGAAGGGCGCCTGGATCGCCACCAGCGAGACCGGACAGACAATCAGCGCTCTCGTGTCTGCCGACGCCCAGGCCGACCTCGCCAAGGGCGCTTGCTACAACGATACGGCCGTTGAAGTCGAGGCATGGCTGGCCTGATTGGTAGCAAATCCACCCGCCACGGGGCCGAAGCAGGCGAGGTGATGGCCTGGTGACAGCCGCGGTGCTCGGCGACCGGTGCTTCCGCTGGAGGAGTGCTGACATGAACCGTTTAGATAGAAAGGTCGCATTGGTCTCGGGCGCGGCGCGCGGCATCGGCGCCGAGACGGCGCACAAGATGGCGGCGGCAGGCGCCTCGGTCGTGATCGGCGACGTGCTGGTCGACCGCGCGCGGGAGACCGCCAAGGAAATCACCGACGCCGGCGGCAAGGGCGTGGCGCTCGCCCTGGACGTTACCACGGAGGCGTCGTGGGCGGCTGCGGTCGTTGCAGCGACCAAGCAGTTCGGCAAGCTCGACATTCTCGTGAACAACGCGGGCATTTTCCTCGGCAAGGACATGATGGACGCGACCATGGAGGAGTGGAACCGCCTCGTCGCCATCAACATGACGGGTGTCTGGCTCGGCACGAAGGTGTGCGCTCCGGCGCTCGCCGAAAGCGGCAAGTCGAGCCCGCATGGCTCGGCGATCGTGAACCTTGCGTCGATTGCCGGCCTAGTCGGGTCGCAGCTAGATCCGCTCTACTCCATGACCAAGGGCGGCGTGACGTTGTTCACCAAGTCGACGGCCCTGTCCCGCAAGGGCTGGAGGATCCGCGTCAACTCGATCCATCCGGGTGTGATTGAGACAGACATGGGGGCGCAAACATTCGCGTCGCGAGCCCGACAGACCGGCAGCAACGACGTCGAGGCTGCGCGCGGCGTGGCGATGAAGCAGCATCCGATCGGGCGGCTCGGCGTCGCCGAGGACATCGCGCTCGGCATCGTGTTCCTGGCGTCCGACGACGCGGGCTTCATGACCGGATCGGGGATGGTGATCGACGGCG
>Ga0209382_10009311_pt1 | contig 12300 bp, 13 predicted proteins | sample SoiMetdeltSBSDD5_FD_187599 | JGI IMG/M metagenome (GOLD analysis project Ga0209382, IMG submission 187599) | Bulk soil microbial communities from a Populus tree surrounding site in Tennessee, USA - Soil MetaG P. deltoides SBSDD5 (SPAdes) (version 2) | ecosystem: Environmental > Terrestrial >... | reverse complement strand
GTCAGTTCGACGGTCTTAGCGTCGCCCTTGTCGCCCGCAAACCAGAACTTCAGACCATCCAGCCTCACCTTGGCATGGTGCCCGTTGTTCACCCGAAATGCCGCGTTGAAGTAACAGGACCTGTGTCCCGCATGCTCGTGGGTCGCAGCTGAACCGATTGCCGCGGGCGATCCGAAGATACACGGACACAGCAGTTGGCAGCTGCAGCCATCGATGATCGTCGCATTCATCGCCCAGTCGACCGAGCCTTCTGTTGCGAGCGCCCGCGCGTACACGCTGGATCCGGCGACCGCTGTGCCGAGTGATGCATATGCAGCTGCTTTCGCAAAATCGCGCCGAGAGATACGCGTCGACATGGTTTCCCTCCTGTAAGCAGTTCGAAGTCGCTGCACAACGTCGAACGTTTTCCTCACGTCCGCACGATGTGCCGCCCCTCCTTCTCAACGACCATCGAACCACCGCGGACCGCGGTTGGAAAGTCAAGAAAGTGGACTTCGCAATCGAAGGGGGTGCAAATTGCAGATTGCAGATTGCAGATTGCAGATTGCAGATTGCAGATTGCAGATTGCAGATGGGATGAGGACGGGCACACAGCTCAGGGGCAGTACGTGGGGGCAGAAGTACTCGCCGCCCATCGTCTTGCGGAAGATCCTGATAGCGACCGCGTAATCACAGCAATCATGATCGTTTGGATGGTCAAGATACGCCGTCGACTATTTCCATAGGTGGGAGTGTCACGGATATGTTAGAGGTGCTCACCGTCTTTCTCGTCGCCGTCACCATGGCCTTGCCGTTGGCACATGCGCTCGAATGGCCTGGCAAACGACGCCTCGATCCGGACACGTATCGTGCGGTTCAGACAATCTACTATCCCGGGTTCACGATCGGGGGATTCAGCGAAGTGGTCGGGATCGCTGCGGCGACAGCCCTTCTGTGGACTACACCGCTGGCAGCCCCGGAATTCGCAGGAATACTGACGGCGCTCGTCTCTCTGGTTGCGATGCACATTGTGTACTGGGTGGTCACACATCCAGTGAACAAGTTCTGGCTTGAGGACGTGGATCTGGAGCGCCTCGGTTCACGGTTCTTCGGGGTCGACGGCTCGCACAAGAAACGTCGACTGGATGCCGGCGATCGAGAACTGTGGACACGCCTCCGCGACCGCTGGGAGTACTCACACGCGGTACGCGCCGTCCTGGCAGTCATCGCTCTGCTCGGACTCCTTTTGGGCATCTCGAAGTGACTTACGTCTGATGAAAACGCTTGATTGGCGGCGAAACAAGGAGATGTGGGTTCGGGTCCTCCGGAAACAGACGGGCGAGGGCATCGCGGAGTGGAAGCGGCGAATCCGGAAGGCGCGCCCGCGCGACGAGCCGACCCTTCGCGCCTGGCTCACACGCCAACATGTAACAGGCTACGCGCAGTCGCTCCTCGTGATGGAGCACTTCGGATATCCAGACTTCGTGCTCGCTACTGCGCAACAGCTAATCGAACAGCAATACGCGGATCGTCCGCAACTCCGGCCGATCTACGACGCGATCGTTCGCGCGGCAAAGCGATGCGGCGAGGTCGTCATCCAAGCTCGGAAAACGTACGTATCGCTTGTCTCGCCGCGCCGGACGTTCGCACGTGTCCAGCCCACCACGAGGACGCGAGTCGATCTCGGTCTGCGCCTCGATGGACGCCGGCCCCGCGGGCGTCTGCAGTCCTGCGTGATTCACGAGACCATGCCCGTCCAAGTCAGTCTCGAAACGCCTGAAGAGGTCGACTCCGAGGTCCAGAAGTGGCTGCAGGAGGCGTATGTGGCGAATTCCTGAACCAGTGGCCTGCCTCAGATTAGAGGTTTGGACGCGACGGAACTTCGTGAGGTGTCCAGGCCGGTAGGTTTGAGGAAGCAGGAGGACGCATGTCAAAGAGCGCAAACGGAAGTACCGTCAACGTTGCGCCAAACGATCCACCTACTCCCAAACGGCATGGCAAACACTTCACGACTACGTTAGCAACAAGGCAAAGAGCACATCCTCGCCATATCAAGGGTGGGTATGGAGCGCAGGGTTGTAAGCTCGTCGCGGTGCGCGCCACGAATCAGCGCTGACGCATCCTTGCTTCGGCCGGCGATATCGCCATAAAGCGCATCGAATCAAAGGTTACGCGACTTTTTGCCGTTGCCTCTTGCCCGCCAGTCGGCGCGCTTGAGCTCGAAATGTGCAGAACGAGACAGTGCGCCCCGCCGCGTACCAGTACAGTCGCGACGTGCCTCGGCTCTCGACGAGCCAGCACTCACAACAAACCGAATCGCAGGCCGATTTTACCCAGGAGTTTTGATCCTGCTCTTTGTATCGCCGGCTGAGAGCGCCAGAAAGCCGTGGTTAGTGGGATGCTCCATGAATTTGTCACCGAACACCGCGAGGAGCTGATCGGTCGCTGCCGCGCAAAGGTGGAGATGCGCTCGGTTCCGCCTGCGACACCAGCGGAACTCGAGTACGGAGTCCCTCGTTTTCTCGATCAGCTCGTCGACGCTTTACAGCATCGCCTCTCGCCGAACTCAGAGATCGGCAGAACTGCTGCGCGCCATGCCCATAGTCTCCAGCTTCAGGGATTCACAGTGTCTCAGGTCGTGCATGACTACGGGGATGTGTGCCAGTCCATCACCGACCTTGCGCTGCAACTGGATGCGCCGATCAGCGTCGAGGACTTCCGCACGCTGAACCGATGCCTGGACGACGCTATCGCAAGCGCCGTTACGGAGTACGGACGAAAGAAGCAACCCGTTCTTGATCCACAAGGGGCTCGCGATCACGAGCCCCTCGGATTCCTGGCGCACGAGATCCGCAATCTCGTCGGCACCGCATGCGTTGCGTTTGAGGTTCTCAAGACCGGGAACGTCGGCATCGCTGGCAGCACGGGAAATGTGCTGCAACGAAGTCTCGAAGCGCTTCGTGATCTCATCACCAGATCGCTCGCCGAGGTTCGCCTTCGGCATGACGTTCGCGAGACCTCGCAGTTCCGGATCGCCGAATTCATCGCGGATCTCGAGCCCGCCGCGGCTCTGGATGCAGGTGCCCGTGGACTGTCGTTCATCGTGGAGACCGGTGACCCGGCGGTCGCTGTCGATGCGGACCGATCCGTTCTGGCCGCGAGTGTGGTGAATCTGCTGCAGAATGCATTCAAGTTCACCCGACCGGGCACGACCGTGACGCTGCGCAGCAGCGCGAGCTCCGACCGTGTGCGGATCGAAGTGGAGGACGAATGTGGTGGTCTGCCGGACGACAATGCTGACGCCCTGTTCCGCCCGTTCGAGCAGCGTGGAGCGGATCGAACCGGGCTGGGCCTCGGTCTCGCTATCAGCCGCTGGGGCACCGAAGCCAACAACGGTCGGATTTCTGCGCGCAGCCTGCCTGACCACGGCTGCATCTTCACGATCGAGTTACCGCGGGTAGGACTCTCGCTGTCGCCCACCACCTCCGACCGAGACGTCGAAGCCGAGCGCGTCAGCACATCTGCCTAGTGGCTCGGCCGCGGTGCACACGCCGAAGAACATCAATTTGGTTCCGTTCCAAAGAGGACATACATCGGCATCCCGGCCTGTCAGGATAGGGATACTATGCCGAAAGCCGAAGTCGTAGGCAGCGCTCCGCGGAGACGCGCGCGGCGCCGAACCGCCGATCTGCTGAACACAGTCGAAGGCCAGATCGCGGAAATCTGCCGAGATCTCGCCGTGCAGGAGAAGCGGATGCGGCAACTGCATGAGCAGGCCGACGAGTTGCGTAGCGTGATTCGCCAGTGGACCGGCCCGTCCGAGGCGGACGTACTCTGAACCGGTTAATCGTGAAGGACGACGCTGAGAAGTGAGGGGTTGATTTTTATATCGCCGTTGTACTCGATGAACCCAAGATCTCGGAACTTATTCATGAAGAAGTTGACGCGTGAACGTGTCGTTCCGATCATTTCCGCAAGCGTTTCCTGGGAGATCTTCGGTATCCGCCGCTCCGATCCTGCCTGATCACCGTACCGCGCGAGTAGCAACAAAGTCCGCGCCAATCGCTTTTCACTGGAGTTGAAGAGGTGATCGACCAGGTCGGCTTCGATGCGGAGATTCCTCGCCAGTATGTACGACATGAAACGTTCCGAGAACGACGGCTCGTCTCGCAGGAGCCGAAGCATCGCGTCTTTCTCAATGATGAGCACGGTCGTCGCCGTCGTCGCGGTGGCGGTCCCGAGCCGAATCGATTGACCTGTGAGCGCGCCTTCCCCGAAGAAATCGCCCGCGCCCAACATCGCCACTACCGCTTCTTTGCCGGTCCGCGACAGCACTGAGATTTTGATGCCCCCTTTCTGGAGATACATTACGGTGTCGCTCGGTTGACCCTGCGAGAAGACGATTTTCCCTTTCGGGTACGACACGACACTCCGTGCCGCACCTGCGGATTCGAGGAAGGCCTTGGCATCGAAGGCTGGCGGTTGCTCGCTTGACTGAATGCCGCGTGCTTTAGCTTTTGCCATGGCGAATCGAGCAATTATCTCACGCGCCGCGCGGCCGACACGCAGATGGCGGCCTGGGTTCTTGCCGTCGGCGCCCGCTGCGGATGATTCTTCGCGCTGCTGGTGTGCATTGCGGCACAGACAAGCACCAATCAACCTGTCAGGCTCGAGATGCGGCAAACATCAGGAGTCCGGCATGAACAATACGCGTCTCCTCGTCATCGCTGTTGGCCTCATCCTCGGCGGTCAGCTGGCGTTCGCGCAGGATGGAAGGCAGTCACGACGCGGCGCTGTACGGCTATTTGCCGACCGAACGGCTGGGCGGTAAACCATGACGTTCGCCACGGGACGCCTCGAAGAAGCGCCGCTGACGAGGGCAGCCCTCGCGACAACGTTCGATCAGGCCCGCGCGCTCATCGTTCCCGGCCCGTTTCGGCGTGCCGCCGTTGTTGTCGGCGACCTGCTAGGGGCGGTGGCCATCGTCCTCTGCATCCCGTTCGTGATCTTGGCCATCGGAATACCGATCGCGCTGGGCGCGCGATTGCTGTTGTGGATCGGAGGGCCGCTCTGACGGGTCTGGGAAGGCGACTCGCGCGGGCCCCCCCGTCAGAGCGTCGGCCACGCTGGGCGAAGCCGACTGGAAAACGTTCCGTCAGACGTTCTGAGGTGACTTTATGGATGTTAGACCGCTCCACGATCGAATCGTCGTCCGCCGTCACGAAGAGGGTGAGCAGAACAGCGGCGGAATCATTATCCCCGACACCGCGAAGGAGAAGCCGCAACGAGGCACGGTGATCGCGGCCGGCAGCGGTACCGTCAGAGAGGGTGGCACGCGCGTCCCTCTCGACGTCAAGGCGGGCGACGTGATCCTGTTCGGCAAGTACACGAGCCAGGAAATTAAGCTCGATGGTGAGGAGTTCCTCATCATGCGCGAGGACGAAGTACTGGCGGTCGTCGAAACAAGCTGAGGAAAACGAGAGCAACTCATGGCAAAACAGATTGTGTACGGCGATGCCTCACGGCAGGGGATCCTTCGCGGGGTCAACAGCTTGGCCAACGCGGTCAAGGTCACACTCGGACCACGAGGGCGGAACGTGATCCTCGACAAGACGTTCGGGTCGCCCACCATCACCAAGGATGGCGTCACCGTGGCGAAGGAGATCGAGCTGAAGGATGCGCTCGAGAACATCGGCGCACAGATGGTGAAGGAAGTGGCGAGCAAGACGTCGGACGTCGCCGGGGATGGCACCACGACGGCGACGGTGCTCGCGCAAGCGATCTACCGCGAAGGCGCGAAGAACGTCACCGCTGGCGCGAGCCCCATGGCTGTCAAGCGCGGGATCGATAAAGCGGTGGACGCGATCACGACGGAGCTCCAGAAAATGTCGAAGCCCGTGACCGGGTCAATGATCGGCCAGGTTGGGACGATCTCCGCGAACCATGACGAGACCATCGGACGAATCATCGCCGAAGCCATGGAGAAGGTGGGCAGGGACGGGGTCATCACCGTCGAAGAAGCCAGGAGCATGGACACGTCGCTCGACGTCGTGGAGGGCATGCAGTTCGATCGCGGCTATTTGTCGCCGTATTTCGTCACGGATCCCGAACGGATGGAGGTCGTGCTGGAGAATCCGGTCATTCTCATCCACGAGAAGCGGATCAGCGCCATGAAAGACCTCCTGCCACTGCTGGAGCTCGTCGCGCGAGCCAGCCGTCCGTTGCTGATCGTCGCGGAGGACATCGAGGGCGACGCGCTGGCGACCATCGTGGTCAACAAGCTGCGCGGCACGCTACAGGTCGCCGCGGTGAAGGCACCAGGCTATGGGGACCGTCGGAAGGCCATGCTCGAAGATCTCGCCGTTCTGACGGGTGGCAAGGCTGTCACCGAGGACCTCGGCGTGAAACTCGAGAGCATGAAGATCGAAGACCTCGGTCAGGCAAAGAAAGTCACCATCGATAAGGACAACACCACCATCGTCGAAGGCGCTGGCACTTCGGTGGCGATTGCAGGTCGTGTCAAGCAGCTCAGGGCGCAGGTCGAAGACACGACGTCCGATTACGACCGTGAGAAGCTGCAGGAGCGACTCGCCAAGCTGGTCGGCGGCGTGGCGATCATTAAAGTGGGTGCGGCGACGGAGACCGAGCTGAAGGAAAAGAAGGCGCGCGTCGAGGATGCGATGCACGCGACAAAGGCAGCCGTCGAAGAAGGCATCGTTCCCGGCGGCGGTGTCGCCCTGCTACGCGCGTCGAAGGCGCTTCACAATCTCGAGGTCGTTGGCGACGAGCAAATCGGCGTCAAGATCATCGCTCGTGCGGTCGAGGAACCGATGCGATGGATCGCGGCGAATGCCGGTCACGAAGGATCGATCGTCGTCCAGCGCGTCAGAGAAATGAACGCCGACGAGGGTTTCAATGCGCAAACCGAGCGCTATGAGAACCTGGTCGCGGCTGGCGTGATAGACCCGACCAAAGTGGTCCGATCGGCGCTCCAGAACGCCGCGTCAATTGCGTCCCTTCTGCTCACGACCGAGGCTGTCATCTCGCTGATTCCCGAACGAGATCGGAGCACGCCCGCGTCCATGGGCGGCATGGGTGCTGGTATGTACTGACAGGCGGTGCTCAGGGTTAAGACACCGATTGCGCGCGAAACGCGGCGGTCCGTTTTCCACACGTTGCCTGACGATCGCATGTTTGTCTCGCTCTCGGGCGAGGACAGCCATCGTCGGTCATGATCGCGTCGACGAGTTCTTGGTCGTAAGGTTTGTCGTCTGGGTCCTGACGATTCAAGGCTTTGATTTGCGCCACTGCTTGACGTCGGAGCATCTGAGCGTCCTGCGCGATGCGACGCTCACCCGGCCGGTCAGCGTGCGGCACACGACGATCGAGCGCGCGGATAAGCTCGCGCAGCCTTGACACTATGCGGTTCGCTGTCGATACGCTGCGCCGTGGTTTCTCAGTCATCCGTATGGCGCTTGTCCAACTTCCTTTGTTCCTTCTGCTTCTGCTTCGTCGCGAGTTGTTGCTGGTTCTTTTTCTTGTCTTTCTTGCCGCCCTTGTCGCCCATGCTGTTCCCCTTTGTCTCGTGAACCCAGCACGCACTCCGCGTTTCGAGCTCGACGGCGTGCTGGAAGGTGTTCCGTACAGGCGCCCTCATACCGCAGTAAGAGTCGGCGCCGCAGGTACTAGTGTGCCCGCGGCTGGGAGTCTTTCCGTGTGCAATCTGGAACTGACATGGCGCAACGGTCTGCTCCGAACAAGCTCGTAGATCCATCCCCACGAACCGCTAGCCGGGACCGAGCGCACGACCCACATCGAGCCCAAATTCCGGGTGTTCCCGTGGGCCTGAAATCCGGATAGGCAGCTTCGACCCGCCGCCCTGCCGCCGGAAGAGCGGCTGTGCGATTCTTCCCAGAACGGCCTTCCAGCCGCTCGTCGTTTCGGCGAGAGTCGCATCCAGCAGGAGGTTGCCACGAAAATCGAGGGTCTCCTGCCTCACGTCGTACGTGCCCGCAATCTGAACGATCGCGCCTGGTACTCCAAACGAGAGATCCGAAAAGGTCAGCGTGCCTCCCCGGAGTGTAAAGGTCCCGGAGAGGCGCGACACCACGCCTGGGCCGTTCCCAGCAGTCGCGTCGCCCTTGCCGCGTTGACTCAATGCGTTGATCTTCTCCTGAACGTTCACGTTCGAGAATCGCGCCTCGTTAAGTCTAAAAGTCCCGGATAGATCGAGCTTGTCTATCACGTCCCGGTCGCCGGCCGGCAACAGAAGTCTTGCCTTTAAGTGCATGCGTCCGGTCATGACCGGCTTCGTGGCTTTGACCGCCAATTTCAGGACATCTTCTATTCGCCCATCGTCGATGGCGACGTCCAATGAGATTCTCCGCCCCTTCACAGCTTCGGTTCGTACGACTGCGCCACGCGCAACGATCAGCGTCTCGATCAGGCGAGCCTCCACGCGCTCGAGCGCCGTGTCTCCATTGGTTCCATCGACAATGGCGTGAAAACGAGTTTTGAGCGGAACCGGTTGCGCCGCGATATCGATTGAAAAATCCGGAGTGTCGGTCTCACCCTTGACGTCAATCCGTTCGAGGATTCCGAAGTACGTCCCAACAGATGACAGCGTGCCACCGATGCCCTTGATCGTGTCGAGGTTCGCCGACTTGAAGGTGTACTCGCCGCGGACGGGCGTTTGGCTCGGGTCGTCCGCTTGCCATGGGCCAAACGTGCCGTGGGTGCCGATTTCTCCGCGAGGTGTCGGATTGGTGAGCGTGGCATCGAACGTAGCTCCGTCATCGTCGCCAAGACCGCGCATCACCAGATTGTGGATCTCGAATCGGCGTGGAAGCTTCCCTGGGTCTCGCGAGACTATATCGAGCCGAGCAGTTCGCGAAACAATCTGATCGATCACGAGCTTCGACGCGTTGGGCTCGCCGTTTGCTTCGTTGGGCGTCAGAGTCGCATCTCCCTCCACAGAAGGATCTGCGAGATCGCCGTGTACTCCGCCGGGCGGGATGGTGATCTCCAAGCGATCCAGCTCCACTGTCTTCAGGCGTAGCGGCGAGTTAATGAGGCCCCACAGGCCAGCGCTTGCCGAGTACGACTGGATTTTGATCAAGGGAGCGACATCCGTGCGGCCTTTGTGCCGCAGGACCAGGCCGGTGCCCACGATTTCTGGGCGCGGAAACACAGAGACCTGGAGCGACGCCAGATCAACGTCGCTCTTGAATCGTTCGTTCAGCGCGGCGACGGCTCGCTGCCTCACGTTCGGAGTAATTCGAGTCGCGATCGACAGAAGAATCGCGCCAACGATCAGCAGTAGCGTGAAAACGACAAGCAGGGTACGCCGTCGGCGGAGCGCCGTGAAAGTGGCGCTCATTCCAAAGCCGGGCTCGATCTTATTCACGTTTAGGACTCGCTGTTCATTCGGAGGAGCCTTAATTCGGCTGGGCTGGACACGCCAGTGGTCTGTGCAATGAGATTCTCAACGCGCCGGTTTTGAGCAACCAGATTCTCAACACGACGCTTTCCACGGATTACGAGCCTTTCCGGTGGCGATCCGGGAGGCCAAATGCCTCCCGTCCGGATGAAAGGACATTTTGTTGCCAAGCAGAATGCCCAGCAAGCGAAGCCATCGCTTTGAGAGCAATCGCGGTACCACTTTTGGAGTGTTAGGGAGCCATTCGTGCAAGCAGCTGAGCGATACCCGCTGCGGCTGGTGCCTGAGCGGCTCGCTTACCGTAGTGATCATGACGACGACCCGAATCGCCAGGCGAGCAGTCGGCCCACGACCAACAAGCCGCCCAACTGTATGGCGCCGACCTCGGCAACGACGTGGATATCGGCGTCCACGAGCCGACACGCGTAGCCGACTGCCTAAGGGCGTTCTGACGTTCTGGACGCGCGCTCGACGTCTTCTGTGGTCATGGTGGCCCTGGGCGTTTGTGTGCATTTGGGCGATCGGAGATGCTCGGTGGGGCTGGGCGATCGGTGCGGGTGCGATGGCCATGGTGAGCTATCTGATCGCACCAGCCGTAGTGCCTCCGCGATTCGGTCTCGATCACGAGTTCTCGATCGACTCGCCGGAATTCGTTGGGACAGTCGCTGGCGCCAGCGGAAGTCCGTTTCTCGATGGCAACAGTCTCGAGTTGCTGAACAACGGCGACGCCTTTTATCCATCGATGCTCGCGGCAATCAAGGGAGCCCGACACTCGATCACGATAGAGGCGTACATCTATTGGGCTGGCGAAATAGGCGCTGTTTTTGCCGAGGCGCTCGCAGAGCGAGCGAAAGCAGGCTGCCGCGTCAAGATTCTCCTCGACGCGATCGGTTCGGCGAGCATCGGTGCCGAAATCCTCGAGACGCTCGAAGCAGGAGGATGTCAAGTCGCGTGGTACAACCCAATCCGCTGGTACACGTTGGGACGGTTCAACAATCGGACTCACCGAAAATCGCTCATCGTGGATGGTCAAATCGCGTTCACGGGCGGCGCCGGCATTGCCGACCACTGGCGCGGCAACGCAAATGGTCCACACGAATGGCGCGACATGCAGATCCGTCTCGAGGGGCCGGCTGTCGTCGCTCTCCAAACCGGGTTTTCGCACAACTGGCAACAGACCACAGGGGAGCTCATTTCCGGCGACCTGTTTTATCCAATCATTGGCAAGTGCGGGTCGCTCGCCGTGCAAACCCTTCTGAGCTCGCCGGAGACGGGAGCCTCGAACGTACGGACGATGTACTACCTCTCCATCGTCTGCGCGCGCGAGTCCATTTACATCGCTAACCCGTACTTCGTTCCGGATCCTGTCGCGATCGAGACGTTGATCGAGGCCAAGCAACGTGGCGTGGACGTGCGCATCATGGTATCGGGGATCCGCAATGACAACTGGCTTGCTCGGCATAACAGCGTTCGGCTTTTTGGTCGACTCCTGACAGCCGGCATCGAGATTCAAGAATTCAACCGTACGATGTTGCATCACAAAACGATGGTGGTCGACCGCCGGTGGGTGACCGTCGGTACTGCGAATTTCGACAATCGCTCTTTCGCGCACAACGAGGAAAGCAATGTCTGCTTCTTTGACCAGCGTCTCGCGGAGAGCCTCCACGATGTCTTTCTTGACGACGTGAACGGCTGCGAGCGCGTCACCGTCGAGCGGTGGCGACAACGCGGAGTGTGGGCTCGCACCCAGGAGTTTGTCGCCGCGTTCCTGCAAGAACAGGCGTGAATCAGGGCGGCGGTCGCAGAAGACCGTCGTCGATCTCGCAGGTTTACTCGCCAAGGAGATGACCGACTGGCTGCAGCGGCTCCACGTGATCGCAAATGACCTTGATGACCATCATCATCGGTACCGCGAGCAGCATGCCCCAGATACCCCAGACCCAGCTCCAGAACAGCAAACCGACGAACACGGCCACTTGATTCATGGACGCCGCGCGGCCCATCAGCATCGGCGTGAGCAGCGACCCCTCCAGTGTCGTGATGAGCAGCGACACGCCCGCGACGGCAACCGTCATCCCGATGGTTCCGAACTGGAGGAACCCGACAACCGCCAAGCCTCCGGTTACCAGAAGCGGGCCGTAGTAGGGAATCGAGTTGAAGATGCCGGCGAGCAGCCCCCAGAGCGCAGCCTGCCGTAGACCCATCCCCCACAGGGCGACGCCCGTTACGACGGCCACGATACCGCTCGTTACGAGCTGAACGACGAGAAACTGTTCAATTTGGCCGGCGATGTCCTCGAGCACCGTGACCGTCAACTTCTTCTGTGACAGCGTGCCCACGATTTCAACGAGCTTTCGCTTGAACAACTGATCTGACAGCAGCATGAAGTACGTCAGGAACAACACCATGATCAGCTGATTTGCTGCCGACGCCAGACCCAGCGACGTTGACCACACAAACGTGCTGGCTTGAAATCCAGGCTCTTCGATTTGGACCCGCGTCACGCCCTTCGGAGCCGAAGACGTCTCAGCGCCTTGGAGTTCATCCGCTGCCTGTTGAACCTTCTCCACGGCACCAGGTTCTGCGCCCGGAGCCTTTCGCAAAGACGCCGCGAGCTTGCGGGCTCCCGCAGGAAGCTCGTCGATCACGGTCAAGGCTTGACCCTGAAGGGTGTAAGCGAGGACGCCACAGCTCGCGACGACGATCAACAGCATCAGCGCCGCGCCAAGCGCACGCGGCACATACAGTTTTTGCAAGCGATCGACAGCCGGATCGAGAGCGTAGAACAGCAATGCGCCCAACACTAGCGGAAGCAATACGGGCTGCATGAATTGCAGGAGCAGGACGACGATGCCGATGGACAGCAGTACGAACGCGATATT
>Ga0209382_10009310_pt1 | contig 12301 bp, 12 predicted proteins | sample SoiMetdeltSBSDD5_FD_187599 | JGI IMG/M metagenome (GOLD analysis project Ga0209382, IMG submission 187599) | Bulk soil microbial communities from a Populus tree surrounding site in Tennessee, USA - Soil MetaG P. deltoides SBSDD5 (SPAdes) (version 2) | ecosystem: Environmental > Terrestrial >... | reverse complement strand
CTGAGCTGGAGGGACCAGCCGCTCGTCTACCTGGCGCACCAGGCGAACGTCTGGGGCAACCGCAAGAACGTCAGCGGCTTCAAGTACGTGCCGTCCGGCTCGGTCTGGCCCGGCACCGCCCAAAAAACGTAGTCGCGTGAGCCGCTACGTCATCCTCCGATTGCTCTGGATCGTGCCGGTCGTGCTCGGCGTCTCGCTGATCGTCTTCTCGATCATGAAGATGGTCCCAGGTGACGTCGCGCAGGTCATCGCCGGGCTGGACGGCACCGCCGAGGACGTCGAGCTGATCCGGCGCGACCTCGGCCTCGATCGGCCCCTCCCCGAGCAGTACCTGACGTTCCTCTGGCGCTCCCTCCAGGGCGATTTCGGCCGCTCGGCGGTCACCAAGCGGCCGGTCGTCGACGAGATCGCCAGCAGGATCGGCCCGACCGCCGAGCTGGCCGTGGCCGCGTTCGCCGTCTCGATTGTCGTCGGGCTCATCACCGGGATCGTCTCGGCGACGAAGCGCTACACCATCTGGGACAACCTGGCGACCCTGATCGCGCTGGTCGGCGTCTCGATGCCGGTCTTCTGGCTCGGCCTGATGCTGATGCTCCTCTTCTCGGTGACGCTCGGCTGGCTTCCGAGCTCCGGGGCTGGTACACCCGCCCAGCTCGTGCTGCCGGCCCTGGCGCTCGGCTCTGCCTCGACGGCGATCATTGCGCGGCAGACCCGCTCCGGGCTGCTCGAAGTGCTCGGCCAGGACTACGTCCGGACGGCGCGCGCCAAGGGCCTGACCGAGCAGGCTGTCCTGGTTCGCCATGCCCTCAAGAACGCCCTGATCCCCACCATCACCGTGGCCGGGCTCCAGGTTGGCTACCTGATGGGCGGCGCCGTGCTGGCGGAGACGGTCTTCGCACGGCCGGGCCTCGGGCGACTGCTGGTCGATTCGATCGCCCGGCGCGACATCCCGGTCGTCCAGACCACGATCATGCTGCTCTCGGTGACGTTCGTGCTCGTAAACCTGGCGGTCGACCTGCTCTACGTGAAGCTCGACCCGCGCATCCAGTACGACTGATGGCCGCCACGCAGCCCGATCGTCCCTTGCTCCCCTCCCCCTCGCAAGGGGGAGGAGCTGGGGGTAGGGGTCTTTCCGGCCGGCCCACGCCGTACATCCTCTCCGGCGCCGTCGTGCGCCAGTTCCGGCGGAGTCGCGCCGCCGTCGTCGGCCTGGCGCTGACGCTGACCTTCGTGCTGCTGGCGCTGCTCGCCCCGATCCTGGCCCCGCATGACCCGACTGCCTTCACGCTCGGCCAGCAGCTCAAGCCGCCCTCTGCCACGAACCTGCTCGGCACGGACGAGCTCGGGCGGGACATCCTGAGCCGGATCCTGTACGGCGCGCGGATTACCCTGCTGATCACGCTGGGCGCCGTCCTCGTGTCGCTGGTGGTCGGCACGCTGCTCGGGGTCGTGGCTGGCTTCCTCGGCGGCTGGTCGGACACGCTGGTCATGCGGCTGATGGACGTCCTGCTGGCGATGCCCGGCTTCCTGCTCGCCATCGCGATCATCGCCGCGCTCGGCGCCGGGACGTTCAACGTCGTCGTCGCCGTCGGCGTCTTCTCGATCCCGGCGTTCGCACGCGTCGCCCGGGGCTCCACGCTCTCCGTCAAGCAACAGGATTACGTCCTGGCGGCCCGTGCCCTCGGCGGGCCATCCGCCGCGATCATGTGGCGGCACGTCCTGCCGAACGTGACCCCGCCGCTGGTCGTCCAGACCACGCTCCGCCTCGCGACGGCGATCCTGACCGCCTCCGGGCTCTCGTTCCTCGGGCTCGGGCCGCAGCCGCCGACCCCGGAGTGGGGCGCGATGCTCAGCACCGGCCGCAACATGATTACCTCGAGCCCGCAGCTCGCCACGATCCCCGGCCTGGCGATCCTGCTGGTGGCGATCGGCTTCAACCTGCTGGGTGACGGCCTTAGAGATGCCCTCGATCCACGCATGAAGCGCTGACCGGCGCTCGCTGGCGCCGCCGGGCGCAACCTGCGAGAATGCGCCTGCTCATGAGAGCAGCCGGCAGCAGGTCGGTGGTCGGGAAGGTGGCTGGAACCGTGGGGGTATCAGTTTGACGAGCTCGCGAAGGCGCTCGCAGTCGAGACCTCGCGTCGGCGTGCGCTGCAACGGATCGTGCTCGCGCTGCTGGGCGGATTTGGCCTGGCGCTCGTCGATCGGCGCTCTACGGATGTGGTCGAAGCTGCCGCCGCGCCAGAGCCCATCGCGCCGTTCACACCGCGACAACGTCCGATCTTCAACCAGATCTGCTTCAATCAGGTCATCTTTAACCAGACCTGTCCTGAAGCAGAGACACCGTCGAACGGCGGCGAGAATTTCAATCTGGTCGCTCACGCGTCGAAGGCGTAGTACGCCGCGAGTCGAGCCCCGGCACGACACTTGCTGACGAAGATCGGACTCGCCAGTGCCGCCGAGTCCGCGTCGCAGATCCCGTACTCCTGGGGGCAGGCGATGATCACTCGCTTTGCCACGCTCGCACTCGTCGCCATCATCGGCGGCATCATCGTCTTCGCTCCAGTTCCGCATCCGGCCCGTGCGCAGTCGATCGCCAGCCCGGGGCTCGCGCTCGCCAACGTCTCGGGCACGCTTGCGCGGGGCGGCCAGTTCACCGGCGACGTCACTATCACCCGTCTGACCAATCGCGCCGGCCAGCTCGTCGTGGACGGCACCCTCACCGGTACGACAATGCCGTCCGGCAGCCAGCCCGCCCTCATGGGCCCGACGAACGCGGCGACCAGCCAGCCGACCTCGACCAGCGAATTGACGCCGGTGTCGGCGGCCGCGCCGACCAGCCAGCCGACGCCCGCCACCGAACCCACATCGACGTCTACCACGGCGCCCACTGTTGTCCCGACCTCCACTGCTGTGCCCACGTCGACCGCGCCGTCCTCCGACGCCGGGGCGTTCTCGGCGGCGGCGCTGGCAGTGCCATCCGAGCAGTCGACGGCCGTCATGCAGAGCTTCCGTGAGATCCCGCTGACGATCGCCGATCCGGACGGCGCCGCCTGCGACACGCTCAGCATCGACCTCGGCACAGTCTTCCTGGACCAGACCGGCGTGCAGCTCGATCCCGCGCCGACCACGCTTGACCTCTCAACGGTGCCCCGCGCGAACCGGCCGCTCGGCAACCTGCTCTGCGCCGTCGCCAGCCTGGTTGAGGTCTCGCCCGGCGGCAGCCAGGCCGCCCTCCTGAACGAGCTGTTGCCGGTCGTCAACCGCGCCCTCTCCGGCACCCCGCGCTGACGGTGGCGTCTACGCGCGCCAGGGCTACCACTCGCCGCGCCCAGGCGTCAGCCGCTCCAGCCGGTGCGTGGGCGGAGTGGCGGACCGTATCAGAGGGCAGCAACGGTCACCCAACGAACCGTTATGTCGGGAGCCTTGCTATTTCGGGAGCAGCGGATTAGAATCGAGTTGATTCTATTATGAGGACTGGTGGGTGCCTGACCGTCCGGCTCCCGATCGGCTGATCCCCAACGTCGTTGCTGCCGTCGACGTCGTCCTCTTCACCGTGCGCGCCTCCGCCCGCGTCGACGACGCCTGGCAGGTGCTGCTCGTCCAGCGCAACGACGTCGCGTTCGGCGGCCACTGGTCGCTGCCAGGGGTCCTGCTGCGCTCCGAGGAGACGTTCGACGAGGCCGCCCGCCGCGCGCTCCGCAGCAAGGCCGGCCTCGACGCCCGGAACTGGTATCTGGAGCAGCTTGCCACCTTCGGGCGGCCGGACCGCGACTCTCGAGGCCGGGTCGTCTCGGTGGCGCACGCCGCCCTGGTCCGGACCGACCATCTGGAGCTGGCTCCGGGCGCGGACGTCGTCCGGATCGCCTGGTTCCCGGTTTCGGAGCTGCCCTGGGAAGAGCTCGCCTTCGACCACGGCGACATGCTTCGGATTGCGATCGATCGAGTCCGCAGCAAGGTCCGCTACTCCTGGGTCGCCTTCCAGCTCCTGCCGGAGAAGTTCACCCTGCCAGAGCTGCGGGCCGTCTACGCGGCGATCCTCGATCCATCCCTGATCCGCCTCAACACCAGCAACTTCAAGAAGGCGTTCTCGGCCCTCTTCAGCACCGGCGCGCTCGTCCAGACCGGCGAGCGCGCCGCCGCCGAGGGGCCGGGCCGGCCCGGCGAGCTGTACCAGTTCTCCGGGCCGCTCTCAGGTACCTGGCGCCGCGAGCTCCGCTGGCAAGGCAGCCAGGCCGGGCCGCGTACTCCCCGGCTCGCCGTCGAGCTGGCATCGTCGGAGGTTGCCTCATGACCTCACCCGGGGTCACCACGCTGACGTCCGCCGCCTCGCCTCCGGCGGTGGACGCGACCGGGCCCGCCGGCCGGGGGGCCGCCGCCAGTTTCCCGAAGAGCGATGCCGTCGGCGCGATCATCCAGCTCGCGCTCGCCGAGGACGTCGGCCGGGGTGACATCACCACCGAAGCGACCGTCGCCGCCGAGACGACGGCCGTCGCCGAGATCCTCCAGAAACAGGCCGGCGTGATCTGCGGCCTGCCCGTGGTCGAGGCCGTCTTCGCGATGGTCGATCCGAGCGTCCGCGTCACCCGGCTGGTCGAAGAGGGCTCATACGGCGATCGGCGCACGGTCGCCCGGATCGAAGGCTCCGCCCGCTCGATCCTGACCGGCGAGCGCACGGCGTTGAACTTCCTCCAGCGCCTTTCGGGCGTCGCCACGGCCAGCCGCCGCGCCGCCGACATCGTCACGGGATCGCGCACCGAGGTGCTGGACACCCGCAAGACGACGCCCGGTGTCCGCGTCCTGGAGAAGTACGCCGTGCGGGTTGGCGGCTGCCGGAACCACCGAGCCGGCCTGGACGACGGCTTCCTGATCAAGGAGAACCACATCCGCGCGGCTGGCGGCATCACGCCGGCCGTGCGGGGAGCGAAAGACCGCGCCGCGCCTGGCCAGCGCGTCGAGATCGAGGTCACCAACCTCGACGAGCTCGACGAGGCGATCGCGGCCGGCGCCGACATGGTCCTGCTCGACAACTTCGTGGGCGGGGACGGCGACGTCTCGCGCCTGCAAGCGGCCGTCGACCGCGCGGACGAGCGCGTCACCCTCGAAGCCTCTGGCGGCGTCACCCACGAAACGCTGCCCGCCATCGCCCGGACGGGCGTCCACTTTGCCTCACTCGGGGCGCTGACCCACTCGGCCGGCTCCCTGGACTTCTCCCTGGAGGTCGTCCTGTGACACTCGAACTGCCGGTGCTGACCAACGGCACCTACGACGTCGCCCCCGAGCCCCCCCTCTCCGAGTCGGAGCGCGAGACGCTGCACCGCGAGATCCGCCAGATGGCCCACGAACGCCGGGCCGTCATTCTGGCCCACAACTATCAGGTTCCCGAGGTCCAGGACGTCGCCGATTTCGTCGGCGACTCGCTCGGGCTCGCCCGCGAGGCCGCCCGCACGGACGCCCAGGTCATCGCGATGTGCGGCGTCTACTTCATGGCCGAGACCGCCAAGATCCTGAACATGGAGAAGACGGTCCTGATGCCGGACCCGACGGCCGGCTGCTCGCTCGCCGATTCGATCACGGCCGAGGACGTCCGCACCTGGAAGGCCCAGCACCCCGGCGCCGTGGTGGTCAGTTACGTCAACACCACCGCCGCCGTGAAGGCCGAGTCCGACTACTGCGTCACCAGCGGCAACGCCGAGGCCGTGGTCCGCTCGATCCCCTCCTGGCAGAAGATCCTGTTTCTGCCGGACTTCTTCCTGGGGACCTGGCTGAAGCAGTCGCTCGGCCGCGAGAACATGGAGATCTGGCTCGGCGAGTGCCACGTTCACGCCGGCATCCGCCCCGACGAGCTCGAAGCGAACCGCAAGGCCCATGCAGACGCCGACCTGCTGGTCCACCCGGAGTGCGGCTGCAGCAGCCAGTACGTCTACGGCAAGCAGGCTGGCATGCTCGCCGCCGACTCGACGTACATCCTCTCGACCGAGGGGATGGTGACCCACGCGAAGCGGAGCCCGAAGGAGCTGTTCCTGGTGGCCACCGAGGTGGGCATCCTCCACCGGCTGGAGAAGGAGATCCCGGACAAGCGGTTCCTGGCGGCCGATCGGGCGGCGGTCTGCAAGTACATGAAGCAGATCACCCTCCGGAAGCTCCATCAGACCCTGCTCGAGATGTCCCCGAGCGTCGAGGTCGAGCCCGAGATGGCCGACCGCGCCCGCCTCTCGATCGACCGGATGCTCGCCGTCACCGTCTAGCCCGAGCAGCGAGTCGCGAAGGGCGAGGACCGAGAGTGCAACCTCTCGTCCCTCGCCCTTTTTCCGTTCTGCGCGTGGTAGGCTTGGGGATGTACTCGCGCATCTAGGGAGCAGACCAGTGACCATCGAGACGAGCGGCCGGCGGGTGCAGGCTTCCTACCCACCCCCTTTGGTATCTTGGGAGACCTTCATGGCCTGGCGAGAAGGCGCTATCCAGGCCGAGTGGGTGGATGGAGAGATTGTCGAGATGGCTCCGGCGAGTGCAGCGCATCAACGACTCGGAGGATTCCTACACGCATTCTTGAGACGCTTCATTGAGCATCACGGCCTGGGCGAGATCTTCTATGCACCGTTTCAGATGAGGTTGCCCTCGCGCCCGAGCGGTCGTGAGCCCGACCTGTTGTTTGTCGATGCATCGCACGCAGACCGCGTGAAGGACACGTTTCTCGACGGACCAGCAGACCTCGTAGTGGAAATCGTGTCGCCTGAGAGTGAGGTGCGCGATCGTCGAGAGAAATTCCTAGAGTATCAGGAGGCGGGCATTCCGGAATACTGGCTGTTGGACGCGCCACGTTGCGCAGCACATTTCTACGTCCTCGGCCGAGACGGACTGTATCACGAGGTGCCCATCGGCGCTGATGGGATCTACACGTCTACGGTCCTACCAAGGCTTCGGCTCCGTGTCAACTGGCTGTGGCGCACACCGCTCCCAACACTCAATGAGGCGCTCGCCGATCTCCCGTCGTGACTCGGCTGCATACTCTCGCGCCGGCCTGGCCGTGGTAGGCTTCGTTCTGGACATGCGCCTCCGGAGACCTGTTCTGTGACGATCGAGACGAGCGGCCGTCGACCATCACGTCAGTATGAGCCGCCCTTGATGTCGTGGGAGGAGTTCCTCGCCTGGGCACTTCGCCAGGAGCGTCGCTTCGAATGGGTGGACGGAGAGATTGTCGAGTTCATGCCAGATAGTGTCCGGCATCTCCTCGTCGTGCGCTTCATCTTCCTCCTCATCCACGAATATGTCGAGCAACGTCAGCTCGGACTGACGCTCTTTTCGGGCTTGCTCATGAGGTTGCCGCGGCGGCCCAGCGGGCGTGTTCCTGACGTGACGTACGTGTCGACTGAACGCATGAGTCGACTCTTCGAAACCTACATTGACGGTCCGGTGGATCTCGCGGTCGAGGTAGTTTCGCCGGACAGCACGCGGCGCGACTATCACGACAAGCTCGCGGAGTACGAAGCAGCAGGTCTCCGCGAGTACTGGCTGATCGATCCGCTACAAACCAGAGCCTGGTTCTATGTCCTGGATTCTGCTGGCCAGTATCAGGAGACGCCCCCTGGCGCCGGCGGTATCTACACCTCGACAGTGCTGCCGGGCCTGCGGCTACGCATCGATTGGCTGTGGCGCGACCAGTTACCAACAGTAGGCGAGGCACTGGCCGATCTTCCGAGCGACGAGTAGCGGCGTCAGTCGCTGGTCAAACCTTGCCGATCAGCGTCGAGCCGACCGTCTCGATGTATCGCTCCAGCGTGCCCGCCTCCCCTACGTCGTGCGGCCAGAGCAGCAGCCGGTGGACGCCCAGATCCGCGTAGCGGCGCGCGGTGTCCAGGTCGATCTCCTCGCTCGGCGTAAGCGTGATCTCCAGCTCGCCAAGTTCGGCCGGTCGCTCGTGCCGCCCGGAAAGCTTCCGGATCTCGCCCAGCACCTCCGCTGCCCGCTCCACGTTCATCCGCGAGGCGTAGAAGCCGTTACCAGACACGATCGCGCGCCGGTACGCCGCCGGCGAGCTGCCGCCCACGACGATCGGCGGGTTTGGGCGCTGGACCGGCAGCGGTCGCTGCATCACCTCGTCGAAGCTGACGAACTGGCCGGCGAACGACGGCGCCGATTCGTCCCAGATCGCCCGCATCGCCGCCAGGTACTCGTCCGTGCGGGCGCCGCGATCGGCCAGCGATGCCCCCAGCGCGACCACCACCTCCAGTCGCGGCTGGTCCGCCGGGTTGCCGGGCAGCGCCTGCTCGCCGTACGGCAGCGTGACGTGGTCGCCCACCCAGAGCGACTCGAACCCGGCCACCTCGGCGAGCTCCGCGCGACGCACCAGCGTCTCTGGCTCCGTGTTGACGCCCCGGTGCAGTCCGAACAGGCCAAACGCCAGCGCCATCATCCCCTCCCCGTCTCTCGTCCCTCGCTCCTGGGTCAGACCCGCCCGATCACCGTCTCCCCGACGCGCTCGATCAGCTCCTCCGCGAACGTCGGACTGTCCAGGTCGCGGGGAAGCAGCGCCAGGCGGTGGACCCCCAGGTCTGCGTACCGGCGGGCCGTGTCCAGGTCGATAGCTTCGCGCGGCGTGATCGTGATCTCCAGCTCACCCAGCTCCGCTGGCCGCTCGGCCTGACGGGCCAGCTCCTGGATCTCGTTGAGCACGCTGGCCGTGTCCTCGAGCGTCCAGTTGTGGCCGAAGAAGCCGTGCGCCAGCGTCAGCGCCCGCCGGTACGCCGCCTTCGAGCGGCCCCCGACCACGACGGGCGGCCCGGGTTTCTGAATCGGCAGAGGCCGCTGCATCAGGTCCGACCAGGCGACGTGCCGCCCCGTGAACGCTGGCGCCGCCTCGTCCCAGACCGCCCGAATCGCCGCCAGGTACTCGTCGGTGCGCGCTCCCCGATCCGCCATCGAAGCGCCGAGGGCCTCCAGCTCGGCCGGCACGTACCCGACGCCGATCCCGAAGATCAGCCGCCCGCCTGAGAGCACGTCCACCGTCGTGAGCTGCTTGGCGAGCAGGAGCGGGTGCCGCTGCGGCATCACGATCACGCCCACGCCGAGGCGCACCCTGCTGGTGATCCCGGCCAGGTAGCTGAGCGCGGTCAGCGCCTCCAGGCGCGGCTGCTCCGGCGGGTACGCCGGGACCGTCGCCTCACCCATCGGCAGGCTGATGTGATCGCCGACCCAGACCGACTCGAACCCGGCCGCCTCGGCCAGCCGCGCCCGCCGGCCGAGCGCCTCTGGCTCGGCCATCTTCCCGCGATGCACGCCAAACAGCCCGAATTTCAACACGTTCGCCATCGTATCCCCTCACGCTTCGTGCTCGCGCCGGGCGCGGCAGGCGCTCCGCATCAGAGCGTACTCGGTGGCGACGACGAACGCGAGCCCGCTACGACTTTCGGCGGTGTCGCGGGCAGATCACGGCCAGTCTGGGCTGATCAGGTCCCCGTCATTGGATCGTGTGGAATTGCCAGTCTGCCTGGACCTCGCGGCCGTTCGTATCGCGGACCTTCGCGTGCAGCATGTACGATCCGAGGTAGCGCGCCACCACCGGCCAGCTCCAGGCGCACGGCTGCGCGCCGGCGCAATCGTAGGTCGCCGTGCCGGTGAACGCGAGGTCGTCGGCGAACGGTCCGGACGGGACCGGCCCCTCGACCCACCAGGAGACCTGCGCAATCGCCGCGCCGCTCCCCTTGACGCTGACGACGAACGGCGCGTTGATCGTCGGCTGCTCGGCCGTCCTGATCAGCTCGACCGTCAGACCGTCGACCGTCATTGCAATGCCCGGGATCGTGGTGTTGGACGACATCACGACAACGTCGTTGTCGTTGCCGTTCAGGTTGACGTCCCAGCCGTTGTAGTGGCACTTCTTCCGCTTGCGTGGGTTGCCGCTGTTGCAGAGCTCGTCACGATCGTCGTTGTTGATGTTGTCGGCCAGCGGACCCCGTAGGTCGCCTGGCACGGCGGCGAACTGCGGCGCCGCGTCCGTCTCTGCCACCGGGAGCCAGAAGGCTGGCACGCCAAGCAGGAGCGCAGCCAGCATCATTCGCACCAGTACGCGCACAGTCTCGCCTCCATGCACCCGGCCTGGCCCGCCTCCCCTGTCGAGGCGGAACGCCGTGGCTTGCCATGACGGCAGAATCTCACGTTACGGTCAACGAGACAGAAGACCGGTGGTGTCGTGACGCCTCGGTCTGTGATGGAGTTGTGATGCCTGACCTGACGCCGCCCGCCCAGACGGTGCGCATCGTCTCGCTCAACCTCTGGGGCGGGCTCGCGCTCGATCCACTGCTCCAGTTTGTGCGAGAGCAAGCACCGCATACCGATCTCTTCTGCTTCCAGGAGGCCATCGCCGCGCCGGAGCTGCTGTCTCTTGCGTGCGGCTTCCACATCACCCTCTACCACGAGCTCGCCAGGGCGCTCCCCGAGTTCGACGGCGCGTTTGATCCGGTCGTCACCTGGCCGGAGCCCACCGAGGACGGACGCCAGATCGAGGTGCCGTTCGGGCTGGCGACGTTCGCCCGGCGGACCCTCCCGATCGCCGCGCGATACGCCGACAGGGTGATCGACCACCAGGACACCCTCGACGCCGTCCCCGGCCTCCACGACATCGTGCGCTGGCTCCAGATCACGGAGCTACGCATCCCCACCGGCACGCTCCTGATCGCGAACTATCACGGCATCGCCCGTCCAGGCACCAAGCTCGACTCAGACGAACGCCTGGCGCAGTCCCGTGCGATCTGCCGCGTCCTGGACGCCCACGACGGCCCCATCGCCCTGGTCGGCGACTTCAACCTGCTGCCCGAGACCGAGAGCGTGCGTCTGCTGGAGCGCGGCTTGCGCAACCTGGTGATCGAGCTCGGCATCCCGACGACGCGCAGCCGCCTCAACCCGTACTTCGGCACGCCCCAGGAGCAGCCGCACGCCGACTACGCCTTCGTCTCTCCCGAACTGCAGGTTGCCGCCTTCGCCGTGCCGGACCTTCAGATCTCTGACCACCTCCCGATGATCCTCGAGCTGACCTTCTAGCAGGCTGCTGAAATACGATACCTTAACGGGTCGCGAGGATGGATCGCTTCTCCCGCGATAGCTGCCCGAGAAGTTCGACGGCTGTCTCGACGCCTGGCAGGCCCTCGAATTCTTCGCGGAGGCGCTCCGCCTTCTGACGGTAGCTCGGCGTCTGAAGCACATCGAGGACAACGCTTCGGATGGCGTCTGGCGCAAGCTCCTCCGGGTCTAACGAGCGGGACACGCCCAACTCGGCGGAGCGCGCGGCGTTCTCGGGCATGTCGGCTCCGAGCGGGATGGTCACCATCGGCAGGCCGTGCGCGATGGCGTGGCCGAGCGTGCCCGAGCCACCGTGGTAGACCACGAGCGAGCAGCGCGCCAGGAGCGCCCCAAGCGGGAGGAAGCGCTCCACATGGATGTTCGCCGGCTGCGGCGCCAGCACGGCCGGGTCGAGATCGCGGCCGATGGTCACCACGAACTCGGCGTCGATGTTGCTCAGACCCTCCAGAACCTTCGGGAGGATCTCCCGCCCGCGCCGGACGCTCTGTACCGTCCCCAGGCTGACGTATACCAATGTCCGAGGTCCGATTTGGTCAATCCATGGAGGTCCGATTTGGTCAATCCATGACGGGAGGATGTCCGTGCTGTCGGCGGGGAGCACGCGCACGTAGTGGTTGGTGGGCGCGACCGGCGAGCTGGCGGCGGTCAAGCTCGGTGGGAAAGGCGTGAGCCCGAGATACTCATCGAGCAAGCCCTGGATCGGTCGTTCAGGGAGCCCGAACCCGGCGCGCAGGCGCTGCAACGGTTCGTAGACCATCCGCAGCGTGTCCGGACGGGAGCCGGTGGCGTGGACGTCCACCTGGGCGTGCGGGACGCCGAGCAACTCCGCCGCGATGACGCCTCCGAACTCACTCGAGTCGTGGACGACGAGGTCGGGGCGCCACGTCTCGGCAAGCGCAAGCAGATCGGGCACCGCCCGACGTGCGGTCACGCCGCCGAAGATATGCTCGTACATGAAGAGCTGCTGCGCGAAGCCGCGTAGCTCGAACTGCCTCACCCGGATGGCCACCACTTCCGGGTCGTCGTACCCGACGCCGGACGGCACCCAGCGAAACCCCTGTGCCTCAACAGAGGTGCGGAATGCGGGGGGTGCCCCGAAGGCAACGTCATGCCCGGCCTCGGCCATCGCGCGGGCGATCGGCGTGAGCGGCAAGAAGTGCCCTGACCCCGGCTGGCAGGTAAACAAGGCGCGCATTTGCCCTCCGTTGAAGACCTCGTCACCACC
>Ga0209382_10009309_pt1 | contig 12302 bp, 7 predicted proteins | sample SoiMetdeltSBSDD5_FD_187599 | JGI IMG/M metagenome (GOLD analysis project Ga0209382, IMG submission 187599) | Bulk soil microbial communities from a Populus tree surrounding site in Tennessee, USA - Soil MetaG P. deltoides SBSDD5 (SPAdes) (version 2) | ecosystem: Environmental > Terrestrial >... | reverse complement strand
ACGCGAGCCTGCCCCTGTTCAACAGGGAAATGCCGATCCACTGGCTCGTGATCGGAGACTTCGTGGCCGCGCTCGTGTTCGTGTGGGTGTACGCGCGCGTGCAGGGAAGCTTCGGCGGCGGACCCAAGGGAGGAGCCACCTATGGCCTCTACGCGGGCATCCTCGTGAACTTTCCCACCTGGATCTTCGCCCACCTGCTGTTCGTGGGCTTCCCCTACTCCCTCTCGTGGATCTGGACGGCCATCGGCGTCGCCTGGTGCGTGATCGCCGGGGCGGTGGCGGGGGCCGTCTACAAGAAGTGAGCGCGGGCCGGTGAGCTCGTGGAGGAGCTCCGGCATTGCCGGGGCTCCTCCCGCCGGACGAAGCGAAGGGCCCGCACCGAAGGTCGGAATGAGCTTCGCGAAACCCACGGCCGGCCTCGCCCTCGCCCTCACGGGCGGCGTCGCGCTCAGCGCGCTCGGAGAAAGCCGGAAGGATGTCGCGCCGAGGACCGACATCGAGCTGAGCCAGGCCGGCTACCCGACCCGCGGGCGCAAGCTCGCCTTTGTCGTCGGAAAGCGTCCAGCCTCGAGCTACGCGGTGGTCCCATCGGACGGCGGCGTCCCGGTCTTCTCGGGCCGGCTGTCGGAGCCCCTGGCCGACGCCGACTCGGGCGACCGCGTCCAGAGGGCCGACTTCTCGGCGGTTGAACTGCCGGGGACGTACGTCCTCGACGTACGCGGCGTCGGCCGCAGCTTCAGGTTCACGATCGGGGACGACGTCTTGGCGCGTCCCCTCTACCTCGCGCTGCGCTCGTTCTACGGCCAGCGCTGCGGCACGACCGTCGACCTCGGCCCGGACTTTCCCGGCTACCGCCATTCCGCGTGCCACCGCGAGGGCGCGTGGCACGCCTCCTCGGGCAAGACCGGCCCGCGCCTCTCCGCAAAAGGCTGGCACGACGCAGGGGACTACGGCCGCTATGTCGTCAACTCGGGGATCGCGACCGGTACGCTGCTCTGGGCTTTCGAGATGTTCGGTGACCGGCTCGAGACGCTGAAGCTCGACATCCCCGAGTCCGGCGACGGGGTGCCCGACGTCCTCGACGAAGCGCGCTGGAATCTCGAGTGGATGCTGTCGATGCAGGACGAGGACGGCGGCGTCTTCCACAAGCAGACGAGCGAGCGTTTCTCTGGCTTCGTGATGCCCGAGGACGACGCGGGCGTGAGCTATGCGATCGGGACCGGCCGCGAGCCGTTCAAGGGCACCTGCGCGACCGCGGACCTTGCCGCGGTGGCCGCGATGGCCGCGCGCGCCTTCCGACCGTACGACTCGACCTTCGCCGAGACGGTGCTCGCCGCCGCGCGCAAGGCCTGGGCCTGGGCGGTCGCGCATCCCGACGTCGTCTACCGCAACCCGAATGGCGTCGCGACCGGCGAATACGGCGACGGGGATTGCCGCGACGAGCAGCTCTGGGCCGCGGCCGAGCTCTGGCGCACGGCCGGCGACGAGGCGGCCGGTCGCCACTTCCTCGGCCACGAGCGCGAGCTGCGCGCGAGAGTGAAGCCGGACGGCCCGCCGTCGTGGGCCAACGTCGCGCCGCTGGCGCTCTGGAGCTATGCCCTGGCCTCCGGGGGCGACGCGGGCGTTCGGCAGGCGATCCGCGAGGCCTCGCTCGCCGCCGCCGACGCGATCGTGGCCCGCTCGGCCGCGAACGGATACCGGGTCAGCCTGACCGCGGCGGACTACGTCTGGGGCTCGAACGGCGTCGCCGCCAATTACGGTCTGCAGCTTCTCGTCGCCAACGCGATGCGGCCCGACCCGCGCTACGTCGAGACGGCGCGCGACAACCTCTATTACCTGCTCGGCCGGAACACGTTCTCGCTCTCGTGGCTGACGAGGGTGGGCGAGAACGCCTTCCGCCACCCGCACCACCGCCCGAGCGGCGCCGATGCCAACTCCGAGCCGTGGCCGGGACTGCTCGCGGGCGGGCCGAATCGGCGCAAGCAGGACGAGGCCATGCGGAAGCTGCCGGACGGTCTGCCTCCGGCACGGATGTACCTCGACACGCAGGAGTCCTACGCGAGCAACGAGAACGCGATCAACTGGAACGCGGCGCTCGCCTTCCTGCTCGCGGGCGCGGGCCGCTAGGCGAGCGGGCGGTCATTGCCACTCGAGGGAAAGCCGCTTTCCGAAGCGGGCCAAGCTGGCCGCGAGCCGCCGCGTCCTGCCGGCGCTGAACTCACCAGCGATTCGTTCGTTTCTCTGGTCTTCGCCCCATGACACCCTCACTGCGATCTCGTGACGCCCCGGCGCGACGTCGATCACCTCGCGCAGACGCCCCTCGCGCAGCTTGATGCCGAACAGCGACTTCTTGACGGCCGCGCTCAACCGACGCTCCAGCACCGGTGAGCCGTCGACCATCACGACGAGCGTCCCTGTCTCGAGCGGGTGGCCGAAGTCAACCGCGAGCCGCGCCGTCTCAGGCGCGAGCGAGGGAAGCTCGAGACCGTCCGGGGACGGTCGCGCGATCTCGCGGCGGTCCGGGTCGACGGTCGGAGGCCCGAGGGGAGCGGTGTCGGGCGCCTCGAGCTCGCGCCGCAGCAGCTCGAGGCCTCCCACCATGCCGAGCGCCAGGAGGGCCGCGGCAACACGCACGATCGCGGGTCGCCCCTGCTGCATCCCGCCCGCCGCGCTGCTCTCGCGGTCGCCGGATGCCGGAGCCGCCGACAGGAAGCGCCCGGCGTCCTGCTGGACGACTTGCGGCCGGGCGTGACGCGGCGGCCGGCCCGCCAGGATCTCGTCCAGGTCGTCGCAGAAGGTGCCGACATCTGCGTAGCGGTCCTTGCGGGCAGTCGCCAGGGCGTGACCGACGACGTCGTCCACTCCCGGTGGCAGCTCGGGGACGAGCTGCGACGGCGGCTGGACGCGGTCGTGGCTGACGCGTGCGAGGATCTGCTGTGCGGTCTCGGCCTCGAACGCATCTCGTCCGGTCACGAGCCGGTAGGCGAGCGAGCCCAGGGCGAAGATGTCGCTGCGGGCATCAAGGCGCTCACCGACCGCCTGCTCGGGAGAGAGATAGAGCAGGTCCACCCGCGCCTGGGGGGAGCGCGTGACTTCGTGACGCGAGGGCTCGGAAAGCGCGAGGGCTTCCTTCGCCAGCTCGGGCGGACGCCCTTCAGGGAGCAGGACGGTGCCCGGTCTCAGCGCACCGTGGACGAGGCCCGCGGCGTGAAGCGGCTGGAGCGCCCGGCCCACCGCGATCGCCGTGCGCAACGCCTCCTCCCAGGGCCGCGGCTCGCCGGGCACGAGGGTCTCCGCCAGCGTCTTGGCGGCGACGTGTCCCTGCACCACGGGAATGTTCGCACGGCTTGTTACGATCGCGGGATGAAGTGGACCGTGTCGGCGTGGATCGCTCTGGGCGTACTGGCGGTGCCACTGCTCGCGGCCGAGCGCGTGGAGGTCCGGTTCTCCGAGCAGCTCGGCGTCGCCGACATTCGACTGGAGGGAGCACGGGCGACCCGGCTCGTGGAGTTCCCGTGGCCGCGCGACTGGAGCGCCCAGCCGGGGGCGGAGCTACGGCTGCGCTTCAGCCACTCGGCGACGCTCGACGGCGAGCGGTCGTTCCTGGCGATCGCGCTGAACCACGGCGTGCTGCGCAGCCTGCGACTCGAGCCGCGGAGCGCCGAGGCAGGCGAGGTCGTCGTGCCGCTGCCGCCCGGCACGCTGCGCGAGGAGAACCAGCTCGTCCTCTCGGTCGTGCAGTTCGCAGCAGCGTCCACGGCTGACGAGCCGTGGACGCTGGTGAGCTCCGCGTCGTCGCTCGCGATCCCGTTCGAGCGCCGGCGCGTCGACTGGAGCCTCGCGGACCTGCCCGAGCCCCTCCTGAGGCGGCGTGGTTACGAGCCGCGCCGCCTGACGGTGCTGGTGCCTTCGCAGCCGAGCCCTGCGACGCTCGAGGCGACGGCGCGATGCCTGGCCGGCCTCGCGGCCCGCGTGGCGCCCGAGCCCGTGAGGCTCGCCTTCGCGCGAACGCTGGAAGAGGCGGAGACGCCCGCCATCCTGGTCGGAACACCTCGGGAACAGCCGGCGTTGCGCGCGCTCGGCGACCTCGGGGCCGGCACGACGAATCCTCCCGCGACCACGGGCATCGCCTCGCTCTTGCCTGAGGCCGGCCCGAACCGGCAACCGGTCCTCGCCGTGACGGGGCGCGAGCCCGTGGCCGTGGGCAACGCGGCCCTCGGACTGTTCGGGTCATCCGGCGAGCACGGCAGGGTGCGGCTGGTTACGGCCGATCCCGCGAGAGCCGCCCCGGCCCGGCGCGCGTGGCGTTCCTTCATCCCTCCCGCCAACGCTTTCTCCCTCGACGAAGCCGGCGATCCGCGAGCCGAACGCGTCGTGACGGCGGATCTGCCGGCGCGCGTGCGCCTCGACGCCCCGCCCGACGCGCGCTTCCTGCCCTGGGGGCACCGCGCGACGCTCGTGTTCGACGCCTTGCCTGGCCTCGCGAGCGACCCGCGAGCCGACCTGGAGCTGTACTGGAACGACGTGCTGCTGCGAAAGACGCCGATCGAGCCGTTCTCGCGCGCCCGCCGCTTCACGCTGTCGGCACCCATCCCCGCGTCCGCGCTGCAGCGCGCGAACGTCCTCACGGTCGCCTGGAACGGGCGCTCCGGCACGCCGGGGCCCTTCCTCGCGCTGCGTGGCGACAGCTCGCTGTTCCTGCCGCGCGAATACGTGGCAGAGCTGCCGGACCTCGCCCTGTTGCGCTTCGGCCTCTACCCTTTCGGCTTGCGCGCCGACCTCGCCCAGGCGGTGATCGGCGTGCCCCCGAGCCAGGAGGCCTTCGCCGCGCTCGCCGAGCTCGCGGTCCTGCTCGGGCGACTCACTGCGTCCGAGGAGTTTCGCATCCGGGTCGCGAGCCTGGCGGAGGCCGTGCGCAGCCGTGGCTACGACCGGATCCTGCTCGAGACGGGCGATGCTCCAGGCGTGCTGCCGCTGCCCGACCTTGCACGGCTGCCGCGCGGGCCCGCGCTCGGCCGGCTGCCCCTCGTCCAGGAGCTCGAGTCTCCCGACGGCGACGACCGCTACGTGCTGCGCTTCCGCGCGGCGACACCGGTGCTGCTGCGCGCGGCGGTGCGCAGTCTCGGCGAGCCGTCGGTGCTGGGCCGGCTCTCGGGCGACGCCGTTTTCCTTTCGGCGGAAGGGCCGCTCGCGTTCCGGCTGGCTGCTCGCCGCACGATCGCCGAGATCTCGTACCTCGACCGCCTCGAGGCCTGGGTGCGCGGCCACTGGCTCGCACTGCCCTTGATCCTGGCCGGCATCAGCGCGCTGCTCGTGGCCGGCCTGCGTTTAGTCCTCGGGCACTACCGCGCCGGGCGGACGGCGCGAACCGCCTGAAGTCGCTTCCAGAGACCGCGCCGAGCTGCGGCGAGCACAGCGGCCGCGGCGCGCTCGGCGACAAGCTCGCCGAGCGCGGCGAGCGTCGCGTCCTGCGTCTCGTGCCACTCGAGCGCGACGCGCCCGCGCTCGCGGCGCGCCACGCGTCCACGAACGACGAATGCGGCCCGGCCTTTCCCCGGATCCAGCTCGAGCCGTACGGTCGACGCGCCGATTTCGTGACCGGCGAGCTCGATCAGGCCGCCTCGAGCGCTGAGCGCGACACAGACGCCGGGTCTGCCGTTCACCACGCAGAGCCAGCGTCCCGCGGCGCGGGGCGCACGCCGGCGCGAAGGGCGCCGCGGCCTGGTCACGCGCCACACCGTGGTCAGCAGGTAGCCAAACGAGCGGAAGGGGTCGTCCCGCGGATACGTGGTGCGCATCCAGCCCGCGTCGTCCGAAAAGATCAGATCGACGAGGGCACGGTGCGTCTCGGCGCTGGCTCGCTCGAACACGAAACCGGCCTCGACCCCTCCCGGCTTCCCCCACTCGCACCACACGAGCCGTGCTTCGAGCGCGACCACGCCGCGCTCGCCGGCGATCTCCAGCCGGCACTCGTCTGGCAGCCGGCCGCCCGCAACGAGCGTCAGCCGGACGCCGCTCTCGCTGACGTCCAGACAGCGCGCGCGTCGGCGATCCGCGCCAGCGCGCAGCTCGCACGGAAAGTTCCGCGCGACCCGGGGAAAGCGGCGCTGCTGCGGCTGCTCGTAGGCCACGCAGACCGCGGCCACGAGCGTCACGAGGTTCGCGAGCGCCCAGAGCGCGTTGATCAGGATCGCGTGCAGCTCCGCGGGCCCGGCCGCACGCGGATCGAAGAGGGCGAGCCGCAGGGGGAAGGCGAGCGTCAGGGCGACCACCGAGGCGCCGGCGAGCAGCAGCGGCCCGCGGCTCGTGGTGCGGTCGAAGCGAGCCTCGGCGATGTTGGTGCCTTTGTCGGTGACATCGAACTTGCCGAGGCGCGGGTTGAAGAGGGCGAGCAGCGTCACCCACGCCGTGTACGGCGCGATCGAGACTTCGTAGACGCCTCCCCAGAACGAGTGGCGGAAGCGCTCGCTGATGAGCGAGTTGCCGATCGTGCTCAGCGTGATGTGGGGCAGGATGTAGGCGATCACGGCCATCACGTCCGCGCGGAAGGAGTGGATCCCGAGGAGCAGGAACGCGAGCGGGGCGGCGATCATCACGAGCCGCGGCAGGCCGAAGAAGAAGTGCAGCATCGCATTGAAGTAGTTGAGACGTTGCGGCAGCTGCAGCCCCTTCTTGAACAGTGGGCAGTCGAGCCTCAGGATCTGGGCCATGCCGCGCGCCCAGCGCATGCGCTGGATCACGTGGGCCGCGAAGCTTTCCGTGGCGAGCCCGGCGGCGAGCGGCAGTCCGAGGTAGACGGAGCGCCAGCCGCGGCTGTGCAGCTCGAGCGCGGTGTGCGCGTCCTCCGTCACCGTCTGGACCTTGAAGCCACCGATCGACGCAAGCGCCGTGCGGCGCAGCACCGCGCACGAGCCGCAGAAGAAGGCCGAGTTCCAGAAGTCGTTGCCGGGCTGGATCACGTGGTAGAAGAAGGTCTGCTCCGGCGCGATGCGGCCCTGCAGGTTGAGGTTGCGCTCATAGGGGTCGGGATTGAAGAAGTGCTGGGCGGCCTGGACGAGCGCGACCCGCGGGTCCTCGAAGAACCCGACGGTCTTGCGCAGGAAGCCGCGCACCGGCACGTGGTCGGCGTCGAAGATCGCGACCAGGTCGCCGTGCGTGCGGCCCAGCGCGTGGTTCAGGTTCCCGGCCTTGGCGTGGGCATTGTCGGGGCGCGTCAGGTAGAAGCAGCCGAGCTCGCGGGCCATGGCCTCGAAGGCCTCGCGCCGACCGTCGTCGAGCAGGAACACCTGCTTGCGGGGATAGTCGATGGCGAGCGCGCCGAGTAGCGTGCGCCTCACGATCTCGATCGACTCGTTGTAGCTCGGGACGAACACGTCCACGCTCGGGAGCCTCGTGAGCGCCGGCGGCGTGCGCTTCTCCAGCTCGATGGTCTGGAAGTAGCCGAGGAAGAGCACCAGCACCCCGTAGAGCTCGGCCGCGAGCAGCAGCAGCGAAAACGAGGCGTCGAGCGGGCCGGTCAGGCTCAGCGTCGAGCTGACGCGCCAGTGCAAGTAGCGCAGCGAGGCGAAACCCGACAGGAACACGATCAGCGGACGCAGCGGCCGGCTGAGGCTCGCCAGGATCGCGAATCCGATCATGACCAGCGAGACCTGGGCCTGCTCCCAGGCCGTCAGCGGGACGACTACCGCCGAGTAGGCGAACGGCAGCGCGAGCAGGCAGGCCATGGCGAGGCCGACTGCGATCTGGCGTCGACGCTTGCCCGCCTCGAGCGCTTCCACCGGCCGCGCGATCCGCGTCCTAGAAGAGCCAGACCACGCGCGCTCGGAGCGTCTGCTGCGTGAAGGGTCCGTAGTCGTCCCAGACGTAGGAGAGCGGGAGCGAGACGCGGTCGCCCAGGCGCAGCTTCAGGCTGGCGGCGATGCCTCCCGCGCCTCGCGACTCGACGCCGGTGTAGGACTGGCGCCCGAGGAAGGCGGCGACGTTGTACTCGAGCTCGGGGCTGGCGCGCCCGCGTAGCTCGACGCGTCCCACGAGGCTCGTGAAGTGCTCGGGGCTGAAATAGCCGCCGACTCCGGGATGAGGCGGATCCGGCTCGGGAGAGATTCCGTCACTGCCGAGCTCGTCGAGCGGCACCTCTTGACCCCGGGCGTCTACCAGTGAGGCGCCCCCGTAACCGAGGCGGTCCTCGTCGAAGCCGAAGTACTCGAACCACGCGCCGATGCGCAGAAGGCTGATCGACTCCTCGGGCGCCTTGGCGACGGCGTTCCAGAAGGGACCGCCGCCCAGCCGCTTGAAAAGGTTCGAGCCGGTGTTGCTGCCCGCGTGGATACCGAGAGCGCCTTCGCCGACGAGGTCCAGGCGCAGCGGCAGCTGCCAGCTGACGCTCGCCGAGAGGCGGTTGTCCGTCACCGCCCCGACGCGTTCGCCGGCGAACGGGCCGAGTACGGGATCGAGGCCGACCGCGGACAGCATCGACTCCTCGACGAGCGTGCGGCTTACGCCGACCGAGTAGCGCAGGGCGTCCGAGGCACGTACCGTCAGCCGCAGCAGGCCCGTGCCGTCCCAGCGGCCGGTCGAGAAGCGCACGGCGCCGATCTCCCATTCGTAGCCGATCGCCTCCGAATGCCGACCGAGTGCGCCGATGCTGAGGCTCGTCGCCGACTCTTCCACGATGCCGCCCTCGGTCGCGTAGGGAGCTTGGATGGCCGTGAGCCGGAGCGTCGAGCCCGAGCCGCGCCTGAGGTTCAGCCGCGCGCCGAAGCGCAAGTAGCGCAGCTTGTCGTTCAGACCGCCCGTCTCGGTATGCGCGTCTAAGAGCAGCTCGAGGTTCGAGCGGGTCTCGCTCTCGATCTCGCGCCGCAGGCGTTCGATCTCGCCAGGCGCGACCGTGCCGGGCGACTGGTCCTTGGGACGCTCGGGCGTGGCCTGGGCCAGCGCCAGCGGCGCGGCGCCCGTCACGAGCACGAGGACGAGCAGGGCTCGGCGCATCAGGGATGCGCCGGCGCCGCTTCGATCTCGGCGAGAATCTGGAGCGCCCGCTCGTTCCGACCGAGCCGCCGGTAGAGCCGCGCGAGCTCGAGGCCCACGCGTTGGCTGCGCCGGAGCGCGTAGGCATCTTCCAGGTGAGGCAGCGCCTCGCTCGGCTTGCCGGCGGCGCTGAGCGCGGAGGCGAGCCCCATCAGCAGCCGTTCGTCCCGGAGTCCGCGGCCGAGAGCGCGCCGGTAGTACTCGGCGGCCCGTGAGTGGCGCTTCCGCTCCATGAGCAGGTCCGCGTATTCTCGCTCGACCTCTGCGTCGGGGTCCACGAGCCTCAGCACGCGCTCGAACTCCTTGTCCGCGGCCTCGAGATCACCGGCGCCACGCAGCGCCCTGGCGTACGCCGTCCCTGCCTCGCGGCTCTGCGGGAGCCCGCGCACTGCCCTCTCGAGCGGCCCCAGAGCTCCCCTCGGGTCGCCGGTCGCCAGCAGCCCCTGGCCGTAGCTGAGGTTGGCGCGCGGGTCGTCGGGCCGGCGTTCGATGGCGGCGCGGTAGAGAGGCAGCGCGGCTCGCCACTCGCTTCGCGAGGCGTGCAGGCCGCCGAGCGTGAGCGTCACGTCGACGTCGGCGGGGTTGGCGCGAGCGATCGCACCGAGCGCGGGCTCGGCGTCCCGCCCGCGGCCGACCTGCGCGAGCGCGAGCGCCTGGCTGCGCCTGTCGTCGGCCGTCAGGAGCGGCTGGACGTCCTCCCGGGCGTAGATCTCGGCGGCGCCCGCCGCGTTCCCACGCCAGGTGAGCAGGCGGCCGAGAGCGAGGCGCGCCTCGGCGTCGCTCGGCACGAGGGCGAGGTACTCGCGGTAGCGCGCCTCGGCCTGGTCCCACGTCTCTCGACGGCCGGCGTAGACGCTCGCCACGCGGGCGAGTGCCTTTGCCTGGCGCGGATCCAGCCGTAGCACGCGCTCGTACTCCCGCACGGCGTCCTCCAGTCGCCCGGCCCTCCACTCTCCCTCGGCGAGCCCCAGCAGCGCCTCGAGCGACGGCCCGAGGGTGAGCACGCGGTGGTAACCGAGGATGGCCTGCTCGACCTCGCCCTTCGCCATGTGCTCGGCGGATCGCTCGAGCACGGCCATCACGTCGGGTGGTAACGGCGCCGGACGTCCGGTTGCGCCTTCCCGGGCCCGCGCCGGCCCGCTCCACAGCAGGCTGAAGCCGTACAGGAAGGAGGCCGCCACGACGCTCGAGAAGACGACGACCGCCGCCGCGATCCGGTGGCGGGTGGTGTCGATCGGACGCCTCGCCCAGCCCATGTCGCACGCGCTCAGAACACGCGGCGCTTGAGGCGCTCCAGCGTGAACTTCGCCGTGTCGGCCACGGCCATCACGGCCATCACGCCGGCCTGGACCGGGTCGGTGACGACGAGGTCGGCGGCTTCGGGAACGCTGCCGGCCATGTTGAGGCTGATCACGAGCAGCCCGCGCGCGCGCACCTCGCGGACGGCGGCCTCGATCTCCCCGCCCATCAGCGAGCCGGCGAGCACCAGCGCCTTCGCCCGCGGCAGGCGGACGACGGCGCGCACGGCCTCCGCGATCGGCTGCTCGCCCACGAGCGGGATCGTGTCGACCGAGATGTGCTCGCCGCGGATGTTGTGGCGGTCGGCCTCGGAGATCGCGCCGATCGCCACCTGGCCGACCTGGGCGCCGCCGCCGACGATGATGATGCGCTTGCCGTACACGCGATCGAAGGTCTGCACTTCTTCGACCTCGTGGACGGCGTCGAGCGCGCGCAGCTCGGAGAGCAGCGCGTCCTTCGAGTTCTCGAGCTCCACTTCGAAGTAGACGCGGCTCGCCGTGTCCGAGCGCTCGACGATCTCGACGGACGTGATGTCGCCGCTGTGGCGGGCGATCACGCCCGTCAGCTGGTGCAGCACACCCGGCCCGCTTCGGGCGCGCACGTGCAGCCCGAGCGTTTGCTCGCTCATCGTCACCGACTATAACGAAGGCCGCTAGCGGATGTCCTCCACCAGCATCAGGTCCGTACCGGACTGATCGATCTGCGTGTACAGGAGCCGCCTTCCGTCGGGAGAAACGGTCAAGCCGAGAAACGGAGGCTTCTCGAGCCGAGCCACCGTGTGAACCTGCTGGTTGGAGAAGCTGAAGAACTCGATCGTGTAATCGGTCGTCTTCAGAAGTGTCGGCCGCGGAGGCGTGAAGTAGATTCCGGCGGCCGTCACCGCGATACGGCTCCAGTCCCCGACGGACTCCAGGATCCGGCTTTCATCACCACCGTCCACCGGAATCCTCCACAGCTCCCCCGAGCGCTTCGGGTAGTACGCGTACTGGCCGTCCGGCGAAACGGTCGGACCCAGTCCCCCGTTCGGGCTCACCCGGACCGCCGCGCCGCCGCTCGAGGGCGTCTTCCAGATCTCGGAGCGGCCGCTGCGATTCGACGTGAAGTAGATCCATCGTCCGTCGGGTGACCAGCTCGCCCCCCAGTCGTCAGCCGGGTCGTCGGTCACGCGCTTCGGCGCGCCTCCACTCGCCGGGATCGCGAAGATGTCGCCTGGACCGTCAGGGCGCGCGTGAAAGGTGATCTGCGAGCCGTCCGGAGACCAGCGGGGGGCCGCCGTCTCCGGCCAGCCCGCCGTCGTCAGCTGTACTAGGTTCGCGCCGTCCTTGTCGCAGGTCCAGATCTCGCTCTCACCCGAGGCGGCCGACACGAAGGCGACCCTCTGCCCGTCGGGCGAATGCTGCGGCTGATACTCCGGCCTTGTCGAGAGCAGGAACGGAACGCTCTGCGAGACCAAGGCCTTGCCTTCCCCGTCCGGCAGTGCAACCTGCCAGATGCCGGAGTCGAAGTGGGACTGGGCATAGACCATCCGAGAGCGGCCACCGGCAGGATGGGAGATCGAGACGAGTCCCGCGTGCTCTCCGATCGAGGTCAGCCGCCTCGGTCGGTTCTGTCGCCCGGCGCCTGCGGTGGAATCGACTGCGAACAGGCTGACCGCCCCGCCGGTCAGCGACCCGGAGCTGAAGACGATCTCCCGGCCGTGCGGCATCCAGGCCGGAGACGCCGTGTATCGATTCAAGGCGGTCAGCCTCTTCGGCTCCCCCATGGGTTGCAGTGCGTCGTCGAGAGGAAGCAGGTAGAGGTCGCTGATGCCGAAGCCGACGGACCGGGTGAACGCGAGGCTGCGGCTGTCGGGCGACAGCGCCGGCGCGACGTCGAACGAGGCCGCCGGGGGCAGGGACGTCAGCCGGCGCCGCTCCCCGGTCAAGACGGACCAGGAGAAGAGACCTCCCGGCTCCGCCGGAGATGGCCTGTCGCTC
>Ga0209382_10009308_pt1 | contig 12302 bp, 10 predicted proteins | sample SoiMetdeltSBSDD5_FD_187599 | JGI IMG/M metagenome (GOLD analysis project Ga0209382, IMG submission 187599) | Bulk soil microbial communities from a Populus tree surrounding site in Tennessee, USA - Soil MetaG P. deltoides SBSDD5 (SPAdes) (version 2) | ecosystem: Environmental > Terrestrial >... | reverse complement strand
ACAGGCACTCGCACGAATTCGAAGACCGATCTGACGACTGCGGCGAATGCGCGAGTCGCCGCGGCCGAGCGGCAGGGACTCAAAGGCCCGCTGAAACCCGTCGCTGTCGGCACGCCGAAATCTGTCGGTGACGGCCACACCATGGGTGAAACTGGTCTCAAAGCAATCGCACAGGCGATCGAATATCTGCTCGGAAAGCCGTCGGTTGGCGCGCCTACACTGCGCAAACTTGATCCGGACCTGGGAGCAGTCGTGGAATCGTTTACGCTTCGGCCGGCGCCAGTGGCCGGCGACAGCGATGGCGGCGTACTGTGCGCCACCCAGGGATTCGGCGGTTACAATGGCGCAATTACTCTACGGGCCGCTCATGCTGATGCGTTCGCGCGCTATGCGCCCGATAGCAAAGCGCTCGCCGCCTATCTCGAACGATGGCCCGAATTGCGTCGAGATCGCGAACAACGTGAACGCTACTGGCGGCTGCGACGACGCGGCGCGCTGGAACTCGCGCAGACGCATCGCTGGCGGGGAGGGGAATGACAAATGAGCGCGAATGGCGCATGGGGGAGATACCCCATGCGCGTTTTCATCACTTATTCGACAACTCGCGGCAGTAGGCCAGCGCTTGAGGATAAAAATGTTAGCCGCGAATGAACACGAATACTCACGAATGAGCGCAAGCAGCGGAAACACTTGGAGATTGCCTATTTGCCCGTCTTTTTGATCCGCGCCGCGCTCGGCTTCCGCGCGGCTTGAAAGCGACGGCGATCAGGCGGGATCATGCGGCGGCATGATTATCGATAAAATCTCCGCGCTGAAAAGAACGCAGCTTTTCGGCGAACTCGAAGAGCCTGAGCTTCGCGCGTTGGCCGAACGCGCGGTCGAACGCCGCCTGGCGCGCGACGAAATTCTCTTCGTCGCCGGAGACGAAGCTCGCGGCTTGTACGTCATCGTGAGCGGGGCGCTGCGCGCGTTCCGCGAAGGCGTTGACGGCCGCGAGCAGGTGATCCACGTCGAACGCGAGGGCGCGACCATCGCCGAGTTACCCGTCTTCGACGACAACCCCTACCCTTCGACTGCCGCGGCCGAAGAAGAGACAGTGGTTCTTTACCTGGACAAAAACGACGTGAGGTCGCTTTGCCTGAAACATCCGCAGATCGCGATGGCCGCGTTGAAGATGCTCGCCGGGCGATTGCGGAAATGCGCCGAACTGGTCGAGGCGTTGTCATTGCGCGAGGTCGATCAGCGACTGGCTCGATGGCTGATAGCCGAAGCGCGAGCGCGCGGACGCCGAACCGGAGCGGGTCTCGAAGTGACGCTGGTGTTGACCAACCAGCAGATCGCCGCGCGAATAGGCTCGGTACGCGAAGTCGTGTCGCGGGCGCTCTCGAGGTTGCAGCAAAACGGTTTGATTCAGGTCGATGGGCGCCGCATCACCGTTTGCGATGAACAGGCGTTGGAAGTCTTTGCCGAGGGCTGACTCTCGTTTTTAGGCCCGATTTATTGAGCTACAGGCTCCACTTTCGCCTTTGCCATAAGCGCATGGCGCGTGTTGCAACTCGGCCCCAATCCTACACCGTTGGTCTACTGAAGCGCGGCGCGAAGAGCGTGGGTCACTATTTCTCTGAAGGTTGTTTGAGACCGCGGCGCCAATTCCTGAGCAGATCGGCGATGCGCCAGTTCGACGGATTCAACTCCGCCGCGCGTTCGTAATATTTGATCGCCTGTTCCTTGCGCTGGCTGATCCAGTACGCATCACCCAAAAGAACTTGCGCTTCGTCCGAGCGTGGGTGTTCGGAGATGTTCAGTTCGAAGATTTTGATCGCCTCGTCGTACCGCTGGCGGTTTTGCATCCGGCGACCGGTCAACCGTAATGTCCAATAAAGGTCCGCATAGGCGTACAACGGATTGGTTTTCATGTCGTGGTAAAGCTTTTTAGCGGCTTCGAATCCTCGCTTATCCAACACCTCGGTCAGTTCATCAGCGAAGGGGGTCTTAATATCGATCGTCCAGGGCTTCGACCCCATCTGACAAGGAGAGAGTTTTATTTTGCCGGCTGCTGAGAAATTTTCTCAGGATAATTGTCATTATATGGCGGAAGGTATTTCCTGTCGGCGAAGGACAGGCTTTGGACAGTGGCGCAGTATCGCGAGCGTAATCAAGAGGTTTCGCGGAGCGCCAACCGCTTTGCCGGGGTCTGCGCGCTCAGTCGGGTCTTGCTGACGAAGTCGGTCTGTCGCCGGAAGTGATGGTGATGAAGTCCGAGTTGCTCGTCGCCGTCCAATCGCATTTCTCAAAGCCACGAATTATGTATGGAATAATCTGGTGATCAAACCTGTCATTTACACGCTTAGCAAGAATCAGCAAGAGACTAGGGCGGGTGCGCAAAATTCCTCTCCGACTAACATCCAGGAATTGTCGGACTCGTTCTCGGTCTCCCCCACAATTTCTAACGGAGGTTCAAAATGAAAAAAATCAGTTTTGCGTCATTGCTCTTTGCGTGCTTTGTCCTATTGGCCGCGACATCCGCTCGCGCCCAAATCACTAATGGAAGCTTCGAATCCGACTACGCCGGGTGGACGCTCGTCGAAACTCCATTGAATCCCTGCTTGGGAACCTGGGGAATTGCGGCGAACGGCTTTACGCTGAATCCGGGTGGATCCGTGTTCGACTTCACAGACAATATCAACTGCGTACAGAATTCGCCAGGGTTGCCGATCACTTTCGCCGCGACAGACGGGAACAAACTGGCTTTCCAACTCCAGAATGGGGCGCAATTTCACCGGATGTTCCAAGACGTTGCTCTGGGGCCGCCGGCGACTCTCCATTGGGACATGCAGTATAGAAACCACTTCAACGCATTCGACCTCACCAACCAGTTTCTGGCTGTACGTATTCGTGACTTGTCGAATAACCTCCTTCAAACGATCTTCATCACAAATCCCGGCGGCGCCTTACAAATCCCCATGACGCATTTTTCCGTGGACCTCACCGCCTTCGCAAACACGACTGTCCGTCTGAGTGTGGAGATGCAAGTCAACAACTTCTTCTTCGACGCCCAGTTCGATAACTTCAGGCTGGCGCCGAACTGCACGGCTCCGTTGATTACCTCGGTCAATGCCACGCCAAATGTGATTTGGCCGCCAAACCATAAACTGATCCCGGTGACCGTGACAGTCAACGCAAGCGCCGCGTGCGGCCCGCCCGTATGCAAGATCGTATCGATCACGAGCGATCAGCCGGACGACGGGAACGGAGATGGCGCCACAAGCGGCGATACAGTCATCCTGGACGGTCTGAATGCGCTCGTTCGAGCCGAACGGTCGGGTGGATTCGCCGGACGGACGTATACGATCACCGTGGAGTGCAAGGATACAGCCGGCAACGCTGCGACAAAGACCACCACCGTGTTAGTGCCGCACGATCAAAGGTAGAATCCAACAAATGGGAGAAAACTCCCGCCCACCACTCGTCGAATTGCGGATTGCGGAATTGTAGGGGCGAGCGACTCATTCCCCGATCCACAATCCGCAATTCTCATTCGCAGCGCTCGCTCGGTCCGCCTTGGCCGCGCCGGGCATTGCGCTGCTGTGCCCCTTTATTAATCGCCGAATAGACTCAGCCACATCGGACTTTATGCAATCTTTAAGAAAGCGATCCTCACTATGGCTTTGTAGCCGGGTCAACTAAGGGACTGCCCGCGCGTCATCCAATTTGCCCAGGGCCTGCGCTACCCATGTTTTTATCGGGCGCATGACATGTATACTCACATGGCCGTTAGACAGGACGGCGAAATTAGTTAAGAGGAAGGCGAGATCATGCCACAAGAGAAAGTCCTCGTGGTTGATGACGATTCCGCGATTCGCTACACGCTGACAGAGGCGTTGCGCGGCTGGGGGTACGAACCCTTTGAAGCCTCGACTGTAGCGGCGGCGCTGGAATCTTTCGACGCGGAGCGGCCCTCGGCGGTGTTGCAGGACATCAATCTGCCCGACGGCTCCGGACTCGACGCTCTGCTCGAATACAAAAAGCGCCAGCCGCAGGCCATCGTGATAATGATAACTGGCAACGTCCAGCTCGAAGACACTATCGCGGCCCTGCGCGGCGGCGCTTACGATTTCATCGGCAAGCCGATCAGGCTCGGCGAACTTCAGGTCACCATCCGCAACGGGATCGAAGCCGGCAGACTCAGGCGAGAGGTTCGGCTACTGCGGCGGGAGCAGGAACGGCGATTCAGCTTCGATCAGATTGTCGGCGCCTCGCCGGCGATGGCCGAGATGATCCGGCTCGCCCGCAAGGTCGCAGCGAGCGAAGCCTCGTCGGTCTTGCTGCTCGGCGAAAGCGGCACGGGCAAGGACCTCGTCGCCAAAGCGACTCATTACGGATCGTCGCGCGCCGATCAGCCGTTCATCGCCATCAATTGCGCGGCGATTCCAGCGACATTGATCGAGAGCGAATTGTTCGGGCACGAGAAAGGCGCTTTCACAGACGCGAAGGGGCGTAAAGAAGGACTGTTCGAGCAGGCGCAAGGCGGCACCCTCTTCCTGGACGAGATCGGCGAGCTTGAGCTGGGGTTACAGGCGAAACTGCTTCGGGTCCTGGAAGAAGGGTCGTTTCGTCGCGTCGGCGGGTTGAAGGATTTGCCGCTCGATGTGCGCGTGGTCGCGGCCTCGAATCGCGATCTGAAGGCCGAGAGCGAGGCGGGGAGGTTTCGACTCGACCTTTATTACCGCCTTTCGGTGATTCAGATCGATCTGCCGCCGCTACGCGAACGCGGCGACGACGTGCTGCTGCTGGCCAAATACTACATCGCGCATTTCAACGAGCGCTTGCGAAAGCGGATTCGGGGTTTGACGCCCGAAGTTGAGGGGATTTTTCGCCGTTACTCGTGGCCTGGGAACGTCCGCGAACTGCGCAACGTCATCGAACGTGTGATGATTCTCGAAGATTCCGATCTGATAACCGCCGAGTGGCTGCCGCGCGGGTTGGTTAGAGATGAACGTCCGATCTCTCCGCCGCCTGTTGTTGGAATATCACAAGCCCCCGAAGTCGTCACTCCGCCACCCCAATGGACTGCCGCTCCCTCATTTCAATTGCCTGATGAGGGAATTGATCTGGAGCAGGTCGAGCTGTCGTTGGTGCGCCAGGCGATGGAACGAAGCGGAGGCAATCAGACCCGCGCCGCTGAATTGTTGGGCGTTTCGCGCGATCAGCTTCGTTATCGTTTGAAGAAAATTGAAGGATCTCAGCCGGAATATTGATCGCTTTGAAAGAGTGAGAGGCGTCAGTGAAGAACGTGATAACCAAGTGGCATATGGCGCTAGTGATTGCCATCCTAGCGGTCGGCTGCGCGGGATCTGAGTTCGCCGCGCAATCGCCCACCGCAACACACAATCCTTCAACAATAGAGCAGTCAGGCGCCACCGTCTCCGCGCCGGTCTACGTAAGAGGGGTTAGCCAGGCGTGGCCAACCCCAGGCTCCGCCATCTCCTCGTCAACCGTCACGGCGATGCGAAAGGCGACAAAGGTTGGTAAGCCGGCCCCTGGAGGCGCGACGGGTTTGTCGCCGAGTGAGCTCAAGTATCGCTTGTCGCATGAATACCCTGACTTCTTTTTCTGCGATCCGGACGCATTCCCATTGGGGCGAGGCGATGAGCAAGAACTCGCCCTTGCTCGCTTCCCTGAGGCCGTGCAGGATTTGCGTGTTGGCATGAGCGTGTGGACGCTCGACGTGGCGGGGCGTCGCGTGGCGGCGAGCGTCGTCCAAGTGGCGCGCGCGTACGCGCCGACGACCCATCAGATGACGCGTCTGCGGCTGGATGACGGCCGTGAGGTGTTTGCCTCGCCCGGCCACCCGACTGCTGATGGGCGCACGCTGGCGCAGTTATACCGGGGTGATGCGCTGAAAGATGCGCGCGTGGTGAGCGCCGAGCGCGTCCGTTATGCTGAGAACTACACTTATGACATTCTGCCGTCGGGTGGCGCTGGCGCATACTGGGCCAATGGCATTTTGCTCGGCAGTACGCTACGACCACATGCGGCGGATCAGCGCATGAGGCCTGATGGAGACACGCCTGGAGACCGAAAACGCCGGGGAGATCGGGCAAGGTCGCATTGAATCGCTAGAAAATCACGGTGATTGCGCTATACGCTGACGTAGACGTCGGGCCCGACCCAAGCGCGACGAGAAATGGGACAAGCGCAATCATTGACCGTAGAGCTTGGGCGCGCGGCCTGCCTCATCGTCCACCACAAGCGCGCGCACGCCGTCGAGCCTTGCTGTCCGCGTCCAGCGACGCGCGCGCCAGTCAACCACCGTCTCCCCATCTCTCTGTCCCTCCGACCCGCTGTCTCCCTTGACGGCGCGTATCGGCAGGTTGACGGTGAAGGTCGCTCCCCGGCATTACGGAAAGTGATCCCATCGAGGTAAGCGACGCCATATTGTTTGCCATGAATAAGGAAGCGGTGAAGATGGTCGTCGGACCGGCCAAAGGCGGTTTGTAGAATGACGTGTAAATCAGCGGTGGTTGAATAGTCTTTGACGAGGAGTCGTCTCCAAATGATCGGACTGATCCCGAGCAGGACAGCTCTGAGTTGATAGATGCTTGGTTCCGGAGGTTCAGGCATGCATTAGAGTGCGGACCGGTAATTGAGATCGCCGAAGTCGGAGGGTTGCATCATCGCTATGAGCGGCGGGCGGCTTGAGGAAATGATTGAAAATACAGGCCGGATAGAGTTTTGGCGAATGACAGGCGTTCTACCGGAAAATTGAGCCAGACGCAGAAAAGCTGGGCTTGTGACTCGGCTTCATGTTTGTGGCCGACGCGCGCGCATTGGCATTAAGCGCCTCCGTCTTTTGGGAAGTCATCTACGACTCTCGGGAATTAGCCCTTGTGGCCCACGCTTCCAGAACGTCGACTCGCTGAACCGTTAAACGCATAATGCGGCGCAACTGGCGGCTTGAGAATTGCCAGTTGCTTTACTTAACGAGGTAAGGCCGCCGACGGGCCGAGGAAAACGAAGCTCCTAGACCACAAACAACAAGGCCGGGCGCATCGTTGCTTGGGCCCTAGATACAGGACAAAAGTTTGATAACCTTCCGCCAGAGAACAAGATCGATGCGTTCGAGGTTGGTCACTAAACGACACAAGATATTGAGCCCGCGGCGGAAGATGCTCTTTGGCGGATAGCCATGTTTCTTCAGTTTCAGTTCTTTGACACTCACTTGCCAGAGTCCAACAACAAAGGCCCAGGTGAAGGCCAGCGACAGTAACGCAAGCAATCGGCTCAAGCGTTCCGGGTCTTGAATGCGCGTGTCTTCAAGGTTGAAGCCGCGCGATTTCAACGCCGCAAAAAGTGTTTCGATTCCCCAGCGCTTCCGATATTCCTCGTGCGGCTTTTCGCAGAACTCTGCCGAGGCCAGAATCAAATATTCACCGTCCTTCAGGCGGCATCCGCTTAAGTAGAGTCCCAGTCCCCACATCCTGCGCGCTTCGGGGATGACCAAAGGGCAATTGATACGCGTCCGGCAAAACAACCGCCAGGCTTGCACATACTGTCCCCGTCCGTTGCGGACCATCGTGTCTCGATGCAGTCGCATCTGGAATTTGATCCGATGGCGCTTGAGGAAGCAGAACCATTCGCGCCCGACGAATTCGCGATCACCCAATAACCACGCAACGTTTTGCGCGCCGAACAGGTCAAGGAAGATTTCCATGACTGTGGTTCGTTCGCTAGTGTTGGAGGCGCCTGATTTGGACAGGACAATCCAAACAACCGGAATTCCAATGCCGCGATAAACGATCGAGAGCATCAGGATGTTGAGATCAACGGCGCCGACTTTCCAGTTCGTCCGATCCAACGCCAGTGTGTAAGGCCCAGGAACACCAAGCGCCGTCACGATGTCAACGATTTCGATAAACCTTCGCTGAAAAATAAAGGCCTTACGGTTTTTGTTACAGAGTCGAGCCCAGTACAAGTGATGAGCTGAGAAATCCTTTCTTTTCAATCACCAAGTTCTGATGACGTTGGTTTCTGCGCATTTGCCAAAAGAACCCCATTTACGGTGAAGAGTTCCGTAGGCGAGTGGCAGGAATGGGGATTGAGGAAGTGATGACAGCCCCGCATAGTCCGTGGCAATCTCCTTATATGGAAAGGCTGATCGGCTCAATCCGGCGCGAGTGTCTGAATCGCGTGATCGTGTTCAACGAAACGCATCTGCGGGGTACCTTGAAAAGTTATATTAAGTGTTACCGTCGATCACGTACACATTTATCGCTAGCAGAGAGCGCGCCTATGCCGAGAGCGAAGCAGCCGCCGGATTTAGAAGCCGTAATCGAGATCGCCGAGGTCGGCGGACTACATCACCGCCGCGAGCGGCGAGCAGCTTAATGAAGTTACTGGAAATACGGACCGGGCGGAATTTTTTGCGAAGCACAGGGTAACATATTTATGCGACGAGCCATGATTTCATGTAAGAAGGTAATTGAAAATCTGAACTTCCTGTGATATAAACTATACGAAGCTGTAACGAGACACTTACTAAGCTAACTTCCCTATTTCAACCTCCCTGTTTCGATCATCCATAATCTATAGGCCCAGTGGACAGTTTCGAAAGTATTTCAACATAGTCACTTCTTTGATGACGGCTACGGTATGATGGCAGTTGGGAGTGTCACGTCAAATTTGACGACTATGTTGATATATTTATCAAACGCTCTGCTAAATCGAACCATGCAAGACTGGCACAGCGCCGCCGCCCCAATGTTGCGTGGCTTGATTTAACATTAGTGCCCACAACCGCATTGTTGCTCTCTGATAAGAGGTGGATTTGTTATACGAATATTGACCCCATGCTTTGAGCGGCTTGTTGTCCAGTAACCTTGATGTCATCGGGCATTCCCTCGGTGTGTTATCTGATCAAGATTGCGCTCTTGAGCATCGGTTCTTTGAATTGATTATCAATCTGTCGAGCTTGCAACCGGTCGCCAGCAACCGCAGCTAAAAGTCACAATGATTGTGACTTTTAGCTGCGGTAACGGCTCACATCACGGTCCAACCCAAGAGGACCTTGATGAGTCTCGGTTAGTAAGAAGTTTGCCTGAAGTTTGCGCGAAGCTTGCGTTAACTAACGTCCCTCAAAAACTAACATGCAGGTATTCACTGATTTCAGAAAAAAAAGGGAGTAAAACTTATGAAACACTTGAATCTCGAGTTGGAGCTATTAGAGCAACGCATTGCCCCTGGTGGATTTCACGGATGGGGTCATCACGGTTCCAAGAGCCACGACGGCTCAAAGAGCAAGAGCAAGAGCAAGAGCAAGAGCAAGAGCAAGAGCAAGAGCAAGAGCAAGAGCAAGAGCAAATCTAATAGCAAGAGCAAATCTAATAGCAAGAGCAAATCTAATAGCAAGAGCCGCGCCTAACGACTGTTGCTTAGATTGCTACTAATCATTCCGGCTGGCCGCCAGGCGGGAATACCCGGACGCCTGGTGGTCTGTATTACCGCGAAAGGAAAGTGACAAGAAGATCGCCCGCCTTCCTGAGCGTGATGAATGTGTGGGCGACAAATTTGAGGAACGATATCTTATGTCACTGCCACTCTCAGAAACAGATCGCTGGAAGGCGTGGGATACTTTCCTTGAAGCGAGACACGAAACCGGTTTCATGCAGTCCTCGTGGTGGGCGGATTTTCGCGCCACAACCGGATTTGAGTACTTCGGGGTGACACTCAAGGATCAAGGCGGCGTCGTCGGAGGCGCGTTAGTGACAAAGTTGTCGTGCGCATCCGATAATTGTTTCTACTACATACAAGATGGTCCGGTGCTCCCCGATGAGGAACCGGCCGCCAGTCAGGTTTTCGAAGCCATCCTCGATGCAATCGAGAAACGCCGCCAGGCAGAAAAGGAGACAATCAGCCACCTCCGCATAGAACCGCGATGGCAGCGATTGCCGGGTTTCGTGCGCGGCTTTCAAGCCCCCACCTTCTCGGATAACTTCATGGAGCCGAGGGACACCCTCTGTATTGACCTTCGCCCCGCAGAAGAGACGGTCCTGGCGCAGATGAAGCCAAAAGGCAGGTATAACATCCGCGTCGCCCAAAGACACAATGTCTCGGTATTTCAAGACGCTTCTGAGCAGGGCCTGGCGGACTTCCATAGGATTTATAAAAGAACTGCCACCCGTCAAGGAACAGGAATAAAGCCACTCAGTTACTTTCGTACTTTGGTCTCGATGCTTCTGCCCCTCAAACAAGTCGAGCTGTTCTTTGCCGAGCACCGGGGCAGAAGGCTCGCCACGGCTTTGGTTATCTATTTTGGCTCCAGAGCCACATATTTTTATGGCGGATCACTCGCCCTGCGCAGACGCGTTATGGCTCCTTACCTGCTGCATTATGAAATCATGCGTAGAGCCAAGGCGATGGGCTATGAATGGTATGACCTCTGGGGAATCGCGCCGGCAAATGAGCACGACCATCCCTGGCAGGACATCAGCGTCTTCAAGCGCAAGTTCGGCGGCACGGAGCTTAATCTCGTTCCGACTCTTGATTACGTCTACGATTCCGCAGCCTATCGTCAATACGTGGCTACGGAGTGTGACTCCGACTCGGAAACAGCTAACTGACTGACTACTCAACCGGATCATTTATGATTCGTGATGCTGAGACAATAAATTATCCGAAATTGCGAAAAGACCTGATCTTTAGCCGGCAGCAGGCGGCAGGCGAAACTTGTTTTGTCGTCAAAGACCCGGTCAGAGGAAATTACTTTCGTTTCCGGGAAGCGGAACGGTTCATAATTGAGCAGTTTGACGGGGAGACATCGCTTGAGACCATTCAACAGAGAGCGGAAGAGGAATTCGGCGCGACGCTTCCAATGGAAACCTTGCGCGGTTTCGTCCTGAATCTCAGTAAGTCCGGCTTCCTTGAAACCGGGAAACAGGGGGAAACGCCGTCGCGGCGTCGCGGGAAACAATGGGTTCGAGGCAGTTTGTTATATCTGCGCTTTCAGGCATTCGATCCGGATCGCCTCTTTACCCGGCTTGCGCAAAAAGTATGGTTCTTTCATACGCCGCATTTCGTTATTTTCTCCGCGGCTCTAATTCTCGCGGCAATGGGGGTTGCAATCACCCACTGGAGCGAAATCAGCCAGGATGTCGATCGCCTTTATCAGGTTTCGGCGATCCCTCTGATTATACTGACGATGTTTGTGGTCGTCGCGGCCCACGAATTTGCCCACGGTCTGACCTGCAAGCATTTCGGCGGCGAGGTCCACGAAGTAGGTTTTATGCTGATCTATTTCCAACCGGCTTTCTATTGCAACGTGAGCGACGCTTGGCTTTTCCCTGAGAAATCACGGCGGCTCTGGGTGGGATTCGCAGGACCTTTCTTCGAATTGTTCCTTTGGGCCATCGCCACATTTATCTGGTTAATCACAAATGTGGATACGTTGATCAATTTCATCTCTCTGATCGTGATGGCAAGTTCCGGCGTCAAAACGCTTCTAAATTTCAATCCCTTGATCAAGCTCGATGGGTATTATCTGTTGAGCGATTATCTGGAGACGCCGAATTTAAGAAGAAAGGCCTTCCGATATATCGGCCACAGCATCAAAAGACTTTCCGGCATGGCCACCGGGGAAATCGAATCACCAACGCCCCGCGAACGACGGATTTATCTCATCTATGGTTTGATCGCGACTGCGGCTTCGTTCTCTCTCCTCGTGCTTGTCTTTGTCCAGGCCGGGCAAGCGCTGATCGAGAATAACCAGCCAATCCTCCTTGCGCTCCTCGTCTGGTTCGTTGGTCTTAGGGCGCGCCGGCGCCTGCGCAGATTGTTTAGCAGGTCGGGAGATCCGGACGACGAAGAAGAGCTTGCCTCACCCGCTCATGGCGGTTCGACGGCTGTTTCTGACGTTGATTCGGAGGAGAAAAGCGAAAAGCAATATCCGGCGGGACCGGCTGAAAACAAAACCCTCGAAAAGCATTCCTCGGAGGAGCTTGCCGAGAACAGAGCTATCGAAAAGCGTTCTCCGGATGAGCTTGCCGAAAAGAGCGAAAAACTCGTAAGGCGTTCTTCGCGGGGACTTGGCCGCCCCGGAAAAAGCAGGAGACGTTCCTGGAAGCGGCCAATCTGTTGGGTTGTGATTCTGGGAGCTATCCCGGTCATTCTCTACTTCTGCAAGATGGAGCATCGGATCACAGGGCAATTTAACGTCCTTCCCATCCGAAGTGCCGACGTGCGAGCAGACATCGAAGGGATCATCGAAACGATCACTGTCAATGAGGGGGATCGGGTTCGGGAAGGTG
>Ga0209382_10009302_pt1 | contig 12305 bp, 10 predicted proteins | sample SoiMetdeltSBSDD5_FD_187599 | JGI IMG/M metagenome (GOLD analysis project Ga0209382, IMG submission 187599) | Bulk soil microbial communities from a Populus tree surrounding site in Tennessee, USA - Soil MetaG P. deltoides SBSDD5 (SPAdes) (version 2) | ecosystem: Environmental > Terrestrial >... | reverse complement strand
TGTACAACTCCAGATCGTTTGTTATGAATGACGCGATACTCGATCCTCTGGAATCACCGCTTGCCCAGACGGATGACAATCCCGACCGAGTATCGGAAATTGTTCGCCGTTTCTCCTCCTAATTTGTCTCCCAAGTAATCAACCTGAGCGACGCGGATGGCGAAATTGTCATTCACCTTGATATCGAGTCCGCCTCCAAGCGCGAATGCGAATGCATTCTCCGTCAATTCATCAACGAGTCCACCCGTTAACTTGTCGTTTTCGCGCGCCCCTCCGAGCAAGGCGTGAACAAACGGTTCCACCTTTCCTCTATGAGGAGTGATGCGCGGACCAAACAAGTATGTTACCACGTTGGAATCGACGTTGATTCTGCCTAAGACCGAGACAGTGAACCCCTCCGATACGGTGAACCGGCTGAATTCACCGACGATGCCGATGTGTTTGGTGATGTTCCCGGCTAGCGACGTGTTGAATCCGTGCGCGCTGACACTGTCAATAACTATAGCGCCGGTATCGGCGCGCAGATACGAATAGCCGCCGAAAATCTCGACTTTTGGGGCCCCCTCCTGTGCTGAAGCCGCCAGCGGCAAACAGATCGCCAATAGGGAGGACAAGAACAATGGTTTCTTCATAGATTACAGGCTCTCCTTGAGGTTGTGGCATGGATTGAGTGTTTCTAGCTTTGGCAAAGGCTTAGAGCCTTTTTCAAAGTTCCTTGGAACCCTGAGAGGGCATGAAATAATAGCCATGAGCAAAGCGCGGCGCAAGTAAGTATCGAGTGATTCATCAGGTCATGAAAGAGCGTGGCTCAAGTAAAGACCCGTCACCGAAAGGACACAGAGCCGCAGCGATTGCCCCATGGCTGGAAGACTTATCGCAATTGCAGGAGCCGGAAAAATTTGACAGTAGTTTGGTCAACAGCCCGATTGAGTATTATTTGAACCAACCAGAGGAACGACCTCATCTTTGGATATAAGACTGGTGAGCCCGGAGGGAGCTTGAAGCTGGCTCTTGATTACAAGTAGGCATTCGGCTAGCTGTCTTGACATGCAGATAACTATAAACTTTCGGCAACAGCGCATGATTTTCTGAAAAAATCATGCGCTGTTGCCGAAAACTTACTTCAGGTCTGATCTCGGTTCCATAAGATTTTACTCTGTACTACTACATGGCCTAACGAGCGTGTTCATCTTCGGCTACGAGGGCTTAACTGCTCGATTAACCGGGCCGCGCCTGGAGTCTTGGGGTTGGGTGAAGAACCCGGTTGGCGCAGCTCCGGTTGAATAGGTGTTCGGTTTGCTCCGGAGAACCCACCGCCTCTGAACCGCGAAGCGCGCAACCTCCAAAGTAACCAAGTTATCTCTGAGCCTCGCCACTATCTCCTATACCCGCTTGTGCTTTTCTCGGCTACTTCAACCTAATGCCCAGCCCGCAGCGAGCGAACATTCGCTGCGCTCGTGGTCGCTCCGCTGCAGGCTGATTAGGCGCCATGCCCGTCATTCTCACTTGTTCTTAGATTTCGACCCGTCATCTTCCAGGTAGGCGCGCACCACGTCGAAATCGCGCCAAGCCTCCTGAAGACTCGTGCGCCAATGGGCCACATGATCATCTCGTTTGAGGCGGAAATAGACTGCGCGGCGGGTCACGCTGGATATGTTGCAACCAATGTTGTGACCGACGCCCACGAGTGACTCCGCGAGCGCAAAGGCCGAACTCCGCAGCAGCAGTGGCAGAAAGGTCTTCACATTGGTCACGCGTGGAAAGTAGTGTCCCTGAGCGCCCCTCGGCGGAGGCTGCTGAGCGATAAGGTTGTCGATGCTGCGCGAAGCGTCATCGATCAAGTCGCGCGGGACAACTCCATGGAGCAAGAGATATCCGCGCTCGGCGAACTCGCGAAGCTTCGCTTCATCGATCACTTCCATATCTTACAGTCCCCTTAGGTCTTCAAAGCAGCCTAAAGGCAATGTTCACCGGACCACCGTGTAACCTCGGCTTTTAATAAACCACCGCCCCGACAGTTCTGGCGCAACGGCGGCATACTTCAACGACGCCTTATGGGCGGCTTTCATAAGAACTTCAGGCGCTCTTGTTCTTTTCATCCCAGACCATCGGCTCCCACAGCTCCACCTTGTTCCCCTCCGGGTCCATGACCCAGGCGAACTTCCCGTTTTCATGCGATTCGGGGCCGCCGATGACTTCGACTCCGTCGGCGCGGAGTTGCGCGATCATCTCGCCAAGATTGTCGACCCGGTAGTTGATCATGAAGGCGGAGTCACTGGGGCTGAACCACTGGCTTTCTTTTTGTGCGATGTGCCATACGGTGAGCCCATTGTCCTCGGCCTTGTCATCCGGCCATCTCAGAATAGCGCCGCCAAAGCTCTCTAGTGTCATACCCAAGTGCTTCTGATACCAAGCTGCAAGCGCGGCGCTGTCGTTTCTGCTTTTGAAGAAGACGCCGCCGATTCCGGTAACTCTCGCCATCGTTGCCTCCATACACGCGAATTGTCGCTGACCTTAGCCGCCCAAACGCATTAAGAATTCGTGTGGCGCGGCGTGCGGATAAGTCGCCTCGGGCCTCAGAAAGCCGCCACAAAATTCTATGTTGAACTAAGCCGGCTCGGGGTGACCTTGGAATTTAAATGAAGAAGATTAATGCTCCAGGAACGCTCTCTCCGTCAAGAGATGGAGCCTCATCTGGATAGATTGGCTTCCGCGGCTCGGATTGTTCGTTCCATTTGCCGCAAGGGGATCGGAGAGGCTAATCCGGAGCGACGCTTTCTCACGCAATGAGCGCGGCTCCGCTATGACGCCAAATAGATGACTGAACCGCCCCGGGTTTGTCGGAGACTCCAAATCTTGAGAGGAGAAGGAGTCATGAAGACAGTACCCAAATATTCACCAGAAGTACGTGAACGAGCAGTTCGGATGTTCTTGGAGCACCAGGCAGAGCACGAATCGCAGTGGGCGGCAATCGTCTCGATCGCCAGCAAGATCGGCTGTACCCCGGAGTCCTTGCGCCAATGGGTGCGGCAGGCCGAGAGTGAGCAGGGCAATCGTGCCGGATTGACGAGTACGGAACAAGAGCGCCTCAAGCAACTCGAACGCGAGAACCTGGAGTTGAAACGCGCCAACGAGATCCTGCGTAAGGCCGCAGCTTTTTTCGCCCAGGCTGAACTCGACCGCCGACCGAAGTAATGGTGGCGTTTATCGACCGGCGCCGAGCCGAGTATAGGGTCGAGCCGATCTGCGCGCAGTTGCCGATCGCCCCATCGACCTACTACGAGCACGAGGCGCGAGAGGCTCAGCCTGAGCGGAAACCGCCGCGCCTTCGACGCGATGCTGAGATTTCGGGTGAAATCCGGCGCGTATATGATGATAACTTCCAGGTCTACGGCGCCCGCAAGGTTTGGCGGCAACTCGGACGGGATGGCATTGCCGTCGCCCGCTGTACCGTCGAACGATTGATGCGATCTCTCGGGTTGCAAGGAGTTGTGCGCGGCGCCAAACGCCGAACCACTATAAGCCGCGACCGAACGGAATATCCGGCAGATCTGGTCAAGCGCCAGTTCGCCGCCATTCGGCCGGATCAACTCTGGGTCGCCGATTTCACATACGTTGCGACCTTGGCGGGGTTCGTATATGTGGCTTTCGTCATCGATGTTTTTTCTCGGCGCATCATCGGCTGGCGTGTGTCGCCCGCTCGATGCATGGATCTGGTCCTGGATGCGCTTGAGCAGGCGCTGTGGGCTCGCTCCAACTCCAAGGGCGTGATTCATCCGGAGCGACCGGGGCTGCCAGTATCTCTCGATTCGTTACACTGAGCGTCTGAAGGCGGCTGGCGTCGAGCCGTCGGCCGGCAGCGTCGGCGACTCTTACGACAACGCGCTGGCCGAGTCGGTCATCGGATTGTTCAAGTCCGAGGTCATTCACCACCGTGGCCCTTGGCGTCAGTTCGACGACGTCGAGTACGCCACACTCGATTGGGTCGATTAGTTCAATAACCGCCGGTTGCTCGAACCGATTGGCAATGTGCCGCCGGCGGAGTTTGAATTGATGTATTATCGCCAGCAGTACGAGTCGGCCGCCGCGGCCTGATTCAACGAAAACCGTCTCCGGGAATCTCGGGGCGATTCAGTACAACTGCCGCTTGGCGTCACAGACAAAGAGACATACATCCGCCTGGCGCTCAGCCTGGTCGACGTGTCCACCACGGTCTACATTCACGAAAGCCTGACGCCGGAGGAAGTTCTAAACCTCCCGGTCGAGCATTACAAGGCGTAGTGCGTAAACCTGCCCGGCGGTCGCCGGTAGTCCGACACATAGCAACCGCAAGCCCCGCAGAATACAGTGTCACGCGCATGCGCCCGCGTGAAAAGGCGGCGACACGATAGCAATGGCCGAACTCGCTTCATTTTCTCGTTGTTGACGTCGGGGTCGGCTTACCGAAATCCTGGCGCTGAGATGGCGTCGGCGTTGGAACACCGGCCTCGCGTACTGGTTTGTCGGAAGGAATATCCGCGCGTGGATTGGCGGACGTGTCAACCGCAGGCTTCGGGACACCCCAACCAATGCCATCAAAGTATTGCTCAGTCACGCCGGAATAGCGATTGACGCGGACTAGAATCCCCCCCTGAGCGTTGTAGTACTGATACTTGCCCGGCCAGAAAGCAAACAGGGCGCCGATGGCGACAATCAAGATGCAGAAGATAAGAAACTTAGCGAAACCACCCATAGAACCTCTGTATACATATCCATCCATAGAATCTCTGTATTGATCCATGGAACCTCCATTGATGGGGGAACAAAGCGCGGAATATGGAGCTGGAGAGCATTAAGACAACGAAGGTACCAGGTGTTCTCTTCCCTTACCCGGCGCCCTCTGATAGGAACAACTTAATATGGTGTCATGGTATCGTTTGGAAGGTGAATCCAACGCCAATCGCTTCGGCAAAATAGGCGCCAAGCGTGCGGCTTTCCGCTAACTCCTGATTCCACAAGAAGAGGGATGCTCATCAATTCGGACGGCGGCGCGAGACGTGACAATTTGTCGCCGTGATAAGGGAAATTGAGTGTCAGCGCGGCCGGTGAGTTTACAGAGGGCGTCGCAAATCCCGTGCGGCGTTTCGAGACGCGCTTACGCCAACAACTGTGGGGTATTTCGGGACATTGCCCACACCCGAACCGGCGAAACGCCCTAATTTTAACACCGTCATTATCGGCGCCGGAGTTGCGTTTCACTGGCTTCCAGAGCTCCTGTCCATATCGAAAATTCCGTCTTTCTTTCTTTTCATACACTTACCGAAATCCAGTGACAACAGTTAACTTGCCGTTATTAACGATCCCTCTAGGCTAAGTGCCCCGCGCCACTCGAAGCTTCCAAAACTTGCCCGACGGCAAGCGTAAAGATACAATTCGCGTGGTCAATCACTCTTCAAAACAATATCTCATCCCCCAGGAAAGGAATCACCATGAGGCACTGTTTGCTTGCTGTCTTGGCGCTTCTTGCCCTCGCGTTTACCCAGGCCGTCGCCCAAAACAAAGCCGCCCCCCCCTCTCTCGCCGGCGCGAAGATTTTCATCGAGCCGATGCAGGGCGATCTTCATCCGTTTATTGCGGCGGAGATAGTGAAAAAGAAACTGCCTGTGGTCGTCGTAACGGAAAGGAAGAATGCGGAATACATACTAGCCGGGTCCTTTATTATAAAAGGCGACGATAAGCGGAATCGCACAGCCTTAGGCGTCACGGACAAGAACCAAGGAAGCGTCCAACTGCTTAACTTGAAGGATAAGACGCTAGTCTGGGCAGGTGAGGCAGACGACCGATCGATGTTCTTGGGCGGTTGGAGTCGGGGCGGTCAGAGTAAGGTGGCGGATCGCATCATTAACAAGATGAAGAAGGACCTCTTTTCATCTCAGCGAACCGACGCCGACAATATCCAGCGCAACAATTTGAGTGAGCGGCGCCCACCTAACCGGGGCGGACAGGCTGCGCGAGACGGCGCGGACCCCGCAATTGTGGACTCCGAAACTGCCCGCCCAACCAACCGGGGCGGACAGGCTGCGCGAGACGATGCGAACCCCGCAATTGTGGACCCCGCAAAGGTCCGCCACAAATACGAAGAAGCGGTTCAGAACGCGCTCGGCTTTAAGCAGGGCGTCTACTCGGCCGCGGAGTTTCCGGGCGTCCACGGAATTTTTATTAACAACCTGATGAGCGACGACAGCCCCGCCGCTCTGGCCAACATTCAAGCGGGCGATCTGTTGACGGAGTTGAACAATCAACAGGTGCGCAACGACAGCGAACTGTCGCGGGTTCTTGAAACGTTGGAGACCGGCCAGGAAGTCCCGGTGAAGCTCTATCGGGATGGAACGATGACAAGCTCGCGAATCAAGATCGCTGACCGCGCCCTTCCTCCTTCTCAGCCTAAGACGGAACCGCGCAATCAGGGCTTCCTCGGAATACTCGATTCTTTTCGCCGCCCCCTTCCCGGCACAAAGAAATGGGGCTTGGAAGTGAAGGAGTTACACATCAACGGCCCGGCTAAGCTTTCAGGGTTACGACCCGGAGACATCATCACCGAGTTCGACGGCCATCCCGTGAAGACGCCCAACGAATTCAACCGCCACATCCGCGCCGTCAAACCCGGCAGCAAAGTCACGGTGGCGTTCCATCGCGGCGTAACTGAGCAAAAGATCGAAGTGATCATGGGCCATCGGTCGGAAGGAATTGAAAGAAGCATGCGCCGCCGGCGTTAAGTGATTTGCCAAAAAGAAAATTCAAGCATTAGCCATCGTCTCAACCTTTCATCAGCAAGGCGATCTGCCCTGCGTGATAGACGTGATGGCGCGTGAGGCCGCGCAGCATACATTAGACCGTGTAGTCTTTGCCGGTGACTGTTTCGCGCAATCGATCAGTGATTCTATTGCGACATAAGCAGACCGCCGATGCGATGAGGAAAACGAAGCTCAATATTTATTTGACCGCGAAAGCCGGGCGTCAAAAGAAGCGTCCGGCTTTTGCTTTGCTTTTCGAGGTTCGCGCGAAACGCCGCGCAAGACGCTGCAGGCAGGCGATATGCAATACAGAGGTGTCCTTATCAAAATGTCCGTCCGTCTTTCTTTTTATACACTTACAGACATCTAGCGTTAGCTGTTAACTTGTCGTTATTAATGATCCTTCTAACGCCCGCCCGGTTGGCGCCTCCAAATAAATCAACGATCGCGCGCGCCTCGTCGTCGTGACGATTGTTGATTTAGTGACGACGCTACCAACGTGGCGCCACAGTTGCTCATCTATAGCGCCTCAGCGCCTGAGTGGTTATCAATCCTATTTAAGGTGTCCATTAAGGTGTGATCCGATGAACGTTGAATACGGGGTTCCAAGCCGGAGAAGTTTACGGGCGCTGGATCTTCTGGCGTTCTTCCTGGCTGATGTGAAAGGCGGCGTCGGCCCGTTTCTCGCCGTCTATCTGCAGGCTACTCTCCACTGGGATTCGGCCAGCATCGGGATGGCGCTCTCCGCGGCAAGCTTGACTGGTGTGATCGCGCAGACGCCGGCGGGCGCTCTTGTCGATCGCCTGCGTCAAAAGCGCGAGTTGGTGGCGCTGGCAGCCCTGCTGGTCGCCGTGGGGTGTCTCGCGACGCTCCGGGTACGGAGTGTGCCGGAAGTGATGACGGTGCAGGCGCTGATGGGCATGGTGGAGGCCGTCTTTCAGCCCGCCCTCGCGGGGATCAGTCTGGGCCTCGTCGGATACGAATGGCTCGACCGGCGAATCGGTCGCAACGAGTCAATCAGCCACGCGGGTAATGTCGTCGCCGCCCTCTCGGCAGGTCTGCTCGGTTACTTCGTCTCGCAATCCTGGATCTTCTACACCGTCGCCGCCATCTCGGTCGTCAGCGCATTGACGACGTTTGCCATTCGCGGGGACGAGATAGATTACGAACTGGCGCGGGGCGGCGCGCATGTCGGGGATGGAAACGCAAATGACGAAGCGGCCCGAAACCGGCCTCACGCGGAGCCTCGCGTCTCAGGCCTCAGTGTGGTGCTGACGGATCGCCGTATCTTGATCTTCACCGCCTCGGCCGTGCTCTTTAACTTCGCCAACGCCGCGATGCTGCCTTTAGTCGGTCAACGGATTTCGGCCGGCAAGCCGCACAGTTCTTCGCTCTTTATGGCCGCAGGCATCATCGTCGCGCAGTTGGTGATGGTCCCGGTCGCGGCCATGGCCGGGCGCTTGACGGAGGTGTGGGGTCGCAAATCGATTTTCCTGATCGGGTTCATCGCCTTGCCGATCCGCGGCGTACTCTTCACCCTGAGCGATCAGCCGTCTTTCGTGATCTCCGTGCAAATTCTCGATGGGGTGGGAGCGGCTTTGTTCGGCGTGTTGAGCGTGCTGGTAGTGGCCGATTTGACGAAGGGCACGGGGCGTTTCAATATTACTCAAGGCGCGATAGCGACAGCGACCGGCGTCGGCGCGTCATTGAGCATGCTCTTAGCCGGCTTGATCGTCGAATACGCGGGCTACCAGGCTGCGTTTCTCTCGCTCGCAGCCGTCGCCACGGTCGCGCTCCTGATTTTCTGGACGCTGATGCCCGAGACCAAAGAGTTTGCGACTGCTGACAGAGAAGCGGAGCGTCCAGAGAGAGCAGCCCAATATTAGCCTTATGTTCACTCCACCAGCTTCGAATCCATCTCTTCCCTGCCCTACTGCGATCAGTACCGCGAGCGATAGCGAGCGGCTATTGGCCAAGGCGCCGCTCGCTACCGCTCGCGGTACTGACTCGTCGCCTCGACCAATGCTTAATAACTTCGTTAACAGAGTAATTAGATCTGAAAAACTACACTTGCTATGCCCTCGGCCGCCGGACCCGGATGGTGACGGGGAGGAAGCGCGGGTCCCTGCTCTTGGAACGCAAAGGCGCAACGGGCGCCACCTCTATCCCCGCGCCTCATTTTTGTAGGCCACCTGTGGACATTACAATGGAAGAGAGGTATCTTCACTGGCATGTCCAAAGGAAGAAATATAGAAGCGCAGAAGGCGGAGGTCCTCCAGGGAACGCTCGATCTGATGGTCCTGAAAGTTCTCGACGCGCTCGGGCCGCGGCATGGGTATGGCATCGCCCGCCGGATCGAGCAAGTGAGCGATCAGGTTCTGCAGTTGAATGAAGGAACGGTCTATACCTCGCTCCTGAGACTCCAGCAGCGGGGATGGATCACCTCAGAGTGGGGGACGTCGGAAAATAATCGCAAGGCGAAATACTATTCGATCACAAAGAGCGGCCGAAAACAGCTCGCGGGAGAGACTGAGAACTGGGAGCGGATCGCCGGCGTGATCGGGCGCCTGTTGAGGCTGGAAGGCCAGGAGTAGATGATGATTCACTATTTGCGCGCCCTGGCGGCAAGAATTCGAGGATTTTTCGGAGATCGCAGAGCGGATCAAGAGCTCGACGACGAGATCGAGACGCACTTGCGTCTGCTCATGGAGCGATATGTCCGTCAGGGGATGACCGAGGACGAGGCCTCTCAGGCCGCGTGCCGCCAATTCGGAAACGCGACATTGCTCAAGGAGGCGCACCGCGACATGCGTGGAATCAGATTTATCGAGACGCTCATTCAGGATGTTCGGTATGGACTGCGAATGATGCTCAAGCACAAAGTCTTCACCGCCGTAGCCGCGCTTTCTCTTGCTCTGGGCATCGGCGCCAACACGGCTATCTTCAGCCTGCTCGACGCCCTACTCTTAAAGACGCTGCCCGTCAAAAATCCTGAGCAACTGGTCTTCGTCGGCGGCCTCGAATACCAATACCCGCCCCAGCTTGATCGCGCGCTGCGTAATATCCCAATCCCCGATCCGGTCTACCGGGAGATGAGCGAGAAGAACAAGGTCTTTTCCGGTATCTTCACTTATAACTGGGTAGAGGCGACCGTGAATGACGGCAGCCTGGCGGAGCGCGTGTCGGGACAGTTGGTCTCCGGCAATTTCTTTACTGTGATGGGTGTTGGCGCGCATCTCGGCCGCATATTTACCGATGACGACGACCGGACGCCGGGCGCGCACTTCGTGACGGTGATCAGCTACGACTACTGGCGCAGTCGTTTCGGCGCCGACCCAAATATCGTCGGCAAGAAGATCAGCATCAATACCCGCCCCTTCACCATAATCGGAGTCTCCGCGCAGGGCTTTAATGACGTGGATGTGGGCGCCGCTCCCGCTCTGCGCGTCCCGATGATGATGAAGGATCTGATGCATGATCCCAGGAACGACACACCGGTCATGGCTCGTCTAAAACCAGGCATCAGCATCGAGCAGGCTCAGGTCGCTGCAGACGCCCTCTTTCAAAGCATTATCCGGGAGTACGGCGCCAGCTCGCTCTCCAACCGTTATTCCAACGCGAGCCGCATCGAACTCAGCCCCGCTGGCAGAGGCGTCTCGGCTTCAGAACTTCGTGACCGATATTTACAACCGCTCCTCTTCCTGCTGTGCCTGGTAGGGATGGTGCTACTAATCGCCTGTCTTAATATCGCCAACCTGTTGCTGGCGCGCGCGGCCGCTCGGCGGAAGGAGATAGCCGTGCGCCTGGCTGTGGGCGCAGGCCGCCTCAGGCTTATCCGCCAATTATTGACCGAAAGTTTTTTGCTCTCCACTCTGGGCGGCGCCCTGGGGCTGGTGTTCGCCCGCATTGGAACGGATCTGCTGCTCGGACTCCTACCGTTGACGCGCGAAATCAAACTCGACATGCGGATGCTCGGCATCACGCTTGTCGTCACGGTATTGACGGGTGTTCTCTTCGGCCTGGCTCCCGCTCTGCAGGCAACGCGCTTCGACCTGATTCCGGCGCTCAAAAATGATGCAGCCGGTATGAGAGGGGGCAGGCGCAAATGGGAATTGCGACGTTTGCTTGTCGTCCTGCAGGTGGCGCTCTCGCTCGTGTTCCTGGTCTGCGGGGGGCTGTTCGTGCGCAGTTTGCAGAATTTGAAAGCAGTGGACCTCGGTTACACGTCTGATCAGATCGTGTCGATGTCGCTCGCACTCGGCACGAGCGGTTACACAACCGATCAGCAGCGGAGTTTCTATCAACAATTGAGCGAGCGCTTGACGGCGCTGCCGGGCGTGAAGTCGGCCACTTACGCCAAATCAATGCCGCTCGAACCGAAGCCTTATGGCAAGGAAGAAGGAGAAATCGAAGTCCCTGGCTCTCATAGCCCTCCGAACGAAAAGCTCACCACGCTCATGCACCCAATAACGCCACAGTTCTTCGCCACTTTCGGGATACCGCTGCTGAGAGGGCGCGACTTCAACTGGCAGGACTCTGTGGGAAGGATATATAAAGTCGTCATCGTCAATGACAGATTTGCGCGTTATTTCTTCGGCAATGAAAACCCGCTGGGCAAGCGCATCTCTGTGGCCGGCTTTGAATTCGAGATCGTCGGCGTGGTCGGAGACGCCAGGCTGAACTCACTCAAGGAGACGATGTCGCGCACGGTCTACTATCCTGCTTTCACGGCATTATTGGCTAATCAGAGATTATGCGTGCGCGCGATGGGCGACGCCGGCGCTCTCATTGCCGCCATTCGTAACGAGGTTCGCCGCCTCGATCCGAACGTGCCGGTTTACGACATCAAAACCTTCGCCGATCAGATCGACGAATCGATCAGCCGGGAGCGACTGATCGCGCTGCTCTCCAGCTTCTTCGGCCTCTTCGCTTTGCTTTTGGCCGGGCTCGGGCTCTATGGCGTGATGGCTTACGCCGTGGCTCGGCGTACGCGCGAGATCGGTATCCGCATGGCATTGGGCGCTCAAGCCGGCAACGTCCTGTGGCTGGCGCTGCGCGAGACGTTGCTTCTTGTCTCCATCGGTGTCGCAATCGGGCTGCCGGCTGCCCTGGCTGTGACTCGGTTGACCCGGGGCATGCTGTTTGGGCTCACGGAGAACGATCCGTTGACGATCGGGCTGGCGACGCTGGTGATGATGGCCATCGCTGCGATGGCCGGTTATCTGCCGGCGCGACGGGCGGCGCAGGTAGATCCGATGATGGTGTTGAGGCAAGAGTGAGTGCGGCTTCAAACCACGGCTTTGTCAGGTGTCTCCTGGTCGGCGTCAGCGTCCAAAGAGAAATCGATTCACAACGGCTGATCTTCTCTCAGGACATGCAACCGCCGGCCACTCCGTAGATATTGGTTATGTTCTTGGAGAATTCGTTCCAATTCGCCTTTTCCCACATTGAACGCCCATTATTGATCTTCACGTTATCGGCCGAGCAGTTGTAAACCTCCTGTCCTTCGCCAAAACCTCTTCCCGACGCCAA
>Ga0209382_10009301_pt1 | contig 12308 bp, 11 predicted proteins | sample SoiMetdeltSBSDD5_FD_187599 | JGI IMG/M metagenome (GOLD analysis project Ga0209382, IMG submission 187599) | Bulk soil microbial communities from a Populus tree surrounding site in Tennessee, USA - Soil MetaG P. deltoides SBSDD5 (SPAdes) (version 2) | ecosystem: Environmental > Terrestrial >... | reverse complement strand
CAGTTTCTCCGGCCCCCTCCCCCCGGCCCGGCGGGCCCCACCCGACCGGACCTGATATCCTCGTCCGCCTTGCGCCTGGGGGAGATCTTCCTTGCCGATGGCTTGATCGGGCCCGACGACCTCGACGCCGCCCTGGCCGAGCAGCGCGCGTCCGGAACCCGGCTCGGTTCCATCCTCTACCTGCGCGGCCGCGTGACCGCGGACGCGGTGGCGCGGGCGCTCGCCCGCCAGCACGGCGTGCCGGCCGCTCTCCTCCGCCACCTCGAGGGGCGCGATCCGACCCTCACCGCGCACCTGCCGGCCGATCTCGCGCGCCGCTTCGGGGCGCTGCCGGTGGCGCTGTCGAAGGCGGGCGGCGACCTGTCGCTGGTCGTCTGCCTGCGCGATCCGGCTGACGACCAGGCGCGCGCCGCCGTCGCCGGCGTGGTCGCGATGCCGACGGTGATCGCGGTCGCCTGCGAGGCGGTGCTCGCCGGCCACATCGCGGCCGCGTATCCGGACGACGACGGCATCGACGTCGTCTTCGACGACGCCAGCGGGCCGGTGGCGCTGCCGGTCCCCGACGGCGGGCTCGGCGGCCTCGACCTGCGCGCGCTGACGCTGGTCAACCTCGACGACCAGCGGGTCGCCCGCGATCCGACCCAGTCCGGCACCTTCCCGACCGCCACCGCGCCGCCGCGCGCCGCGACCCAGCCGCCGGTGCGGGCGGCGACCGAGCCCTCAGCGCCGCCGTCGGCGCTGCCGGCGGTGCTCGACTGCGAGGCGGCGGTCGCCGCCATCGCCGCCGCGCAGAGCCGCGACGCCGTCAGCGACGCCGCCATCGCCTTCCTGCGCGGCGCCTACCACGCGGCCGCGCTGCTGGTCGTCCGCGACGGCGTCGCCCTCGGCCACCGCGGCTTCGGCGGCAGCCTGACACCCGCCACCGTCGACTCCATCCTGATCCCGCTGCAGCAGCCGTCGATCCTGCGCACCGTCCACGACACCGGCCGCGCCTTCGTCGGCGAGCCGCCCGAAGCCGGCACGGTGCAGGATCGCTTCCTGCGCCTGTTCGGCAGCCCGCGCGAGGTCGTGGTCGAGCCGGTCGTGATCAAGGAGCGGGTCGCGTGTCTCGCCTTCGCCAGCGAGCCGCGGCGCAACGCCGACGACGCCCTCGGCGATCTCGAGGCGGTGGTGGCCGCGATGGAGGAGGCGTACCTGCGCCTCATCCGCGACGCCAAGAAGACGCAGCCGGGCGCTACGCCGCCGTCGGGTGCGACGTCGGGCGGACCCTGAGGAACGGCACCAGCACCAGCGCGCCGAAGATGGACAGGCCGATGAAGAGGCGGAACAGGTCGTGCCACTCCATCGCCTTCACCAGATCGCCCTGGACGACGCCGCCGATCGAGCCGATGCCGTTGATGAGGCCGCACGCCAGCGCGGCCGCGTGCGGGCCGCCGAGGTCCTGCGCCGCGGCGCCGGAGACCAGGCTGTCGGCGCCGAACAGGAAGGCGCCGACCAGGGCGAGGGCGAGGACGTTGGCGACCGCGCTCTCATCGCCGACGCGCTGGTACAGGTAGAGCGCGCCGGCGAGCAGGACCAGGCAGCCGGCGGCGACCGCGATGCGGCGCCGGCCGAAGTGGCGATCGGCGAGCCAGCCGGCGAGGATCACGAACGGGATGCCGCCGCCGTCGAACGCCTGCGCCATGTAGCCGGCGGTGCGGTCGCCGTAGCCGAGCGCGGTGTTGAGGTAGTACGGCAGCCAGAACAGGAAGGCGTACCGCATCAGCTTGAGGCAGAAGTAGCTGAGCCCGAGGCACCAGGTCATCGGGTTCTTCAGCACCAGCGGCCACGCCTTGCGCCGCAGCGCGCGCAGCTCCTCGCGCGACAGCCCGGCCGGGACGTCCGGGTTGGCGTAGCCGAGATCCGACGGCCGGTCGTGGATCAGCATCCAGAAGGCGAGGCCGACCACGGCGACCCACGCCGCCGGGCCGATCATCGACACCCGCCACCCGTAGCCGATCAGCCACGCCGCGAAGAAGCCGGCGGCGAGCCCGCCGGCCTGGTAGCAGGTCGACCACACGCCCATCACCTGGCCGCGCCGCCCGGTCGAGAACCACGACGCCATCAGCTTGCCGTTGCCGGGCCAGCCGGTCGACTGCGCCAGGCCGTTCAGCGTCCAGCACAACGTGTAGACGCCGAGCACCGAGCCGATCAGCGTGTCGCCGAGGCCAAAGGCGAGGTTGAGCGCCGCGGTCATCAGCATGCCGAGCGCGACCATGCGGCGCGGCCCGACGACGTCGGCGAGGAAGCCGTTGCCGACCTGGCCGACGGCGTAGGCGATCAGGTAGCCCTGATCGATGACCTTGAGGTCGCCCTTGTCGAAGCCGAGCTCCTTGCCGAAGGAGGCCTTGGCGACCGAGAAGTTCTTGCGCGTGAAGTAGTACGAGAAGTACGAGAGCCACGAGACGGCGAAGATCCGCTGCGTCCACGACGACGGCGGTGGCGCGGGCTGCTCGGTGGTCGACGAGGCGGACTCTGCCATCGCCGGCAGCCTACACCACGCAGTGACGCGTTCGGCTACGGAACGTTCGGTGTCCCGCTCTGTGCCAGGCTCGTGACGAAGGCGATCCAGTCGGCCACCGCGGTGGTATTCCGCGTCGACACGAAGTGGCCGTCGTAGCCGTCGGCGGCGTACTGGAACACCGCCGCGGTGCGCCGCGGGCCGTCGCCGGCGGTGACGTCGTTGGTGACCGGCCGCGCGTCCTCGGCGACGCCGAGATCCTCGAGCACCGGGCTCGCCGCCTGGAGGCCCATCGCGCGCACGGTGAAGCCCAGGGTCGCCTTCGGCGAGAAGGTGTCGGTGGCGCTCCAGGTCATGAGGACGTGCTTCGACGCGACCCCGGTCGGCGGCTCGCGCACCAGCAGGCGGTCGTAGTTGATCGGATCGACCCGGTCGAAGAAGGTCTGCCACAGGGTCATGACCGGGTGGCCGGCGCCGAGCGGCTCACCGACGAGGAGCTGCAGGCCGGCCTTGGCGTTGACCGGGCTGGTCTTGGTCAGGATGCCCTGGATGAGCACGCTGCCCGCCCCCGACAGGATCGCGGCCTTGGCCAGGTCCGACTCGGCGAGCGCCGGGATGCCGACGTTGGCGCCCTGCGAGTGGCCGAAGTAGGTGACGCGGGTGGCGTCGAAGTCGATGGTGCCGGCGCCGGCGACGTCGAACGGCGCGACCTGGGCGACGCGCAGCGCCTGGATCACGTCGACCGCGCCCTGCAGGTGGTTGTCGCGGGCGGCGCGCGGGTTGATGACGTTGAAGACCAGGCTGTCCGGGTCGCGCGTCGAGCTGCCGCCGCGAGCGCCGTGGCCGACGCCGTCGAACGTGAAGGTCGCCATCGCGGGCGTGGCGGTCGCGAGCGCCTCGGCGATGCCGCTGCCGACCGCCGCCTTGAAGCTGCCGCCGGTGCCGTGGGCGTGGACCACCAGCGGCCAGCCGCCGGCCGGCATCGCGCTCTTCGGGATGGTCAGCGCGAAGCAGACGTCGAGGGTGCCCTGCGCCACCGGCGCGCCCTGGGCGTCGACGGCGATGGCGCCGCCGTCGGCCGGGGTCTCGTACGGCAGGGTGCCCATCTGGAAGTTCGGGACCGCGTAGCGGCCGTGGATCTCCCAGAAGCTGCCGGCCGAGTCACCGCAGGCGCGGCTGCCGTCGCTGGCGCACGGCGACGGCGCGCTGCCGTTGCACAGGGTCAGATCCTTCAGCGTCGGCAGCGGCGCCGCGGAGACCGCGGCGGCGAGGCGCGCGGCGTGGCGCGGCGCGTCCTGCGCGGTGAAGACCGCGACCGCGGCGATGTCGCTCGCCGGCCGGCTCTGCCGGGTCAGGTAGGTCCGGAAGCGCTCGTACTGGGTCCAGGCCCGCGCCAGCTCCGGCTCCGTCGGCGCGGCGTCGCCGAGGACGGCGGCCAGGTCCGGCTCCTGCACCGGCGCGGCGCCGGTCGTCGAGCGGATGCTCGAGGTCAGGAAGACCGCGTAGGTGTGGCCGGGCCGGAGCGGCTCGTCGGCGTAGTTGGCGATCTGGAGCGTGTGCTGGCAGGCGAACTTGCCGTGGCCGGGGTCGTAGAAGAACGTCCGGCCGCGCTCGCTGCCGAACTCGGGGCGCGCCGGATCGGTGATGTCGACGTAGCGGACGTTGGCGCCGTTGGCGCCGACGGTGTCGAAGTCGAACTCGGTCGAGAACCGGAAGGTGACCGCACCGATGGTCGAGAAGCCGTCGAAGTCGGCGGACAGGGCGTCGGCGTAGAGCGCGACCAGGTCGACGCCGAGGAGCGTCTTGCCGGGGCGCGGGAAGTCGCTCAGGTCGAGGGTGCCGTCCTCGCGGACGCGGGCGTCGTTGGGGAACGGCAGCCGGAAGAAGTCGGCCAGCCGCCGCGACGCCCGCGGCAGCTGCCAGAACGCGCGGAACGGGCTCTCGTCGGGATCGCAGGCGACGCCGGTGAACGGCGGGAACGCGTCGATCGGTCGCTCGCACACCGCGTCATCGCCGCAGGCGAGGCCGACGAGGCAGTCGGCGGTGGCGGTGCACGGGGCGCCGAGCTCGACGTCGCCGCCGGGCTGGCAGGTGCCGCTGGTGCCGTAGCTCTCGCACGCCAGCTCGCGCGCGCAGTCGGCGCCGGTGGCGCAGGCGGCGCCGACGGCGCCGTCGCCGGCGTCCTGGCAGGTGCCGACCGGCGAGCAGTAGAGGCCGGTGGCGCAGTCGCGGTTGGCCGAGCAGGGACCGTCGGCGCCGACGGTGCCGGCGCCGGCGCAGAAGCCGCCCGCGCACACGAGGCCGGTCGGACAGTCGGTGTTCCGCGTGCACGGATCGCCGGCGCCGGTGTCGTCGCCGCCGCCGCCACTCAGCCAGTCGCAGCCCGCCAGCGCCGCGGCCAGCCCGACGGCCACCGCCGTCCGCAGTGAGTGCCTCATACGTCGTCCCCCCTGGGCGAGTCTAGGGCTCGACGATAGCAGGATTGACCGCAGCGCGGCGGTGTCCGTACAGTCGAGGGAGCGCGCGGGAGCGGGGGCTCCGCGAGCGCCGGGGCCGCGTGGCTGAACCGTCCACCATTCTCGTCGTGGTGCCCGATCGCAAGACCCAGCGGGTCGTGCAGCGGATCCTCGGCGCCACCCTGCACCGGGTCGAGATCGTCGACGCCGTCGATCAGGCCGAGCGGATGCTCGCCCACCGGGTGCCGGCGCTGCTGGTCGTCGACGGCGCGCTGGTGGCGCAGGGGGCGGCGGCCAACCTCCTGGCGGCGGCCGCCGAGCGCGGCACCGCCGCCTGCCTCACGCTCCTGACCGGTCCCGGCGTCGTCGAGCTGCCGCGCCTGCTCCAGCTCGGCGCGGTGACCAACCTGCTGGTCAACCCGATGCCGGTCCTGGCCGAGGAGCTCACCATCACCGCGCTCAAGCTCCTGCGCGGCGACCTGTTCGGGCTCGAGAAGTACATGGCGTGGGGCGCCCAGGTGCAGGAGGCGCACATGCGGCGCAGCGCCGAGAGCGGCCTCCTGGTCGAGCAGCTGTCGGGGGCGGTGCGCGCCTTCGGCCTCGGCCCGCGGGTGGCGTCGATGGCGATGCTGGTCGCCGACGAGCTGCTCTCCAACGCGGTGTACAGCGCGCCGGTCGATGGCGACGGCCGGCGGTACCGGCGCGACCTGGCGCGCGACGCCGACACCAGCTTCGAGGGCCGCGAGGTCGTGCGCCTGCGCTGGGCGTGCGACGCGCGCTACCTCGCCATCGAGGTCGCCGACCAGTTCGGCAGTCTCGGCCGCGACACCATCCTCGCCTCGCTGGCCAAGGCCGGCGCCCGCGACGGCATGCGCGACGACGGCACCGGCGCCGGCATGGGGCTGGTCCTCACCTATCGCTCGTGCGACCACCTGATCTTCAACCTCGACCCGGGGCGGCGGACCGAGGTGATCGCGCTCATCGATGTCCGGTTTCCGGCCGCCGAGCGACCCGGCCCCGGCTCGTCGTACAACGTCTTCGTCGCGCGTCCCGATCCGACTACCGTGTGAAGCGTCCGCCCCAGGCGAAGGTGGCGACCGCGCCGGCCGGCAGCTGGTAGGCGAGACCGCGATCGCCGACGGCGAGCTGGAAATCGGCGGCCGCGGTGCCGGAGTTGAGGACGACGACCGCGACGCTGCCGTCCGGGTTGGCGAAGGCGACCGACTCGAGGCTGCCGGCGCCCAGCGTCGTCGACTCGATGCGCACCGCGCCGGGGACGACGAACTTGCTGGCGTGGCCGAGGGCGTAGTACTCGGCGTTGGGCGTCACCTCGCCGTTGTCGGAGATCTCGACCGTGCCCAGGCAGTCGGCGCAGCCGCCGCCGGTGTTCGGGCCGTGGCGCGGGTCGAGCGCCAGGTTCCAGGTGATGACCGCGCTCGCCCAGTTGCGGAGGCCGCCGATGATCAGGGTCTGCACGTCGTAGCGGAGGACGGCGGCGAAGTCGCCGCGCCAGAGGCCGCTCGAGCACTCGGTGATCCAGATGGCGCGATCCGGGTGGGCGTCGTGGACCTGCTGCTGCGTCGACGGGTCGCCGTGGTAGCAGTGGAAGGCGGTGCCGGCGACCGCCGCCTTGGCCAGCGGGTCGGCCAGGATCTGCAGCGGGTAGTCCGGCTCGTCCCAGTCGGCGTCCCAGACGTAGATCTCGGTGTCGAGGCCGGCGGTGTGCAGCGCCGGCGCCAGGAACTGGTCGAGGAAGGTCGCCTGCTCGGTCCACTCCATGAACATGCCGGGGTAGCCGGCCGGCTCGTAGTGCGGCTCGTTCTGCATCGTGATGGCGGCGACCGGCACGCCGTCGTCGGCGTAGGCCTGCAGGAAGCGCACGAAGTAGTCGGCCAGGGCGCGGTAGCTGGTCGGCTTCAGGCGGCCGCGGATCATCGAGCTGGTCGTCTTCATCCAGCCCGGCGGGCTCCACGGCGTCGCGATGATGGTCAGCGACGGGTTGAGCGCGCGGATCTCGCGCAGGAGCGGCGTGATGTAGCCCTGGTCGTGGCGGATCGAGAAGTCGGCCAGATCCGACGGCGTGTCGTCGTAGCTGTAGACGCGGCGCGCGAAGTCGGAGGCGCCCATCGGCTGGCGCAGGAGGGAGAGGCCGATGCCGTCGTCGCGATCGAACAGCTGGCGGAGCAGCGCCGCGCGGCGGTTGCCCTCGAGCTTGTCGTCGATGACCCAGGCCGCCGAGTCGGTGAGCGAGGCGCCGAAGCCGCGCACGGTCTGGTAGGTCCGGGCCGGATCGACCGACAGGATCCGGGTCAGGGCGCCGTCGATGGCGCCGAACGGGATGTCCGGATCTCGGACGAGCAGACGGGTCCGATCCGGCGTCGTCACCCAGACTGCGGCGACCGCCGGCGGCGCCGCGGCGTCGGGCCTCTGCGGCGGCGCGCCGTCGGCGCCGGCGTCGCCGCCGTCGGGCGCGCGGGCGTCGTCGTCGCCGAAAGGCGGCGCCAGCCCGCTCGCATCGAAGGAGCAGGCCGCCGCGAGACAGAGCCCGACTCCGCACACCCACCCGCGCCACGCGATCCACTGCCGCATCGACCCTCCTCCTCGTGGGAGTGCGGCCAGGGTGGCCCGACGCGATGACACTGTGATGGACGGAACGGCTCTTTCTCGCTGAGTGAGGCGGGCTCGCCGCGTCAATGATCCGTCAAATCCCGACGGCATGTGCGCAACTCCGCACGCTGGGGCAAGCGGGGCTGGCTAATCGTGTGGCCGCCAGCCGTCGGTCTCGCCGCAACTGCGCGTTCTCGCTCGCGGCGGTTTCGGCACGCGGTGTGCTCCTTCCTACGACGATGTCCCGCGTCAATGCCTGCATCGAAGCCGCGTTCTTCTGGCTTTCCCTCGAGATCGCGGCCGGGCGGCCGGTCGATCTGGAGGCGCACCTCGCCTTCTGCGAGTGGACGCTGCGCGACGTGCCGTCGCCGATCCGCTGCTGAGCGAGACGCGTCCGGACGCCGGACAGTCAGGGCTGTAGACACTCCGGTGGCGTGTCCGGCACCGGCTCGCCGCGCGCGTGCGGACAGTGCCGGGTCGGATCGAACGCCGCCAGCCCGCAGTGCTCGATGCGACACTCGCGGGTGATGCTGGCGAGCTCGGCGCAGGTGGTCAGGCACGCCGCCATCTCCTCGCCGCAGTTGCCGACCATGCACTCGCACAGGAACTGGCAGCGGTCGACGGTGGCGGCGTCGAACCCGCTGTCGACGGGCGCATCGACCACCGCCGGCGCGTCAGCGGGGGGCGTGCCGCCGTCGTCGCTGCACGCGCTCACCGCGACGACCACCAGCGCGAGGATCGGGAGGAGCGAGGCACGCGGCATGGGCACCTGTGCGCGCCAGTCTACGCGAGGTCGAGGGCGACCCGAGCCCCGGTGCCGTCGCTCGCCACCGCGATCAGGCGATCGCCATCGGCGACCCACAGCGTCCGGCGATCGCGGCTGGCGGCGATGCCGCGCGCGGCGACCAGCGCCAGGGCCGCCGCGGGTCCGTGCACGACCGTGCAGGTGGCGTGGCGCAGGTTGACGCCGAGGACGGCGCGACCGCAGGCGACGACGAGGCCGGCCGAGGTGAGGCCGAGCGCGAGCGGACCGTCGCCGAGGGCGACGTCGCCCGGCAGCGCCACCTCGACCTCGATCGACGCGTCGCCGCCCGCGACGTGGAGGCCGATCACGCGGCGGCCGGTGGGATCCGCGACGTAGAGCCGGCGCCGGTCGGGCGTCAGCACGAGCGCGGCGGCGTCGAGCGCGAGCAGCTCGCGGCGGGCGTCGGCCCCGACGCCGCGCGCGACGAGCCCGCGCGGCGTGGCCAGGTAGGCGACGCCGGCGCGGCGATCGAGGGCGACGTCGGCCGCCGGCTCGAGCGCGGCGAGCGGCGCCGGCGCGCCGGCGAGGTGCCCGGCGAGGTGCCAGAGGCGGCCCTCGTCATCGAGACCGACCACGTCGGACGACGTGGCGGCCAGCGCACACAGCGCGGCAGGAACGGAGACAGCGCCGATCAACCGTCCGCCCGGCGCGATCCACCAGGTGGCGCCGCCGGCGTCGACGACGACTGCCCCCATGGCGACCGGCTAGCCGTCGGGCTGCTGGTCGAGCAGGTTGATCATCAGATAGGCCTCGGCGGTCCGCCGCGGCCCGGGCGCGCCCGCCATCAGCCGGAAGTCGGCGGCGAGCTGGCGGCGCTGGTACGAGCGGTACAGCGCCATCGGGTCGATCTCGCGGGCGTGCTCGAGCTCCTCCATCGGGCGCCCGAGCATCTCGGCCGCCGTGGCCGGAGTCACCAGCGTCAGACCGCGCTCGCCCATCTCGCGGCGCAGCGTCGCCAGCTCCTCGTAGGTCATGTTGAACAGGAACTCCTCGAACGCGGCCGACTCGTCACATGACATGCCGTCGCGCACGAAGAAGTCGAGGACGTCCGGGTTGCAGTCCTCGTGGACCAGCCGGAACGTCTCGGCGGTGCCGAGCAGCGTCCCGTACTCGCTGGTGATCCGGTTGCGGGCGTGCCACGCCGACTCGAGCAGCGGCGCGAAGTCGTCGATCTCCAGCATCGCGTCGTCCCACACCGTGATCAGCTGATCGGCGGCGCGGCGCTTGGTGCGCGGCGAGACGTCCGGCTTGCGCAGGAGCGCGAGGAACAGCTCCTCGGCGAGGAGCGTGTAGATCGACTGCGCCAGCTCCTCCCGCAGGTCCACCGACAGGCGGTGGACGTCGGGGGCGTCGGTCTCGAGGGCGACGGTCGCCTTCACGAAGCCGCGCAGGAACATGATCTTGGTGAGCAGGTACGTCCGCGACAGGGTCGCCTTGAGCGGGAGCGCGAGGTCACCGGACAGACCATCGAGCTTGCACAGGTGCGTGATCAGCGACTGCTCGTTGCGCGCCTCGTTGCCCAGGGCGGTCGGCTTGCGCAGCGGCCGGGTCCGGTCGAGGAGCCGGCTGGTCTCGTTCAGCTGCGCCACCAGATCGCGGAGCACGTCCGCATCCGCCGGGTTCCGCGCCGAAACCGACGCAAGGGCACGACCGATCAGCTCCGACTCGCGATGGTCGAGAACGCTGACCGCGATGGCATCAGCCCTCGATGACATCGTGGCGGAACCTACCATGGTTGATGGTTGAGGAAGGGCTTGCACGGCGGTGGGGATCATAGAGATGGGGTACGACAAGTGTCGGAGATCACCGCTCATTTACAGACGTCGTCGTGCTCTGAGCCCGCTGGGCGCGGCGGCGGGCGACGAAACGTACCGCCAACGCCAGCAAGGTCAAGACCACGACCCCCGCGATGATCATATCGATGCGTTTGGCGACTCGGGCGACCGATTCCCACTGCGAACCTAGTACGTACCCCACCACCATCAGCCCCCCTCCCCAGAGGGTCGCACCCAGGAACGTCCGCAGCAGGAACGACGGGAGGCGCATCCGCGCGATTCCCGCCGGGATCGAGATCAGGTGGCGCACCACCGGGAGGAAACGCGCGATGAACACGGTCCAGCCTCCGTGCTGCGCGAAATACTTCTCGGTGCGGGCGAGGTCCTCGCGTCGGACGAGGACGTACTTGCCGTACTTCTCGAGGAGCGGCTTCCCGCCGGCCGCCCCGATCAAGTACGAGATGAGCGAACCGGTCAGGGCGGCGCCGCTGTTGATGACGAGGATGATCGGCAGCGAGAAGTCGCCCCGGCTGGCCAGGAAGCCGGCGAACGGCATGACCAGCAGCGACGGGACCGGCACCATCGTGCTCTCGAGCACGATCAGGACGAACAGGCCGACGTAGCCGAGCTGACCGACCAGGTGCTGGAGCGAGTGGGCAATGGAGTCGAGCAAGGGAACTGCCTCGAATGCCGCGGTGCGGCGGATGACGAAAGCGGCGCATCTTGGACTCGGCTCGGCGCCGCCCGCAAGCCTTATCGACCGCCCGTCAGCACCTGCGAGGCCCGGCTGCCGCGGGACTTCAAAAAGTCTCCGATGGCCCCGTCCGCCAGCCCCTGCGAACGCGAGCTTAGCTCGCTGCCTTTGCACCTTCTGACAGGTGCCGCTCGATGAGGCGGCCGAGCTCCGGGATGGCCTCGACGACGTTGCTCTTCGCCGACGGCCGCATCTTGCCGTACAGCTTCTTGGCGGTCGTGTGCGACGTGCGCTCGGCGCGGGCGTCGGTGACCGCGAGCAGATCCTCGGCGACATCGTCCGACCGCGCCACGAGGAACTCGGCGAACGCGCCCTGCGCCGCGCCGCCCGCCGCCTGCCACTTGTCGTGATGCGGCTGCAGCTTGGTGAGCCAGTCGTCGAGGAGGCCGTCGACGACCTCGCCGACGAACCGCTTCTTGATCGCCTTGATCGTCCCGTACGCGGTGCGGATCACCAGGCCCTTGTTGCGGACCTGGGTCTCGATCATCGTGACGCAGTCCTCGACGAGCTTGGCCCGGGCGGGGTCAGAGCCCAGGCGGTCGACCAGATTCTGGGGCATCGCACTGTCCTTTCGCGCGCGCGCGCGGCGGCGCAATCTAACCGCGGCGCCGGCGCCGGGTAAAGCGGCGAGGGTGGCAGCGGTCGGCGCTTCTAGAAGTTGATCCCGTTGCGCGCGCAGCGCGTGATCATCTGCTGCTTGTCGCGCTCGGGCAGCTGCCCGAGATACCGCCGCGCCTTGTCCGGGTCGCCCATGAGGCACGCGGTCGACACCACGACCCGGAGCATCCGCACGTTGCCGGGCAGGCGGTCGAGGAGCTTGAGCGCCACCTCCTGCGCGGTGTCGTAGTCGCCGCGATCGTAGAAGCGATTGGCCTCGTCGAGAGCGGTCGACAGCTCGAGGTTCGGATCGTCGGCGAGGCTGGGCGTGCCCGGCGGCGGCGCGGGGGCGGCCGGCACGTCGATCGGCGCCGCCGCGTGATCAGGATCAACCAGCGCGGCGGTCTTGCCGAGCTGCGAGTGGACCGCCGGTCCGCGCGCGTCGTTGCGGGTGCGCGACCACGGATCGTCCTCGCGCGCCGGCGCCTCCGTCGGCGCCGGCGCCTCGCTTCGTGGACTGACCGGGGCCGCGATCGGCGCCGGTGGTCCGCTGCGAACGGCAAAGAACAGGTATACGAGCACGCCGGCCAGGACGATCGAGGCGCCGATCAGCACGACCACGCGAACGGGCACACCGTAGCCATAGCACAGGCGGGGTCCGTCCAACTTGCCAGGCGAACGCGACGGGCCGGGGTTGACCGCGACGGTTTCGCTGAGAAACAGTCACGGCGCCATGAAGCGCCTCCCGAAACTTTTGACTCCCCTGCTCGGCGCTGCCGCCCTGGCCGTCCTCGGTCTCGCGGGCTGCGGCGAT
>Ga0209382_10009298_pt1 | contig 12312 bp, 10 predicted proteins | sample SoiMetdeltSBSDD5_FD_187599 | JGI IMG/M metagenome (GOLD analysis project Ga0209382, IMG submission 187599) | Bulk soil microbial communities from a Populus tree surrounding site in Tennessee, USA - Soil MetaG P. deltoides SBSDD5 (SPAdes) (version 2) | ecosystem: Environmental > Terrestrial >... | reverse complement strand
CTGTCGCAGGTGATGGAAAAATGCTGCTTTGAGTATGTTTGATTATGTTTGACTATCTTTGACTATGTTTGACGGTTGGGCGGGGTCGGGATCGGGTTGCCGGGGACGGAGGCCGAAGGCTTCGTCGATGATGCGCATGGCTTCGTGGGAGAGGCCGCGTTTGCCGGCCCGGGTGCGTTCCCTCTCGCGTTGGAGAAAGGCGCGGAATGGCTCGGTGTTCATGGCGTCGCGCTTGAAGCGGTTATAGGCGCTGAACAGAGAGATGAAGTGCCTCGGACTGGCAGCGAGTCCTTGTTTCATGAGGCCAGTGTCGAGGCCGAAGAGGCTGTCGAGGAGTTGGGTGACGAAGAGCTGGTCGATGAGGATAAAGAGTTCGCCGGGTTTGGTTTGGGCGACCTGCTCGGTGAGCCACTCTCGGTGCATGATCTGGGTTTGAATGCGTTCGTTCTCGCGGCGCCAATCCTGGTAGCCGCCCTTTTTCCAGAGGTGGAGGTTTTGCTGGTTGAAGCCGGGATGGCCCTTGCGGGTAAGCCAGCGGATGATGGTTTTATAGGAGTCGTTGGCTTCGAGGCGCGCGTTGAGTTCGTCGCGAATCTCTTTGGGCAAAGCGGGGATTTTGCCGCGGCGTTTACGAGCGACGGCTTGTTCAGGAGCGGGGACCGCTGGGATCGCGGAGAGAGCCGCGGGCGGAGCTTCGGGGGCCGGTTCAGGTTTGACGTTTTGGAGTTCGGGCGTGGCTGAAGCTGTGGGGGGAAGGTCAGGGTTTGCAACCGGCAAGGAATGGCCGGCAGTGAGATGTCCATTATCAGTGGTCAGTGGTCCGTCGGAGGCAACGCAATTCGAGGGCGAGGACGAGGACGATATTGGTGGTGATGCAGTATGCGGCTCGGCGAGGACGCCTCGCCCTACCTCATCCGCGCTCCTGTCTGAAGGGCGGAGGATGGGAGGGCCGGGAGTGTAGGCATCGACGAGGGAGTTGGGTGGGAAGAGGGTTTTGCGGTACTCGTACAGCTCGGCCGAGCTGAAGCCGGCGCCGGCGTGCCAGAGGAGACTGCCGGCCTGCTCGATCGTTCCCTGCTTGAGCGCATCGTGGACGCGCTCGAGGACATCGGGTCGCACATCGGCGAGGCGCTTTTGAATGTCGTCGATGTGCTCTGGGGATGGCTGAGGATAGTCGCGCGGAGCTTGCGGAAAGGGATCGGGGGTGGGGTCGGCAGCTTGATGCGGCAATGTGGCAGGGGCCCAATGATAGAAGTTGATCAGATCGTCCTGGTTGTAATAGCCAAAGCCATGCGTGCGCAGCAGATCGAGCCCTTCGTGCCAGAGGCGTTTGAAGCAAAGGTCGAGGACGCGGCGGCGGAGGTCTTGAGGGACGTTAGCCAGATAGTATATCGGTGTTTCATTCATACATTTATTTACAATTTATGCATTCGGTTTTGGGCGTCCCTGCTGTTTCATTCGCCGCGTCCATGCGTCAATTTTTGGTTCCAGTATGACAGGGGGGGTAGGACAAAAACTGTCCGACCCACTTTTCAAATCCTTAGGAAAATCGCGTTTTTTGGAAAAATTTTCGAAAAGGTCGAAAAAGCTGCGGAGGAGCGACTTATCCGCGAAATGAAGAATTTATTCAGGGCCGTGGACGCAGCTGCTTTGAAAAGTCGCCGCGTCGAATCAGGGGCGGGCAGGCGGGGCTGGTCGGGCGGCTAGAACGAACTGGCCGTTGGCTGATGGGTGGCGGAGTGCTGATTGAAGACGAGGGCGGGGAAGTACGTGATGAGGGTGCGCGGCTGACGTTTGGGCCTGGCCTTCAGAAAGACGTCAAATGCCTCGCCTTTGTCCCAAACAATCTCGATTCTGTTCAGCCCTTTCGAGCCGCACGTTGATAGTGCCCGTCTCATGCCCCATCACTGTTTCGGTTTTCGGGAACCGCGACAACGGGGATGATTACCCAAAAGGGGAGGCGAAGACCCCGCGCTAGTGTCCGCCGGAAGTGACGACCAGCGTTTGTTCGAGCGTGGTAACGCCTTCTCGCACTTTGTCCAGGGCTGCCATGCGCAAGGTCCGCATGCCCTGGCTCACAGCGATCTTGCCGATTTCCATCGCGCTGCCGCGGGCAATGATCACTTTGCGAATTTCATCCGTGATCGACATGGCTTCGAGAATCGCCGTCCGCCCGGAATAACCGGTATTGTTGCAACGTTCGCAGCCGCGTCCTCGGAAGAGCGTCACGCCGTCAAAGTAACTCGTTGGAATGCCAAGGTCGCGGAACATCTGCGGCGGGTAACTCACCGGTTCCTTGCACGCGGGACAAGTCTTGCGCACAAGCCGTTGCGCGCACGCGATGATCACCGCCGACGAAATCAGGAACGGCGCGATACCCATGTCATCCAAACGCGCGACGGCGCCGGGCGCGTCATTACAGTGCATGGTGCTCAACACCTGGTGACCAGTCAGCGCCGATTCGACAGCGATCTCGGCGGTCTCCGTATCGCGAATTTCACCGATCATGATGATGTCCGGGTCCTGACGCAAAATCGATCGCAGCGCATTGGCAAAGGTCAGGCCGATGTCTTTCTTCGTCGGCACCTGGTTAATGCCGGGCACTTGAAATTCGACCGGGTCCTCGACGGTCACGATGTTGTATTCCGGGTTGTTCAATTCGTTCAGGGCGGAATACAGAGTGGTCGTCTTGCCTGAGCCTGTCGGACCAGTCACAAGGATCAATCCATGCGGGGCGTCTACGGCCGCGCGGAAGCGGCGGTGCGTGTCCGGATCCATTCCGAGCTTGTCGATGGCCGCCGACAGATTCCCTTTATCCAGCACGCGCAGGACGCATTTCTCGCCATGCACCGTTGGCAGGAATGAAACACGCAAGTCGAAGTCGCGTCCGCCTACTTTCACGCGCATGCGTCCGTCCTGCGGCAAACGCCGTTCGGCGATGTCCAGGCTACTCATGATCTTCAAGCGCGAGGCTAGCGGGATGTACAGGTTTCTCGGCGGGGGCGTGCGGTCCACCAGCGCGCCGTCCACGCGGTAGCGCAGGCGTACCGATTTCTCGAACGGCTCAATGTGAATGTCGCTCGCACGGTCTTTGATGGCCTGGACGAGAATGAGATTGGCGAGCTTGATGACAGGCGCGTCCTCGGCCGAGGCTGAAAGCTGGTCGAGATTAACTTCCTCGATCGCTTCTTTCACCGTCTCAATCGTGCCTTCGTCAGTCTCTTCTGCTTTCTTGGCGGCGTCCTGGATGATGTCCTCCATCGTCCCGGTCTTGCCGGTGTCCAGATGGTGCAGTTTCTCGACGATCGACTTCTCCGAAGCGATCATCGGGGTAATGTCCATCTTGGTGATGCGCCGGACGTCGTCGATGGCAAGCACGTTCAGGGGGTCGGCCATCGCCAGGAACAGGCGGTTCTCGAGTCGTGACACGGGCAGGACCCTGTGCGTGTGACAGATTTCGCGCGGCAGCAGCTCGCCGATATCCGGCGCGATGCCCATGCGCGCCAGGTTCACTGGGGGCGTGTTGAGCACGCGGCCCATGCACACCGCCATGTCCTGCTCGGTGACATAACCCTTGTCCACGATGATCTTCAGCAGCCGCGTGCCTTCGCGTTTCTGCTGGTCCATCAACTCATCCACCTGTTTGCGGGACAACAGGCTATCCTCGACAAGCGCGTCGGCGATGCGTTCTCCAAAAGTCTTGACTGCGGCCATAAGCTAAAGGGTTATCGGTAAACTTTTTTCAGACACTTCGTCAGGTCCTGCGGCTGGGCCAGATACCAGATGATCCGCGCCTTGCTCACTTCTTCGATTTCAGTCGCAGCCTGGCGGTTGAACGGATTGCAAGTGGCGACCAGGATCGATTTGCTCATCTTGTCGAACGGCAGCATGAACCACCGAAAACATGTCTCCGCCGGATAGTTGCGCCCCAATTCCAGATCGATGTCGTACTTCTCTAATGGCAGAAATCCGAGGCGCGACTTTTCCGACAGCAGCCGCAGCGACTTGTCCAGCGGATTGTACCCTTTGTCTGCCAGCACCTGGATGAATGGCTCGACCGGCTTATTGATCGTCGCGTTGAAATCCGGAGTCATCCAGCATTGGTCGAATGCGTTTGCATTGATGATTTTGCTGTCGACGAAAATCTTGTGCATCATCTGGCGGCCATCATCGCCATCGGTCGAAGCCGCGCGCGAACTTTTCTTTTTCGTAAAGCTCGTATGTTCGACTTTCGGGGGCGCCTCGCCGAGTAGCGGTTGCGAGCCCAGGGAATTGGCCTTGTTTTCCAATTCGCTCAACGCCGTCAGCACATCTGAGTCGTCCGGGTACCGCTGGAGAATGCTCTCGTACTCCAGGATCGCGGAGGAGAGCTGGCCCATGGCCACATACGCCTGCGCAATCCGCTTGGCGGTGCGCAAAACATCCTGCTCGCGCCCGAGCTTCGCGTAAGCTTCCTTGAGGATTTCCAAAGATTGATAGTCCTGAGGTTGCGACTGCGTGATCACCTCGAACATCTCAATCGTCTGTGCCAATTGGCCTTCTTCGCTGTTATTTGCAGTGCCGACCATGAGATCAGTCTTTCGGTTTTTCGATTTTCCTGCTCTTTCTTAGCAATCCACACGCCAACCCCTGGGCCGGGCGGCAATTCTGACCCAAATCTCGACACTGAGGCAAAATCAGCCATTTTCCAGCCACTTCCCTCCAAGAAACCATTGGCATTCCTCCTTTTCCTGTGCTAAAAGCCCTGTCCGCTCCCGAGAGCGGCAGGCAAATTGTATCCGTCGCCAAAATCAGCGAACCGAAATTTTAAACGTTAAGAAGAATTTATGTCGCAACATCGCAGTCTCCGCGCTGCCAGCACCACTGGCGCGAAACGCAACGTCCTCAAACGCTTCGAGCGCGTCGAAATCCTGAAAAAGCGCGGCCAATGGAAAGCCGGCGACCGCGTCGCCGGTCTCCGCAAGACCAAGCCCGACGTGTAAGCTCCCCGCGCTAATCACGTCGCACGGCGCGATAGAATTTCCTGGAGTCGCGGACCTCGTCCCTGAACGAAAAATGTCCGTACATCCAATTCTCGTTGGTCACCGTGGTGAAAGGCGTCCAGTCGCTCAGGTTTGTCGAACTGTCGACCTGATAAACCGCTCCGACCGTCCCGAGCAACACACTTGTGAAGTACGAATTTGTCCCTTCCTTCTCGAGATAATTATCCAGCGTCACCGTTTGAGCGCGTTCGTTGCCGGTGAAGATCACCGGCGGATTTGAGGTTTCATCGAACGAGCCCCACTGGTAAGAACTGAGTCCTCCCAGCCCGGCATACTTCCCCAATTTATTGAATGTCAATCGCGCGCCCGGAACGATGATCCCAGGACCATCCGTCCCGGCATTCATACTTGAAAGATTCTGCCAATGCGCCGTGTCGCTTCCTTCCGTCAGCCGCAGCAGAAAATAATATTCTCCTGCTGGTCCGCGTTCGCGAAAACCTCCCAGATCGCGCATCTCGAAGAGAATATCAGGGGTCGTGACGACACGTTGCACATGCTGGGTCTGCGTGAGCCCGTTCGTAACGAATGTGATGTCAAAGCTGCTTGTCACTGAATTGAAACGCTGGCCGTTGGTGTCCCAACTCATCTTGACGAAATTGAATTCTTCGATCCCGGGTCTTGCTGTGGCCTCCATGCTGCCCGGAAATGTTTCGATGTTGATATTCGTGCGGCTGTAAAGATATCGCAACCCACCCCCATCATCGCGCGTCAAGCCCACCAGAAAACGCCCGGCCGATAAATGGGCATCCGTAACCGCGCTAAATGCAAACGTAGCAAGGGGGTCAAGGGTCTCGATCGCGTCCGCCGAACCATCCGCGAACGCAATGATCTGATAGCCATAACGGATATCGTTAACCAGGTCGCTCGGTAACAGCGTCGCCGGGTTGTAATTTCTCTGGACTACGTTAGTGGATTCGTTGGTGCGCTCCCGGATGGTCCAAACGTAACGACTCGCCTGCGCGAGGCCCAATTGATACATCAGCCACTGCAGCGTGACTGATTTGACATCTAACAGGCCCAGGGCAACGGCATCCTGGTTCACCAGGACGCTGCGTGTGTCATAATCATCAAGGTTTATTTCCGAAACGGGTGGAAGATTCGAAAGTATGGCGATGGCCCGCTCCACCGCAGCTACGCCTTCTTCGCCAAAATACGCCAGAAACTCTCCGTCAAACCCATAGGTAATCACCGGCAGGTTCCAGCGGTATTCTTCTCCCAGGATCATCGGACCGCCAGACTGTCCTTCCCCGCGATACCCATTTGACGCGGTCATCCAGGAAGCGTAAGGGCCTAGCAGCGCAAACCCGAAAGCCGGGCATGCAGCGATGCAGAAAACCAGCGTCAAAACAGCTCGTCTGAACATTCGCAGCCATCACTCTACCGCGCGTTCCCCTTTTCTCAACCGACAAAATTTGCTTCCCATTCTTCTGCCCGGTTGCCATCCTTCGACCGAGTTAATTCCGCTGAAGATTAGCTGGAGTATTCCATCACCAAAGACATATGAGCACTCCGGAAACATCCGGCCGCGCTAAAAAGCGACTGGCCCTGTTTTTCGATGGCACCTGGAATGACCCCGGTGATAACACCAACGTCTGGCGTCTCAAACTGATGCTCGCCAGTCACGATCGCCAGGGCGCGCCACAAATCGCTTACTACGATCCCGGCGTCGGCACCGGCGTCCTCGACCGCTTTTCCGGCGGCGCCTTCGGCGTGGGCCTTTCCGAGAACGTCCGCCACGCGTACCGCTGGCTGATGGAACACTATGACGAGAACGATGAGATTTATCTCTTTGGTTTCAGCCGTGGCGCTTTCACCGCGCGCAGCCTTGCCGGCCTGATCGCGCGCTGCGGACTCCTCAAGCCGAGCGCGCCGCTCTCCTTCAAGCAAGTCTACGAGCGCTATCAACAGGGCGACGCAGTCGCCACTATCTATCAACTGAAATATTTCAATAAAACGCCTGCGAACCTTGAGGAGGAAGTCCTCAAGTCCGACACGCACTACAAACGCAACATGATCAAAATGGTCGGCGTGTGGGATACGGTCGGTTCTATTGGCCTGCCCATCGGCAACTTCCCGGGCATCAGCAGCCGCACCTTGCGTTTTCACAACACGCGTCTCAGCAAAATCGTCGAGCACTCCTATCACGCGCTCGCGCTCGATGAATATCGCAGTCCGTACTGGGCAGTGCTCTGGACCCATTGGCTCCATAAGCAACCCAAAGAGGAAGACAAAGACCCAGCCGACGACAACCGCTGGGTCGAGCAACGCTGGTTCGCCGGCGCGCATTCCAACGTCGGCGGCGGCTATCGCGACGACCTGCTTCCGCAGCGCCCGCTCGATTGGATCCAGCGGAAAGCGATCAAATGCGATCTAAACTTCCGCTCCACTCTCGAGCTCAGCCACACGTGGGAAGACGATCTCCATATCCCACCGGTTGATTCCTATTCAAAATTCCTCGCCGGCATCTGGAGCAATATTCGAAAGCCCTACATCCGCTGGGTGCAATCCGATCCCGTCGAAAAAATTCCCAAACGCGAGCAAACTCCGCCTGCCAGGCCCGGTTGGGTCCATACCGTCAACGAACGCGTTGACTACTCCGTCTTCCGGCGTTGCGCCCTTCATCCCGAATACTGTTCCCGCAGCCTCAACGAATGGCTGGAGCGCAAACAACTCGACCTCAAACACATCCTCGCCAACCCCAAACGCTACGAACACCTCTGGTCCCCCGTCAGCCAACCCGGCATCGAACCGGCAGTAAACCTCGCAACTAGCTAAGGAAATTCAAAACATCTGGCGTCTCTCCCCGGGTGGCGGCTAAACTGCTCTAGGCAGGGTTGATTCGACGTTTGAACGCAAATTAAGCCATTGAAATGAGTCTTTGGCCTAGTAAGCTTAACGACTCTTAGTGAGATGCGACAATTCGCTACCATAGCCGCAAACGCCTTTATGGAACTAATCCGGCAGCCCGTATTTCTGCTGCTGACAACGAGTTCCGCGGTTTTTTGCATATTCCTGGCCAGCATCCCGTATTTCGCCATGGGCGATGATCCCAAGCTGGCCAAGGACAGCGTTTTGGCGGTAATGCTCCTTGCGGGGCTCCTGGGGGCCGTATTGTGTGCTTCTGCCTCATTAGCGCGTGAAATTCGCGCAGGGACTGCCTTGGCTGTCCTGGCTAAGCCGGTCGGCCGCGCTCAATTTCTAATCGCGAAATACGCCGGCTTGGCCGGGGCGTTGACCGTCCTAACCTACGTCAATCTCCTCGCTGCGCTCCTGGCCAGCCGCATGGCTTATGACGCCTACGGGGACACCGACTGGCTCGCACTCTGGATTTTTTACGGGGCCGTGGCGCTGGCATACGGCATGGGCGGGTTCGCGAATTATTTCTTGCGAAGACCCTTCGTTTCCGACGCCGTCCTAAGCCTCGTGCTGATGACCACGCTGGCGTTCGTCGCGATCAACTTCTTTGCCAAGGACGGAAAACTGCAAGCGTTCGCCACTGGCATCGATTGGCGCATGGCCCAGGCCAGTATCCTTATTCTCTTTGCATTGCTGATCCTCGCGGGGTTGGCGCTGGTTTGTTCGACCCGCCTGGAAATGATCTCGACCCTGGCGATTTGTTCGGCAGTCTTTCTCATCGGCCTCATGTCGGATTATTTATTCGGTGCACGCGTGCAATCCGGCTCGTGGTGGGCTTCAATCCTTTACACGCTCGTCCCAAACTGGCAGCTTTTCTGGCTTGCTGACGCATTGGGCGAAGGCAAAACGATCCCTTGGAGCTACATCGGCAAAGCGGTTGGTTACGTGGTGGCTTACGTCGGCGCGGCGCTAATGGCAGGATTGTATTTGTTTGAAGATCGCGAATTAAGCTGAACATGGAACGAAATCGAAATGCCGTCATTAATCTGCTCGTGCTGCTCGCAGTGGGCGTGTCCACCTTCGCGGTGGCGGGCTATTCAAAATCGCTAAGCGCGCACGTGGCCGTTGCGTTCTTTGGCCTTGGCCTGCTGGTCGCCGTCGTAAGCTGGTTCCAGATTCGCCTCGAAGAGCGCGAACGCCTCGAAAAACTCGAATTCGACGAACTGATGCGCTCCCGGGGCAGCGCGACCTTGTTCGAAACCGAGGACTCCGAAAGCTTCCCGGCGCAGCGCTCACGCGAGCAGTTCGAAAGAGTTTTCGTACCTGCCGTTTCGGTGTTGCTGCTTATTCTACAGGGCGCAGGCGCGTGGTGGTTATGGCGCTGGGTCCGCCAGGCGCCTTCGGTGCACAACACGCTCGTGGCGATTTCGCTGTTCGGCATGTTCGCGCTGGTGCTCTTTCTGATGGGCAAGTACTCGGTCAACCTTGCTCGCCTCCAAAAAGAGCGTTTGCTGCGCACCAGCGCGGGTTACCTTTTGCTATCCGCATACGTGCTGGCGGGTGTGATCGGCGCTTTGGTCGCGTGGGAGGCGGGCTTCCCCAAAGTGGACCAATATCTCGCGTTCGCCCTGTGCGTGCTGCTCGGGATCTTTGCCATCGAGAATCTGCTCACGCTGCTATTGGAAATTTACCGTCCGCGGGTCAAAGGCAAAGTGGACCGCGTGCTTTACGAGAGCAGGCTGGTTGGCCTGCTCGGCCAGCCGGAGGGATTGTTCACCACGCTCGCGCACGCGATCGATTACCAGTTCGGTTTCAAGGTTTCGGACACCGGCTTTTATCGCTTCATTGAAAAATATCTGCCACGGCTTCTCGTTGCGCAGCTTGCGATTCTCTTGTTGTCCACATGCTTCATATTTATCAACGCGGGCGAGGAAGCGCTGCTGGAACGATTTGGCCGACCCGTCGCAGGCGGCAAAGTGCTTGGCCCGGGCTTCCACGTAAAACTTCCATGGCCGATCGACCGTCTCTATCGCGAACGCACGCAGGAGATTCGCCGTTTTGACATCGGCTTCGTGCACGAAGAGGAAGGCGAACACGAGGAAGACAAAGGTCCTTTGCTCTGGACCGTAAAGCACTACAAGGACGAATTTAATTTGCTGGTCGCGAGCCGCGAAGGACTCGATACCAATGCGCCCGCGGGAAGGAAAAGTCCACCCGTCAGCCTCTTATCCGTTAGCATCCCCGTACAGTACCAGATCACCGACTTGCGGGCGTGGACATACACGCACGGCGATCCGGCGAAGTTGCTTGAACAGATCGGCACGCGCGAAACGGTGCGTTACCTCGTGAGCGCCGATTTCCAGGAACTTATGTCCAGCGCGCGCTTTAACGCCGCCGAGGAATTGCGCACCCGCATTCAGGATGAAGCCAATCGCCAGAACCTCGGCGTGAAAATCTTGTTCCTGGGCTTGCAGGACATTCATCCGCCCGTGCAGGTCGCCGCGGCATACGAATCGGTCGCGGGCGCATTGCAGACGCGGCAGGCGAAGCTGCTGGATGCCGAGGCGCACAAGGTGCAGACCAATGCGCTCGCCGTTTCCGAGGCGGTTCGCCGCAAACGCGTCGCCGAAGCCGACCGTCAACGCGCCGAAGCGACGGCAAAAGCCCGCAGCGCATTCACAAACCAGATTCCCGCTTATCGCGCCGCGCCCTCAGTCTACATGACGCGCAGTTACCTCGGGACGCTATCCCGCGCGGGAGCCGGTGCGCGCAAGATTGTCCTCGTTACTACGAATGCGCAGGACGTCATGGTGCTGAATTTGGAAGAGAAATTGAATACAGGGTTGCTTGGCGCGCCGTTGCCGCCGACCAGCAAATAATTTATGAAATACAACTCACTGATGCTGACACTCGGGGCGTTGCTCGCGGTGGTCCTTGGCACCTGGCTATGCATGTTCCAGGTGCGCAACACGGAAGTCGCCGTAGTCACGAGGTTTGGGCGTCCGACACGAACCATCGCTCAACCTGGCGCCTATTTTAAATGGCCGCCGCCGATTCACAAGGTGCATAAGGTCGACCAGCGCACGCACAATTTCGAGAGCTTCGAACAGGTGCTCACTTCGGACGGCTATAACCTGCTCCTGAGCGTTTATGTCGGATGGAACATCAACGATCCTAAGATGTTTTTCCCGCGCTTCGGCGGTTCCGAGAGCAAAGCGCAAGGCAGTCTCGAAGGATTGGTGCGCAACGCTTACAGCGGAGTTGTAGGACGGCATCCCTTCTCGCACTTTGTTTCCACGGAGCAAAAGGAGCTGAAGTTTGCGGAGATCGAAAATGAAATGCTCCAGCGCATCCAGGCCGACGCGCAGGCAAACAACTACGGCATTGAGATCAAGTTTCTCGGCATCAAAAAGCTCGGCCTGCCGGAAAGCGTCACCAAGCTCGTCTTCGAGCGCATGCAATCCGAGCGCCAGGTGCTGGTCAGCCGCATTCAGTCTGAAGGCGAAAGCGACGCCGCCACCATCCGCTCGGCTGCCGATCTCGAGAGCGCGAAGTTGCTTGCGGACGCCGAAGGGGAGGCCACTCGCATCCGTGCCATGGGCGATCTGGAGACCGCGAAATCCTTCAAAGTCTTCGAGCAGGAACCCGCTCTTGCGAGCTTCCTGCTGCAGCGCGATGGGCTTGAAAGCTTCCTGAAAGACCGCACCACCCTTGTGCTGGACCCCGACACGCCGCCATTGAATTTGCTCAAGCCAGGCGCAACCACTCCAAAAAGCGGGAAGTAATGACAACCGAAGAAATCAAATTACCGCCCTCGCGCCGATCCATGCCGGTTGAGCCGCCGCCTCCGCCGGAGGTGCCCGATGATTCTAGTTCGCAGGCGCTCTCGGACGCGCTGAAGAGCAGCTTCGCGATCGTCAAGGTGCTCATGATCGGGCTGGTGTTGGTATTTCTGGGATCGGGCTTTTTCAGCGTCGGTCCGCAAGAGAAAGCGGTCATTCTGCGCTTCGGCCGACCGGTCGGCGAGGGCGACAAAATGCTTCTTGGACCTGGCCCGCATTGGGCCTTCCCGTACCCGATCGACGAGGTGGTCAAGATTCCTGTCAGCCAGATGCAATCCGTGCGTTCCACGGTGGGTTGGTACGCCACCACCCCCGCGATGGAAGCCGCAGGCACCGAACCGCCGCCGGAAGCCTCGTTGAATCCCGCGCGTGAGGGTTATCTGCTCACGGGCGATGCGAACATCATCCACGTTCGAGGAGATTTGAGCTATCGCATCAAGGAGCCGGGCCTGCAGTATGTTTTCAAGTTTGCGAATGCGTCGAACCTGGTCCAGAACGCCTTTAACAGTGCCATGGTATTCGCTGCGTCCCGCTATGATGTGGATGGTGTTTTGACGCGCGATTTTGCCGGT
>Ga0209382_10009297_pt1 | contig 12313 bp, 15 predicted proteins | sample SoiMetdeltSBSDD5_FD_187599 | JGI IMG/M metagenome (GOLD analysis project Ga0209382, IMG submission 187599) | Bulk soil microbial communities from a Populus tree surrounding site in Tennessee, USA - Soil MetaG P. deltoides SBSDD5 (SPAdes) (version 2) | ecosystem: Environmental > Terrestrial >... | reverse complement strand
CTCGGTGACGGAAATCCTGCACTTCTTCGTGGCAGAGTATTCCCGCGCGCAGCGCACGAGCGAGGGCGGCGGCGTCGAAGAGGAGGACATCGAAGTGATGGAGCTGTCGTTCGACGACGCACTCGGCCGCATCGCCTCCGGCGAGATCCGCGACGGCAAGACGATCATGCTGCTGCAGTACGCAGCCCTGCATCTGTTCGGGACTCAATGAATCGCTATGCAATCCTCGAGGCGCCTTCGATCCTCGGCCTGAAGCCGACGGGTGTCGAGCGGCTGCCGGCCGTGTTGCTGCAGCATGGCTTGGCAGAGCAGTTGCCAGCGCGTCGCGCGGGCAGGGTTGTACCGACCGCCGCCTACGACACGCAACGCGATCCGCAAACGCTCACGCTCAACGCGCGCGGGATTGCCGAATACTCGACGGCGCTCGCTGACGCGGTGACGGACGTCGTGGGGCGCGGCGAGTTTCCGATCCTGCTCGGCGGCGATTGTTCGATCCTGCTCGGCAGCTCGCTCGCGCTGCGCCGTCGCGGCCGCTACGGGTTGCTGTTCATCGACGGCCACGCGGACTTCTATCAGCCCGAGGCGAATCCGAACGGCGAGGCGGCCTCGATGGATCTCGCGTTCGCGACCGGACACGGCCCGGAGCTGTTGACGAACCTCGAAGGCCTGCGGCCGCTGGTGCGCGACGAGGACGTCGTCGCATTCGGCTTTCGCGATGCGCAGGAGCAGCGCGAATACGGCAGTCAGCTGTTGCCGCCGGAAGTGCTGGCACTCGACTTGAGCGAAGTGCGGCGGCTCGGCCCAGAACGCGCGGCCCGGCGCGCCGTCGATCATCTCGCCGCAAAGCCCACGCAGGGGTTCTTCATTCACCTGGACGCGGACGTGGTCAGCGACGAGCTGATGCCGGCCGTCGACTACCGAATCCCGGACGGTTTGAGCTGGGAGGAGCTGCGGACGGTGCTGCGGACCGCGCTGGCGTCGGGACGCGCGGTGGGCATCGAGATCACGATCTACAATCCAGCGCTCGATGCGGACGGTTCGAGCGGGCGCGAGCTGGCGCGAACGCTGATTGAGGCTTTGAAGTAGGAAAATTCTCTCGCCAAGACGCCAAGAGCGCCAAGAAGAATTCTGGAATTTCAGATTCCGTCCTTGGCGTCCTTGGCGTCCTTGGCGTCTTGGCGAGAGTCATTCTGGGGAGCCCCTGTGAGTGCATTCTTGCGCGATCGAACGCGTGCGGGCAGCGGACGCGTCGGCATGGTCGAGCTGTTCTTCGATCTCGTCTTCGTGTTCGCAGTCACGCAGCTTTCCCACACGCTGCTCGCCGAGCTCACGCTCGACAATCTCATCCGCGTGGCCCTGCTGTTCATGGCCGTGTGGTGGGTCTGGATGTACACGGCGTGGACCACGAACTGGCTCGATCCCGAGCGGCTGCCGGTCCGCATCTGCCTGTTCGTGCTCACGGTCATCGGTTTGTTCCTGTCGGTGTCGCTCCCGCACTCGTTCGCAGAGCGCGGCGTCGTTTTCGCGGGCGCATATGCCTCCATGCAGGTCGGGCGCACGCTGTTCGTTCTCTGGGCCGTGCGACACGACGGGCAACAGCGACTCATCGACAACTTCCAGCGCATCGCCATCTGGTTCGTGCTGTCGGGCGTGTTCTGGATCGTCGGCGCCTTTGCAGAGCCCGCAGTGCGGCTCGCGTGGTGGGCGCTCGCTCTCGGCATCGATCTGCTGGCGCCGTGGGCGCTGTTCTGGGTGCCGGGGGTCGGTCGATCGTCAGTCACGGATTGGAACGTCGACGGCGGCCACATGGCCGAACGCTGTTCGCTGTTCGTCATCATCGCGCTGGGCGAATCGCTGCTCGTCACCGGAGCGACGTTCGCCGAGCTGACCTGGGACGCGCAGACGCTGATCGCATTCTTCAGCGCGGTGCTCGGCAGCATCCTGATGTGGTGGATCTACTTCGACACCGGTGCAGAGCGCGGCCACCATCGCATGACGCATGCCGGCGATCCCGGGCGCACTGCACGTTCCGCCTATACGTACGTGCACATCGTGATCGTCGCGGGAATCATCGTGTGCGCAGTCGCCGACGAGATCGTGCTGATGCATCCGGGTCACGGCAGCAACGCCGGGCTGATTGCAGTTCTCGCCGGGCCGGCCTGCTACCTGGTCGGTGCCGCCTGGTTCAAATGGCTCACCAACGATCGCAAGACGCCGCCGTTGTCGCACATGGTCGGTCTCGTGCTGATCGCTCTGCTCGCCTGGCCCGCGCTGAGTCATGCGATCACACCGCTGATCTGCGGGATCGCTACGACGCTCGTGTTCGCAGTCGTTGCGTGCTGGGAAACGATCTCGCTGTCGACGCTACGAACTCAAGCACAGCCGGATCGTCACTGAACAGCGGCACGTCGAAGAAGCGATACGCGTCGAGCCAGTCGCGCAGCGAGTCCGCGAGCGCGTGCGCCGAGCCCAGCGTGTAGACGGACGCTGACGCATCACACACCTGCTGTGCCTGATTCCACGCCCACGGCTCGAACGAGCAGCACTGCCGCTCCAGCTCCTCACGAATGTACGCGTGCGCTTCGATCACGCGCGCGCCTTCATGCTCAGCCAGGAACGAACGCAGCCTCGCCTCCGCACGCCGGAACTCCACGGCGCTGAACCATTCGGTCTGGCCGCCGGCCTCCAAGGGCACCCAGACGGGCGATTCGGTCCGGAATACGGCGAGCTCGCTCTTGAGCGTCGCCTCGATCGCCCGCGCGTCGCGCTCGGTATCTAGATGCAGCAGCAGCGATTGACCTACATCGAAACGCTCGTAGTAGCGCCGGCTGAAGGTGTGGATCCGCTGGAACGGGTTGCACGAGAACCCGACCTTGAATGCCGAGCAGTCGGTGAGTGCGAAGAGATAGACGTACCACGCCGGCTCGTTCATGTGAGCGATCTCACGACTGCGTCAACCGGAAGTGCGTGCCGGGTTGACCGATCAGCTCCAGCCAGCAGCTCTGGTTGTGGCCGGGAATCGTGTATCGCTGGGTCGGGTCGAACGGAAAGGACAGGTACTGCCGGTCGCAGCGTACTTTGACTTCCGCAATCGCCCCGCTGGTCACCTCGACCTGGAAGCGTCGCTTGAGCAACTCGTAGTACCAGGAAGGTCGTTCGCCGAGCTCTCCCGGTACGGTGTAGGCGTCTTCGTTGTCGCGGAGCTTCCGGATCTCTTCGAGTGACTTTTGCCGTGGTTCGCTAGTCACTTCTTCGGAGCCCATCGCGGTCAGTGTCTGCGCGGTCCGCAAGGCGCGGGCAAAGTCTTTCAGCTGAATTTCGAGCTGCAGTTCCGTCTCCAGCACTTTGGCGAAAGTGCGCTTGGACAGGTAGGTCGGCTCTTTTTCGCCGGCGACGGCGCGACGCAGGGCGCGGAGTTGCTGCGTCTCGGTACCCCATTTGCTGGAGTAGTAGTACTGCGTGACGCCGAATAGAGCGTCCTCGTACAGGGTGTGTGGCTGCATCCTTGCGAGCCGCGCATCGGCGCTCTCCCGGTCGCCCGCTTCGGCGGCCTTCGCGATTTCCACGTGCCGCTCGACGAAGAATTTCTGGTAGGCCGGCTTGGCCAACAGAAAATTCTTCGGCGACAGGGTGAACTCCAGCTTGACGCTGTAGGCGCCGTGCACGGGCGTGCCGTTCACGGACGCCGGCTCGAACCGCGACTTGAGGATGCGTGTCAGTGCAGCCTGCTCGAACGCAGCGCTGCCCATGGACTCGGCGACCGTCGCTTCGTAGGGCTTGCCTTCAGGGTCGATCATGACGCTGATGACCGCCCAGCCTTCGTTTAGCGCGCTGCGCTCGGCCAGCGGATAGGGCGCCTTGCCCCAATCGATGACTCGCGGAGCTTTGAACTGCACCGCGCTGGCGCGCTGAGTCAGGTTGTCTGCCGGGACTGCAGCTGCCAGCGCGCACAGGAGGGGCAGCAACGCGTGAGGAGATTTCCTCACGACTGCGTCAACCGGAATTTCGTGCCGGGCTGGCCCACCAGCTCCATCGAGCAGTGCTTGTTGCTGCCCGAGATCGTGTATTGCAGCGTCGGGTCGAAGTGAAAGAAGACGTACTGCTGATCGCAGCGCAGTTTGACCTCTGCAATCGAGCCGCTATCGACATCGATCCGCAATCGTCGCTTCAGCAGCTCGTAGTGCCACGACGAACGATCGGCAAAGTCACCCGCAACTGTGTAGGCCGTGTCGTTGTCGCGCAGCGATTGGATTTCGTCAATCGACTTCCGCCACTTCTGGCGGGTTGCAGCGTCGAGTCGGGGGCTCAAAGTTTCCCAGGTTCGCAGCGCGCTGGCGAAATCCTGCGCCCGGATTTCGAGCGTCAGTACCGACTGGAGCGCCGTGTCGTATGCATCGCGGGTCAGGTAAAGCGCGTCCCTCTCGCCCGCGATTGCACGCCGTAGCGCGCCGAGCTGCTGTGCTTCCGTGCCCCATCTCCGGTTGTAGGCGTAACGTGCGACGCCCTCATAGGCGTCTTCGTACAAGTTGTACGCGCGCAATTGGGCCAAGCGCGAATCGGCCAGCGCTCGATCGCCAGCTTCGATCGCCTCGAGCACCTTCTTGGAGCGCTTGGCGAATGCCGGGCTCATCGAGGACCAGCCGGGATTCAAGTTGCGGAACTCCAGCTTGAGTGTAGTACCCGCATGAATGGGCGTGCCGTTCAGCGTCGCCGGCTCGAACCGCGATCTTTCGACTTTGACTAGCGCCGCCTGCTCGAACACCGGATTGCCGTTCGATTCGACCACGGTCACTTCGTAGGGCTTGCCTGCGGGATCGACCATCAGGTTGACGATCACCCAGCCCTCGCTGCCCCCGCTGCCGCCGAATCGCGCGTCCTGCGGCTCTCGCATGTTGGCCCATTGGCTGACCTTCGGACCTTGGTACAGCTCGACCGGGACGACTTCGGACTGGGTATCTTCCGCCGTCGAGACTGCAGCGGCCAGCGCGCACAAGACCGGCAATATCGCGTAGGCGATTCTCATCGTTTTTCTATTCCGCAATCCGTGCCTGCTCTGGGTAGGCCGCGATTCGCAATCTGGGGATACCGCCCGTGCAACTTGGGTAGCTCGCCCGATTCGCCGCGCGCGTCGCAATTTTATCCTGACCCTGCAGTGCTAGAGACGCAAGCCGGGGATGGCCGGGAGCGTTCGCGGAGGTTTCGCGTCTGGACCTGCTCCACACCATTGACCCACAAAACCGGGGAAGGAAGCGATATGAAAGCGATTCTGAAGACTCCGTTCCTGCCGCTGCTGGCAGCGGCAATCTCGTGCACGTTGTCGCTCGCCGCGGGCGCGACGGACCAGGGAGCCTCGTCCGACCGGCACTACTCGTCGAACTTCACGCCGATCGTGAACGAGGTGCGCCGGGCCGTGCTCAGCCTGTCGAAAGAGGACCTCGCGAACTACGGCAAGGTACTGCGGACGCCGTGCGTGACCGGTCCGGAATACGGCGCCATGGGCGTGCACCTGATCAATCACCTGAACGTCGACGGCATTCTGGACGTCAACAAGCCGGAGGCGCTGATCTACGAGCCGCAGTCGAACGGCCGCCTGCGCATCGTCGGCGTCGAGTACATCGTGCCGAAGGAAGCCTGGGATGCGCTGCATTCCAACCCGCTGGACCGGCCGTCCCTGCTCGGCCACCTGCTGAACTTCGTGGACTCGCCGAACCGCTACGGCATCGAGGGCGGCTTCTACGAGATCCACGTCTGGGCGTTCGAAGACAACCGGAAGGGCGCGTTGACGGACTGGAATCCCGATGTGACCTGCGAGAGGCAACCCATCCCGCGTAGCTGAGCGGTCGGTTGCCCGGGGACACGCCCGCTTCGGCAAGGAAGCGGGCGTCGTCTTCATTCTGCCGCGCACGCAGCGAGAAACGCGTTCACGAGCGGCGCTGGCTGCCCACGCAGCGCTGCGCGCTCCGGCTGGAACAACGTTGCGACGAAGAACGGATGATCGTCCAGCTCCACGGCGCGCAGGTCGCCGGTGTCATCCCGCGCTGACTCGCGCAGCGGACCCGCCACCAGCGACGCGCGGAAGTCGGGATTCACGCCGTAACTGCACAGGTATTCCTCGGTTGCTTCGTCCGTTCCGTACGCCGCGGCGATTCGCGTGCCCGCGAGCAATTGCACCGAGCCGCTGCCGGCGAGAATTCCGCACGAAAGCGGCGAGATGACCGCGACAGTCGAAGTCGCATCGGTTTCGCCGTGCGTTGCGTCCTGCCAGCCCAGCACGTTGCGAGCGTATTCGATGATGGCGTGCTGAAAGCCGCCGCACGTGCCGAGGAACGGAATGCGGCCTTCCCGCGCGCAGCGGATCGCGAGCAGCGCGCCTTCCATGCTTCGATACGGGCTGGCCGGTACGCACCACAGTCCATCGAACGCGGCGACGCGGCTGACCGAACGGATTCGGTCGGTCGGCACCCACTCGTAGGCGGCCGCGATGCCGAGTGTCTCCGCCGCACTCTCCAGGGCCAATGGAATTGCCAGATGCGCTGGCACCGAATCGTTGCGATCGCCGACGAGGCCGATCGTTACTCGTCCCTTCATGGCTGTTTCCCGACCCGCTAGTTGTTCTTATGAAACCGGGCGCACAGCGTACGCCGTCATCACAGCGGCGCCAACGCTCCGCTCGCAGCCGCAATTTCGGGTGAGCTTACATAACGCTCGCGGAACTCCGGTGGCCAGCGCGTCGGTCGCCCGCTCGACAGCTCGATGCAGACGTACTCGACCTCCGCGCGCGCCAGCGTAACGTCGTCGGTCACGCGCTTGATCTGGAAGCGCCGTCGCACACGCAGCCGGCTCTCGACCGGCACGATCCAGGTGGCGACGTGCACGACGTCGTCGAGCAGAGCCGGGCGCAGGTATTGGATGACCGTGCGCACGACTGCCATGCCGCGATCGAGCTCCAGGCAACGTGCGAGCGGCAGACCGAGCGCCGCCGAATGTTCCCACGCAGTTCGGTCGCACCAGGTCACGTATACCGCGTTGTTGACGTGGTTGTAGGCGTCGATGTCCGCCGCGCCGACGGTCAGATCGACGATGTGGGGCGCTGGCAGGTCGAAAGCGTCATTCGCGCTCATTCGCGCACGACCTTGCCGTTCTTCATGACCATGCGGACCTGCCGCAGGGCACGAATGTCGGAGCTCGGGTCGCCTGCGACCGCAACGAGGTCCGCGATGAGGCCGGGGCGGATCGCACCGACGCGATCGTCGATGTGGAACGCGCGAGCGTTGACCGAGGTTACCGCCATCAGCACTTCGCGTGCCGGCATTCCTGCGTCCTGCATCAGCTCGAGCTCGCGAACGTTTTCGCCGTGCGCGAATACGCCGACGTCGCCGCCGGCGCAGAGAGTCACGCTCGCGGCAAGTGCAGTCTTGAAGCTCGTGCGCGCAAGCTCGACTGCAGCCGGAGCGGGCTCGCGACCGTTCCAGCCTTGATAGCGCGCCACGGCGTCTGCTGCTGCAAGCGTCGGACAGAGCGCGATGCCGCGGTCCTTCATCGCGCGAAAGATTTCCTTCGTGCCGCCGTAGCCATGCTCGATCGTGTCGACGCCGGCCGCAATCGCGCGACGCATTCCTTCAGCAGTCGTTGCATGCGCGGCGACGCTCCGTCCGGCGTCGTGCGCGGCTGCCGTTGCGGCACGCAGCTCGGCTTCCGACAACGTCGGGCGCCGATCTTCGTTGGGCCGCCAGCGATAATCGGCGTACAGCTTGACGACGTCGGCGCCGGCCGCCATCTGTCGGCGCACGGCACGCACGACGTCTTCGCCCGTCGCCTCCTCGGCGCCTTGCGGCACCTCGACGCCGGGCTCGAATCCTTTCGGTCCGTACGAGCCGGTGGCCACGATCGCGCGGGTCGCGACCAGCATTCGCGGACCCGGAACGATGCGCTCGTCGATCGCCTGCTTCAGGCCGACATCGGCATAGCCCGCGCCTTCGGTGCCGAGATCGCGCACGGTCGTGAATCCCGCCATCAGCGTTGCATGGGCTGCAGTGACCGCGCGTGCGGTGCGCAGAGCGATGGACTCATGCAGCACCTGGTCGTCCCAACTCGTTTCGTTGTACGGATGCAGGAACAGGTGACTGTGACCCTCGATCAGGCCCGGCACGAGCGTCGCAGCGGACAAGTCGATCTCACGTGCGCCGGCCGCAGTCACATCGCTGCCCGCGGCGACGATGCGATCGCCTTTGACCAGCACGCGCCAGCCGGCGTGCATCGTCGTGCCGTCGAACACGCGGGCAGGGCGGAGAAGGATCGGAGTCTCGGCGGCCGGTTCGGCGCGCGCGGCAGCGGTCGCTGCCAGCAGCGCCAGGAGCATCAGTGTGCGCATCTGCATAGAGTAACGCATGACGTCGCGAGTCAAGTACGATCGCGTCCATGCATCCACTTACGAATCGATCCTTGTTCGCGCTGGTACTGATCCATGCCGCGGCGAGCCTGGTGCACTTCGTGCACAACGCAACTTTTCTCGCCGACTATCCGAACATGCCCGGTTGGATTTCGCCGGGCGTGGTCTATGGCGTGTGGCTCGCGCAAGCCGCGGTAGGTGCAGCAGGCGTGCTACTGCTGCTGCGGGGTCGGATGATCGGTCTCGCATTGATCGCGACCTACGCGGTGTTCGGCTTCGGCGGCCTCGATCACTACACGCTCGCGTCGATGTCAGCGCACACCTTCGCGATGAACGCGACGATCTGGTTGGAATTCGCGACAGGGGCGCTGTTGCTCGCGTTCGTTGCCTGGAGGATCAAGTGGTCAATGCGAAGCAAGCCGGCGTCCTGGTCCTAGCAGCCGCGCTGCTGTTACTTGGCGCACGGTTTTCAATGACTACGATCCCTGGATCGTCATCGAGGAAATGAAGCTGCTGGCGCAGCGCTTGCCTCAGGGCGAAACCGGCACTGCGCGTACGGCGACGCACGAGCGGCCATAAACCTCGGCTTCGAACTTGCGCAGGTATTCGCCGGCGCCGACCGCCAGGAAGCAGCCCGCGACCAGGACACTCGCAAGCAAGGCGATCTGTACGATTCTCATGAAGCCGCACATTAGTGGCGTACTACGTCGTGCAGCCAGTTACCGACGTCACTCTCATGGCATGACCAACGTCACCGCAGTCACGCGCATGTACCTGCGTCTTAAGGCCGGGAAAAACAGCGCGGACGCATAACTCAAAACGAAAAGCAATCCCAGTTGCCGGGTGCCGTGCGCGTCGCCCATCTCCTAGAACACGAGCCATCGTTCGGGGATGGAGAAACTCGTATGCGTTACACGAAGCTTGTTGCAGCGACATTCATGCTCGCTGCGTGTTGGTTCAGGGATGCAGCGGCGGGCCCGGAGTTCGGCGATTTCGTCGTCGAAGGCGGTGCAGTCGGCGCGAACCAGGTCGAGGTCGGAGTGTTCGATCTGCGCGGCAAGCAGATCGACGGCGCGGTGTTCGACGTCGTGGACAACAGCTTTCAAGGCGTGTTGCCGTTGCCGGTCGGTGCTGAAGTCGAGCTGCGCGCACAGGCGCTCGACCTGAAGGGCAACCCTATTGCGAGCGGCACGAGCCGCGCGCACTTCGCAGACATGAAGCGCGGCGCTAATGAGCTGCAGCTGCTGACGAAGGAAGAGGAGCTGCTCGGTGCCTTTGTCACGAGTCCGATCCGCCTGGAGGTGACGAGCGAGCCGATCGACGAAGAGCGCACGCGCTTCTTCCTCAACGCGTTCGACGCGCGCGGCGAGCGAGTCGCAATCGATCCCAAGCAGGTGAGCTGGCAGATTCCATTTCCGCTGCCGGGCGATTGGTTGCCCTGCAAGCCCAGCGGCGTCGATCCGATCCCGTGCATCGAAACGCGGATTCCGATCAAGAAGCGCGAGATCGTCGCCTGCCTGCTCGACTTCATGTGCAAAGGCGGCTCCACGCCGAACACGGGATACCTGGCGATTTCCGCCGGCAAGGAACACACCTGCGCACTGACGATGCAGGACAAGATCCTCTGCTGGGGCTCGAACCAGTTCGGCCAGCTCGGCACGACGACTTCGCCGCAGACCTGCCAGTTTCCGCCGCCGCTGGCGCAGATCAGCGCGCCGTGCAGCACGCGACCGCGCGAGATCGACTGCCCGAGCGGACATCCGTGCCGCTGGATCGCGCTCGATGCGGGCTTCCGGCATACGTGTGCGATCGACATCAACAAGGTCATGTGGTGCTGGGGCGAGAACGACTTCGACCAGCTCGGGTGCCACGGAAGCTGCGGCTCGCAGCCGGGCGTCCTGCAGCGCGTGACACCGCCGACGATCCTCGGCGATTTGCCGGTGCGCTTCCGCAAGGTGTCGTCAGGCAAGGGACACAGTTGCGGCATCAGCGAGCGAGGCAATGCCATCTGCTGGGGCGACAACACCTTCACGCAGTCGGGCGGCCTGGCGAGCACCAATCCGCCTCGCCACGTCGTCGGTCAGAAACCGTTCATGCTCATTTCGGCGGGCAACGAGCACACGTGTGCGACGACGAGCGCGGGCGAGCTGGAATGCTGGGGCGGCAATCGCCTCGGCGAGATCCAGCGCGGCAACCCGAATGCATTCTTCCCGGACCCGGTGGACGTGCGGTCGTTCCATAGCAGTTCGCTCGTGGGCGCAATCGACCTCGTCGCCGCGGGCGCGAATGCAACTTGCGCGCACTCCGCATCCGGCGGCGTCGCGTGCTGGGGTGGCGGCAGCGCGTTCGACTCGCAGGTGCACGCGTCGGCGGACACGGATCTGGAGCTCGGCTTCGTCGTCCCCAGCGTGATTGCTGCGCCGGATCTGCTCTGCGACATCGCATCGGGCGACGTGAACTGCGGACTCACCGATCAACCGCTGCACAAGATTGTCGGCCTGCCGCTGAAGGCGATCGACACGACTGTCGGCCAGCAGCACTACTGCTCAGTGCATGGCGACGGCAGAGCCTTCTGCTGGGGCAAGAGCAACATCTTCGGGCAGATGGGCGACGGCACGAACGTCGCTCACTCGATCCCGGCGCAGGTGATCGCGCCGTAAGCAGTGACAGCGAAGGGCCGGCGGACGCCGGCCCTTCGAGGTTCGCATCAAAAGCGGGCAATTCGCAGACAAATCCGCCGCTGCGCGGGCCGGCGCCACCGATAGCGTCGGCGCATGAAGGTGAGTGAGCTCCTCCGCGTCTTGCATCGTGATGGCTGGTTTCTCGTCAGGACTCGCGGCAGCCATCGTCAGTTCAAGCACGCAACGAAGCGTGGACGAGTGACCGTGTCCGGTAAGCCCAGCCACGATTTGTCACCCGGCACTCTCATTAGTATTCTCAAGCAGGCAGGTCTGAAGCGAAATTGAGGTACTACCGTGCGCTACGCAGTCGTCATTGAGAACGCGGGCTCGAACTACTCGGCGTACGTTCCCGATCTGCCGGGATGCGTTGCCACGGGTGCCACGGCCGCGGAGACGGCTGCGGCTATTCGTGAAGCAATCGTCTTCCACCTGGACGGGTTGCGCGGGGATGGTTCACCCATCCCGCTACCCTCGAGCAAAGTCGAGTACGTCGAAGTCCCAGCTTGATCCTCACGGCGACGACAGCACGAACTGATTCCGGTCCGGATCCTTGAACACTGCGAACTCGCCCCACGGCTGCTTTTCCGGCGCGGACACGAACTCGACGCTCCCGTGCGACGCGTGCTGCGTCCGTGGGCTCGAAGCTGAGCCCATCGGTGGAGAACCTTGCATGCTGACGTACATGTATTTCGGTACTAACGATCTGGAGCGCGCGATCGGCTTCTACAACGCGACGCTCGGCGCGCTGGGCATGCGCCGCGTCGTCACGAACGACCCGGCGTGGGATCGAGTCTCGGCGGGCTGGGGCAGGTACGAGGACGACGGCCAGCGTGAGCTCGCGTTCTGGATCGGCAAACCTTTCGATGGGCAGCCCGCTTCGGTCGGCAACGGCAGCATGGCGGCGTTCCGGGCGCGCTCCTGGAAAGAGGTCGACGACTTCCACGCCGCGGCGCTCGCTCATGGCGGCACGTCGGAAGGCGCGCCCGGTCTGCGGCTGCACTACAACCCGGATTTCTACGCGGCGTACGTCCGGGATCCGGACGGCAACAAGATCTGCGCCCTGTGCCGCGGCGTCACTTCGCGGCAGTGATCAGCGGCTGAACGGAGGCGAGCTCCGCGAGCAGAGTGCGCGCGGCGGCCGGATCGCGCTCGCTCAAAGCGGTTGCCATGCGGCGCAGCGGATCGGAAGCGGGCCGGAAATCCGGGCTGATCCGCAGCACGCTCAACAGCGGCTCTCGCACCT
>Ga0209382_10009296_pt1 | contig 12313 bp, 13 predicted proteins | sample SoiMetdeltSBSDD5_FD_187599 | JGI IMG/M metagenome (GOLD analysis project Ga0209382, IMG submission 187599) | Bulk soil microbial communities from a Populus tree surrounding site in Tennessee, USA - Soil MetaG P. deltoides SBSDD5 (SPAdes) (version 2) | ecosystem: Environmental > Terrestrial >... | reverse complement strand
CACGTGCATGGGAGCCGGTATTTCGATTACGTGCTGGCCGCGCGATACGACCAGATGGCGCGTTGCTACAAGCTGTCGATGGACGAGTTTACCGCTGCGGGGCTGGGATGGTTCGTGAAAACCTGTCACATCGAATACAAGCGGCCGTTGCGGATGGGCGAAAGCATGATCGTGCGGACGTGGGTGGAAGCCATCACGAAAACCGACGTGAAGGTTGGGTTTGAAATTCTGCGGAAGCCCGTCGGCAAGCTTTGTTGCGACGGGTACTTTGATTACACGATGATCAATACAAAAACGGGGAGAGCCGAAGCCATCCCCGATTGGATCATTGCAAAATATTCGATCTAAGAACGAACTCGGTTACTTGTGTTCAACTCGCGTGGCGCCAAGGCGTTCTTCCTGGAAGGGGACGGGATTAAACACACGAAAGCTGGTGCGATACGTGCGGTGTGAGTCGCCTTCGCCCAGCAAAGTGTAATCAACCTCCACAGGCGTGATCCGGCCTTGTTGCACGGGCACTCGCAGGCGGTCGCCGTTGCGTTCAATCGCGAACGTGTGTGTGCCTGGCGGCTCGCTGACGCGAAGGTTTTCCACGACTGCCATGTCATGGCGCCTCAAGGAATAGCGGTCGTTTTGATCCAAGCCAACGCCGCCGAGGAGGTAGCTGTTTCCGTTTCTGTCCATTTGATAAACAGGAACCAGCGTGTCTTTGTTCACGGAAATGAATTCAACATATCCTTTGTTCGAATCATTGCCGGCCGTTTCGACGATGCCGAGGGTTTGGACTCCGCCGACATGTCGCGATGTAGAGCAGCCTGTGACAAAAAACATCACAGAACAGGCCGTAGCGGCCAGAACGAGAACTTTCTTCATATTCTTCCCTTTGAATTATCCTGATGGCCTGTTGACCACCGGCGAAATCTCGCGCAGGCGCGCTGGCGGCGTAAGTAGGTCTTGACCCCGCACTTCTTTCCGATTTCCCAAACTGAATCCAGCCAGTATAAAGCGGCCCATGAAGCGCTATCCGCTTGTGGCGTTTGCGGCCATGACCTTCCTGATTTCGTGGGGGGCATGGCTCTCGAGCGCCGGGAAGCAAGCGTTGGTCATCGGCGCTTTTGCCCCGGGGATCGCGGCGATGATCATCGCCCTTGTGAACGGACGCATGGCGGGACTTCAGCAACTCTTCGAGCGTTTCCTCATCTGGCGCGTCCACATTATTTGCTACATCGCTGCTCTTCTGATGCCGGCGGCGGTTTCATTGCTGGGGACGGCGGTGCATATGATGTTTGGCGGTGACGCGCCGGATTTCGGCGCTCCACCCGTGATCGGTGTGAAGTTGCCGGGATATTTGGAGGGATGGAATCCAGCCGCGCTAATTCTGCCCCTGTTCCTTCAGCACATTCTGTATGGAACAGCGATCGCGGAAGAACTGGGCTGGCGCGGCCTTGCGTTGCCGCGGCTGCAGGAGCGTTTTAATCCTGTCGTGGCAAGCCTGCTCCTCGGATGTTTATGGGCGCTTTGGATCCTGCCTCTTTATTTGAAGCAAGGCTGGATCGGCGGAATTGAGCGCGCTTTTGTGTTACTCGGGGTTATCCCCGGATTAATCCTCTCGACGTGGATTTACAACATATCGGGCGGCAGCCTTTTGCTGTGCGTTATGTTCAATATTTCCCTAAAGGTCACCGACCTTGTCCTGGCCGCACCGCCATCCCATCCCCTGATCAGCGTCTGTGCGTATTGGATGGCGGCTGGATTGGTCCTGAGTTTTACGGGAGTTCAGCTTGGCGCAAAACAGCGCGAACCGGCTCCCCAGCCGCAAACCGCCCATCCCGTAGGAGATGAGGCCAAGGTCTCCAGCCAACCTATGTCAAAGAACGATCCGAAGTAATCCGAAGCTTGGTGCCGATGCGGGATCCTTGACAGTTGAGATCATGCTGGCCCGGTCGAACCGCCCGCGGCCGGGCCTCTGGAAGTTGCGCCGAATCATCCCGAGAGTTAGGTTGGCGCACTTGGAGGAATTATGGAGTTACCTGGGTGGATTTGGCCAATTGCCGTGAGTATTAGTGCGCTGTTGTTTATCTTCGTCTTTATCTTTTTAGCGTCGCGAAAGTAGTTGCTGGCGAACCTCCTGCGCTTCGGGATGGCTCTGGACATCCAGAGGCAAAAGCTGGAATTCCCGACGGGCTTCTTCCAGGCTGCCGATTCGCAGCCAATTCCGGGCCATGAGGAGATGGAAGAGGTGTTCGGGGCTGAGGGTAGTTCTCAATAAATCGACGTTTGTCATAATCGTCAGCCGAACAATGAGCGTTCGAGCGTTTGGTTTGAATAAGCAATTTACCTACCGAACGTGGCACATGTTGGCGTGAAAAACTTACGTCTTGGCAGGAAAAGCGCGCGGCCTTTACAGTGCGCCGGATGCGCACGGCAATTTATCCCGGCAGCTTTGACCCGCTCACCAATGGGCATTTGGACCTCGTGCAGCGGGCGACCAAACTCTTCGATCACGTGGTGGTTGCAGTGGCGCGCAGCGACAGCAAAAACCCGTTGTTCACCCTGGCGGAGCGCGTGGCGCTGGTGGAACAGGGCGTGAAGAAAATCCCGAATGTGAGCGTGGAATCCTTCGATGGCCTCCTGGTGGACTACGTGGAGAAGCGCGGCGGGCAGGCGGTGATCCGCGGATTGCGAGCGATATCCGACTTTGAATTTGAATTTCAGCTCGCTTTGATGAATCGTAAATTGAACGAACGGGTGGAAACGATCTTCATGATGCCCAAAGAAACTTACACATTCTTGAGTTCACGGATCATCAAGGAAGTCGCCCGTCTCGGCGGCGATATCGGCACATTTGTGCCGGCGCATGTCTCCGAGGCGCTACGGAAGAAATTGAAGGGATAGGGTTATGCGGCCGGAAGTAAATTTAAGACATTTGGAAGAGGGTCCAGTATCCCTCGAGGACGAGCTGACGCCAGAGGAACTCGACATCGATACCAAGGGCAGCCTGATTCGCATCAATGAACCGCTAAAGTACGAGCTGGAAGTGCAGAAAATGGAGGGCGGCTTGCTGGCACAGGGAACGTTAAGCTTGGCCCTGGATTGCGAATGCGCCCGTTGCCTGAAAGCCCTTCGCCAGAAGTTGGATTTTGCCGGTTGGGCGGCCCATATTCCGCTGGAAGGCGAGGAAAAAGCCCCCGTAGTAAATGACGTGGTGGACTTGACGCCCTACGTTCGCGAAGATATTGTGCTCGCGTTTCCGCAACGTCCGTTGTGCGGGCCGGATTGCAAGGGTTTGCCCGGAACGGAGAAGAGCAGCGAGGCGCCATTGACTTCGAATCCGTGGGCGGAACTAAACAAATTGAAATTGAAATAATTGATTTAATTCATTTGATCTTTTAACGATTTAACAAATATGGGCGTACCAAAGCGTAAACCATCGAAGAGCCGGCAGCGGATGCGACGGGCTTATAACAGTGTCATGACCTTACCGCAGTTGAGCACCTGCCCGCAATGCTCCGCCCCGTATGTGCCTCACCGGGTCTGCCCGGCCTGCGGTTTCTATAAAGGACGCCAGATCATCTCGGTGAAGGTCGGAGCATAGTCCATTTCGAGAGCGCAGTGCAGGGCCGTTCCACATGCGCTCTTTTTATTTATGCGAATTGCCGTCGATGTCATGGGTGGCGACCACGGATGCGAGGTTGTCATCGATGGAATCAAGCTCGCGCTCCAGGCGTATCCCGCCATCACGGAGTTGCATGTCGTCGGCGACCAAAAGGCGATCGAGGCGGCCTTGGTGCGGAGTCGGTTGAACGACCCGCGCGTGAACATCGTGCACGCCAGCGAGGTCCTCGGTATGGACGAGAAACCGCTGACAGCCGTGCGCCGCAAGCGCGATTCGTCAGTCGTTCGCGCTGCGGAATTGGTGCGGGACGGTAAAGCCGAAGCGCTCATCTCCCCGGGAAACACCGGAGGGTTGGTCGCGGCGGCCACACTGAAGATACGGCGACTGGAAGGCGTAGAGCGGCCGGCGATCGCCACGACTGTGCCGTCAAACAAAGGAGAGTTTATCCTGATCGACGCGGGAGCTAACCCTGATTGCAAGCCGTTCTATCTCGCGCAATTCGCAGTCATGGGAGCAATTTATTCGCGGGAGATTCTTGGCCATGAACGGCCGCGCGTGGGCGTTCTTAGCAACGGCAAGGAGGAGATCAAAGGCAACGAGCTCACGCGCGAGACAGCGAAGTTGTTGCAGCAACTCGACTTGAATTTCATTGGCTACGTCGAGGGTCACGATTTGTTTAACGATCACGTGGACGTGGTTGTCACCGACGGATTCAGCGGAAATCTGGTGCTGAAGACCGTCGAGAGCATGGGCAAAGGCCTCATCCGGCTGATCAAACGCGAACTGGCCGGGAGCATGATCCGCAAAGTCGGCGCCATGCTCGTTGCGCAAGGATTTCGAAACATCAAGCAGCGCATGGACCCGGACGCTTATGGCGGAGCCCCACTTTTAGGATTGAATGGGAACGTGATCAAGGCGCATGGTTCTGCTCGTGAACGCGCGATCATGAACGCCATACGCGTCAGCACCGAAGCGATTCAGCACCATCTCAAAGAAATGATTCAGGAAGAAATCCAGCGCGCCAACCAGCGCCTGCCTCAACCCATCGCCGTTCCGTCCGCAACCGTCGCCGCATGAGCACTACTACATTCAAGAACCCGCGGGCCAAACACAACTTCCAGGGCCGCAGTTGTTCCATCACGTCGGTCGGTTCCTACGTGCCACAGAAAACGCTCACGAACGCCGACCTCGAAAAAATGGTGGACACCACCGACGAATGGATCGTGACGCGCACCGGCATTCGCGAACGTCATGTCGCGGCGGAAGCAGAGTACACGTCCGACCTCGCGGCGCAGGCTGCTTTGCGCGCGATGAAGAATGGCAACATCACCCCCGAACAGATTGACCTGATCATCGTCGCCACCATCACGCCGGACATGCTTTTCCCCGCCACCGCTTGCCTGGTGCAGCAGAAGATTGGCGCGAAACGCGCCGCCGCGTTCGATATCGAGGCGGCTTGTTCAGGATTCATTTATGCTCTCGAGGTGGGCCAGCAATTCATCATGTCGCGCACCTACGAAACGGTGCTCGTGATCGGCGCAGAGAAACTTTCGTCCATTATTGACTGGGGCGACCGTAACACTTGTGTGCTGTTCGGCGATGGCGCTGGCGCTGCTATCTTGCAACATCGTCCGGACGCGCACGGCTTGCTCACCGCGTGCATGGGCGCCGATGGCAGCCAGGCCGAACTGCTGTGCATGCCCGGCGGCGGCAGCCGTTGCCCAGCCACGGTCGAATCCGTCCAGGCCAAGCTCCATCACCTGCGCATGGACGGCAAAGAGACTTTTAAGAACGCCGTCATGGCCATGCAAACCGCTGGCACGGAAGCTTTAAAGCGCTGCGAACTGGACATCACGCAAATTAAATACGTCATCCCGCACCAGGCCAATCGCCGGATCATTGACGCTGTCGCTGAACGCCTCAACGCGAAGCCGGAGCAAGTTTTCGTCAACCTCGACAAACACGGCAACACCTCCGCCGCTTCCGTCGCTATCGCCCTCGACGAAGCCGTCCAGTCTGGCCGCATCCAGCGCGGCGACCTCGTCCTGATGGTCGTCTTCGGTGCCGGCCTTACCTGGGCCGCCGCAGTCATTGAGTGGTAGCGCTTAAGCCGTCGGATAACCGCTTGTGACGGTGTTCAGTGCCTCAGTGAGACGTTGCCAGACGGCCTTGGCCTGTGCCGTATCTTTGCTGGATGGCGCGCCATTCCCCGAGCTACCTTGAAACTGTCCGGTCACAGCGCGGCCGGCTCTTCCGCCCAACTTCCTGCCAGCATATATCAAAGCAGCAACGACGGGCACTGACAGAACGAACCTACCAACGCTCTCAAAGATCCAACCTAAGAATCCGCAGACGACGCCGACCGCAAGCATGACGCCAACGACCCTGCCAATGACTTCGGCGTTCTCGTTGGCAGCCTCGCCACGCTCGCCTGCGCCTAGTTCGGCTTCGGCGTGGACGCTGTAGGATACGAAAGATGCCTGCTTGCCATCGGCTAAAACCCGATTCTGGCCGTAACGGGCTTCGATATCGATCTTATGACGGCCGCGCGTGACAATCGCATGAAAATGCCCCCCAGTATCATCCCGCAGGTCAACTTTGAACCCGTCGCCAGGCTTGAACAAGACAGTCATTAGCTGTCGCAACCCGGCGTCGAGCGTGGATTTAAAACCGATACCACTGCGAACATCGTCGCAAGGCAACCTGAGAATCCGCTTATAAACCATAAAGCAAGGGCCGGTTCAGCCCCAATTGGTTCATCGGCAATTCACGTGGACGAATTAAGAACAGTTGACAACGCCGCGGCAAGGCTGCCATGACGATTTCATGCAAGCCAATGACTCATCCTCGATCTCGCGTCGCACCGCATTGCAATCGGCCTTCGCTGCTGCCGCTGCGTTTGCCGCGCCGGAACTGCGCGCGGCGCAGGCCCCGAACTCCGGACCCACGGCTGCTTCCGCGAAGCGATACGACATGAGAAAGTCGATCAACTCGTGGGCGTTCCCGTACCCTGAGCGCATGTCGCTGCAGCAGTGCCTGCAATTGGCGAAGGACGCGGGCTTCGATGGCATCGAACTCAATTACGACCTGGACAGCGATCTTTCGCCGAAAGCCGGCGCTAAAGAGTTCATTGAAATTCGCAAGATGGCGGACAAGATCGGCATTGCGATCAGCGGTTTGTGCTCGTTCCTCTTTTGGCCCTATCCGCTCACCAGCAACGACGCCGAGAAGCGCAGCCGCGGCCTCGAACTCGCGGGCAAGATGGCGCAAGCGGCGCACGACCTCGGCGTTGAGAATCTCTTGGTCGTTCCGGGCGCGGTGCATATCCCATGGCGCACGGACCACGACCCTGTGCCGAATGATGTGTGCGATCGCCGCGCGCGCGAGGCGATCGGCAAGCTTTTGCCCCAGGCCGAGAAGCTGAAAGTGTCGTTGAACATCGAGAACATCTTCTTCAATGGTTACCTGATGACACCGATGGAGATGGTGAATTTTGTGGACAGCTTTAACAGCCCCAACGTCCGTGTGCACTTCGACACGGGCAATATCATGCTGTTCCAGTTCCCCGAGCATTGGATTTCCGTGCTCGGAAAGCGGATCAAGAATGTCCACCTAAAGGAATTTACAAAAAAGGGCACAGACCATTCGCTCGAAACATTTCGTCCCCTGCTCGACGGCACCACAAACTGGCCCGCGGTAATGGATGCCTTCGACCAAACGGGCTATAGTGGCTACCTCACGTTCGAATACTTCCATCCGTATCCGCATTATCCCGAAGCGCTGGTTTACCAAACCTCCGATTCGCTTGACCGAATTCTAGGGAAGGTCAGGGTACGGGCGTAAACCTGGCGATGACCGAATGCGTTGCGCCTTTTGGCGATAGCTTGCTCTGCATCAAGAGAAGCTCGCGGACTTCCCAATCACCGAAGTGTTTGTCCTTCCACGGCTCGAGTTTCACGTTGAGCCTACGGCCTTCGCGCACGCGACCGATGGTTAAGTGCGGATGAAACTTCCGCTCTTCTTTGCGTCCAGTGGCCTCCTCGACCGAAGCTTGCAAGGCCTCGAGTTGGTGGACATCTCCCGCAAGGCCGACCCAGATCACCCGCGGATTTCTCAACGACGGGAAGCCGCCGATCCCTTCGGCGCCCAAATGCAAAATCCGAGCCACACCAGCCAATGCTCCCTGAATCCTCTCGACCTCGGCGAGCGGGATATTTCCCAGGAATTGCAGCGTAAGATGCATCTGTTCTTCCGGTGTCCATCGGACTCGATCTCCCGCTATCCCCGCCAATTCCTGTTGGCACGTCACGATATTTCGCACCACTTCCGGCGCGACCGGCAGCGAAATGAAGGCTCGCAATGAGTCGTTCATCGTGTCTATAATAGCCACTCTGGCTGTGACCGCGAAGATTTCGATTGTGCTCCTTTGTCTGGCCATTTCTCTGCGCGCCGCTCCACCTCCAGGCTATTACCAAAGCGCGACGAACAAAACTGGCTTTGCAGTCAGGGCGGCACTCCACGAGATCATCAATGACCACACGGTGATTCCCTACTTCCACGGATTTTTCCTGGATACGTCGGATGCCTTGCGTGTTCTGGACCAGGATCCGCAGAACCCCGCCAACGTTCTTCTACCATATGCCCAGCGTTCCGAGCCCACGAACACGTTTGGCCTGGCGACCGGCTGGAATCGCGAACATCTCTGGCCCAACAGCTACGGGCTCGACGACGTGGAGCCTGCCTACAGCGATCTGTTTAACCTTCGTGCGGAAGACGCCACTGTGAACTCCGATCGCGGCAATCTGTATTTTGACACTAGCGATACAAGCAGTACCTCGTATCGGTTCCCCGCCCACGCCGAGGCGCTGCAATGTTCGCAGGACGCGGATTCCTGGGAACCTCCGGCGCAAATGAGAGGCGACATCGCCCGCGCCCTGTTTTACATGGACGTGCGTTACGAAGGTGATCGCACCAACGAACTGCAACTGCGCTTGACGGATGCGACGAGCAAAATCAACAACACCAACGCCGTTATGGGGAAGCTCTCGACCTTGCTGCGCTGGCACGAGACCGACCCAGTGGACTCCGCTGAGCGACGCCGCAATGATTTGATTTACGAACGCTACCAGCACAATCGCAACCCCTTCGTGGACCATCCGGAATGGGTGAATGCAGTCTTCCGCCCGCGGCTATCAATCGTCCGGAGCGTCGCGAACGTGGAGCTCTCCTGGGACGCTGGCTGGACCAATGCCACGATCCAGGGTTCCGCGAATCTCCGTAATTGGTCGTCGGTCTCAACCAACCGCCTTCCCGCAACGAACGCCTTCCGATTTTTTCGCCTGTCGGTTCCAGTTGACTGAGGCAAGGCGCTCTTACACCTTCTGCGGCAATTATGGATTGGACATGGGTATCGAGTCCGGAGATTTGGATCAGCTTGCTCACGCTCACGGTGCTGGAAGTCGTTCTGGGCATCGACAATATCGTTTTCATCTCGATCCTCAGTGGCAAGCTGCCCGAGCATCAGCAAAAGAAGGCGCGCAAGGTCGGGCTCGCGCTGGCCTTGATTACCCGCATTCTGTTGCTGCTTGGGCTCACATGGGTGGCCAAGCTGGAGCAACCTTTCTGGACGGGTCAGCTTCTCAGTCTCAAGCTCGCCGTCTCCGGGAAGGACCTGATTCTGTTCCTCGGTGGTCTATTTCTGATCGGCAAAAGCACTTTTGAGATTCACGACAAACTTGAAGGCGAAGACGCTGAGGTGACCAAACAAATGGCCGCGAGCTTTGGGAGCGTAGTGTTCCAAATCATCCTCCTGGACATTGTTTTTTCCCTCGACTCTGTCATTACGGCGGTGGGCATGGCGCGGCAGATCGGCGTGATGATCGCCGCCGTGGTCATTGCAGTCATCATCATGCTCATCTTCGTGAATTCGATCAGTGCGTTCGTGGACCGCCATCCCACGATCAAAATGCTGGCGCTCAGTTTTCTGATCCTGATCGGCGTCGTGCTCGTTGCCGAAGGCCTGCACCAACACATTCCCAAAGGTTATATTTATTTCGCGATGGCGTTCTCGGTCCTCGTGGAAATGCTTAACATTCGAATGCGCAAAGTGAGCAAGCCGGTCGAGTTGCATCAGCCTTATCGTTGAAGGTTAGCTCGCGCTTTCCCGCCCTCGACGCGCACGGGCCAGTTTTGTTTGGCCAGGGATTTCATTTCGCGGAGGATTTTTGTGTGGCGCGGATCGTGCGCGAGGTTTTTAAATTCGCGCGGGTCGAATTTGTGATCGTACAGCTCTACGCCTTTCTCGCCGAAGTCCCATTCGGTGTAGCGCCAACGTTCGGTGCGCACGCTGTGCCCGGGGAAGTTGCCGCGCTGGACTTGCGTGAACGCGGGCCGATTCCACTCAGCCTTCGGATTATTCAGGAGCGGAACCAAACTGGCGCCGTGCAAGCCCTTGAGAATCTCGAAGCCGGCCAAATCGACGAGCGTGGGATAAAGGTCCAACAGTTCCACCGTGCGCAAACAAGCGCCGGGCCGTTTGCCGGGAGCGGCTATGATCAGTGGCACACGCGCGGATTCCTCGAAGCAGCTCTGCTTCATCCATAATCCGTGCTCGCCCAGGAGGTATCCGTGATCACTCCAAAACACGATTACGGTTTTATCAGCCAGCTTCAGGCGATCCAGCGCATCGACCACACAGCCGATCTGCGCATCGACGAACGAGATGCTCGCGTAATAAGCCGATTTGCATTCGTGTGCCTGCTGCCGGCTGACTCCAAACCAGGGCCACGGTCGCGTCGAGGCGAGAGCGGGCGCCGGAATCTGGTTCGTCCGCCCCGGCCGCGGCACGCTGATCTCATTTGGGTACAAATCGAAATATTTCTGCGGGGCCACGTAAGGCGTATGCGGTTTATAAAAACCGACGGCGAGAAAGAATGGCTTGTCTTTGTGTTTCTCCATTAACTCGATCGCTTTGGTCGCCACCATGCCATCCGTGTGCTCTTCATCTTTTCCTTCCTTGTCCGCCAGAAGACACATGGCAGACCCCAGGCCGCGCCTGGGTGTGTAATTGACAATGTTGCTTTCGATGACCGTTTTGTCGCGGCCGGCCGGATTAAAAAACTCCTGCCACGACGCAGGGTCGTCCAGCCCACTCGTGCCAATCTGGCCCGGATTTCCATAATGATAGATTTTGCCAACGCGCGCGGCGTAGTAGCCGTTCGTCATGAAGAATTGCGAAAGCGTCACCACGTCCGGGAGGCCGTTGCGAAAATGATACTGCAAATCGAACACGCGCGTGGTATCCGGCCGCAGACCGGTCATGAGCGACGAACGACTCGGGCTGCAGAGAGGAAATTGGCAGTAAGCGCGATCGAATCGCATCCCGCGTCGCGCAAGCTTGTCGATGTTGGGTGATTTGACGACCCGGTTTCCGTAGCACCCAAGGTCGTTGTTCATGTCGTCGACCGCGATGAACAACACATTCAGCCGCTCTGCGGCTCCCGCAGACAGCGTGATCAGAAGAAGGAACAGGCAGACTATTTGCATGTCTGAGCCAGTTCTTTCCAGCGTTCCCGCAAGGTTGTCAGTTGTTTCTGATGCCGTGTCGCGGCTGCGAGGTCGCGAAGCTCGTCAGGATCCCTGGCAAGATCGTACAACTCCTCGCGCATCGGCGATGCGTTCATCCAACGCACATATTTCCATCGTTCGGTGCGCACGCCTTCAATCTCGGGAATGATCTTCACCAACGTGTGATGTTCGTAGAGAAAGTCGCGCCGCCAATCTTTGGCGCGCTTGCCGGCAAGCCACGGCGCCAGACTGCGCCCCTGCATCTCTTTTGGAATCGAGACGCCCGCAAGGTCAATAATAGTCGGTGCCAGATCGATATTCAGTGTCAGCGCTTCAATGGTCCTTGCCTTGCGCTGGCGCGGATCATGAATGAGCATCGGGACGCGAATGCTTTCTTCGTACATCAGCCACTTGTCGGCCATGCCGCGCTCGCCGAGGAAGAACCCGTTGTCCGCTGTGAAGATGATTACCGTATTGTCGTAAACGCCGCGCTCTTTCAGGCATTCCATGATACGCCCGATTTCGCGGTCGATGCCGGTGATCAACCGGTAGTAGTCTTTGACGATATTCTGAAACTTTTCCGGCGTATCGAATCGCAGGGCCCAGCGCCTGCGGCCTTCGGACGTTTTCGCGATCTCAGGAAGCTTCTCAAACCACTCCTCGGTCGCTTTCTGCGAGACAGGGATTTGCGCGTCTCTGTACAGAGCCTCGTCGCGTTGGTCTGGCCAAAACTCGCGTGGCTGGCGGTCGCGCGCATGCGGCGCGTTGAAACTGATGCTGAGGCAAAACGGTTGGCGCACCTCGTTGCTGCGGATGAAGGCAAGGGCCTGATCGCCAAAGCGCGCAGTCTTATGACGCCCGCTGGGATTATTCTTTTCGAAAAATAGTCCCGCCTGCCCCGGCAAACCACGCCAGTAATCAAATTCCTTCGCCATCGCGGCAATCGCGTTCGAGTCCCCTACCCCAAACTTGCCAATGAACCCGGTGCGATATCCCGCATCGCGCAACAATTTGGGATAGCAGCGGCTCCACTGCTCTGGCGTGAATGGAGTGTTGAACTCATAGATGTTGTGGCGACGCAAATACTGGCCGGTGAACATCGTCGCGCGGCTCACATTGCAAATCGAGCTG
>Ga0209382_10009295_pt1 | contig 12313 bp, 9 predicted proteins | sample SoiMetdeltSBSDD5_FD_187599 | JGI IMG/M metagenome (GOLD analysis project Ga0209382, IMG submission 187599) | Bulk soil microbial communities from a Populus tree surrounding site in Tennessee, USA - Soil MetaG P. deltoides SBSDD5 (SPAdes) (version 2) | ecosystem: Environmental > Terrestrial >... | reverse complement strand
TGCCCAGAGGCGGCTGTCGTCTGGCAGTCGGTCGTGGGGCGCGAGCCCGGGATGCCGTGGCCGGTCGCGAAGCAGCGTCTCGCACGTCTTCGAATCGAGGGGTACACCGTCCGCACCCACGACATTGATGGTGCCTGTCAGCGTGGTGCGATCGATCACGATCTCAATGAGGTCGTCGTCTCGAACGCGCCCGATCGGCCCGTCGTCCAGCGCCTCCGGCCCGACGTGGCCGATGCAGGCGCCGGTCGACAAACCGGAGAAGCGACCGTCGGTGACGAGCGCGATGCGTTTGCCCCAGGGCAGGTAGCGAAGCGCGGTCGTGATCTGCGCCGTCTCCTGCATGCCGGTCCCCGACGGCCCCATGCCGATCAGAACCATGACGTCGCCTTCGCGCACCGGTCTCGCGGCCATTCCCTTTACTGCTTGGATCGCATCTCGCTCGTCGGTGAACACTCGCGCCGGACCGCGATGGCGGTAGATGCCATCGGCATCGATCACCGATGCATCGATGGCAGTCGCTTTGATGACCGAGCCCTGCGGCGCGAGGTTGCCGCGTGGGAAGACCACCGTGCTGGTAAAGCCCGCACCGCGAGCCGCATCAGGCGACATGATGACGTGATCGGGATCGACAGCACCGGCGGCCGCGAGCCGCGCGCGTGCTGCGTGCCGCCGGTCGCTCGACTCCCACCAGTCGAGGCTGGCGTCGAGCGTGTCACCGGTCGCGGTGAGCACACGCCCGTTCAGCAGGCCCATGCGGCGAAGATGCAGCATCACCTCCGGAACGCCGCCGGCCATGAATACCTGCGCGGTGGCGAAACCGCGCGGGCCGTTCGGCAACGCATCAACCAGACGCGGGACGGCGCGATTGATCCGGATCCAGTCCTCGACGGTTGGTGGTTTCAGACCCGCGGCTGCGGCGATCGCCGGGATGTGCAGGAGCAGATTCGTGGAGCCGCCGAACGCGGCATGAACGATCATCGCGTTCTCGACGGCGGCGGCGGTGAGTATCTGGCCGATCGACACACCCATCGCATCGAGGCGCTGGAGCGCGGTCGCGGAGCGGCTGGCGAGCTCCAGCCACACCGGTTCTCCCGACGGCGCGAGCGCGCTGTGCGGCAGCGCCAGGCCCAGCGCTTCAGCGACGACTTGCGACGTTGCCGCGGTGCCGAGGAATTGACAGCCGCCGCCCGAGGAGCCACACGCCCGGCAACCCATCGTGGCCGCATAGTCGAGGCTGATCAGATCGTGCGCGAAGCGTGCGCCGAGACTCTGAACCTGACCCGCGTCCTCGGCGTCCCGCGCCGGGAGCGTCACTCCACCTGGCACGATCACGCCGGGCAGCGCCTTCGTGCCCGCAAGTGCCAGCATCGTCGCGGGCAGTCCCTTGTCGCACGTCGCGATACCGATCACGCCCGACGCGGTCGGCAGCGATCGAATCAACCGTCGCATGACGATAGCGGCGTCGTTGCGATAGGCCAGGCTGTCGAACATGCCGGTTGTGCCCTGCGTTCGTCCGTCGCAGGGGTCGCTGCAGTAGACGGCGAACGGGATGGCGCCGCCCGCGCGCAGCGCCTCGGCGGCACCACGTACGAGTAGTCCGATCTCCCAGTGGCCGGTGTGATAGCCGAGGGCGATAGGCTCGCCCTGCTCGGAGCGCACGCCACCCATCGTGCTGACGATGACGTACTGCGGTCCGCCCAGTGCATCCGGGCGCCAGCCCATGCCCGCGTTCTGCGTGAGGCCGAAAATGTTCCCGCTTGGTTCGTCGCGCAGCATCTGCGCAGTCAGCGGCAGACGTCCGTCCGGTCCCTCGCCGACGATGCGCGACGTGTCGACCGCTGCGGCCGACCCAAGCACCTGCTCCAGCGGCGGCGCAGTCCTACGTGTCATGCCGCTCCTACGTTACCATTCGGCTCCGGCACTGCACTCAGCGAGGACGAATGGACGTGAGTCAACGAGCCACGTGTGGCCTGGCGGTTCTGGCGGCGATCGGAGTCGTTGCCTGCTCGACGCCGAGCGGTGGAAAATCGGAGCCAACACGCACGCCTGCGACCGAAAACGCCGCGCCGGCAACGACCGTCGCGCCGTTCGGCAAAGTGGAAGACACACCGGTGCAGCTCTATACGCTGACGAACAAGAACGGGCTGGTCGCCAAGATCACCAACTACGGCGCGATCCTCACTGAGCTGCATGTGCCCGATCGAGACGGCAGGCTTGCGGACATCGTGCTCGGCTTCGAGAGTCTCGAGGGGTACCTCAAAGGCAATCCGTACTTCGGCGCCATCGTCGGCCGCGTCGCCAATCGAATCAGGAACGCCGAGTTCACCCTGGAGGGCAAGCGCTACACGCTCGAGGCGAACGACAAGCCGCACCACCTGCACGGCGGGAAAAAGGGGTGGGACAAGGTGGTCTGGAGCGGGAAGACGATCGACACCGCCGAAGGTCCAGGGCTCGAGCTGACATACACGTCGAAGGACGGGGAAGAAGGCTATCCGGGAACCGTTACGGCTCGAACGATGTACACGTTGACCAACGCCAACGAGCTCAAGGTCACCATGGAGGCGACGACCGATAAGACGACGCTCGTCAACATGGCTCACCATAGTTACTGGAATCTCGGCGGCCACAATTCGGGCACGATTCTCGATCATGAACTGACGCTCTACGCCGACCACTACACGCCGGGTACGCCAATGGTTCCTGACGGCCGGATCCATCCGGTCAAGGGCACACCCTTCGATTTCACGAGCGCCAAAGCGATCGGCAAGGAGCTGAAACAGGCCGGTGGCTCGCCGATCGGCTACGACCACAACTTCGTCGTCAACGGCACGCCGAATCAGCTGCGTCCAGTCGCCCGGCTCAAAGATCCCAAGAGCGGCCGGGTCATGACCGTGTCGGCCGATCAACCCGGAGTCCAGTTCTATACCGGCAACTTTCTGGACGGCTCAGCCAGCGGGAAAGGTGCGACCTACGTCCAATACGCCGCACTCTGTCTGGAGACGCAGAAGTTTCCGAATGCGATCAACGTTCCCTCCTGGCAAGACCAGGTGATCGTCCGGCCCGGCGAAGTTTATCGACACGTGATGGTTCACAGGTTCAGCGCCGAGCCATGAACGAGCGTCACGGCTTTGCCCCGAGACGCAGCTTCGAGGCCAGCGCACACTCCGCCATCACGGTGAAATAGCGCTGGACACCGTCCGCGCCGACGATAAAGGGATGACTTTCGCCGACCTCGCGCTTCACCGGTACGAGGCGAGCTTTCGTGTAAGCACTATCGTATTCGCTGTGGTTGGAGAGGAGCACTGTTGCGCCGGCGTCCGCGGCGACCTTGCCGATCCTCTTCTGTGAGTCGATGTATTCGTCCCACCGCGCGCCGTCGGTGCCGAAGGCGCCGGTCAACGTGCCGCCCGAATAGGCCACCATCACGGTCTTACCTTGGTCTTTCACCGGGAACACATACGACAGCGTTCCCGGCGTATGACCCGGCGTAGGCACAACGGTCACGGTGGTGTCGCCCAAGGTGATCTTGGTACTGCCCTCGGGTGCGACCGCGACGTCACGCTTGGGTACGCCGCCCGCGGCGGTGGCAGGCCGCTGTAACGTGGACTCCCAGTCCGCGGCGCCCATCACGACTTTGGCGCCATAGCGACGCTGCAGTTCCGCCGCGCCCTGATCGTGGTCGCCGTGGGCGTGGCTGATGATGACGTACTTGATCTCGCGCGGATTGAGGCCCAGTGTGCTCAGGCCGTCGATGATCTCCGGCTGTGTGGCCCAGGCGAAGTTGGTGTCGATGATGATGAGGCCTTCGCTGGTGCGCAGCGCCCAGGACGAGTGTTGGCGCGTGCCGAGCCAGTAGAAGTTATCGAACACCTTATAGGGCGAAGCGTACCAACCCGACCGCTCGGGCGTTGCAGGCGCGCCCGCGGCGCGTCCGGCGGCCGCTGCTCCTCGACCCGCGGCACCAGGGCCGCCAGCGCGAGGCGCGGTGGGCAGGCAGAGATTGACGAAGGTGGCGCGGTACTCCTGTCCGGCGGCGGCCCTCGCTGTGGCGATATGGGCGTCCACCTCACTCGTGGGCGCCTGCGCTCCTGACGCCGTGCTCACGAGCACAGCCCCCAACGCCCAAATCAGAATCGGTGTGCGTGTCATGCTGCTTCCCTCATGGAATGATTGACGGCATCACGTAGGCGTAGAACATCACGATCACGCCGACGAGAGACGCCAATACGACGCTTTGCCAGAACACGGCTTTGAAGATCGCCGCCTCGTTGCCCTGCTGATGCGTTGCCGAACTGGACACGACGATGGATTGTGCATCGATCATCTTGCCCATCACGCCGCCGGTGGTGTTGGCCGCGCCCATCAGAATTGGACTCAGGTGCAGTTGCTCCGCCGTCACCTTTTGCAGGTTGCCGAACAACGCATTCGACCCCGCATCGGTGCCCGTCAAGGCGACGCCCAACCAGCCGAGCAACGTGCCGAAGAACGGAAAGAGCCAGCCGGTGCCCGTCAGGCTCAGGCCCAAGATCGTGTCCATACCCGAGTAGCGCGTCACGTACGCCAAGGCGACCATGAAGCTGATCGCCAGGAGCGACGGCGTCATCTGCACGATGGTGTCGCCGAACAGACGCGCCGTTCTTCGCAGTGGCAGCCCGGCGAGCAACGCCGCGACGACGCCGGCAACGAAGATGACGCTGCCGGGGATGCCGACGAAGTTCAGGTTGACCGTGGCGTCCTCTGGGGTCGGCATCGGTGCGACCGGTGGCATCCGCAATACGGCGTTGTGCAGAAACGGCATCGGGATTCTCAAGACATCGAAGTTCAAAGAGCTGGCGACCGAGGGCAAGCCGGTGACGAAGATCAAGACGGATGCGACGATGAACGGCGACCAGCCTTTGAATACGTCCACCGGGGCATGCCCTCTGGTTGACCGCACCAGCTCACCGCTGACCGGGATCACCTCTGCGGGTTTCCAGAACTTCAGGAACACCACCGTCACCAGCAGCGAAAAGATCGCTGACACGATATCGACGAGTCCGATGTCCTGATAATTCGACCAGTAGAACTGCATCGCGGCGAATGACGCTCCGCTGACCAGCAGTGCGGGCAAGACCTGCCACGTCTCGCGCCACCCGACCATGCTCCGCACCAGCCAGATCGGCAAAATCACCGAGAGTGGCGGCAGAATGCGCCCAGCCATCGCGCTGAATTGCGCCTCGGGCAGACCTGTCACGCCGGCGAGCACGCGAATCGGATTGCCGACTCCACCCCACGCCACCGGCGCCGTATTGGCCACCAGACATAGCGTCGCGGCCTGAAATGGATTGAAGCCCAACCCGATCAAAAACGATCCGGCGACGGCTACCGGTGCGCCACCGCCGCCCGTTCCTTCCAGGAACGCGCCGAAGCAAAAGGCAATCAGCACGAGCTGCAGGCGCTTGTCCGACGACAGGGCCGCGATCGAATCCTTCATCACCTGAAATTGTCCCGTCGTGGAGGCGATGTTGTAGAGGAAGATCGAGGACACGACGATCCAGGCGATCCGCATCATCCCGAAGATGAAGCCATGCCCTGCGGCCGTCGCCACGAGCATCGGCGGCATCTGAAACGCCCACGACGCGAGTCCCACCGCCACCAGCAGTCCGCTCAACGCCGACACCCAGACGCGCTGCTTCAACACGACCAGGGCGAAGAAGAGCGTGAGCACTGGCAGGGCAGAGACTGCCGTCGACACAATCCAATTGTCGAAGGGGTCGTAGAGTTGCGGCCACGTCGTCAACGCTCAGGCGCCTCGATGGAATGTGCCTTCGTCGACTGCGAACGATCCTTCGCAAGGGGCGGAGCGGCATTTGAGCGAGATTTGGACGGCGGCCGTATCCCAGCGAACGTAGAATCACCGCTCATGAAGTTATGCAGGTTTACGACGGCGGCGAGCGCAGACGTCCGCATTGGTCTCATGACCAGCACACTCGCCGTCCTCGATCTGACTGACGCCGGTGTGCGGCGCATGTACGGTCTCCTCGAGCGACCGGACCTTGCAGGCGAACTCGAGCGACTCAGCCAGGCTGGACTTCCCGCGCATCCGCTGGACCGCGTCCGGCTGTTGACACCCGTCGAATCACAGGAGGTGTGGGCCGCCGGTGTGACGTATCTCAGAAGCAAACAGGCCCGCATGGAGGAATCTGAATTCAGCGCCACAGCCTACGACCGCGTGTACGAGGCCGCGCGTCCGGAGATCTTCTTCAAGTCACTTCCAGACAAAGTCGTATCTCCTGGCGACGCTGTCGGTATTCGAAGCGACGCTGGGTGGAATGTTCCCGAGCCGGAACTGGCGCTCGTCATCAGCTCCGTGGGAACCATCGTGGGCTTCACCATCGGCAACGACATGAGCTCACGTGATATCGAAGGAGAGAACCTGCTGTATCTGCCGCAGGCGAAGATCTATACGGCGTCGTGCGCCGTGGGTCCGTGGATTGTCGTGGGGCCACGTGAAGACGATGTGCGGCAGTGGAGTATTCGCCTCGAGATCCAGCGTGGAGAAGACGTGGTGTTTGCCGGCGAAACCCGAGCCGGACAGATCAAGCGACGGTTCAGCGAGCTCGTCGAGTACTTGTTTCGCTCGCAGCAATTCCCGCATGGCGCGGTGCTCTTGACCGGGGCCGGTGTGGTCCCGCCTGACTCGTTCACGGTCGACGCACACGACTCCGTGCGCATCACGATCTCCGGTATTGGCACGTTGGAGAACCCGGTCGCGGTGGTCTGACCCGGATGGCGGCATAAGCGCGTATCATAGCCGCACGCACAGACTATTTCGTATTGTGCAATCAGGTTTGTCCCGATTTTTGACGTGAGGACCGCCATGACCGACCGGATGAGCGCTCTTCTGGTAGCGTCCCTCTTCAGCCTGACCGCGGCGTCGGTGGTGCCGGCGCAGCAGGCTGCACAGGAGACGCTATCGCGGCGAATCGTCCACACGGACCCGGGCGCGTTCCGGCAATCAGCCGCCGTGCACGCCGGCGCCGGCAGCATGGCGTTCACTGCACTGCTCAATCGCGGGGCCGTGACGCCCGAGTTCAACTTTCTCCATCGCGGCGTCATCCCGCCCGGAGCGGGAATCGGCCACCATTTTCACAACACCGTCGAAGAGATGTTCGTCATTCTCGATGGAGAGGCGCAGTTCACGATCGACGGCCGCACGTCCACCATCAAAGGACCGGCGGGTGTCATCTGCCGGACCGGCCACTCGCATGCGATTTACAACGCGGGTCCGACGCCGGTGCAGTGGATGAATCTCAACGTCTCGCTCAACGCCGGCGTGTACGACGCCTTCGATCTTGGCGATACCCGTGTCGGAGCCGCGCTCGACCCGATCCCGACGTTCATGACGATGCGGTTGGATCGCGCGCTTCTCAGGCCGGCAGGCGCACGCGGACGCGGCGCCGCGCCAACGTCCCCGACTGCCGTCGTCTCGCGTCGCGCGCTTGGTCCGTCGGTCTTCTCGACCACATGGGCGTACATCGATCACGTGCTGGTGCCGTCCGGTGCCGCAACGCCCGAGCAGGCGCACGAGACCGTTGGCGAGGCCTACTACGTGCTCGCGGGCACCGGGACGGTCACCGTCAAGGGCGCGGCGGCCGAGACGGCTCCAATTCGCGCCGGAGACGCGCTTCCGGTTCGCATCGACGAATCGAGTGTGTTTGCGAACACGGGCTCGGAGCCACTCGAATTGTTCGTGATGGGCGTCGCAAAGGATATGGCTGCCAAGACGCACGTGCTGTCGGGCGCTAACCAGCGTTGACCGACCATGCCATACACAGTGGAGGGACTCAGGTGCAGAGACGAGGAATCCTCAAGTCCGCTTTTGCTGCTACCGCCGTCGCGCTTGGTTTCGGCCGCTTCGTCACGTCGGCGGCCGCGCAGACGAAGCACATCCGGCTGTACGTCGAAATGGATGTCGCTCCCGCACGCGAGCGCGAGATGCTCGACACATTTCACAACGTGTTCGTGCCGGAGGCGGTGAAGCACCAGGGCTACATCCGCGTGAAGATGCTCAAGCGACGCACCGTCCTGCAGGGCACGGCGCCAGCCAATCACAACTACCGGTTCGAGCTGGAATTCGAGAGCGAAGAACTCCGTCAGCAATGGATCGCCTCGCCAGGCCATCAACGCGTGTGGCCGCCGATCGAGCACATGATGACGACCCTGAAGGACTACCCGGTGGTCCTGTACGACGAGGTGTGAGCGACTCTAGGCATTGCCGTCGCGTACGCGACGTCCGAACAGTCGGTCCGCGGCGGCGCCGACGAGGATGACGGCGCCCATCACCGCGAAGTCGAGCGAGCCTGGAATGTCGAGCAGGTTCACGAGGTTGCGCAGCACCTGCAGCAGCGCCGCGCCCATGACGATGCCGAGCACCGATCCTTCGCCGCCGCGCAGGCTGCAGCCGCCGACGACCGCGGCGGCAATCGCATAGAGCTCGTAGAAATTGCCGTGCGACGCCGGCGAGATCGAGTTCGTGTAGAAGGCGATGACGATCGCCGAGAAGGCGGCGAGAATTCCGGAGAGCATGTAGGCCCACGTGATGACGGCTCGCGTGTTGACACCCGAGTAGCGAGCGGCCTCGGCGTTGTGGCCGATGGCGAAGAGATGTCGTCCGAATACCGATCGATGGAGCAGCACCCAGGCCAGGCCGGCCACCACGCACATCAGCACGAACGGCATCGGCACGCCGCCGACGCTTCCCGCTGCCAGCGCTCGTACCCACTCGAACCCCTGGCCGGTTCCGAAGCCTTTCGTCGAGTCCTCGGCGATGTAGCGGGCGGCGCCGCGATAGAGCAGCAGGCCGCACAGCGTCACGATGAACGGCTGCAGCCGCAGGCGCGCGACCAGCAGTCCGTGCGCCGCGCCGAGACCGGCGCCGAGCGCGATCACCGCCGCCAGCGCCACGGCCGCGGGCCAGCGCCATTCGACGAGCATCATCGACAGCAGCACCCCCAGGAGCGCGCAGATCGATCCGATCGACAAGTCGATGCCGCCGGTGATGATCACGAAGCCGACGCCAATACTGAAGATGCCGTAGGTGCCGACGAGCCGGGCGACGTTCTGCACGTTGGTGACGCTGAGGAACTGGGGACTGGCAATGGCAACGATGGCGCACAGCGCCACCAGCAGCAGGAAAACACCGAGCTCTTTTCTTGTCATGAGGTGAGGTCAGGCGATTGCCAGCTGCATGATCGATTCTGGTGTGGACGAGGAGCGATCGAGGATGCCGGTGATCCGTCCTTCGTGCATCACGGCAACGCGGTCGCTTTCGGCAACGATCTCCTCGATTTCACTGCTGATCATGACGACCGCCGCTCCCTCGTCGGCGAGCCGGCGAATGAGACGATGGATCTCGGCCTTGGCGCCGACGTCGACGCCTTGTGTCGGTTCATCGAAGATCAGCACGCGCGGCTGGAGCGCCAGCCATTTGCCGAGGACGACCTTTTGCTGGTTGCCGCCGCTGAGCGTCGCGACGGGAGCTTCAATCGAGGAGGCCTTGACAGTCAGCGCCGTAGCGGCGTCTTCAGCGGCGCTCGTTTCGGCGGAACGGTTGACGAGACCAAAACGGGCATACGATCCGAGTGCCGGGAGCGTGAGGTTGTCGCGCACCGTCATCGCGGCAATGATGCCGCGGCCGCGACGGTCCTCCGGAACCAGGCAGATCCCCGCGCGGACGCCGTCGCGCGGCGAGTCGAGCGCCAGCGGCTGGCCGTCGAGCAGCACGCGACCGGACACGAGCCCCGCGACGCCGCAGATGGCCTCGGCCAACTCCGACCGCCCCGCGCCGATCAGGCCGGCGACGCCGAGCACCTCGCCCCCATCGACCGTCAGGGAGACCTCGGCGAGGGGATAGCGTTGCGTGCGCACGCGGTCGACGCGCAAGCGCGCCTCACGTGCGCCCGTTCCGACCGCCTGGCGCGGGGCTCCCTGGATCGCGCGGCCGACCATCAGCTGCACCAGACGATCGCGTGTGATCTCGCCGCGGTGGAGCACGCCGGCATTGCGGCCGTCGCGCAGCACGGCGGCGCGGTCGGCCAATGCTTCGATTTCCTTCAAACGATGCGAGATGTACACGATCGCGGTGCCGCTCGATCGCAGATCCTGCAGCACGGCAAACAGCCGTTCGGCCTCGGTCGAGCCCAGGCTTGCGGTCGGCTCGTCGAGCACGAGCAGCCGCGCGTTCATCGACAGCGCCCGGGCAATCGCGACGAACTGCTTCTGTGCCGTCGACAACCTCCGCACGATCGTGCGCGGCGAGATCTGTGCCCCGATGCGGGCGAGTTGCCGCTCGGTGTCCGTCTCCATGCGGCGGCGATCCAGCAGATGCAGCGGCCCTGCCCAATGCGGCTCGCGCCCGAGGAAGACGTTGCCGGCGACGTCGACCGTCTCGACGACCTCGAGCTCCTGGTGGATGATGCCGATGCCGAGTCGACCTGCGTCAGCCGGCCCATGCAGCCCCACCGGTACACCGTCGAGCGCGATCGTGCCCGAGTCAGCGCGATGGATCCCGCCGAGGATCTTCATCAGCGTCGACTTGCCCGCGCCGTTCTCGCCGACGAGTCCGACGATCTCTCCAGCGGCGACGTGGAAGTCCACTCGATCGAGGGCAGTCACGCCGGGAAATTGCTTGGACACCGCCGACATATTCAGGAAAGGATTGGTCGTCAATGGAGAGCTCCGGTGCGCCCGCATGGGAACAGCGATGGCATCCGCTTCGCGAAGAGTGGGTCGTCGTCGCCGCCCATCGTCAGGATCGTCCGTGGCATGGCGAACGCGCTGTCGTGCCCAGCGCGCGGCCGCCAGAATACGTCGAGAGCTGCTACTTCTGTCCACGCAACCTGCGTGTGAGCGGCGCGCGCAACCCGGACTACCAGTCGGTGTTCGTCTTCGACAACGATCATCCTTGTGTGGGCGCGGAGGCCCCCCGGCATCTCGAGCCACCCCCGGGCATCTATCGGAACGCGCCGGCGACGGGAGTGGCGCGGGTCGTGTGCTACACGCCAAAGCACAACACCACGCTGGCCGAATTGCCGGCCGACGAGATCACCGCGCTGCTCGAGGCGTGGCGCGAACAATATCAGGAGCTCGGCTCGCGCTCCGACATCCGGCACGTGCTCATCTTCGAGAACAAAGGCGAAGTCGTCGGAGTGTCGAACCCCCATCCGCACGGGCAGATCTACGCGACCAACTTCGTCTTCAAGACCATCGAGACCGAAGCTGCGGCGAGCCGCCGCTTCTACGACGAGCAGCGCCGTGTGCTCTTCCAGGAGATCCTGCGATCCGAGCAGGCGGATGGCCGCCGCATTCTGTTCGAAAACGCATCCGCCGTGGTGTTCCTGCCGTACTTCGCCCGGTATGCCTACGAATGTTACGTCGCGCCGAAGGAGACGCACGCCAGCCTGGCGACACTGTCCGCGAGCGAGCGTCGCGATCTGGCGGTCGCATTGAAATCGCTGCTCGTTCGTTACGACAACCTGTGGCAGATGTCATTCCCCTACGTCTTGACGCTCCATCAGGCACCCACTGATGGCGGCGATTACAGTGGCTTTCACTTTCACATCGAATGTCATCCGCCGCTGCGCAAGCCGCACCTGTTGAAGTATCTTGCCGGTCCCGAGGTCGGCGGCGGCAATTTTCTGAGTGACACCAGGCCAGAGGCGAAGGCCGCGGAGTTGCTCGCCGTGCCGGACGTCCATTTTCGCCTGAGCGGCGTGGGCCCGCATGCGTGACCCGGAGGCGCTGTTGAATCTGATTCTCGCGCTGCACGGAGAGGTGCGTGACGAGATCGTGGCCGCCACCGAGCGGCATGGCCTCGACCGGATGGCGTCGATCGATCGTGACGATGAAGGGGACACGATTTACGCGATCGACGTCATCGGCGAAACCATCGTCACGCGGATCGCCGAAGCCCTGGCGCGCGAGCGAACGTTCGTCATGGTGGCGGAGGGGCTGCCCGGAGGACGCCGTATCTACCCGAGCGGAGCAGACAAAGCGTCCGCAGATTGCTACATCATCGTCGACCCAATCGACGGCACGCGCGGCCTCATGTATCAGAAGCGCAGTGCCTGGATACTCACGGCGGTCGCCCCCAATCGGGGCCCGGAAACATCACTGCGCGACATCGAGCTGGCAGTGCAGACTGAAATTCCTCTCGTCAAGCAGCACCTGTCCGACCAGGTGTGGGCCTTGCGAGGCGGCGGCTCGCACGCCCGGCGCCACAACCGGCTCGCCGGTGAATATCTGCCGATCCGGTTGCGACCCTCTGCAGCAC
>Ga0209382_10009290_pt1 | contig 12320 bp, 9 predicted proteins | sample SoiMetdeltSBSDD5_FD_187599 | JGI IMG/M metagenome (GOLD analysis project Ga0209382, IMG submission 187599) | Bulk soil microbial communities from a Populus tree surrounding site in Tennessee, USA - Soil MetaG P. deltoides SBSDD5 (SPAdes) (version 2) | ecosystem: Environmental > Terrestrial >... | reverse complement strand
GCGCTCAAACACAGCCAACCGGCGCTGTGGAACGGCGCGGCCGGCGGCGCCGAGGCCGAGCTGCAGACGAACGGTGGGAATCGCGTCTATGCCTTCACCAGGACCGAGGGGACAAACACGGTCCTCGTGGCCGTGAACTTCGGGACTGCGCCGGCTCGAGTGGCCTTCCAGGGGTTGGATCGAACCGGGACCTACACCGACTGGTTCGGTAAGACGAGGATTCGGCTGGAGTCTACCGGAACGTTGACCATCCCGGCCCACGGATATCGCGTGCTCGTGAAGTAAAGGTGTCGGGTGCCAGGGTTGCGGACGCGGTTGCCGAGAAGGTGACCGAGGGCAGACCGAACACGGTGGCGCGGACCACATAAGTGGAGGCTGTGCCAAGCGTGTGGACCGTGCTCGCGATGCCCGACTGGTCGGTGGTGTCCGCGGTGCCGCTCAGGCTGCCCCCGCCGAGCACGATCGTCCAGGTCACCTCGACGCCGGGGACGTCGCGGCCTTTGGCGTCGGTCACCTCGACGCTGTAGGGAAGCGGGAGCGCGGTGTTGAAGGATCCCTGCTGCAGGTCGCCGCTGACCTTTGCGATCTGGGCGGGCGGCCCCGCGGGCTCCGTGCCGCCATTGCAGGCCAGCAGCGAGATCAGGGCCAACACCGATAGACGATGGCAAACGACCACGGTCATGCCTCACCTCCCTCCCCGTAGAGATAACGCCCCGTGCGCGCCCCTCAAAGTGGCGAACGATTCGCTCCGGAGTTATTCAAAACGTCGATGATTTTCCTCGCCCTGCTGTTCGCCGTGCCGGCGCAGCGCGCGGACACCGTGCCACCGTATCTCGCGTTCCCCGAGGCGGGGCTCGACGACCCGGCGGCCTACCAGGGCTACGAGACCCGGGTCTATCGCGACGCGCGCCACAACGCTTTCCAGATCTATTTGAACCGGCGCACCGGACGCGTGGTGCATCTGTGGGCCGACGCCCTGAACGAGAGCGTCGGGTTCACCGCCCGCGATTCGACGGGACATCCGGCCGCCCTGCGCTGGGGTGCGGGACCGGCGATCGTCGCCGAATCGGCCGGCACGCGCTCGGTAACCGTGGAATTGGAATCGCCTGCGCTCGTCACGATCGGTCTGTTTCTGCTCGGCTCGATGCGGGTGGAGCGGGACTTCGGATACGCCGCTCGCGATTCGCTGCCGTTCGATGCGGTCGCATTCCCTCAGGCCGAGCTCCTGGCGCTGATTGCGAACCTGGAGCGCCTGGCTCCGGTGGAGCGCGGCCGGCAGCTGGGGCTGCTCGGGGCCAAGAGCGTGGACGAGCTCCGCGGCCGCTTGACGCCGCATATCACCACGTCGAGCAACGCCACGGCGTGGGTGGTGCAGGTCGAGCAAACCAGCTTCGATGGCAAGAGCCATCTCTGGCTGGCGCTCCAGGGGGACGCGCGGCAGACGGCACCGGTGCTGGCCGGTACGAGCGTTACCATCCGCCCCTCGACGGGAGCTGGGGGGGGGCAGGTCGCATTCGGCGTCCGGGTGCGGACCGATGCCGCGGCGCTCACCCCACTCGGCCGCGACGAGATCTTCAATGCCGACTTCCTTCGTTTCCTCGAGGCCGCGCGCGCGGACTCCACCCGGCCGGAGCGGTTCCAGCGTCTGGAGCGCGAAGTCCGGGGGATGGAGGTGTTGTGCTACCGCGAGAAGGTGATGGCGGGGTTGCCCAACTTCGCCACGTATTTCGGTCGCGACATGCTGATGACGGCGCTGCTCATGCGGCCCGTGTGGAATCCGGCCATGCCCGCGCATGTCATCGCGAGTGCGCTCCGCAAACTGGCGCCCGACGGGGCGGTGAGCCACGAGGAAGCGCTGGGTGGCCAGGCGATCCGCGAGCACGCGGCGCAATACAACCGCCTCATCGCCGCGGGCCGGGTCGCCCTGGCGCGCGCCGAGCTGCGCGATCTCTCGGCGGTGCGCGAGAACTATGTCATGGTAGACGACGATTTCCAGCTCCCCGTCGTGGCGGCCGGATACCTGAGTGACACCCGCCTGAACGCGGACGAGCGGCGGCGCTTTCTGCTCGAATCCGGCCGGCTGCCGCGTTTGGTCGCCAACCTGGCCTACGTGGCGCGCCGGGCCGGTCCATATGCCCGCGCTCCGATCGCGACCAACCTGGTGAGCTTCCCGCGTGACCAGGAAGGCCGCTGGATTTCGGCCAGCTGGCGCGACAGCCGGGTGGGGTATGGCGGCGGCCGCTTCGCGATGGACGTGAACGCCATCTGGGTGCCGCACGCGCTCGAAGGCATCGGCGTGATGCTGGACGCGCTCGCCGGGTTGGGGTTCACGCCCAGGGCGTTGGACTCGCTGGCTCCGGCAATCCGGGACCCCGCGCTCGCCCCGCTGGTCCGCCGGCGCAGGGCGTTGGACTCCGCGATCGCGACCTGGAAGGGCGCCTGGCGGCACTTCCGCGTGGCCCTGGCGCCGGACACCGCCCTGGCGCGGGCCACAGCGAGGGTGGATTGGCTTCCGGAGCCGGAGCGAGCCTACTGGAAAACCGTGCTGGGAAACTCCGGCGCGCGGGCCGATAGCTTGCGGTTTCTCGCCCTGTCGCTCGATGGCGCGGGACGCCCGATCCCGATCGTCAATACCGATCCGGCCATGCTGATGCTGCTGGACTCCCTGAGCGCGACGCGGGTGCGCGACCTCGTGGAGCCGATCGTTGACCCGTACCCGATCGGGCTGCTCGTGAGCGACCTGGGGCCGGTAGTCGCGAACGACGCCTACGCGTCGCGCGAGGTGTGGGAGAGCTTCCGGCGGGACGCCTATCACTCCCCGACCGTCGTGTGGGGCCGGGATGTCAATGTCCTGCTGGCGGGTCTCGCGCGGCAGCGGCACGGGGCAGGGTCCGGCCCGGCCGCGGAGTGGCTCGACGACGCGCTGCGTCGCATCAACGACGCCGTGGAGCGCTCGGGACTGCGGCACGCAGAGTTGTGGAGTTACGGCATCGAGAACGGACGGCTGGTCCCGGCACGCTACGGGTCCAGCTCGGACGTGCAGCTGTGGAGCCTGACCGACCTGGCTGTTCAATACCTCCTCGACCCCCCCACAAGGCCATGAACGCACTCCATCCGTTCGACCTCCTGGTGATCGCCGGTTACTTCGTCATCCTCTTCGCCATCGGGTACTGGGCCGCACGGCGCGAGAAGAACGTGAGCGCCGACTACTTCCTTGCGAGCCGGGATGTGGGCTGGTTCGCGGTGGGAGCGAGTCTGTTCGCCTCGAATATCGGAAGCGAACACCTGGTGGGGCTCGCCGGCACCGGCGCCGCGAGCGGTCTCGCGGTGGGCCACTTCGAGTGGCTGGCCTGTCTCATCCTGCTGCTCCTGGGGTGGCTGTTCGTCCCGTTCTATCTCCGGAGCGGGGTTTACACGATGCCGGAGTTCCTGGAGCGCCGCTTCAACCCGGCCGCACGCACCTACTTCACCTGGGTGTCGATCGTCGGCTACGTGCTCACGAAGATCAGCGTCACGTTGTTCGCCGGAGGCGTCGTGATGCGGGCCGTGACCGGCCTCGACATCTGGACGAGCGCCGCGGTGTTGATCGTCGTGACGGGGCTGTACACGATCATGGGCGGGCTGCGCGCCGTGATTTATACCGAGGTGCTGCAGGCCGTCGTCCTGATCGTCGGGTCGGCCACCCTGGCGGTTCTGGGGCTCAATGCGGTGGGCGGGTGGAGTGGCCTCGCGTCCCGGGTCCCCGCGGACTTCTTCTCCATGTGGAAGCCGGTGAACCACCCGGACTTTCCATGGACCGGCATCGTGTTCGGGGCACCGATCCTCGGCGTGTGGTATTGGTGCACCGACCAGCACATCGTGCAGCGGGTGCTCGCGGCCAAGAACGTCACCGCGGCCCGTCGCGGGACGATCTTCGCCGGCTTCCTGAAGATCCTGCCGGTCTTCATTTTCGTGCTGCCTGGGATTATCGCCGCGGCGTTGTACGCGGATATTCGTGGCGGCGCGGCGGATACCGCTTATCCAGCTCTCGTGACGCGACTGCTGCCGGCGGGGTTCAAGGGTCTCGTGCTGGCCGGGATGCTTGCCGCTTTGATGAGCTCGCTCGCGTCGGCGTTCAACTCCTGCTCGACCCTCCTTACGTGGGACGTGTACCGCAAATGGCGCCCCGGGGCGAGCGAGGCCCGGCTCGTGGCCGTGGGGCGGGGGACGACGGTGATCCTGGTGGGCCTCGGCCTGGTCTGGATTCCGTTCATGAAATACATCTCGCCGCAGCTCTACATCTATCTCCAGAGCGTCCAGGCCTACATCGCGCCGCCCGTGGCCGCCTGCTTCCTGTTGGGGATCCTGTATCCCCGGTTGAACGGGGCCGGCGCGATCACCTCGCTCGGAGTCGGGTTCGTGCTGGGGGTGCTGCGGCTCGTGCTCGAGCTGGCGAAATCACATCTGACCCCCGGCACCGCCGTGATGTGGTTTGCCTCGATCAATTTCCTCCACTTCGCCGCGCTGCTGTTCGCGCTGTGCACCGTGATTCTCGTGGTCGTCAGCCTGGCGACCCCGCCGCCGCCGGCGGACCGGGTGGCGGATCTCACGTACCAGACCGCGGCACCGATCGCGCCGGCCGACCGGCCCTCGCCCAGGGAGCGCAACGTGACGGTCACGTTGTCGATCCTGCTCGCGGCGACGATTGGTGTTCTGTGGTATGTGTTTAGATGAACAGGAGGCGAGACGACCGTGCCTTGGGACGATATTTACTTGATAAGTAAAGTCAGTTGAATTATGCTTATCATTGGTAAACCGTTAAGGTTAACCAGGCAGATCGAGCGACAAGTGCGCTCCCCAAGGAGTTCCATATGGTCGAGATTCACTGCTACAACTGCGGCGGTTTCATCAGCGACCCCGGTATGATTTCGCATCGACTGCCGCCCAGCATTATGCACAAGGCGTTTGGGGCCATCCCCACCAGCGCCCTCTGCACGTGTCACCCCCCGGTCGTCTACGGACCCCCCGCTGGGCGTTCGTCGTCGGCGGCCGAGCGACTCCTCAATTAGGCAGGAGGCGGTATGGAAGCGAATCCGATGACCCCGATTACGATCCAGCGCTTCGTCAAGGAGCTGGAGAAGCTGAAACTGGAAGTGGATGCGGGAACGCTCGGCCCGGACGACTACGACGGCCGGCTGGCCCGAATCATTGGCGAGCTGCGCGAACGCGGACTGGACGGCGACCGCGCGGCGGTCGAGGCGGCACTGGCCGATGCGACCAAGCGGGGCGTGATCACGGCCCCGACGGGAACCCATATCCAGAGCAAACTCGGGCTGGCGTAAACCCAACGCGCAACATCGCCGGTCAGGGAGTCACTCCGAAGGCGAACAGCGTCTGCGAGCGGTAGGTCGCTCCCGCAGGGAGAATGATGGAAGGGAACTGAGGCTGGTTCGGCGCATCGGGAAAGTGCTGGGTCTCGAGGCAGAACCCGAGTGTGTGACCCGAGTAGAACTGCACGCCCGGCTCCGTGGTGTGCACGTCGAGGGTGCGACCAGAACGCCGTTCTTCGACCCGTGCGGCGTGCACCAGACCCGATCCACTCCGGTTCAAAACAAAATTGAGATCGAAGTCTGAGTCGCCAATCGGTTTCGGCGACAGAAAATCGAACCTTCCCCCGGCCACAGGAGTGATTGCTCCGGTCGGGATTTTCGATTCGTCTGCCGGCGTCATGGCGTCCGCGTTGATCTGGATCAGGTGGGACAGGACGTCTCCCTCGCCGGCCAGATTGAAATAGCTGTGTTGTGTGAGGTTGACGGGTGTCGCCCGATCGGTCGTCGCCTGGTAGTCCACGATCAGCTCGTTGCGGTCGGTCACCGTGTAGGTGACTCTCACCTGTAAGGTCCCGGGGTAGCCTTCCTCGCCGTCACGACTCGTGTAGTCGAGCGCCACTGACCGGGTGCTGTTCGGCGTCGCCTTCCAGACGACCTTGTCGAACCCTCGCACGCCGCCATGCAGGTGGTCGTGTCCGATGTTGGCCGCCAGGCGGTAAATCGTGCCGTCGATGGTGAACTGCGCGTTGCCGATCCGGTTGGCACACCGCCCGATGATGGCGCCGAGATAGCGCGGGTTGTCCCGATACTCGTCGACCGAATCGTGACCGAGCACGACATTGGCCAGGCGTCCATGTCGATCCGGCGCGAGGATCGACATGATGATCCCGCCATAGCTCGTGGCCCGGACCTGGAGTCCATGGGCATTGGCCAGCGTGAAGGTCTCCACGGTCCTACGGCACCAGCTCGCGCAGCATCGCCACCGTGCGAAGCGTGGCGCCCGAACCTTCCTTTACCAGGGACGCGGCCGCCTGGCCGGCATGCCGCCGTGTGGCGGCATGGTCTCGCCATTCCTTCCACTGTGCCACGAGAACCCGATGGCCGCCTTCCGGGAGCGCCACGGCCGCGTGGCGGTCGATCAGGAGGCAGGCGTCCCGGCTCATTTCCCAGCGCGGGCCGAAGCACATCGGCACGCCAAACGCGGCCGGCTCGAGCACCGAATGAAGGCCCGCCCGGTGATAGCCGCCCCCCACATAGGCCACGTCGCCCAACGCGTAGAGGTCGGCGAGTAAACCCATCCGGTCGACCAGGACGATCCCCCCTCCCTCGGGCACCGATGCGGGCGAGGCCCCTTGGTCGAGCTGCGACAGCAACACGGGGGCGGTGATCCCGAGCCGGCGGGCGGCCTCGATTACGCCCGCGAGGTGATCGGGGGTGGGCTCGTGAGGCGCAACGATAAGGCGCACTCGACCTGGAGCGTGGCCGGCCAGATCGGCGAACGCCGGCAGCAACACGCGCTCATCGGAGGGCCACGTGGATCCAGCCACGATCGTGAACGCGTCATGACTGCGATGCTCCAGCGCCGCGAACGGGTGCTGCCCCCGGTCGAGCCGGCTCGCGCGATCGAGCACGCTGTCGTAGCGAGTATCCCCGGTGACGCTGATGGTGCCCGGTCGTGCACCCAGCCGCTCCAGCCGGCGTGCGTCCAATTCGGAAATAGCCCCGATCCGATCGAGAGCGGCATAGGCAGGGCGGGTCCAACGGCGCGCCGGCCAGGCGAGACGTGAGCTGTGGGAGGAGACCGTGGCCGAGATCATCCCGAGTCGCACGCCGCGACGGGCGGCCGCCAGGGCCAGCTCGGGCCAGACGTCGAGCTTGCCGAACACGAGCGCGGATGGTGTCACCGCGGCGAGGCATTCCACCACCGCTTGTGGACGATCGAACGGCAGAAAATCGGTGAACTCCACCGGGAGGCTTCGAGCCAGGCGCTCGGCGGACGGCGAGAAGAAGGAATAGAGCAGCTGCCACTCCGGCACCTGGGCGCGCAGGGCTTCGAGCACGGGCTTGACCTGGAGTCCCTCACCGACCGATGGGGCGTGGAACCAGACGAGGGGACGACGCGGATCGCGCCCGCGGCGCGCCCAATCGGCGTAACGTGCGCCGAGCCCTCGGCGACCCTCGATTCCCCGCGCGAGCTTGGCGTTGAACCGTGCCCCCACCGATCCGCCGACGGCGGCGGCTGCCACGACCAGGCGGTACCACTGCGATGGCCGTGGATGGGGGTCGGGGACCGACATCAAGGGGGACGGGCTGCCGGGGGCGGGGCTGGGAGCGCGCCCGTTTTCGCGCGGTAGACCGAATCGAGGATACGGCTGAACGCCGCTGGAGGAATCGCACTCGAAGCCAATCCGCCCTCGATATAGAAGGTCGGCGTCGCGTTGGCCCCCGAGCGGATCGATCCACGGGCATCCCTGGCGATGGCATCGACGGTCGCGCGCGTATTGAGGCAGCTCACGAGCGAGTCGTGCCCGACGCCCGCCGAGTCGGCCAGGGCGATGAGGGCCGGCCAGGCGAGATCGAGGTCTGCCCAGGCCGATTGTTTCTGGTAGAGGATGTCGTGCACGGGCCAGAACCGGTTCTGGCGTGCGGCGCACATCGCCACCTGGGCGGCCGCGAGGGCGTTCTTGTGGATCTCAGTCAGCGGGAAATTCACGAACACCCAGCGCACCTTGCCGGTCTGGATGTAATCGCGGTCGATTACGGGGAAGGTCGTGAGCGCGAACTGGCGGCAGGCCGGGCATTGGAAATCGGCCATTTCGTAGACGGTGACCGGCGCACTGGGGCGCCCCTTGGAGCGGGCGGAGATCGGGTCCTGCTGTGCCCCTTGGAGGCCGAGGAGGAGGGCCAGCGCGGCAGTCCAGCGTGGAGCAGCCATCCCCAACAATAACCGTCTCCCCCAGAGGACGCCTGGGCTTTCGGGTCTAGCGGGATTTTGGAGGGCGTGGTATATGACGAAGTTAAGGACTGTTTGAGGCCTCTGGAGGTGCGATGAGGTTCTCCCAAGCCGTTGGGCGACATCGCGCTGTTTCGATCTTACGAATCCCTGACACGAGCGGGGCGGGACGTTCTCCGGCCCTGGATGTTTGCCGTGCGTTAGTGCCCGCGCACGCATTGAAGGTGCGCGGATGTGGAATCACCTGAAGCGGAGGGACCATGCGTACTAGACTCCGTCAGTTGTTACTCGTCGTGTTCGGTCTGGCGCTGTGGCCGCAGTGGGCCGCGGCGCAGGAGCCGATCACGCTGAGCGGCCGAGTCACCACCGAGGCGGGGGCCCCACTGGGCTACGCCGAAGTGGTGGTTTCGTCGCTCGGTCTCGGCGCCGTGACGCGGGATGACGGTCGCTATGCGATCGTGATTCCCGGGGCACGAGCCGTCGTCGGACAGACGATCGCCGTGACGGCGCGTCGTCTGGGTTACAAGGCGATCACGGCGCAGATTACGCTGGCGCCGGGGATCGTCGAGCACGATTTCACGCTCGCGTTCAACCCGCTGCAGCTCGGTGAAGTCGTCGTGACCGGTGCCGGCACTACGACGCAGACCGAGAAGCTGGGCAGCGTCCGCAACCGCGTCGATCCCGACCTGATCAGCCGGTCGGGCGAATCGAATGTGGTGCAGACGCTCGCCGGGAAAGCGCCCAACGTCACCGTCGTGCAGCAGTCCGGTGACCCCGGTGCGAGCTCGTTCATCAACATCCGCGGCGTCAACTCGATCCTCGGTTCCAACCAGCCGCTGATCGTGGTGGACGGGGTGCCGTTGGACAACTCGGCCTTCTCGACGTCGAACTTCAACCGTCTCGACGACGCCGGCGGGACCAGTATCGGCGGCGGCGGCGGGTTCGGGCAGACGGAAGGCACCGTCGTCACCAACCGGGCCGCCGACCTGAATCCCAACGACATCGAGTCGGTGGAAATCCTGAAAGGTCCCGCGGCGAGCGCCATCTACGGCTCGGTCGCGGCGTCGGGCGTGATCCTGATCACGACCAAGTCGGGCCGGGCGGGGCCGACTCGGTTCACGTTCCGTTCGTCCACGTCGTTCAACGACATCAACCACCAGTATCCGCTGCAGACAGCGTGGAGCCAGGGCGATTTCGGCGTCCACGCGGATACCGCCGGCGGGCAATGCGACGCACCGAACGGGTTCTGCCGGCGCTCCTGGGGCGCCGCCATTCCCGCCGGGACGCCCATCTACGACCACTCGAGCGAGCTGTACCGGGTCGGTCATACGGTGGACAACGGCTTCTCGGTGTCGGGCGGCAATGACCGCACCACGTTCTACCTCTCGGGTGGCAACGTCCGCGACCAGGGCGTGTTCGTGGGTCCGAACAACTTCTATTCCCGCACCACGGTGCGCGCCAAGGCGACCCACAGCATCATCGACAACTTGAAACTGGGCGCCGACCTGTCGTTCGCCGACACACGCGCCAAGTACATCCAGCGCGGCAACAATGTGAACGGCGTGCAGCTGGGCGCGCTGCGCACGCCGCCGGAGTTCACCAACCATCCGTATCTTCCCGAGGTCGCACCGGGCGTCTTCCAGCACCGGTCCTACCTGTACCAACATCCCGGCGCCACCTCGGCGCTGGACGACCGCGGGTTCGACAATCCGTTCTTCGTGATCTTCGAGGATCTGAACCAGTCCAACGTGGGCCGCGTGTTCGGCAACGTGAACGCCGAGTATCTGCCGGTGCCGTGGCTGCGCATCAACTACACGCTGGGCGCGGACTATTCGGCCGACGAGCGGCTCGAGGGCCTGCCGGTCTCCTCGTCGTCGTTTACCGACGGCCGCGTGGTCGAGGGCAAGATCGTCAACTACCAGATCGATCATAACCTCACGGCGACGGCCAACTTTACGGTCAACGAGAATCTGGGCGGGACGTTCACGCTCGGGCAGAACCTGGATACCCGGAACAACCGCCAGCTGGGCGGCGTGGGCCGGACGCTCATCGCGCCGGTGCCGTTCCGTCTTTCGAACACGGTGACGCGCGACCTGCCGCTCGACAACGAGACGGTGATTCACGATGCGTCCTGGTTCGGCCAGGCGACGATCGATTTCCGGGACCAGCTGCATCTGACCGGGGCGTTGCGCAACGACGGCTCGTCGACATTCGGCCGCACCAACCTGCGGAGCTGGTTCCCCAAGGCGAGTCTCGCCTGGGAGTTCACCAAGGCTACAGGCCAGACCCCCTGGCTGACCTATGGCAAGTTGCGGGCGGCCTACGGTGAGGCCGGCGTGGAGCCGGTGCCGTACCTCACTTCGCAGAACTACGTATCCGACATCGTCGGCGGCATCGCTCAGGGGACCGGGAACACGCCGACGCAGAACGGTATCGGCGGCCTAACATCCAGCACGGTCAAGGCCGCTGCGGTCCTGCGCCCCGAGCGGACCAAGGAGCTCGAGGCCGGCATCGACATCGGGTTCCTGCGCGATCGTGGGGATGCGAGTATCACGTGGTACACCAAGAAGTCCGTGGACGTGATTCTGCCTCAGCCATTGGCGCCGTCCACCGGCTACCTAAGCCAGGGCGCCAACGCGGCCGACATTCGCAACCGCGGCTGGGAGGTCTCGCTCAACTTCCGCCCCGTCCAGGAAGCCGACTATGGCTGGGACGTCGGGCTGCAGTGGGCCAAGAATCGCAATACCGTCCTGTCGCTGGGCGGTGAGGACTTCATCTCGATCGGCGATTTCAACAATCAGGTGGCGATGGTCGGCAAGCCGATCGGCGTCTACCTGGGCAGCGGCTTCCTGCGCTGCGGCGTCTCGAGCGATGCCAACGTGATCGACGGCGCCGGCACAACGCTGGGCCAGGTGTGCGCGGGGCAGCCGAGCGGCGCGCTGTTCATCGCCGCGGATGGATTCCCGCAGCAGGATCCCGATGTGCGCATCATCCAGGATCCGAATTACAACTGGACGGGCAGCGTTCGCTCGTCATTCCGCTTCCGCCGCTTCCAGATCGCCGGTCTGCTCGACATCCGCCACGGCGGACAGATCTGGAACGGTACGCGGGGCGCTTTGTGGAGCTACGGCACCCACAAGGACACCGAGCAGCGCGCGACCTGCACCGGGCCCAACAGCACGGACTGCACGGGCAACGACAAGACCTTCGGGCAGGGCGGCTGGTTCGACGGCCCGGTCGCGGGTCCTGGCGCCGGCACCGCGGTCCCGATCGGGGAGAACTGGTACAAGTTCATCGCCGCATGCCCGTTCATCGGGATCGACGAGCCGTGCATCGAGGACGGCGGCTTCGTGAAGCTGCGGGAAGTCTCCGTAGGGTTCACGGTCGATGCCCCCTGGGTGCAGCGGACCATCGGGTTTTCGAGCTTCGAGCTCAGGGTGACTGGCCGGAATCTGAAGACGTGGACCAATTACACTGGTTACGATCCCGAGACGAACCTGGGCGGCGCCATTTCCTCCGCGGCCGGGGCGGGCGGTGTGGATTACTTCAATAATCCGCAGACGCGCTCGTTCACGTTCTCGGTCACCTTGAACCACTAACCACGAGGAGAACGACCTATGCGTCGGCATATTCCTGTCGCGCTCGTCTCGTTGAGCCTCCTCGGGACGGTGGCGTGTAACGACTTCTTGACTGGGAACAAGCTGTCGAGTAACCCGAATCAGCCTTCCCAGGCGTCGATTTCACAGCTGTTCGTGGCCGTGCAGGCGGGGCAGTTCGCCATGCAGGAGGGCACGGTCCCGATGATGATCTGCATGTGGGCGCAACAATGCGGCGGCACCAATGGCCGATTCGTGGAGCAAGCCGGTCGTTACGTGTTCGGCGAAAGCTCGAACATCGGTGCGAACGGCGGCGATTGGGCGCTCGTATACGACGCCGGCGGCCTGGTGGATATTCGCCAGGTCAAAGCCGACGCCACGGCCGCGGGTGATTCGACCTGGCTCGGGATCGCCAAGGTGTGGGAAGCGCTGGCGATCGGGACCGCCTCCGACATGTGGGGC
>Ga0209382_10009289_pt1 | contig 12320 bp, 11 predicted proteins | sample SoiMetdeltSBSDD5_FD_187599 | JGI IMG/M metagenome (GOLD analysis project Ga0209382, IMG submission 187599) | Bulk soil microbial communities from a Populus tree surrounding site in Tennessee, USA - Soil MetaG P. deltoides SBSDD5 (SPAdes) (version 2) | ecosystem: Environmental > Terrestrial >... | reverse complement strand
ATGCGTGAGCCGTTCTTGAGCAGCAAGCGGGCATCGCCGGTGTCCAGCGGCTCGATCTGATCCAGAAACTCGAGATTGACGATGTAGCTGCGATGCACGCGCACGAAGCGTGCAGGATCGAGTCGATCCTGGATCGCACTCATGGTCGAGCGCAGCGGATAGACACGACCGCGCACGTGAAGATTGACGTAGTTCTCCGCCGCCTCCAGGAACTCGATGTCGAGCGCGGCCACCAGGAATTCTGCGCCGAGCTTGCGCACCAGGAAGCGGTTTGGGCGCTCGAGTGCTTCCGTGGGCAAGCCCGGGTCGGGAGCAGTGAGCAAGCGGGCCTCGCCGCGCAGACGCAATAGCAAGAGGCGATACAGATAGAAGACGAGCAGCACGGTCGCGTACGTGCGAACGTCCTTCAGATACTCATACAGGAGTTCCTTCGGCCAATAGCCGAAATCGTATTGGCCGCCCAGGGCGCCGTACGCAAGGTGGCGCAGCCCGACCATGCCGGACACGTGGATCAGCGAATAAGGAATCGTTGCGAGCAGATGCCCGGCCGCGGCTCGCCGCCAGGTCTCCGCGTGAAACGGGAAGCGGCGATCGAATGCCAGCTGAGCCGGCAACAGCGCAAGCAGCATCAGCGCGCTCGAGTACTCCCAGACGAAAGGCTCCCACCAGTCGAACTGCAGATCGCGGCGCTCGATGTCCATGCCCACGACGGTGCTGTTGACTGCCGCGTTGAGGAGCCACCAGCCCGTCCACAGAGCGATCTCCCAGATGCGGCGATGGCGCAGATATCGATCGAGCATCGGGTTCACAGGCGCGGACATCGCGGCGATTCTAGCTGCCGCCCGACCGGCATCGCTCGCGAATCGTCACTGCTTCCAGCCGCTGGTCCCGGGCGGCAGTCGACCGGTCACTTTGCGGTGGAACCGAAGCTGTCGCGCGAGGAGTGTGGGGCTATGAAAGCCCTACCGATTCTTATGACTTTGATTGTCTGCGGCGCGGACGCATCGACGGAGCGCGTTGCGCCGGCCAACGTCGGCCGCCTCGAGGTTGCGTGGGTCTACGACACCGGAGATTCGACCGCGGCGCTCTCCCCCGGCGCCGACCGGCCCGCATTCGAGGCGACACCGGTCTACGCCGATGGCGCGCTCTATCTATCGACCCCGCTCGGCACTGTGGCCGCGCTGGATGCCGAAACAGGCCGGCAGCTTTGGAAGGTCGACCTGCAGATTCGACGCGAGACCGACTACTCCGACTTTGCCAATCGCGGACCCGCCATTCGCGGCACGCGTCTCTACGTGGGCACAGTCGATGGCCGTCTCGTGTGCATCGAGCGTGCGACCGGGCGACGCTGCGCGAGCTTCGGCGATCACGGCCAGATCGACCTGACCCGCGGACTCCGACATCCGCCCGAATGGCACGGCGAATACGGCGTCACGTCGGCGCCGGCTATCTTTCGCGATCTGGTGATCGTCGGTGCGTCGGTCGCGGACAACGGCCGCGCACGAATGGCGTCCGGCGAAGTCCGTGCCTTCGATGCCGAGACCGGCGCATTGCGCTGGACGGTTCATCCGCTGCCAGCCGAAGCACAAGCCGGCGGCGCGAACGCGTGGTCGCGCATCGTCGTCGACGACGCGAGCGGTCTCGCCTACCTGCCGACCGGCAGTGCGAGCCCGGACTATTTCGGCGGCTTGCGGCCGGGCGACAATCTCTACGCCAATTCGCTGCTGGCCGTGAACGCGCGCACCGGCGAGCGCGTGTGGCACTTTCAGCTGGTCCATCACGACTTGTGGGATTACGACACGACGACTCCTCCCCTGCTCTATCCGGGTCGCGACGGACCAGCGGTTGCCGTCGGCAACAAGTCGGGCCATGTGTTCCTGCTGAATCGACTGACCGGCACACCGCTGTTCCCTGTCGTCGAAAAGCCCGCGCCCGGCAGCGACGTGCCTGGCGAGCATGCCGCGCCCACTCAACCCTTCCCGACGAAACCGACGAGCCTGGTGCCGCAGCGAGTTGCGGCAGAGGACCTGTGGGGCGAGACACCGGAAGATCTCGAAAGCTGCCGTCGAACGTTCCGCAGCTTGCGCAACGAAGGAGTGTTCACTCCGCCGAGCCTCGCCGGCAGCATTCATGTGCCGGGCAACGTCGGCGGCCTGCATTGGGGCGGGTTTGCGTGGGACTCGACACAGCGGCTGCTGATCGCACCGGTGAATCGCCTGCCCGCCATCATTCGCTTGATCCCGCGCGCGGGATTCGACGAGGCACAGCGGAATTTTCCAGCGCGCGAAACGACCGAGCAGGACGGCACGCCGTTCGCAATGTCGCGCGAATTCTTTCGCGCCGCGTCGGGCAAGCCGTGCATCGCGCCCCCGTGGGGCGAGCTGGTCGCAATCAGCGCGGATACTGGCGACATTGCCTGGCGCGCGCCGCTAGGTCTCAATCTCGGCGGCCCGGCAGCCACCGACACCGGCCTCGTCTTCATCGGGGCCTCGCTCGAACCCTATTTGCGAGCGTTCGAAACGCGAACCGGAAAAGAGCTTTGGAAGGGCCAGCTGCCGACGAGTGCGCGCGCGACGCCTCTCATCTATGTGACGGAGCGAGGCAAGCAGATGATCGCCATCGCGGCCGGCGGGCATGATGTGCCCCAATCGAAACTCGACACGAAGCTGGTGGTCTTCGCGTTGCGCGATTGAGGCCGCTAGCGGTCGTCGACCTCGATGACGTGATCGATACGGTCCGCAGAATAGAGAGCCGCAACCAGCGCATCACGATGCCGCAGCACTGCTCGCTGATTGATCGAGCCCTTATCCGTGATCTCGCCGTGGTCGAGGGACGGCGGCGACGGCAGCACCATTGCACGCCGGATGCGCCGCGTACTCGCTGCATTCTTCTGTGCATGCGCGCGCAGGCGGATCTGCAGCTCCTTCATCAGCTCCTCGGGTCGCACCGGCGCACAGACTGCCGCGTCTGGAACGATCAACGCCGCAAGATAGTCCGCATTGTGGCCAGCGATGACCACGTCTTGCGCGAACGGCGCAAGCGCCGCGATCAAGTCGGCGCGCAGCGGTCCGACGCTGACCCACGTGCCGTTCGAGAGTTTGAAGTCCTCGCTGATGCGACCGTCGAAGATCAGGCCGCGCGTCGGATCGCTCTCATCGATCAGGCGAACGGCATCGCCGAGGCGATAGCAGCCCTCCTCGTCGAAGGCTGCCGCCGTGAGCTCGGGCTGACGCCAGTATCCGGGCGTGACACTCGGACTGCGCACGCGAATCTCGAGCTTCTCATCCAGCGGTGCCAGCTTCACCAGCGAGCCCTTGATCGGCAGTCCGATGACGCCGCTGCGACCCATCTCGGGCGTCGTCATGGTTACGGCGGGCCCAGTCTCGGTGGCGCCGAGGCCGGACAGCATCGGCGTCTTCACGCCGCGCTCGCGCAGCGACATTGCATCGAGTACATCCCAAGTGTGCTGCCCGAGCGAGGCGCCGGCGAAGAAGTAAGCGCGCAGCCAGCGATAGAAGCTGCCGCGCAGCTGCTCATCCGTGGGTAGACACTGCGCCAGCATCTCAAAGCCTTTCGGCACGTTGAAGTACACGGTCGGTGAAATCTCGCGCAGATTGCGCAGCGATTCGCCGAAGCCCGCGGGCGTCGGCCTGCCGTCGTCGATGTACAGCGTACCGCCATTGCTGAGCACGAGGCCGATGTTGCTGCTGCCGCCGAAGGTGTGATTCCAAGGCAGCCAGTCCACGATCACCGGCGGCTGTTCCACCACGAACGGAAACGCTTGTCGCTGCATCAGCGCATTGCTGCACACCGTGCGATTGGTCGTGATCACGACCTTGGGCTGTCCGGTCGAGCCCGAGGTCAGCAAGAATCGCGCGATGGTGTCGGGACCCGTGCTGCGATGACGTACGTCGAGCTCCCTGGTGGCGGGCGCTTCGAGGGCTTGCAAGCTCGTGACCGCGCGGCCTGCTACGGGCGCATCGCCGACAATCTCGGCGTCGTGCAGCTCGAGCTGCGTCAGTGCGCGCGCGAACGAAGGCGTGTCGAACGCGACGATCATTCCCGGCGTGAGCAGCTCGACTATATAGCGCACTTTGCCGAGGTCCGAGGACGCCAGCGAATACGGCGGCGACACCGGGCAATACGGAATACCGGTCCACAGGGCCGCGAAACCGAGCACGAGATGCTCGATGCTGTTGCCGGACAAGATCACGATCGGCCGCTCCGCCGAGAGATTTCTGCTCGCGAGACCCGCCGCCACGCGACGGACACGTTCGAGCAATTCGCCGTAGGTGACGCGTTGCCATTCGCCGCCGGCAACACGTCGAGCGACCGCCGTCCGATAGGACGCGCGCGTGGCCCATTGCTTGAGGAAATCCATGAATCGCGGCGGGTAGGCGCCGATCGTGCCCTGCGGCAGCAGCAGCACGGTACCGTCGCTGCGCCGCTCGAACCTCGTGCGGAACGGATCGGCGACCCACGACAACTCATCGTCGGGCGGCTCGTCCTTGGGAAAATCGTCCATGCCACCGGTCTCGACAAATTAGTATGTGACACATACTATTCGCGTAACGAACTAAATCGCAAGCCGGAGCGAACAATGGCGCGCAATGTGAACAGAAAGGTCGAGGAGCCGGCGGCAGAGCTCGAGGATTCGAGCCTGAGCGAGGAGCTCGACGGCTTCCTCGGCTACCGCCTGCGGCGCGCGGAAACCGTGATGCACAGGGACTTCATCGGGGCGCTCGCCGATCTGGGCCTCACCCAGAAGCAAGCCGCGACGTTGTGGCTGATCAACAGCCATCCCGGTGTCGCCCAGGTATCGGTGGCGGCTGCTCTCGATATGGATCGCGCCACGATGATGGCAATCGTCGACCGCCTCGAAGATCGGAGCCTGGTCATTCGCAAGCGCTCGGCCGACGACCGCCGCCGGCAGGAGCTGTACCTCACACCGGCCGGTCAGAGCACGTTGCGCAAGGCGAAGGCGCGGATCGCCAAGCACGAGGAGCGCTTCACAGCGCTGTTCACCGCGGCCGAGTTGGAGTTCTTGTTGACGGCACTGCAGAGATTGGAGAAGGCAGGCTAGTCGTGCGGTGACGTGTACGTCGTGAGAATTGCGGTCACCGCAAGCACCGCGGCAATCAGCCCAAGCTCGACGTTGATCGTCCGCTGCAAGGTCTTGAGCGCGGTGCCGTCGCCGGCGAGCAAGCGAGGCGTCAATCGTCGCCGGTTGTAGCTGGCCAAACCGAGGACAACCCCGACGATGCACAGTTTGGCGCCGAGGATCTGTCCGTACGGCGACAGCCACGGGTCGTTGTTGAAGTCGACGAGAATCATCACGAGCACGAGCCCGGCGATGACCAGGGCACCCGTCGAGATGAAGGCCACCGAGCTGAAGCGCGAGATCACTACAACGAGTCGATCGAGCTGCGAATGCGCGCAACCCCGTCGCAGAGAGTAGAGAGAGCCAACCCACCAGGCTGCGAGAGATACGTGAACTACCGCGACCGACCCTTCGACGGGACCGATGCCTGCAGCGTGCCCGCTGAATGCAAAACCAAGCATCGGTAGCAGCGCGTAGGACAACCGCACGAGCACAGCTTCATCGTCGGTCGATGACATCAACAGCAATGCGGCGCCGGTCATCTGCAAAAACAACGCGGCGCCGGAGCTGGACGCGAAGACAGCGGTCAACGTGGCTCGATCGAACTCTCCGCTCAGTTGCTGGATCAGCACGAGCTGAATGAGTGGGCACGCGCAGAGAATGAGCACTGCGCCGCGCCGCATGACGTGGGTAAGGTGCGCCGCCTCATCCGGTAGCAGACGCAGCGTGACCTGCGCAAACGCCGCGCCGCTCGCGGACAGCAGGCCGGCGTAGAGCGCGACCTTGAGCAGAACCGTCAGCGCTTCGAGCATTCAGGGAGCTTTCGGCTCCTTGGGCTTGACCTCGAAAGCCAGCGAGCCGGTCACGACGTGACCGTCCTTCGACAGCCCCGTCCACTTGACCTCGCTCTTGCCAGCCGCGAGTTGCGGATTCGGCAGTTGGAAGACGGTGGCGCTCGCGTGCGGCGTGAAGTCTATCTTCCGCTCGGCCTTGGCCGCGTCGATCACGACGACGGAAGTCAGGTTGATCGCGCCGTGAAACTTCAGCTCGATCACCGGCGGCGACTGTTCGAGCGTAGACCCGCTCGGCGGCGTGCTGGACGCGACGGTAGTGTGGGCCGCGGCTTGAAATGTCGGCGCTGCCGTCATCAGCAGCAACAAAAGGACTGCGCAGATTCGCGTCGTGCTCATGGTTCACCTCGCATCGGCGCTCAGCGTAACGCATTCTTGAAAATGCACGAAGCACTATCGTCTGAAAATACTTCCCCTGGGTTCCTCCAGAGCCAGCGTTGAGACACGCTGGCAGCCGTGCGAAAAACCACATCAGCGTTTTGCATCGCGCTCCTGGTGGCGATGAAGCCCTTGCCGGTGGCGGCTCCGCAGTCACAGGGCTTCTCCCCTGCCCGCCTGGGGCGTGTAACCGACTACTTGCAGCGCGCAGCGGATCAAGGGCAGTACGCGGGTGCGGTCACGCTCATCGCCCGACGCGGCAGCATCGTGCAGTGGCAAGCACTCGGATATCGCGACGTCGCGCGCAGCGAGCCGATGCGCGTCGATGCGATCTTCCAGATCTATTCCATGACCAAGCCGATCACGTCGGTTGCCGCGCTGATACTCATGGAGGAAGGACGCCTGACACTCGAGGATCCGGTCAGCCGCTTCTTGCCGGAGTTCGCACGCATGCAGGTGCTGGAGAGGCCTGCGGTCCGACCGATCACGATCCGGCATCTGCTCACGCATACGGCAGGATTCGCGGCGGGAGAGAAGTTGCGCGGTCCCGCTGTCGACCGGCTGAATGAGGCGCGCTTGGACGAGTTGCCGAGCCTCGCTGCCTACGCAACCGGGCTCGCAGCACTGCCGCTGGCGAACGATCCGGGTGAACGCTTCAGCTACGACGGCGTGAACAGTGAAGTGCTCAGCCGCGTGATCGAGGTCGTTGCCGGCAGGCCGTTCGACGAATTCTTGAGCAAGCGCGTGCTCGCTCCGCTACGCATGCTCGACACCGGGTTCAGTGTGCCGCCCGACCAGCGTGCACGCATCGTCGAGATGACGTCCACGGACGCGACTGGCCGCCTCCTCGCGGCGTCCGCGGGTGCAAACAAACCCGGTGAAATGCTCAAGCGCTATCCGAGCGGCGCGGGCGGCCTCTACTCGACGGCCGCCGACTACGCACGCTTCTGCCAGATGCTGCTGAACGCCGGCGAGCTCGACGGCGTCCGCATTCTCGGCCGCAAGGCCGTGGAGCTCATGATGACGAACCACCTCACGCAGCTGTCACCGCCAGTGAACGAATTCAACGACGGCGAAGGCTTCGGTCTCGGCGGCTATGTCGTGCTCGATCCCGCGCGTCGCGGACAGCTCGGCTCGGTGGGACAGTTCGGTTGGAGCGGCGCGGCCGCCACCTGGTTCACGATCGATCCGCACGAGCAGCTCGTTGCGATCCTGATGATGCAGCACCTGCCCCGCGGCCTGCCGAGCGATCCACCCAGGCTCGGCAAGCCATTCAACAATCTCGTCTATCAGGCACTCGTGCGGTGATTCGCTAAGGCTTGAGATTGCGCAACGGCCCGTTGACGGTGAAGTTGCGCGTGCTCAGCAGTCTGAGGAGCTGCGCTTCGCTGCTGCACTGCTGGCAGTCACTTCGCAGCGCTGACGTTCGGCCCCGAAGGATCTCCTACGATTCAATGTGAACCGCGTGCTGATTGCGCAAGCGGTGCGTGTTTGGGAATAAATCGTCGCGCCGATCGATCTCATTCTCACGAGGCCATCACCGAGGATGAGAGCAATGCGCGACCGAGACGACGACACCTCCACGACGATCACGCGGCGAGGAGCACTCAAGTGCCTGGGCGCCTGGTCGGGCGCAAGCATTCTCTGGAGCGTGGCGGGCGGCATCCCTCGCGCGCTGGGCATGGCGAACGATGCCAAGGTCGCACGCGCTGCGGCCGGCCAGTTTACGTTCGCGCAGATCAGCGACACTCACATCGGCTTCAGCAAGGAAGCAAACCCCGACGTCATCGGCACCCTGCGACGCGCGATCGTCGACATCAACGCAGCGCGGCCGGCTTTCGTGGTGCACACCGGCGACATCACTCATTTGTCCAAGCCTGCGGAGTTCGACCAGGCTGCGGAAGTTCTGCAAGAGCTCGCGGTCGATCGCATTCACTACGTTCCGGGCGAGCACGACGCGCTGGACAATGGACTGAGCGGCTATCTGCAGCGCCATGGACAGGCAACAGGCGGCCGGCCTTACTACAGCTTCGAGGATCGTGGCATCCACTTCCTCGGGTTGAGCAACGTCGCGAACTTCACGCCGGGCAGCATGCCGACGCTGGGCGACGAGCAGCTCGCGTGGCTGGAATCGGATCTCAAGAGTGTGTCGGCGAGCACGCCGATCGTAGTCCTCGCTCACATCCCGCTGTGGACGGTGTACGAGCCCTGGGGCTGGGGCACGGCCGACGCGCCGCGCGCACTGGCCTCGCTGCGCAGGTTCGGATCCGTCACGGTGCTGAACGGCCACGTTCACCAGGTGATGCAGAAAGTCGAGGGTCACGTAGCGTTCCACACGGCGATGTCGACCGCCTTTCCGCAACCTGCGCCGGGAACCGCTGCAGAGCCCGGCCCGAAGAAGGTGCCGGCCGACGAGCTCGGCAAAGTGCTCGGGACCCGACGCATCAGCGTCGTGCGCGGCTCGCACCCGCTCGCCGTCGTCGATCGACCGCTCGTTTAGCAAACTTAATCCAGCGAGAAGCCATCATGACCTACAGTCGCAGCAGCTCACGCGCGCTGATTCTCTGTTCGTTGCTGTTCGCAGCGACCGCTGTCGCCGGGGCGGACGACAGTCCTACGGTGGAGATCAAAGATTTCCAGTTCCAACCGCACGAGCTCACCGTCAAGGCCGGAGCAACCGTTGCGTGGCTCAATCGCGATCAGACGATCCACAACGTCGTGTCGAAAGACGGCAAGGTTGCCTCACCGGGGCTCGACACCGACGATCGTTACTCCGTGGTGTTCGAGCATGAAGGCGACTACCCGTACTACTGCGCCCTGCATCCGCAGATGACTGGCGTGATACACGTTCGCGGCCGGTAGTCGACGTGGCAAAGCGTGCAAGTGCGGCGCTCGATCTCGGCTTGGTGCGAGATCTCACGTTGCCGCACCTGGATGCAGCCTACAACCTCGCGCGCTGGATCATCGGCACAGATGAGGACGCGGCCGACGTCGTCCACACCGCATTCCTGCGCGCTGCGCGCTATGTCCACACCTACGCGGGCGGGAACGCGCGTGCCTGGTGGCTGTCCATCGTGCGCAATTGCTGCCTGGCGACGCTCGGCGCGCGCAGCAAGCGAGAGGTCTCGTTGGAGTCGCTCGAGACAGACGACCCCGACTTCGAGCGCCGCAGCGACGACTCCATCGAAGAGTCGCTGCACCTGTCGCAGTCCGCGGCACTGATCCTCAAAGAGCTGCAGGCAATTCCGGTGGAGTATCGAGAGGTTCTCGTGCTGCGCGAGCTGGAGGATTGCTCGTATCGCGAAATCGCCGACATTCTCAGCGTGCCCATCGGCACGGTCATGTCACGCCTGGCACGGGCCCGGAGCCTGATTCGCAAGGCTCTGATGGAAACATCCGGCCAAGGGAAGCGACATGAACTGTGAACAGGCCGGTCGCCTGCTCGAAGCGTACTTCGACCGGGAGCTCGACCGCTCCACCGTGGACGAGATCGAAATACATCTCGCGAATTGCGAGCGCTGCCGCACGGAGCTCGCAGCGCTCGAAGAGCTGCACACCAGGATCGCAGCAGCGCCGCGGTATCGGGCGCCGTCTGCGTTGCGTCGTCAGCTCGCAGAGCTGGAAGATTTTCCGGCGCACGCACAGAGCGAGTCGCGTCGCACCGCATGGCCGAGCTGGGCGATGGCCGCATCGCTGCTGTTGTCGTTTGCGTTCGGTGCAACCGTCATGTGGCTGCAGGGAAGGAATTCGGAGCTGACGAGCGGGCCGCAGATGTTCGCGCAGGATCTGCTGAACGGTCACTTGCGCGCACTCACGGCGGCGAGCCCCGTGGACGTCATCTCCGAAGATCGCCATACCGTGAAACCCTGGTTCGCGGGCAAGGTGGACGTCGCTCCATCGGTCGTGGATCTCGCGGATCAAGGATTTCCGCTGGTCGGTGGGCGCATCGACTATATCGGCGGACAGCGCACCGCGGTGGTCGTGTATCGCCGTCGGCAACATGTCATCGACGTCTACTGGATACCGGACGCGCAACCGGAGACCCAGCGCCAGGGATATTGGCTGAGCCCCTGTCGCATCGATGGACGCTCGGTGCAGATCGTCGCCGACATCGATCGCGCAGAGCTGGTGCGTTTTTGCAGCCTGCTCGGCAAAAGCGGCCCATGACGCGCAAAAAAGACCCGGCACGAAGCCGGGTCTCGGAGCAGCCTTCGACGGAAGCGAGTGCTAACCGGGTTACGCTTCCTCGGGCTCCTCAAGCGGGATCAGATCGTCGAAAGCGGCCGGATCGCCTGCCGTATCGTCCTCGGGCTTGAGTCGATTGATGTCTTCGATCTGCGGCAGAGACTGTCCCTCCTCCGCCGGCTCGCCGACCGGATTCGACTCGAGCTCGCGCGACAGCACCGTGCCGCGGAGCCAACCCGAGAACTGCGCGCGCAACAGCGGCGCCACCGTCAACTCGAACTTGCTGCTGGCTTGCGCTCCATCGGCGTCGCGTACCGCGACAGTGATCGTCGCGTTACCGCTTTGCTCTGCAGCCGGAAAGATCATGAGTGAGCGAGCAGCGCCGCTGCCCGTCAGCTCGATTGCACTATCCGGCACGATGCTGCCGTTGGACGAGCTGACGGACACGGTCAACGCACCCGCCGCCGTTTCGGCATCACCGATAGTGAACGACATCGGCGTCGTCTCAGTGCCTTCGTCGATCGTCTGATCTGCGAACGAGCTGATGGTGGGCGCGGCGTTGACCGGCACCGGGGGCGAAGATTCCTCTTCGCCGCCGCCGCCACCACCGCTGCAGCCTGCCGCCAACGCCGCGGCAGCGAGCGCCAGCGTAATGTTCCTCGATATGAGTTTCATGGCCGTGCTCCTGAAGTTAGCGCGAGCCGAGGCTGGCGCTGGCCGATCCCATTCCTGCGCCCGGGATCGGCGTCGTCAGATACGGGAACTTGTTGTCGAAGTCCGCCGAGCTGATCGGCGCGCCATCCGTGATCGCCACATTGCCGACCGGTGCGTTGGCCGGGTTGCAGAGACCCACATTCAGATGGCACAGGGCGCCCATGGCGACACGCAACTCGATATCCACCACGTCGTCGCCAGGCCGGCGGCCGTTCGGGAATCCGGCGAGATCGCCGCCCGCAACTCCGAAGAAGCTCTGCTTGTCGCGAGGCGTGGGAGCGATGCCCGTGTTCAGGCGCTGCATCTCCGATGCCGTCACCTTCGCGAGCTGGTTGACGTTCGTGCCATCAGGCAACTTGAGGCCCGTCAGGAACGCCGCCTTGAGGTCTTCGCGCGGGAAGTTGTTCGGCGCCAGATTCGCGAGATCCGGCTCGAGCACCTTGTTGACTGCATCGAGAAACAGGGCGTTGATCAGGAACGGCAGCGATGGATTACTGACGTAGCTCAGGAATTGACCATCGTCCTTCGGCTCGCTGGCGTTGAAGCGATCCTTGTCGGGCAAGCCGACGACCACTTCGTTGACGAGCGGCATGCCGAGGCGCGACACCTGGGTGAGCGCGCCGGCATTCACGTCCGGCGTCTCGAAGGTGGCGCGCGGGTTCAACACGCGCACCTGCGGCAGGCTCGCGGACGTCCACACGCCGATCACGCCGTTGCCGGCGCCGACCAGGCAGCTCTTGTGCACCTCCAGCGCCAGCGTCGTGATGTTCTTGTCCGAGATGATGTCGTTGGCGTCGCTCTGCGTGATGCCGCCCGGAAAGCCCTTGCCGTCGCCCGCGCCGGGCGCGCTGTCGCCTTCGATCGGTACGAAGTTGATCAGATCGAAAACCGGCCCGAGATTGACGACGAACGGCTCATTGCGCTGGCCGACGAAGACTCTGCCCTGCTTCGCGCAACCGGGAATGTCGACCGTGTAGACGAACTGCGCAGCGTATTGCTCGTAGCCCGCAATGGAGCCGAACGTCTTGGTGCCGACGAAATCGTACGGCTTGCCAAAAGTACGGTCGCCGCTGCCAGCATCGCGCACGCTC
>Ga0209382_10009288_pt1 | contig 12320 bp, 6 predicted proteins | sample SoiMetdeltSBSDD5_FD_187599 | JGI IMG/M metagenome (GOLD analysis project Ga0209382, IMG submission 187599) | Bulk soil microbial communities from a Populus tree surrounding site in Tennessee, USA - Soil MetaG P. deltoides SBSDD5 (SPAdes) (version 2) | ecosystem: Environmental > Terrestrial >... | reverse complement strand
ACGCGAACGGCGGGCATGGCGGTGCGGGTGAAGAACTCGTTGAGCTCGCGGCACAGGCACCGCTCGGTCCGGCTGACCTCGGTGATGCGGCCGAGCAGCGCGACCGGGCTCTCGTTGAAGCGGAAGTTGTTCACCTCGCCGACCACCTCGCCACCGTCGACGAGGTAGACGCCGTCCCTGGTCAGGCCGGTGAGCAGCAGCGTGCGGGGGTCGACCTCGCGGACGTACCACAGGCAGGTGAGCAGCAGGCCGCGGGAGGTGCCGGCGACGAGGTCGGGCAGGGTCGCGGTGGCGCCGCGGGACTCCAGCACCAGGTTGTCCACGAACGGGGCCGGGGCCGCGCCGGTGCGATGGGCCCAACTCCTGGTGCGGACCAGCTCGGTGAGCACGCCGTCGGAGATCCAGGAGACCGGCCGCAGCGGCAGGCCGTTGTCGAACACGCTCACGCCGGAGCCGGATGCGGAGGTGTGCACGAACGGGGGGCATTGCAGGCCGGGCTCGGCCGGGTCGCTGCGCAGGACGAACGGCAGCTCGCTGAACCGCTCGCCGATGCGGGAGCCGCCGCCGGGGCGGGAGAACACCGTGCGGCCCTCGTCGGCCTCGCGCGCGGTCGCCGTCCAGTAGAGGAACGCCACCAGGTCGGCGACCGCGGCCGGCGGCAGGATCGTCTCGTACCGGCCGGCCGGCAGGTCGACCCGCCCCCTTCCCCAGCCCAGCCGGCGGTCCAGCTCGGCGTCCAGCGCCGGCACGGCCACGTCGGCGAAGTCCCTGGTGTACGCGCCGACCCAGGCGGAGCGGGAGAGGTCGTCGGGTTTGGCGTTCAGCTCGATCTTGCCGGTCGGCTGGTCGTGCCGCAGCCGCAGCCCGGTGGAGGTGCCGAGATAGGTGGACGTCATGACGTGCTCGGCGAACCCGAACAGCAGGCGGCCGGAGGAGCGGGACCGGGCGAAGGCCTCCCCCAGCTCGGGCGCGAAGGAACCGAACACGCCGATGGACGTGGCGGACGGCTCGGCCGCCCAGTCGCCGGCACCGGGAAGGTCGCCCCCGGCCTCCGCGCCGGTGTCTCCGTAGGGGCCGCCGCCGGGTGCCACGAGCGGCATCGCGTCGTCGGCCGGGCTGCTCTCGCCGGCCGCCCGCTCGGCGGCGCGGACCAGGTCCTCCAGCGCATCCTCGGTCACCGCGCTGCGCTCGACCACGCCGACGGCGGTGCCGGTGCGCCCGCCGACGGTGCTGATCACCGAGAGCCGCCGGGAGCGCATCTCGCCGTTGGTGGTCACGGTGTTGTTGGCCCAGCGCAGGTTCGCCTCGGTCTGCTCGACGACCCGGACGACGCAGCCGTCGGCCTTGGACAGCGCCAGCGCCCGCTCGACCGTCTCCTGCGGGTTCATCGGCCGGCCTCCGCCGTGGTGTTCAGGATGTTGATCCCGGTGAACAGCGCGGCCGGGCAGCCGTGGCTGACCGGAGCCCCCTGGCCGGGCTGGCCCTTGCCGCACTGGAACGAACCGGACATCAGGTAGGTCTGCGGGCCACCCACGCCGGCCAGCGAGCCCCAGAAGTCGGTGGTGGTCGCCTGGTAGGCGACATCGCGGACCTGCCCGGCGAGCCGCCCGTCCCGGATGGCGTAGAACCGCTGCCCGGTGAACTGGAAGTTGTAGCGCTGCATGTCGATGGAGAAGGACTTGTCGCCGACCACATAGATGCCGCGGCGCACGCCGGAGATCAGCTCGTCGGTGCCCGGCCCACCGTCGGCCGCTCGCAGCGACACGTTGGCCATCCGCTGGATCGGGATGTGGCCGGCCGCGTCGGCGAACGCGCAGCCGTTGGACCGGCCGAGGCCGTTCAGCAGGGCGATCCGGCGGTCGAGCTGGTAGCCGACGAGGACGCCGTCGCGGACGATGTCCCAGGACTGGGCCCGCACGCCCTCGTCGTCGTAGCCGACGGTGGCCAGCCCGTGCTCGGTGGTGCGGTCGCCGGTCACCTGCATCAGCGGCGAGCCGTAGCGCAGGCTGCCCAGCCGGTCGAAGGTGGCGAACGAGCTGCCGGCGTAGGCGGCCTCATAGCCAAGCGCCCTGTCCAGCTCGGTGGCGTGCCCGACCGACTCGTGGATGGTCAGCCACAGGTTCGTCGGGTCGATCACCAGGTCGTAGCGGCCCGGCTCGACCGGCGGCGCCTTGCACTTCTCGGCCAGCCACTCCGGCATGGCGGCCAGCTCGGCGTCCCAGTCCCACGCGCCGTCCCCGCCGGTCAGGTACTCCCAGCCGCGGCCGGCCGCCGGCGCGCAGGTGCGCATGGACTCGAACCCGCCGCCGGCCGCGTCCACCGCCACCGCGGTGATCTCCGGGTGCACCCGCACCCGCTGCTGGGTGGTGACCGTGCCGGCCAGGTCGGCGTAGAACTTGTTCTCCCTGGCCTGCCACAGGTCGGCGTCCACGTGGTCGACGCCGTCGGCCGCGAGCAGCCGCTGCGACCACTCGGTGAGCAGCGCGAGCCGCTCCGAGTCCGGCACCTGGAACGGGTCCAGCTCGTAGGCCGAGCACCAGGTGGCGCCCGCATACACCGGCTCGTCCGCGAGCAGCACCGGCTCGGTGTTCATCGGCGCGCTGATCCTGGCGACGGCGACGGCGCGCTCGGCCACCGCGGCGGCGGCGTCCGGTGTGAGGTCGGCACCGGCGGCGAAGCCCCAGCTGCCGTCGCACACCACGCGGACGCCGATGCCGGTGTCGTGGCGGTCGCGGGTCGTCTCCACCTTGCCGTTGCGCAGCCTGATCAGGCCGTTGCGCAGCCGCTCGACGCGCACGTCCGCGTGCTCGGCGCCGAGCGATGCGGCCCTGGACAGGGCGGCATCGGCGAGCGCGGGCAGCGGCAGCGCGAGGAACTCGGGATCGACGGTCGGCACGGCCGCGACGCTAGCCGGCATCGGATGGCCGCGCGACGTCATTGCGCGACGTCATTGCGCGATGTTGTTGAGCGCGTCCTCGATGGCCCGGTGGAACGTCGGGTAGGCGTAGATCATCTGCCGCAGCGTCGCCGTCGGCACCTCGGCGTGCACCGCCACCGCAAGCGCGCCGAGCACCTCCCCGCCCGCCGGCCCGGCCGACGTCGCGCCGATCAGCACGCCGCGCTCGGCGTCCTCGACGAGCTTGACGAACCCGTCGTTGCCGACCTTGTGGATCCAGCCACGGGCGCTGGACGGCACGTTGGCCAGGCCCACCCGGACCGGCCGGCCAGCCTCGCGCGCGGCCGCCTCGGTGAGGCCGACGGCCCCGACCTCCGGATCGGTGAACGTCACTCGCGGCACGGCCCGATAGTCGGCCGCCTCGGCGGACTCACCGAGGATGTCCGCCACGGCGAGCCGCGCCTGGTACATCGCGGTGTGGGTGAACGCGCCCTTGCCGGTGACGTCGCCGATCACCCACACGCCTTCCGCGGCCCGCATCCGGTCGTCGACCTCGATGCCTTTGCCACGGTCGTCGATGCCGGCCGCGGCGACGCCCAGCGCCACCAGGTCGGTGCGCCGGCCCGCCGCCACCAGCAACCGCGCCGCCGTGACCGAGCCGTTCTCCCCCGACCCAGGTGCACCCCCGTTGCCGAGGTGCAGCGTGAACATCTGGCCGTCGTGCGTCACCTTTTCGATCTTGACGCCGGTGTGCACGGCGATGCCCTCGCGGCGGAACACGGCGGCGAGCAGCTCGCCGGCCTCCGGTTCGTCGCCGGGCAGCATGCGGGGTGCCACCTCCAGCATGGTGACGTCCGCGCCGAACCTGGCGAAGACCTGGCCGAACTCGCAACCGACCGGGCCGGCGCCGAGCACGGCCACCGACTCGGGAACCTTCTCGATCGCCACCGCGTCGCGGTTGGTCCAGTACGGCGTGCCGGCAAGACCCTCGATCGGGGGCACCGCCGGCTCGGTCCCGGGATTGAGCACGACGCCGCGCCGGGCTCGGTACGCCTGCTCGCCGTCCGGGGTGGTCACGACGACCTGGCCGGGCGCGACCAGCCGTCCCACCCCGTGCACCACCCGCACGCCCTGCCCCTCCAGGCGGCGGACGGCGACCTCGTCGTTCCAGTCGTCGGTGGCCTCCCGGCGCACCCTGGTCGCCACCGGCCCCCAGTCCGGCTGCACCTGCGCCGCCCCGGCCAGCTCCTCGACCCGGCGGGCCTCGGCCAACGCGTCCGCCGCACGGATCATCATCTTCGTCGGCACGCACGCGTAGTACGGGCACTCGCCGCCGATCAGCCTGGCCTCCACGCCGACCACGTCCAGCCCGGCGGCCGCCAGCCTGCCGGCCACGTGCTCCCCGCCCGGTCCCAACCCGATCACCACAACATCGACCTCTCGCATGGTGCCCACCTCAGCACGAATCGCCACCGCTCGCAGCCGAACCGGTGAAGGTCGAAAGGGTTTGTGCGGCCTCCGGCGGTTGAGGGCACCGGTGCCAGACCGCCCAGGTAGCGGTTGTACCTGCAGAACGCGGCCGCGATGGCTGGAACGGTCGGCGGTCACTGCCTGCATCGATGGCCGATTCCGGTCAGGCCCATTCGAAGGACGCACCGTTAACATCAAGTGGTATCTCAAACGGGAGGGCCTGCTGGACACCACGGAGTCCCCCGAGCTGGACTACTACCTCGTGCTCACCGGCCCAGCGGCCCCGGCCGCCTCGTCCAGGGGTGGCACCCGGCCCTGGTGCGTCGAGGCTGTCTACTTCTTTGACACCCGCCGGCTCTGCGCGGAACAGATCGCTCGCGGCGTCAAACGTGGTGTCGCTAACCCGCCCAGGCCGAATTGAGCTGGCGGCCGCCCAACCCGGGCAACTGGATGCGACAGCCACTGACAGCCACCGGCGTCCGCATACCCGCATACCGCCTGCCAGCGGCAGAGGAGTTCGGCACCGCGCCCGGTCACGCTGCGCCCTGCCCCGGGCGGCTGATCACGTGGCCGTCACCGTCGAAGGGACCCTGCAGGTCGCGGGCCAGCCGTGGGTCTGACCAGGCTTCGGCGGTGGAGCGCCAGGAGGCGAGATTGCGGGCGAAGGGCACCAGCAAGCCGGTCTCGGCGCCGGCAACCAGATCGGCGAGCAGTTCCCGGACGCAGCTGGGGCGTTCCTCGACCGGCAGCCACGTCAGCCAGGGCAGCTCTTCGGCCAAGGCCTCCTCGGCAAGGTCGTGGTGCCGACGGGCGAGGATGGCCAACGACCGCGCCGCGAACCGCAGCCCGATCGCGGCCGCGTCGAACCGCTCGACCCGGGTCAGGACCAGGTTCTCCTCGTCTCGGCGTTCCAGGATGACGTCCGCATCGGCGAGCGAGGGCAGGACCTGGGACGGGCCACGCAGAAACGAGCTGTACGGAAAGGTCTGCACCGCCATGTAGCACATCGTTTCTGAACTAGTTCAGACCTGCCCGCCGCACAAGCTCCGGAGTCGCAGACACCACCCTGTTCGGCCCAAGATCGCGAACGGGCGAATGCCAGCCCGTCGGCGATAGCGGGCGTCGACAGGCCGGCCGTGGGCTTGGCCACCAGAACCGGAAAGTGTTTGACCTGGCTATATTCTGGGATCTGTCCTGCGAGGAGGACGGGGGCGGCCGGGATGCGGGTGAGGCTGCTCGGACCGGTTGATGTGGTGGTGGACGGCGCGATGCGGCCGGTGCGGGGGCTGCGGCGCAAGGCCGTTCTCGCGGTCCTGGCATTGCATCGTGGGGAGATCGTCAGCACCGACCGGCTGATCGACACGGTCTGGGGCGAGGCGGCGCCGTCGACCGCCGTCAATACGGTGCAGAGCCACGTGTCGCACCTGCGCCAGGTGTTGGGGAGCAAGGCCGCGATCCTGGCCCGCCCGCCCGGCTATGTTCTGGATCTTGGTGAGGACGCCACCGACGTCGAGGTTGCCGAGCGCCTGATCCGGCACGGCGCGCGGTCGGCCGACAGGGCTGACGGCGCGCGGCAGCTGCGGGCCGCGCTGGCGCTGTGGCGGGGGCGGCCGCTGGTGGACGTCGCCGGGCTGGCCTGGCTGGAGGAGCAGGCCGGGCGCCTGGACCAGCTGTGGCTGCACGCCACCCAGGCTCTGATCGAGATCCGGCTGGCGCTCGGGGAGCATGCGCAGCTGCTGCCGGAGCTGGAGGACCTGGTCCGGCAGCACCCGTTCGACGAGCAGCTCCATGGGCAGCTGATCCTGGCGCTGTACGGCACCGGCCGGCAGGGCGATGCGCTCGCGGCCTACCGGCGGTTGCGGCGCGCCCTGAATGATGACCTGGGGATCGACCCGAGCCCGGCGCTGCGCGATCTCGAAGCTGCGATCCTGCGGCAGGACCCCACGCTCGACCTGCCACCGCCGGCGATGACGCTGCCGGCCGCCCCGGCGCCGGTGCCGGCGCAGCTGCCGCTGGCCGTGCGCGCTTTCGGTGGGCGCGATGGCGAGCTCGCCGAACTCGACGCGCTGCTGCCCGGGACGGCGCAGCAGGCGGCGGGCCAGCCGGGGGCGGTGGTCGTCTCGGCGGTGTCGGGCACTGCGGGGGTTGGCAAAACAGCGCTGGCCGTGCATTGGGCACACCGGGTCGCCGCGCGCTTCCCGGACGGGCAGCTGTACGTCAACCTCCGCGGCTTCGACCCCACCGGACCGGCGTTGGACCCGGCCACGGCGGTACGGGGATTCCTCGACGCCTTCGAGGTACCGGCGCACTGCATACCGGAGGACCTGCCGGCGCAGACCGCGATGTACCGCAGCCTGCTGGCCGGCAAACGGGTGCTGGTGGTGCTGGACAACGCCCGCGACGTCGAGCAGGTCCGCCCCCTGCTGCCCGGTACCGCCGGCTGCATGGCGATCGTGACCAGCCGAAACCAGCTCACCGGCCTGGTCGCCGCCGAGGGCGCCCACCACGTGACGCTGGACCTGCTGACCCCGCCGGCGGCCCGCGACCTGCTCGCCCGGCGGCTGGGAGCCGGCCGCGTCGCGGGCGAACCGGACGCGGTGGACGCCATCATCGCCAGCTGCGCGCGGCTGCCCCTGGCCCTGGCCATCGCCGCCGCCCGCGCCGCGACCAACGCCGGCTTTCCCCTCGCCGCGCTGGCCGCCGAGCTGCGCGAGAGCAGCGGCGCCCTGGACGCCCTGCACAGCGGTGACCCGGCCACTGACGTGCGGGCGGTGTTCTCCTGGTCGTACCGCACCCTGAGCCCGGACGCCGCGCGGCTGTTCCGGCTGTTGGGGCTGCACCCAGGGCCGGACTTCGCCGCACCGGCCGCGGCCAGCCTCGCCGGCATCGGGACGCCAGGGCAGGTTCGCGCGTTGCTGGCCGAACTGACCCGCGCGCACCTGCTCACCGAGCACGCCCCAGGCCGGTACACCTTCCACGATTTGCTGCGCGCCTACGCGACCGAACTGGCCAACGGCATCGAGGCCAACGAGCAGCGCCGCACCGCCAGGCACCGGATACAGGACCACTACCTGCACACCGCGTACCCGGCCGCGCTCCTGCTGAACCCGCACCGGGACCCGATCGCCCTCACCCGGCCGCAACCAGGGGTCACCCCCGAACGGCTCACCGACCACCAGCAGGCTCTGGCGTGGTTCACCGCCGAGCTCCGGGTCCTGCTCGCCATCCTCAACGACGCCACCTGTCTTGACACCCATATCTGGCAGCTGGCCTGGACCCTCACCACTTTCCTCAACCGGCAGGGGCACTGGTGCGAGTGGGCCGCCACCTGGCGGGCCGCGCTGGAGGCCGCTCGGCGGCTGGCCGACCCGTCCGCGCAGGCAGCCGCCCACCGTGGCCTCGGCTGGGCCTACAACCAGCTGGGGCGCTGCGACGAAGCCACCGCGCAGTTTCAGCACGCCCTCGACCTGTACGACAAGTCCGGCGACCGGGTGGGCCATGCTGACATCCACCTCGACCTGGGCCGGGCGCTGGTCCGGACCGGCGGCAACGTGCAGGCCCTCGACCATGCCCAGGAGGCGCTCCGGCTGTACGTGGCCGCCGGTCATCGGGCCGGGCAGGCCCTTGCCCTCAACAACATCGGCTGGTGCCACACCCTGCTCGGCGACCATCAGCACGGGCTGGTCGCCTGCCAGCAAGCCCTTGCCCTGCACCAGGAGCTCGGCAACCGCGACGGGGAGGCCGGCACCTGGGACAGCCTCGGCCTCGTCCACCACAACCTGGGTCAGCACGCCAGGGCCGTCGCCTGCTACCGGCGCGCACTCGACCTGTACCGGGATCTCGGTGACCGCTATGAGGAAGCCATGACCCTGACCAACCTCGGCGATGCCCATCAGGCCGTCGGCCACCACCCCGCGGCGCGCGAGACCTGGCAGCGCGCCCTCACCATTCTCGACCAGCTTGCGCACCCCGACGGTGACCTGGTCCGGGCCCGGCTCCGCCCGTCGATCCGCACCGGCAGCCTGCACTCAACGGCCGCCTCCCCGGCGTGACCGACGTGCGGTGCAGGTCAGCCGCAGCGCGGGCCGGCCCGTGCTGCGGCTGATCAGAGCCTCGGCTCAGTTGGTGCAGGTGAGCGAGACGCTCACGGTGTCGGTTCAGGGGCACTGGAAGGGCGGCGGTGGCATCTCACCGATGGACAGGTTCACCGCAGAGCCCTGCAGGATCTGGGAGCCGGCGCTGGGACTCTGGTTTGCCACGACTCCGATGTTGTTGCAGGAGAAGTCCGTGACGCCGGTGATCTGGCCGACCTGCAGGCCGACTGCGTTCAGGATCTGCGCCGCCTCGGAGACGCTCTGACCCTGCACGTTCGGGACCGTCACCATGGATGGGACACACGACGGGCAGGTCAGCAGCGCCACGCCGTAGGAGGTGAGGGAACCGACCTGGGAGTCGCCGGCCGGGCGCACCAGTGGCGCGTACAGCACGACGTTGCTGCCGTTGGGCACCAGGCCAGGGCAGGTCGCGGTCCCGTTGATACCAGCGGTGATGGTGCCCCGGCCGAGCACGGTCGCGCCGAAGAAGTAGGAGTAAGCGGGCCCGCCGCTGTCCCCCGGTGCCACGGCGCAGGTGGCCGTGTTGTAGCCGGCCCGGGTCAGCGGGCCGACCGTGGTGCAGGGGATCCCGGTGATGGCGGCGAACACGTTGACGGCCTGCACCGGAATGTTGAGATGCTCGCCGCTGGAGGAGCCGCTGGTGGCCACCAGGTTGCCGACGAAGTCCGGCTCCGTGCCGACCACGGATGCGGCGCTCGACGAGCTGAACGAGCCGGTGTAGATCGCGGGCGACACCCCGCTCGGGTAATTGATGAGCAGCGTGTCGCGGCAGGCGTTCTTGAACGTGAGGGTTCCGGTCGGGGACGCCTGGCCACTGATGCTCGCCGGGTCGCCGTTGTTGCCGCAGTGCGCGGCGCTGATCATGAACACGTTGGGCGAGCCGGCGACCTGCAGCGGGAACCCGTTGGTGCACCTGCCGGTCGGCGTTCCGTAGGCGGAGCCGCCCCAGAACAACGGCACGTCGGCCTGGCGGTTGAACATTGCCTGCGGCCGCGGCCCCGCGGCGATCGCGAGCGGTACCTGGGTGGTTGCCTGCAGGGCGGCCCGGTCGGTCGGCTGCACGCGGTCGGCGACGGTGACCGCGAGCCCGCTGCCGTCGGCCTGCGGCGCAACCTCGACAACGCGCGGGTTGGCGGCCATCCGCCGCGCTTGCTTCACCAGCTCGGTGTGGGTGAACCGGGCCGGCAGGAACGCCACCGGCACGTCGAGCCCCTTGGCAAGGGCGAGCACCTGCGCCGGGACTTCGCCCTTCCAGTAGACGCGAAGCTCACGGTTCTGCGGGCCGGCGACGATGCTGGCGTTGCCGGCGCCGCCGGCGGCCAGCACCTGCTCGGCGGCGGCATTGAGCCTGGCCTGGAACGCGTACACCTCGTCCCAGGTGCCGAAGCCGGCCGGCACCGCGTCCACCGGCTGCGCCGCCGCCGGGGCCGGCACCTTCGAGTCGGCCGAGGCCGGCACGACGAAGGCGGCCGTCGCCAGCACCACGAGGCCGAGTGCGGCTACCGCACCCGCGATGCGGGTTCTCAACAAACGTTTCACTGTTCCTCCACTGACACCATGGCCAACTGGCCGGAATTCGGCGCGGTTGGTGGCGTCACGCTGCATCGACGTTCTGATGCGGCTCTGAAGCGGCACTGAAAGGCGCAGGTCCAGCCAGCGGACTCAGCTCGGGTGCGGCAGCGGCAGGCCCACCAGGGCGTTGGTGACGCACACCGGGGCATCGGCCTGAACCAGGATCTCGGTGAAGGGGCCGTCGACCACGACGGACAGGAGGTGGAGCCCGGCCTGGAAACGGACCCGGAACTCCCGGGACGGGGTGGACACGGTGCCGTCGGTGGGCAGTTGGGTGTAATAGCCGAGCTGCACGACCAGGTGCGAGCCCTCGGCGCGTTGGGTCAGCGGCACCCTGGTGATCTGCGGTCCGGCCGGATAGCCGCAGCTCGGGACCGGCGCGGTGCGGCTGGCGACGGTGTCCACCAGGCCGATCTTGCGGGGAGTGCCGGTGGCGTCGAGCATCCGCAGGTCCTCGGCCGGCTGATCGAACGTGATGCCGAGGCCGCGCAGGGCTCGGGAGACCATGGCGCTGTCGTCGAAGAGCGGCAGCACAACCTCGGGCGGCACCGGGCTGTCGTAGAGCACGAGGTCGGGCTCGAGGCGATGTGCGGCCTGGACGTTTTCGACGTAGTCCCTGGCGCTCTGGTGTCGCAGTTCGGGCAGCGCGCCGGTGATGCTGGCGCCGGCACCGACGGTCAGCGCCACCGCGGGCACCAGGGCGAGGATGCCGAGACGGGGTGAGCTCAGCCGGGTGCGCGCCCGCTCGGGACCGGCGACCTCGGCCGGCCGGGGCGTTCCGGCGGCCGGGATGGCGGACCGCGGGCGCAGGACGGCCAGGGCGGCGCACACCACGGCGACCGGCAGCGAGTCGGCGACGTAGCGCGGGTCGGTGCCGATGATGGCGCCCCACGGGCCGAGCCGCGCCGAGCCGACGAGCACGATGGACACCAGCAGGTAGCCGCCGAGGACGAGCCAGGCGACGACCGCCCTGGCCCGGCCCAGCCACAGCCCGAGGAGCACCAGGAGGCCGAAGAGGGTCCAGCTGACGGCGAGCACGGCGGTCGGCGGCGGGGCCAGCCCGAGGAAGCCGACCCAGTCACCGTTCCACGGTCCGCCGAACAGGGCCGGCAGCAGGCCGTCGCCGACCATGGACCGGGTCAGGCTGCCGAGATCGTCGACGCCGGGCACCGAGCCGTCCGGCAGCGGCGCGCGCCACGCGTGCAGCACGACATAGCCGGCGAGCAGCACCAGGTAGGCCAGCCAGAGCCGGGCGTGCCGGCGCAGCGTGCCGAGCACCCTGGCCCGCGGGCCGCCGCCGGCCAGCGCCATGGTCAGGCCCAGCAGCACGAACGGGATGAGCGCGGCCTTCTCGCCGAACGCCAGGCCGAAGGCGACGAACAGCACCCCACGCACCGCCGGCCACGCCGCCGGCCGCTGCAGGTGCGCCAGCTGCGCGTGCAGCGCGCCGAAGAGGGCCAGCTCGACCGGGAGCAGCAGCAGGGCGAAGGCCCACCACAGCGACAGCACGAAGGTCAGCGGGGAGAGCGCGACGGCGACGAACGGCACGACGATGGCCCAGCGTTCGCCGTACAGCCGCAGCAGGAACAGCCACAGCAGCACCAGCGCGGCGCCGTGCAGCAGCGCCAGGGGCAGGGCAGCGGCCGGCCAGGACAGCGGCGCAAGCTGCGCCACCAGCCAGGCGAACAGGAACGTGCCGGGCTGCAGGTGCCCGTTGTAGCCGCGCAGCAGCAGGTCGTGCAGCGGCACGGTGTCGGCCAGGTACAGGAAGACGAAGTCGTCCTGCCAGAAGAAGCCGCGCAGCAGCTCGACGGCGAACCACAGCAGCGCGGCGGTGCCCAGCAAAGTCGCCGCCATGGACGGCCCGCCGAGCCGGGCCCACGGCGGCAACCCGGTCGCGCCGCCGGCGCCACCGCCACCGCCGGCGGCAACGGCACCGGTGTCCTCCTCGGGGTGGGCCTGCGCCTGATCGGCATGCGGCTGTGCCGTCATGGGCACAACCGTATGGGGCGCGGCTACACCGCGGGATAACGGTTGTGCCAGGGGAAGTTGCCGTGCAGCAGCTCGTCGGGCGGGCCCTGGGTGACGGCGTGCACGAGGTGCTCGCCGCCGACGAAGGCGCCCTTCCAGGAGCCGCCGCGGCCGCCGAAGGGCTCGGCGCGGTCGCCGCGCGAGCGCGGCTTGTTGACGCCGACCTTGAACGCCTGCACGTGCTCGGCGAGGCGGCCGGCGAGCTCGGTGTCGTCACAGGCGATGGACGCCACCAG
>Ga0209382_10009286_pt1 | contig 12324 bp, 5 predicted proteins | sample SoiMetdeltSBSDD5_FD_187599 | JGI IMG/M metagenome (GOLD analysis project Ga0209382, IMG submission 187599) | Bulk soil microbial communities from a Populus tree surrounding site in Tennessee, USA - Soil MetaG P. deltoides SBSDD5 (SPAdes) (version 2) | ecosystem: Environmental > Terrestrial >... | reverse complement strand
AAGCCACCGCCTCGTCATACCTCAGCTGCCGTTGTCCGAACCGGACATCGCCAGCTGGCTCCGCTCGTTCATTGAAGGCATTGGGCTCTCGTCCGTCGCACTGATCGCCGGGGACAACGCCCACGGCCCGGCCCTTTCGCTCGCGGCGGGCGATGACTTCACCGTCCGGAAGCTCGTGCTCGTCGAGGACGGTGAGAGCAACGACGGTAATGGTACGTCATTGGACTCTGAGGCCTCGACGTCCGACCCGTTACGCACGCTGCGGGTGCCCACCACCTGGCAGCCCGGCGAAGCCGTTGAGCGCGTCCAGCGTTTCATAGCCGCCTAGGTCATTCCACGGCTCCGCCGGCGCTTCGCGCGTGCTCCGCTCGGAATGACATCACGGGCGCGAGCTTGAGCCGGATCGGTCCGCGGTCTATCGTAAGCGACTCGTCCCACTGGCTCCTTCGCAGCACCCCTCCGGATGACGACGGCCGCGCCCCCATCCCCAACTACACTCTCGCAGCACACCGCGAGCGCCGATCTTCCCGTTCATCTCACGCGCTTCATCGGGCGGGGGAGCGAGCTGACCGAGCTCGGACGGCTCATTGGCACGACACGCCTGCTGACGCTGACCGGTGCCGGCGGTAGCGGGAAGACGCGACTCGCGCGCGAATTGGCGGCGGCAACCACCCAGTTCACGCGAATTGGTTGGGTCGACCTCGCGCCACTCGCCGACCCGTCGCTCCTGGCGCGCGAAGTCGCGGCCGCCCTTCACATCCCCGACCGCGGTGGGCGTCCCGCTGAAGCCCTCGTCGCCACCGTCGCCGACACCGCGATGCTCCTCGTGCTCGACAACTGCGAGCACCTGGTCGACGCGTGCGCCGACTTCGTCGAGCAACTGCTGCGCAGCTGTCCGCGCCTCACGATCCTCGCGACCAGCCGCGAAGCGCTCGGCATCCCGAGCGAGACCGCGTGGCTCACGCCACCGCTCGGCGGCCTCGAGGCGACTCAGCTCTTCGTCGAGCGGGCGCAGGCTTCCCTCCCGTCCTTCGATCTCACCGACTCGAACGCCGGCGCGGTTCGCGATATCTGCCGGCGACTCGACGGCATCCCGCTAGCGATCGAGCTCGCCGCCGCGCGAGTTCGCGTGCTGTCGCCGGAGCAGATCGCGGCCCGTCTCGATGACGCGTTCCGCCTGCTCACTAGCGGCAGTCGCACGGCACTACCGCGACAGCGAACGCTCCGCGGCACGATGGATTGGAGCTACGGCCTTCTCGAGCCGCGCGAGCAGGCGCTGCTCTGCAGGCTCGCCATCTTCTCCGGCAGCTTCTCGCTCGAGGCGGCCGAAGCGATCTGCGTCGGCGAGCCACTGGAAGCCGAGGACATCCTCGACGGCGTTGCGACGCTGGTCGACAAGTCGCTCGTGGTCATGGAAGCAGGCGATGGCGCCGCACGCTATCGATTGCTCGAAACGGTCCGGCAGTACGGGCTCGAGCTGCTCAACCAGGCTGGGGGACTCGAGTGCTATCGCGAGCTCCACGCAAAGCACTATCTCGAATTCGCGGAGCGATTCGCGCCGCTCATCGTCGGCGGCGAGCACGAGCCGGGTCTGCTCGCGCGTGTGTCCGTCGAGCATGACAACCTCCGCGACGCGTCCGCGTGGGCTGCCAGCGATCCCTCGCGGGCGGAGCAGGCGCTTCGCTTCGCCGACGCGCTGTTCTGGTACTGGTACGGGACGGGGTACTGGTACGGCGCGGGGCAATTCCGTCAGGCACGCGAGCAGATCGCCCGGGCGCTCGCCGCAGCTCCCGACGCCGATCCGCTACTTCGTGCTCGCGCCCTCTCGGCCGATGGGCTGAGCGCTCTCGCGCAGGGCGACTACGAGGATTCGCGGAATTCGTTCGAGCGCAGCCTCGAGCTCCTCCGCACCCACGGCGACGCCAGCTCCATCGCGTTCGTCCTCTCGAAGCTCGGCGCGAGCCACATCATGCTTGGTGACGTGGTGCTCGCTGGCAAGCTGCTGGACGAGTCCTTCGAGATCGCGAAGCCGCTGCCGCTCTCGATTCTCCACTCGTTCATCAGGTTCTGGCGCGGCTGGGCGGCGCACGTTCGCGGCGAATTCGACCTCGCTCGGTCGATGTTCGAGGACGGGCTGCGGTTCGGACGCACCATCTCGCACCGCACGTCGTACGCGCACTCGAGCGCGATGCTCGGCAAGGTCCTCTGCAAGCTCGGCGAGTTCGAGGAGTCGTACGTCCGGTTGAGCGATGGGCTGAGAATCCATCTCGAGATCGGCGATGGATGGGGAATGGCGCTCGACCTCGAGGGGCTCGCCGGCCTCGCGATGGCGCGCGAGCGCTACGCGGACGGCGTGCGGCTCATGGGCGCGGTGGACGCGCTCCGCGAGCGGATTGCGATCGCGCTTCCGGCATCGGACCGCGTCGAGCGCGACAAATGGGTCTCGATCGCTCGGAGTGAGCTCGGCGCTCATTTCGATCGGCTCTACGACGAAGGGCGCAAGCTGTCGATGGAAGAGGTCTCCCAGCTCGCGGCCGAAGCGGGCGGGACGCATACCGCCGAGTATCGCGTGCCAGTGCTCGACATCGACCCGACGGTCACGCCACCCGTGCCGATCCCCGCGGCGGTAATACTCCGCGTGCTCGCGCTCGGCCCGCTGCAGGTGTTCGTCGGCAAGGACATGATCGACACGACTGTCTGGGGCTCAGCCCGCCCGAGGGAGCTGTTGATCTACCTGCTGATGCACCCCGAGGGGCGAACGAAGGAGCAGGTCGGCCTCGCGTTCTGGCCGGAGGCATCGACGGCGCAGCTGCGAAACAGTTTCCACGTGACGTTGCACCGATTGCGGAAGGCGCTCCGCAATCCGGATTGGATCACGCTGTCGAACGACCGCTATCGCGTGGATCCGATGGTGATCGCCGAGTTCGATGTGGGCGCGTTCGAGAACGAGGTGACGGCGGCCCGGAAGGCGTTGAAGCGACGGGACGAGGGTGCGACGACGCTGATGGAGAAGGCGATCGCCCGCTTCCGCGGTGACTTCATGGATGGCGAGCCCGCGGGCGACTGGCACCTCGAGCACCGCGACCGGCTGCAGCGCCTGTTCGTAGACGCGCTCATGGAGCTGGGCGATCGGCACTCCGAGGAGAACCGGATCGCGAAGGCCGCGGACGCTTATCGTCGTGTCCTCGCGCGCGATGACTTGAACGAGGATGCGACGCGCGCGCTGATGCGCTGCTACGCGAAGGTCGGTGAGCGAGGGCAGGCGCTCAAGCTCTACCAGCGGTTCAGTGAGCGGCTGCGGAAGGAGCTGGACGCAGAACCGGAAGACGAAACTACGGAGCTGTTCGACGAAATTCGGGGGTAGGGCCGGCTGCTACAGCCAGTTTCAGTTTTGAGTTTTCAGTCATCAGTAGTCCGTACAAACACCGCGAAACGTCGCAGCGATTGGGGTCAGACCCCAATTCGTTGCTCAAATGGGGTCAGACCGCGTTGAAAAACGCAATGGGGTCTGACCCCATTCGGGCCTGACCCCAATCTCGCGCGATCCTTTGACGGAATACTGAGAACTGAAAACTGATTACTGAAACTGATGCCCAACCGCCAAAGCCTGGTTGGGAGTGCCAAGCTTAGGCCGCAGCTTCGTTCCGCAGTACAGCGCCGACTCGCGATCGATTGCCTACGCCGAGCTTGGCCAAGAGCCGCTCGACGTGATTCCGTGCTGTGAAGTAGCTGACGCCGAGCTTCTCTGCCACTTCCTGGTTGGAGAGCCCGTTGGCGACGAGCCGGGCGACCTCGATCTCGCGCGCGCTCAGGCCGTAGCGGCTGCGCAGCTCGATGTCAGTCAGCGGGCTCACCGTCTCGAAGGCGGCGGTGACCAGCACGCCCGCGTCTCCACGGGGCATCCATCCCGTCGCGAGCCTCCCGCGAAGTCGGTAAACGCGGCCATCCGCGCGAACTTCGCGAAGGGTCTCGGCGCCGGGGCCCGCGGCACGCGCGGCCGTTCCCGACCGGTGCGCCGATGCTGCAAGCGACCATGCTATGCGCTGCGCTTCAGTGCGCACCTGCGCGCCCGGGCCCGACGATCCTGGCATTCCGAACAGCTCGGCGGCTCGCGGGTTGGCGTGTACCAGCCCGCCTGAGCCGTCGTACATGAGTACTGCTTCGGGTATCGCATCTAGCAGGGCAGCCAGCTCCGCGCGTCGCGCCGCCAGGCGACGCCATTCGGAAACACCAGCCTTGAAGGGCGGCACGAGGACTCGGGCCATCGCGGCGCGCTGCGTCCCATCAGGAGACGCGGCGGCGTCAACGCGGTTGGCCGTTTCAGCTATCACGTCGAGCTCGCGCTCGATCGCGTCCCACCCGGACTCACCCGCGCCGATTTTCGGCATGCGGACTTCGGTACCCATGACGTCGCTCATCGCGGCCCACGCGGCGTCCAGCCAGGCAGCGGCCCCCGGATACTCGAACGGCGTGAGCAGCGTGTGGAGCGCTCGCTCGAGCGTTGCGAGCGACTGGGCTGCAGACAGCGTTTCGTAGCGGGTTGGAGCCGTGGACGGGAAGTCGCTGTAGACGGCGTCACGAGTGTCCAGCAAGGGAAGGTCCTCGGTCTTTGAGTTGTGCGCCGGGGAACGGTCCCGGCGACGCGCAGGAAAATGTTAGGGGCCTCTTACGGCATGCTTATGCCGATTTGTGGAAACGCTTACACCGCTTACAGCGGCGGCTCCCTGGTCGAGTTGATAGCGCGGCTGGCGGGTCTAGTCATCGTGGCGGCCCGGTCGGAACTACGATTGTGACCGAAACACGGGAAAAGCCGGATAAGAGCCTTTCTAGAGAGTGGAGCGCGCAACGGGTGACTGAGGGGGAACGGCCGTCCGGGACGTTAGCCCCCCGAGCGGCTGTTCCCCATTTACTCGCAACCCCTTCGGGGGCATGGGCCCCTGCGCAGCCGCGTCGAAAGCTGCGTTTCGATCCGGCAGTTTCCAGCCGTTTCCGTCACAACCGTAGTTCCGACCGGGCGCGCGAACCAGTCAGCGCCTTAGCGACCACTCGATTTTCCCCTTGCGCTTCTACATGTCGGCTTGCATTTTCTTGTAGAAGCGAAAGGGGAAGCTCCGTGAAAGACGAATCGCGCCTCGACCTCCCGCAGGGGACGCTCGACCTCCTGATCCTGAAGGCCGTGTCCATCGGCCCCATGCACGGCTGGGCAATCTCCGAGCGAATCCGGGACGTCTCGCGTGCGGCGCTGCAGATCCCGCAGGGTTCCCTCTACCCCGCCCTGCACCGACTCGAGCGGCGCGGCTGGATCAGCGCCGAGTGGGGGGCGTCGGACAACAATCGGCGGGCGAAGTACTACCAACTCACCCGCAGCGGCCGAAACCAGCTCCAACTCGAGACCGACGCGTGGCGGTCGCTCACGACTGCCGTATCGCTCGTACTCGACATGGGTTGATCAGGAGGCAGCATGCTACGCGACTGGTTGAGCGACACCTGGAGCGACATGCGGTACCGGTTCCGTGCGCTGTTTCATCGCGGTGCCGTCGAGCAGGAGCTTGAGGACGAGCTTCAGTTCCACCTCCATCAGCAGGCTGCGAAGCTCGAGGCTGGCGGGATGGGTCACGACGAGGCAATGCGTCGGGCACGCATTGCGTTCGGCGGCCTCGACCGCATCAAGGACGACACCCGCGACGTGAGCGGCGTGTCGTGGATCGAGATCATCGGTCAGGACCTCCGGTATGCGCTGCGCGGACTGCGCGCGCGCCCGGTCTTCACGGCGTCGGTCGTCCTCACGCTGGGTCTCGGGATCGGCGCGAACGTGGCCATGTTCGGCATCGTCGATCAACTGCTCCTCCGCATCCCACCATATCTGCGCGATGCGGAGCGTGTGCATCGCGTCTACCTGACCTACACGAATCGCGGCGAGGACATCACCGAGTCCACGACCGAGTTCACGCGCTATCTCGACTTCGGACGCTACTCGAAGAGCGCAGAAGCGCTGGCACTCTTCGCTGAACGTCGGTTCGCCATCGGTGCGGGCGAGGATGCGCGGGAGCTACCGGTGGGCGTCGTGAGCGCGAGTTTCTGGGGCTTCTTCGATGCACCGCCCGCCGCCGGTCGCTACTTCACGACCCGCGAGGACACGATTCCCGAAGGCGCACCCGTTGTGGTGTTGAGCTACGCCTACTGGCAGGCGCAATATGGTGGCTCTCCTGACGTCATTGGTCGCTCGATCCAGATCGGACCGATGCCTCTGACGATCATTGGCGTCACGCCACCAGGATTCGTCGGGCTCGCCGACGAGGGGACGCCCGTCGCCTTCATCCCCAGCACGCTTTACGCATACGGCGTGTCGCAGCAGCGACGCGGGCGCATCAATTACTACACGACTTACAACTGGGGATGGCTGTCGGTGCTCGTTCGCCGGAAGCCAGGCGTCAGCGTCGCGGCGGCATCGGCCGACCTCACGAACGCGTATCGCCTGAGCTGGGAGTTGGAGCGCGCCATCAGCCCGCTTCCCCCGGCCGATTCCGCGCGGCCGCGGGCGGCCGCTGAGCCGGTCGTCCTCGAGCGCGGACCTAACGCAAGTCCGGTGGCGCGTATCGCGGCGTGGATCGCCGGCGTGGCGGCCATCGTGCTGCTGATCGCCTGCGCGAACGTGGCGAACCTCCTGCTGGCGCGCGCCCTCTTCCGCCGTCGCGAGATCGCGCTTCGCATAGCCCTCGGCGCTAGCCGTGCACGACTCCTCACCCAGGCCCTCACGGAAAGCCTGCTCCTCGGCGCGTTAGGCGGTGTGGCCGGCGTGGCGGCGGCACAGTGGGGCGGTGCTGTCCTCCGCGCGATGTTTCTCGCGGAGCCTGGCGACGCGAGCGTGGTACGCGACGGACGGACGCTGGCCTTCGCCGGAATCGCGGCAGTCGTCGTTGGGATGCTCGTCGGCCTGGTTCCCGCTCTGCAGGCCGGACGGTCGGCGCTCGCCGCGTCGCTCAAAATCGGCTCGCGCGAGGGCACCTACCAGCGGTCGCGCGCTCGCACGCTGCTCCTCGTGTTGCAGGGTGCACTGTCAGTCGTGCTGCTCGTCGGCGCCGGGCTCTTCGTGCGGAGCCTGCATAACGTGCGCGCGGTGGACCTCGGCTTCGACGTCGACCCGGTGCTCCTCGTCATGCCGAATCTGCGGGGCCTGCAGCTCCCGCCCGCGGAGCGCGCGGAACTGGCTCGACGACTGGTCACCGAGGCGCGCAGCATGCCGGAAGTCGAGAGTGCCGCGCGCGGCATCAGCGTTCCGTTCTGGAATAACGAGGGCTTGGGCTTCGTCGTACCGGGGGTGGATTCCGTCGGCAAGCTCGGTCGGTTCTACGTCCAGATGGCGTCCGCAGACTTCTTCCGGACGATGGGCACGCGCATCGTGCGGGGCCGTCCGATCACGGAGGTCGACCGCGCCGACGGGCAGCTCGTCGCCGTGGTCAGTGAAGGGATGGCGGCAGCCGTCTGGCCCGGACAGGACGCCATTGGCAAGTGCATCCAGATCATTTCGAGCCGAACGCAGCCCGCCCCAGACCCTTGTCACATCGTCGTGGGAATCGCCGAGAACATCCGCCAGAATAGTCTGACGGAGGATCAGAAGCTCCAGTGGTACATCCCGATCGAGCAGCGCCGCGCCGAGGAAGCCGGCGTGTTCGTGCGCACGCGCGGTAACGCGAGCGCGCACGCGGAGGCGATCCGACGACGCCTGCAGCGCTTGATGCCGGGGGCGGGCTACGTCACCGTGATGCCGATGCGCGAGGTCATGGATCCTCGGCATCGATCGTGGCAGCTCGGCGCAACGATGTTCGTGGTGTTCGGCGGGCTTGCGCTCCTGCTGGCAGCCGTCGGCTTGTACAGCGTCATCGCGTACGCCGTCGCGCAGCGGACGCAGGAGATTGGAGTGCGGATCGCGCTGGGGGCTCGAAGCCGCGACGTGCTCGGCATGGTTCTCGGACAGGGCTTGCGCTACGCGTTGATCGGGATCGCGATTGGCGGTGTCGTCGCGTTGTGGATGAGCAGGTGGGTTGGGCCGCTGCTCTTCTCCGTCTCCGCGAAGGACCCGGCGGTCTACGCCATCGTCAGCGGTGTGTTGTTAGGCACCGCGATCCTGGCGAGCATGGTGCCTGCGCTGCGGGCGGCGCGCGTCGATCCTAACGTGGCGTTGAGAGCAGAATAGTGTTAACCGCGCCTACACCGCATCCCCCCCCGCGCCAGCAGCTGTTCGAAGCGGGGGTTGGACCGGAGTGAATCGAACAGTGGGTCGCAGGGGAAGCTGAGTTCGGTCGCGAGCACGTCCCGTCGGTCCACCATCCGCTCGACCGCCGTGAGCGCCGCAGCTGTGTCCGCGGCGCCGAGCGCTGCTACTGCCATGTCATAGGCACTGACGCGTCCGGCGGCGTAGTCCCGCTGCAACGCGGCGTACTCGCTGTCCGCGTCGCGCACGCGCCCGAGTCTCCGACGCGCCACGCTGAGATACGACCGCATGTCGAAGCCCGTGCCCATGCGGCGCGCCGTCTCGAACGAGACGACCGCACTGTCGGGTCGGCCCTGCGCGAGCTGGATCAGTCCCTCGATGAACCAGCTATCGCTTCTCGTGCTGTCGAGCGCGAGGCCCCGACGCAGCTCGCCGCGTGCCTCGTCGAACCGGCGTGCACCATACAGCGCGATGGCGCCGTCGATGGCAACGGTCGTCGCGAACGGATCGAGCTCGCGTGCGCGCCGAAGCTCATCCGCTGATCGGACGACATCACCGACCGCGTAGAGTTGCACACCGTACCAGTGGTGTGCCGTCGCATCCTCCGGCGCGAGCGCCACCGCGGTCCGGAAGTGGGGCTCGGCCTCCTTCCATCGCCACTTCATCTTGTGTGCGTAGGCGATGGCGAGGTGCGCGTCGGCGAGCGATGAGTCCAGCGTCAGCGCTCGATCTGCGGCGTGTCTTGCCAAGGCGAGCGCAGAATCGGCGCTGATCGACGTCGTAAAGACGGGCAGCACCACCCACGCCATGGCGAGTCCTGCATGCGCACGAGCGAATCTCGGGTCCCGCGTGAGCGCGGCGTTGAACAGATCGATCGCCGTGCGAAGCCCCTGCTCGCCGCGCTTCGACCACGCATATCTCCCCCGAAGATAGAGATCGTACGCCTCCTGGTCGGCCGTACCGCGGAGCGCGTCCGACGAGACGAGCGTTCGGCTGCCGGTCAGCGTTCCGCGAAGCTCGCCGGCGATAGCGGTGGTGACCTCGTCCTCGAGCTCGAACATGTTGCTCGCGGTTCGGTCGTACGTGTCACCCCAGAGCACGGTCCCGTCAACGACGCGGACGAGGTGGGCGCGAATGCGCAGTCGGTTGCCGACGCGGGTAACGGAGCCTTCGAGCACCGCGTCGACGTTCAGGGCTTCGCCAGCCTCGCGTGCATCGACCGGCGTCCCGGCTGTTTTCGCCGATCGATTCGCCACGACGCGGAGCTCCGGCAGCTTCGCCAGCGTGGTGGTGAGCGCGTCGGCCATCCCGCTACCGAGATAGGCGCTTGCGGAATCCGCGACGGCGTCGATGAACGGCAGCACGGCGATGGAGCGCACCGACTGGACCGCGTCACTGCTGCCCGAGGTCGCTTCTCGTTGTGCCCACCAGACCCCCGAGGCCACGATGACCACGAGCCCGGCGAGCGCGGCGGCGATCCTTCGGCCTCGCGCCCCACGGCGCACGCGAGCCTGCAACGAACCAGGGACGCCGAGCTCGCCCAACACGCGCACGAGCTCGCTGGCGTTAGGCGGTCGATCAGCCGGGGGTTTCCGCAACGCGTGGTCGACGAGATCGGCGAGCTCCCGTGGCACATCGGGCGCGCGGGTGGCCACGGGCGGCGCAACTTCGCTCAAGTGCGCCGCAACCATGGCTTGTGAGCTCGTACGCGGCCCGAATGGATGCTCGCCGGTGAGTAGCTCGTAGGCTACGATGCCCCAGGCGTAGATGTCGGCGCGCGCATCCACACCGGCGTCACCGAGCGCCTGTTCGGGCGCCATGTACGCGGGCGTGCCTAACGACATCCCGGCCTGCGTCAACGCCGCACCAGGGAGGTCGCGCTCGGGACGCTGGCCGTCGCCACGCGTGGCGACGGCGATCGCTTTGGCAATGCCGAAGTCGGTCACGACAGCCGTCGCGACTCGTGGGTTTGCGTCGTCGTTCGCTACTTCCCGCCGGCGTCCGCCAGCCAGCAGCACGTTTTCGGGTTTGATGTCGCGGTGAACGACGCCGCTCGCGTGCGCGTGCTCGAGCGCGAGCGCGATGTCGCGAAGAATGGCGACGCAGTCCGCGACACTCGGCCGCCCGCGGGTCATCCACGTGCGCAGCGACTCGCCCTCGACGAATGGCATCGTATAGTAGGGGATGCCGTTCGCGTCGCCCGCGCTGAGAACCGGCACGATGCGCGGATCCTGCAAACGAGCGGCGACGCGGATCTCGCGCTCGAACCGTTCGGTCGACACCGCGGCGGCAACGTCGGGATTCAGGACCTTGATCACGACGCGTCGCCCGAGCCGGACCTCGCTCGCGACGAAGACACGCGCCATACCGCCGCCACCGAGCTCGCGCTCGAGGGTGTACGTCGCGCCTAGCGACGCCTGGAGCTGCTCACGTAGGTCGGCCGGCACAGCGCGAAGTTACCGCTTCGCGCCAACCTTGATCAGGTGCCATCCGATCACACCGGCGCGGGGCCGGATCGTCTCCATCCACCGCTTCGAGGATTCGGGCGCCGCTTCCAGGCGCACGACCTCGTCCGACCGCATGGCGCACCCCAGGAACCCACCCTTCGCGTCCAGCGTCACGTCGTACGACACCGCGCTGTCGGCGACGGGCTTGCCGGTCGCGTCGAGTGGAACCCGCGACAGGATCGCCGGCGTGTTCGCGAGCGGCTTGCCCGTGGCCGCGTCCACGACGAGGAACCGGATGATCGCGGCTCGCCCGAGATCCATGCGCTCCGCGCACATGCGACTGGCGAGATCCTCGTAACTCGGGAACACCAGGTCGAGCGGCGGGGATTGCCCCGGATTCACCTCGACCGTGCGGCCCAGATGCTCGACGCCGAGCGAGTCGAGCGCTGGGTGGCGGAGGACGAGCGTGTAGGATCCCGGCTGAACCAGCGGGATCTCGAAGCTTCCATCCGCCGCGGTCACGGTCGAATCACCCGTGCCGTGCAAGGCAACCGTGATGCCGGCGAGCGGCTTGTTCGTCGTCGCGTCCAGCCGGACCGTCCCGTGAAGACGACCCGTCTGATTGAGCAGTACGTCGATCGGGACCGCGCCGCCTTCTTCGCTGATGCGCACGAGCTGTGGCGTCGAGGTGCGTCCCACCGACATGCGCGTGCCGTCCGACCGCGTGACCAGCCGCTCGTAGCCGAACTCCGGCATCCGGATCTTCCACGCGCGGACGATCCAGCGGCCACCGGGCAGGCGGAAGAACGACACGGTGCCGCCGAAGTCCACGAGTCGCTGCTCGTTAGGTAGCCAGGTGTAGTTGAAGTCGAGCGTGCGCAGCTCGGCCGTCTTCGGATCGAGCCAGAGGACTCCCTTGACGTCCGGGAGCTTTCGCTCGGGGATCGGCTCGAACCCAAGGCCGATGAGTCCCGCGCGCTCCCCGTGCCCTTCGTGAATCCGGAAGCAGTGCTCGTCGAGGAACGCCTCCGACAACAACACATCGGCGTCGGGTGCGAAATAGTCCATCGACCCGTCGGTGTTCGTGCGAATGTAGCCGTGGAACGAGAGCTCTTCCGCGGGGAGGCTGCGGAACGGCCGGTCGATCGACGCCGACACGCGCCGGCGGTCCTCGTACAGCACGCGCCAGGTTTCGACGTCGAGCTTGCGCAGGAAGCGCACGACCGTGTCGTTACCGACGCGTTGGGTCCGTGAGATCACGGCGGCGTTGAGTGCGGCGCGCGCGTCATCCCAGAGCGCGGCGGTGCGCACGTTCGTCTCCGGGCGCCTGACGCACGACGTCCGCCCTCGCACCTGGACGGAGCTCAGCACGGCGGGGAGCGATTCGATGGACACGTCCACGCGCCGCGTTTCCCCCTCGCCGACGGCAAAGGGCGCGATGCGCATGCGCCGCACGCCGATGCGCTTCACGTCGAGCGAGTACATCCCGATCGTTGGGAGGCGGACGTCGTAGGTGCCGCGCTCGTCGGAGAGGGCCTGCGCAACTATGGAGTCGCGCGCGTCGAGGACCGAGAGGAGCACCCCCGACACGGGCGCGCCGCCCGCACGCTCGCTCACGACGCCGCGCAGGACCTGACTCCGCAGGGACGCGACCGGCGCACAAGC
>Ga0209382_10009284_pt1 | contig 12325 bp, 10 predicted proteins | sample SoiMetdeltSBSDD5_FD_187599 | JGI IMG/M metagenome (GOLD analysis project Ga0209382, IMG submission 187599) | Bulk soil microbial communities from a Populus tree surrounding site in Tennessee, USA - Soil MetaG P. deltoides SBSDD5 (SPAdes) (version 2) | ecosystem: Environmental > Terrestrial >... | reverse complement strand
GGTTTGCGCGAGGAGGCCGGAGCGCAACTCGACTTCATCAAATCCGAAGCGGAGTTCTACAAGGAGCTTAAACTCAAGGAGCGATATTCCAAGCTGACGCTACTAGGCCTGGCTCAGTTGGACAATCGCGAGGCGTATGTGATCGAAGCCGCGCCGCCGCGCGGGCAACCTGAAAAGCTCTATTTCGACCGCCAAACCGGATTGCTCGTTCGCCTGGATTTCTTCCCCAATCTCGGACAGGAGAAGACGCAGGCGCAGATGTACTTTGAGGACTACCGCGCCGTAGACGGCGTCAAACTGCCGTTCGCCATTCGACGCGCGCGCCCAGGCTTCACTTGGACTTATCAATTTGACGAGATCAAACTCAATGCCCCGCTGGACGACTCCAGATTCAACAAGCCTGCCGCGCCGTAAAATGTTGTCGTCTAGGGCGATTTGCAATTGCCTGTACGGTAATAACCACGGGGAGCGCGGGGCGCCACTGGGAAAAGAAAGTGAAAAGTCATTGCTCTGCCCGACTTATCCCCGTGATCCCCGTGTCCCCGTGGTTATTCTTTCCCTACACAAACTATCGAATGCTACTCGATCTTCGCCACACCGCCGCCGGGTTTTGGGAACCGCGTGAAGACCAAAGGGTCGTGCCCCGGCGTAATCAGCCGCGCGTCGGAGGCGAGCCGCCTCATCCGCTCCTGCGCTTTGAGATTGGAATCGGCGTCGAGCGTCTGCGCTATGGGGGCGCGCTGTTCTAGGTTTTCGTAGAGGTAAAGATTGTCCGAAGCGATTATGACCACGCCGGCTGTCGTGCTAACGCCGACAAACTGCGACGCGTAGGTATGGCGGCCTCCCGTGTAACAGCGCACGCCGGGGATCGGCTCCTGATCGTCGCCGTTGATCAGCTTGACGCGGCCTTCCAGATTAAGCTTGACCATCGCCATCACGTCTTCAGGGTCAATGCCGCCGTGCGTGTTCTTCGATTGCCACGCTTCGCCCGTGTAGTAGACGTATTCGTCTTTCTGAATCCACACGCTCGCTTTCGGAAAAAGGTCAAAGCCGTCTGCGTGATCCCAATGCATGTGCGTGATGATGATGTCGGTGATCTCTTCCGGCTTGAGGCCGAACCTGGCGACGGCGTCCGACGGTTTGATGAAATCTTTGACCTTCCACTGCTTGAAAAATTTGTCGCGGTAGAAGCCGGAGTCGACCAGAATGTTGCGCCCGGCAGGCCCTTTGAGCAGCCAGACCATCATCTGAATGTCCATCTTACGCGATCGGTCGGCGCCGGCCACAAGAGCTGAAACCGGGAAGTCCGGAATTACGCCGTAGCTGATGGCGTAGACTTCATAAACCGGCTTTTCCTGGCTTCGCGCCGCCGGATTGAGCGTGGTTATTGAAAGGCCCGACAGCGTCACAAGAAAAAGAATCCTTCGCAACATAGTCTTTTTCGTCCTCCTCATTCAGCCGATGACTAATCCGCGGAAGCGCCAACGGAGTCCGCCTCGAGGGCGCGGCCTCTCCTTCGTCTCTCGGCGAATATAAAGATCGCCGCGCCGAGGATGTTGGCCGCGATGATGACGCCGCCGACCTTGGCCGTGAACGACGCCTGGCTCTTCACTTGAACTATCGGAAGGACCGAGAACCTGACGTAGAGCAGCGTCATGAGAAAGCCGGAACCGGCGGCTATCTTCAGCCAGAGCGGCGGACGAGGCTTGACGCCTCGCAAACCGACGATCGGGATGGCGAACATCACCAGGTAAGTGATCGCGTAAAAGCTTCCCGCCGCGTTCTGCAATAACTGATAGGCCTCCTGCTCCCCGACGCCGGCAATACCCGCCAAGCCCATCGCCAATATCATTGCGCCGACGAAGAGGATCGAATTGACCGGCGTCCGGTATTTCGCGCTCAGCTTCGTGAACCAGACGGGCAGCAGGTGATCCCAGCCCGCGACCATCGGCAGCCGCGTGTTGGCCGTGAAATTGACGCTCGCCTGCGCCAACCGCATACACATCACCATCAGAATCGCGACGGGCAAGATGCTCGCGGCGATGCCGAACGGGCGCGAGCCGATGCTCAAGACCTGCGGAATCGGGCCGATCAGATCAATGTTGTCAGGGTGCACAAAAGCCAGCACCGAACTCGTCCCCAGGATGAACATCACCGCGATGATCGGCGCGGCGATGATCACCGAGCGGCTGATCGTTCGCACGGGGTCGCGGCATTCGCCGGCCAGAATGGCCATGTACTCGAACCCGCCCAACGCGCCGAAGCCGAGCTTGGCGAGGATGTTCAAACTTAAGAGCGTAAACGCGGGCGCGGCCACCTCAAGCGGGCGATATTCTGTGATCGAGCCTCGCGACCAATTGAGGATGGGCAGCGCGACGAGCGCGGCGAAGATGACGATCATCATCACGGCGCCCGCGTTGTGTATCCATTTGCCCACGCCCAAGCCGATCGTAGAAACGACGACCAGCGCCCCGATAATCACAAAACTCGCGCCCGCAATGACCCACTTGCTCCCGGCCAGCCAGGCCGCGTTCGGCCCCAACGCGTAAGATAAATAAGTCGCAACCTGCAATCCAATCTCCGAGGTGAGCACGATCACGTAGATCCACAGATTCCACGCCACCATAAATCCCATGAATTCGTTGAAGCCCAGTTTAGCCCACTGGTACAAGCCGCCTTCGAGCGGCATCAGCCGGTTGAGATAGATCACCACGACCGCCGACGGGATGTAAAACAACAGGATCGCCAGCAGCCAGAAGACTACGTGCGACGGCCCCAGCTTCGCCGCCGTGCCCACCCAGCTCAGCCCGATGACGAAGAGGATCTGGGTGAGTACAAGGTCAGTGAGGCCGAGTTCTTTTTTGAAGACGGCGCTATGCGCTTCGACGGATTGTTCGGCGGCGCGGAGTTCAGCGGTTGCGGTTGCATCGTCTTTATTTGGCATCGAGTACCCTCTTGCAACTTTATTGAATTTGAACCTAGCTGAGGTCAAACCCTTCTAAACCAAACTCTTCCCCTATGATCTTGCCGATCAAGATCATCTGCTTGGCTTCGTTACATCTTTTATACCAGGGGGATTCGTAATCAGGATTGCTATAAGAATAGGTTCTGTAGGTCATATTTATGTTGGTCTCGACAATATAGGTTATACCGTCAAGGACCCGGGGATTGCAATTCACCGCATGCGCATCAGGTAGCGTAAGAATTCCAGCATTAATGAGTCTGTGCCAGGCCCTATTCCAGCCTGATTTCGGCGAGGGAAGCGCTGTCAAAGAATTCGGGAATGTCGGAGCTCTAGCCATTCCCTGAAGATGAATGGCCGACCATTGGCCGGAGAAATACCGCAAGATAAGGCAATCTGTTCCATTAACACTAAAGCCAATCCAAACGCGGACTTCAAAATCACCATCAGGCAGCAAAACCGTCCTTAAATTCCGCAGGTTTACATTAGCAAGTAGCTCATCGGCGTCCGGTGAGCGGAACATATCGTGACGGGGGAGCAAAAGACGCAACTCCCGTTTTCTCTGCGACTCTTTGACAAAGAAAAAAGTCATAGCGGCGCCAAGAAGCGCTGTGAGCAATATGGGGAGTTGTATTATGGGCCTACGCATTTTTCCTGCTATTCCAGCGCCGCCTTCTGCTTCGCGTCGACCAAATTCGCGTTAAACCATTTCGGATAAAGAGGAGTTGGCGCGGTGATCGCGTCAAGTTCCGCGACCTCCGCGTCGCTCAACCTCAAGTCCGCCGCCTTCAGGTTGTCTTCGAGTTGATGGGGTTTGCTGGCCCCGATGATGACGCTTGAAACGATCGGTTTGGCGAGCAACCAGGCTATGGCTATCTGGGCCACGCTGGCCTCGTGTCGCGCGGCGATTTCGCGCATCCTTTCGACGACGCTGAATCCGGCCTCCTTGTCGAACGGCAGAAAGTCGAAGCCGGCGAGCCGGTTCTCGCTGTCTTTCAGATTTTCGCGTGTGTACTTGCCGCTCAGGAAGCCTCCGGCGAGCGGGCTCCACACCGTCATGCCCAGGCCCGCATACCGCATGAACGGCGCGATCTCGTCCTCCACGTCTCGCCCGACGAGCGAGTAATACATCTGCCCGGACGAAAATTGCGCCCACCCGCGCTCTTTCTGCATTTGAAGAGCAGTCGCGGCTTTCCATGCCGACCAGTTCGAAAAGCCCAGATACCTGACTTTGCCCGTTCGCACGAGGTCGTTCAAGGCTTCGAGAGTCTCCTCCAGCGGCGTGAACGGGTCTTCCTTGTGGACGATGTAGAGGTCAATGTAATCGGTGTTGAGCCTCCTGAGACTCTGCTCGCATGAAGCGAGTATGTGTCGTCGCGAAAGGCCGGCCTGCGTGAGCGTCTCGCCGGCTCGGAATCCGACCTTGGTGGCGAGCACCAGGTCCTGACGCCGGGGCCCGAGCGCCTCGCCGAGTATCGCTTCGGACTGCCCGCCTGAGTACGTGTCGGCAGTGTCAAAGAAATTGACGCCCGCCTCAAGCGCCCTCCCGACCATCGCTCTTGCGTTCTCCTGATCAACCTTGAAAATCGCGGGTATCGAGTGATAACTGCCGAACGTCATCGCGCCAAAAGAAAGCCGTGAAACGATCAGCCCAGTGTTACCGAGTCGTGTGTACCTCATGAAATACGTTCTCCATCATTGTTAGTTTACTGTTGTATGAAGATTGTTAGCCACAGAGGGCGCCGCATAACACAGAGAAATCATTATGTCCTGCGGCGCCCTGCGGTGTGCTCTGTGGCTATTCATTGACATGAAAACGGTTGTAATGAGCCAAATGTCTCGACTCAGTCGACGCGCTCAATCTCGACCGTCGCGTTGTAATCCGGGATGCCGCATTCGGGGTCGCGGACGCCGCGTTTGATGAGCGCGTTGCCCTCCGGCCAATGGACCTGGACGTTGCCGGCGGCGATCGGCGCGATGCGGCAATGGCCGCGCAAGGCGCCGACCTCGGTACGAACGATAATCGCGTCGCCTTCTTGCAAACCCAGCTTCAGCGCGTCAGCCTCGTTCATCAACACGTCGTCGCGCCGCGCGCCATTGAGGGGGTCGCGGTCGCGATGGACGATGCTGTTGAACTGTTTGCCGCGCCGGGTCGAGAGCCGCAGCTTACCATTGTTCGCCGGCGAATCAATTTCGATAACGGAAAATCCGGCTCGGCCGTCGGGCGTCGCGAACTTCGGCGCGATCCGTCCGTCGGAGTCCCGCTCCTCGCACAGTCTCTCGCCGCCCCACTGCGCATAGTCGCCGGTCCGCCTCAGGTTTTGAATGCCGTCGTAAGCGGGAACGGCGCGGGCGATCTCGTCGCGGATTGCCTGAGCGTCGTCGAAGTGGATCAGATGGGCGGACGTGGGCTTCGCTCGCTCGGCGATCAACATCGGAATCTCCCATTCGGCCTTCGCTTCGCCGATGCGGCGACCGGGGATTTCCGGGCTGAAAAGTATTCGACGTTCAGTCGTCGTTTCGGTCCCGCCGCCGTTTTGTTCGTAGCGCGTCTGCGCCGGCGCCAGCAGAACCAGGTCGTCCGGCTCGACGAACATCTGCGGGCTGAGAACGATGTCCTGATGGATTCGCGCCGGGACGCGTTCAATCGCCTCGCGAACGAAATCCGGTTCAGGCAGCGTCTCGAGAAAATTCCCGCCGCTGATGTAAAACCAGTCGATGCGCCCGTCGTGCGCCGCTTCGATCATCTCGACGGCGTTCAACCCGCGCTGCGCCGGGACGTCGAATCCCCACAACTCGCGCATGCGGCCCGCGCCTTCCTCGTTGACCGCGACCCCGCCCGGAAATTGATTGGGAACGCATCCCACTTCGGCGCCGCCCTGCACGCCCGAATGGCCGCGTATCGGCATCAATCCCGACTTCGGCCGCCCTATGAGACCCCGAGCCAGCGCCAGGTCAACAATCGCGCGCACGTTCGCGACCCCGTCGAAATGCTGCGTGATTCCCATAGACCAGACGAATACCGCCGTCCTGGCTTCGCCGAGCATTCGCGCGAACCTGAACATTTCTTCGCGGCGCGAGCCCGACGCGGCTTCGAGCGATTCCCAGGAATAGCCGCCGAGCTTCGCCTTCAATTCATCAAACCCGCTCGTGTATTGTTTGATGAATGGCTCGTTCGTCCATCCCTGTTCGATCAGATGCTTGATCACGCCCGCGATAAACGCCTTGTCACCGCCCGTGTGAACCTGGAAGAACGCGTCCGCGATCTTCGTCCCGAACAGCGCGCTCTCTGTGACTGAAGGAATCCAATAACGCTCCAGCCCCGGCTCGCGGTAAGGATTGATGACGGCTACGCGCGCTCCCTGCTGCTTGGCGTAGTAAATGTACTTGGTCGTCACCGGCTGATTGTTCGGCGTGTTGCTCCCCCAGAAGACGAGCAGGTCTGAGCCGATCCAGTCTTTGTATGAACAGGTAGAAGCCGCCGCCCCGATCGCCTGTTTCAAAGCCACTGTTGAAGGGGCATGGCAGATGCGGGCGGAATTATCGACGTTGTTCGTCCCTAAGAATCGCGCGACCTTCTGCGCGACGTAATAGGCCTCGTTAGTCAGCCCGCGCGAAGTCAGGTAAAAGGCCATCCGCTGTGGTCGGGTCGCGTCGGCGCGAGACGCCGCGATCTTCAAAGCCTCGTCCCACGTGACGCGCGCAAATCCCTTATCACCCCTCCGCCGCAGCATCGGGTAAGGCAATCGCCCAAGCTCGCGCAATTCCGCCGCCGTCATCCGCGCAAGCGCGCCGGCGTCTGCCAGCCGCCTCACGTCCAGCGCGGGGCCGGTGTTCAGCCGCATCAATTCGAGCCGAACCATACACAGGTGTACGCCGTCCATCGTGAAATCGCGGACGCCGGCCGTGCCCAGCGCGCAACCGTCGCAGACGCCACGCGTCAGGATTCGCCATGCGAATGGCAACTGATCGCGGTTGCGCCAGATGACCTTCGCCATTTCGAGGTAATGGTTGGGCTTCACCTGACCGACGCCGTTCGGCGCGAGGCCGGCCCAATTCGATCTGTTCCAACTCTTCATCGTGTCGTTGTCTTTCTCAATTAGAACATCTGAGGTTGGTAGAGCGCCGCGCGCGTAGGGGCGGGCATTCCCCGCCCAACCGCCTCGACCACGAACGCGGGCGGGGAATGCCCGCCCCTACGCGCGCGCTACTGTACCATTATTCCTATGGTATCGCTTTGCTGAGACCTGTCAATATTGTGTTAAACTAGCGTTGTCAATCCCCGAAATTTATCAGCGAGCGCCTGGATTATGAAAGCGCAAAAAACAATCGCTGCGGCGGCGCTCTGGTTATTGATGATCGCCGCCAACACCGGCGCGAGGGCGGATGTTCTCAACCTCAAGCTGGACGATCAGATCACGCCGGCGAGCGCGGAGGTCGTCGCGTCGGCCGTTGCGCGCGCCGAACGCGAAAACGCTTCGGCGCTCATCATTACGCTCAACACGCCGGGCGGATTGGAGAGTTCGATGCGCGAGATCATCTCGCGGATCGTCTCCTCGCGTGTTCCCGTCATCGTCTACGTCGCGCCGAGCGGCGCACGCGCGGCCTCGGCCGGATTCGTGATCCTCATCTCCGCCGACGTTGCGGCGATGGCGCCGGGCACGGAGACCGGCGCGGCCCATCCGGTTCTGGTCGGCGGCGGCGAGATGAGCAAGACCATGGAGGAAAAGGTCGTCAACGACTCGGCGGCCTTCGTCCGAGGCCTTGCCGTCACGCGCGGCCGCGATCCTCAGGCGGCTGAGTCCGCGGTCCGCGAAAGCCACTCGTTCACCGACCGTGAAGCGCTGGATAAACGCCTGATCGATATCATCGCGCGCGACGAGTGGGATCTGCTGGCGCAACTGAACGGGCGCGCCGTGACGCGTTTCGACGGCGGCCAGAAGGTCCTGCAAACCGCCAATGAAAAGCTGACTCCCGTCATACCGACCTTCAGGCAGCGGCTGCTGATGTGGCTGGCCGACCCGCGCATCGCCTTCGTGCTCTTCGCCATCGGCATGCTCTGCGTCTATTTCGAGTTTCAACATCCGGGGCTGGTCGCGCCCGGCGTAGCCGGCGCGCTGGCGATGGTGCTGGCGCTCTACGGCTTTCACATGCTGCCGATCAACGTGACCGGCGCGCTGCTGATCGCTGTGGCCCTGGCGCTCTTCGTGCTGGAGGCGAAAGTTCAGGGTTTCGGCGTTTTGGGGTTGGGCGGCGTCGTGGCGGCGGTGATCGGGTCGCTCATCCTGATCGACGTTCCGAACCCTGAGATGAGACTGCCGCTCGGCCTTGTGCTCGCCGTGGTCATTCCGTTTGCGCTGATTCTGATCGTTATGGTCAGGCTGGCGCTGCGAGCGCGACAAACCAGAGTCGCCACGGGATTGGCCGGAATGATCGGATTGAAAGGACGGGCCGAGACGGCGATCGAGCCTGAAGGCCGCGTCTTCGTGCGCGGCGAGCTGTGGCGGGCGCGCTCACAAACAAAGATAGCGGCGGGCGAGAACGTGCGCGTCCTCGGCGTGGAGGGGCTGACGCTCGATGTCGACCTGGCAGAAAGAGACGTCGCGGTCGCGCCCAAACAAGCCTCCGCAATTGAGGAATAATTGTTTACAGCATCCAGAATAGGAGAATAGCCATGTCAGAATTCCTGACGCTCCCCGTCATAGCGATCGTGATCCTCTTGCTTTACTTCTTCAGCGTGCTCAACATCATCCCGGAATACGAGCGCGGCGTGATTTTTCGTCTAGGGCGGTTGCTGCCTGAAGCCAAGGGGCCGGGATTGATCCTGGTCTTTCGCCCCATTGACCGCATAGTGCGCGTCAGTTTGCGAACAGTTGCGATGGACGTGCCGCCGCAGGACGTGATCACGCGCGACAACGTCACGGTCTCGGTCAACGCCGTCGTCTACTTCCGCGTGCTTGAGCCGCGACTCGCCATAAACGAAGTCGAGAACTATCTCTACGCCACTTCGCAATTGGCCCAGACCACGCTGCGGTCTGTGCTCGGCGAAGCCGAATTGGACGAGTTGCTGGCGGCGCGCGAGAAGTTGAACGTGCGGCTGCAAGAGATACTCGACCGCCATACCGACCAGTGGGGCATCAAAGTCTCGCTGGTCGAGATCAAGGCGGTCGATCTTCCGCAGGAGATGCGGCGAGCCATGTCGCGCCAGGCCGAAGCCGAACGCGAGAAGCGCGCCAAGATCATCCACGCCGAAGGCGAATACCAGGCCGCCGAGAGGCTGGTCAGCGCGGCGAACACAATCGCAGCCGAACCCATCGCCCTGCAATTGCGCTACCTGCAGACGCTGACCGAGATCGGCGTGGAGCGGAACACGACCGTCGTCTTTCCGGTTCCCATCAATCTGTTCGAAGGATTCTTCAAACGGGATGGAATGTCTGACGCCGTGGCCTCGAAGAAGCGCGAGCCGGTAGGAGCCGTGTAAGCCTAATCCGTCAGGCAAAGACTTCAAGGCGCCTTCAATTTCCATATTTCATATTTCATATGAAATATGAAATTATGTCTTCATCGTTGATTCAACAGATCTTTCAATGACGAACGGATGCGGTCCTGCGTCTTTTCGCCGAGGCGCGGAACGCTCGAAAGTCCTCCGCCTTCGACGAACTTCGCGAAATCGTCGAGATTGGTGATATGGAATCGTTGGTAGAGCAGCTGGAGAGTTTTCAGCCCCACGCCCTCGACCTTGAGCAGGTCGAGCGTCGTTTCAGGAATCTTCGCCTTGATCTCTTCGTAAGCGTTAAACGTGCCTGTATCGAGCAGTTCGACGATCTTCTTGCTGATCGCTTCACCGACTCCGGGCAGTTCGCGCAAACGCGCGACGCCGCCCTCCGAGACCATCTCGGCGAGCGGCGTCGTTGTATCCTCGATCGTCTCCGCAGCTGTTCGGTAGGCCCGGATCTTAAACGGGTTGTCTTCGCCGAGTTCCATCAAATCGGCGAGGCGGTGGAAGACTGCGGCAATCTCTTGATTTTCCATACCGCAAAAATCCTGAGGCCGGCCTGACCGATTACGAGAACGTTCCGGCGAAGGGCGCAAACACCAACGATATCAACACGTATAACCCGCCCAGGATCCATCCGACTGTTCCCGGCTTCAGTTTTCGGGATACGGCGGCGAAGCCGATTGAGAGCAGGATGATCTTCCAGATGGCAAACACGTCAACCGACATTGCCAACCCTTTGACGAAGTTGGACATGGCCCCCTCCGCCAATGCGGCGGTCAATAACGCGCCAAGGTTGGAGCTGACCAGATTGTTCATCTGAATCTCGTCAGGGTTCTTGAGGAAGAGCAGAACGAATCCGATGAGATAGAAGACTATTCCTACCGCGAGCGACGTGTAGAGAGTCACCGACAGCAAGTATTTGAACCGATTCTCCCAGCCCAGGATCGCGGAGATCAGCTTGAATATTCCCGCGATGATAAGCGCAAATACTACGTAGATCAGCGCAAAGACGGGGGCCTGTTGGATCGCAGCGGAGGTGACCGTCAATCCACGCACTTGCCGCTCCATCACCTCATTCACTCTATCCTGCGGAATCCACCCTCTATCAATCATCCGCTGAATGTTTCTCTCAGCTTCTTTTCTCAGATTCTCTATACCTATTCGATTGAGTCCGACCACGCTGAATGCCGCGCCGAGAATTATCAGGGTCAGGATCGGCGCCAGGATCGTTCCGAATGCGCCTTTGGCGCGGCCGATCTCGGCGAAGGTCTCGCCGGGGGAAAACCAGACTCCGGTAATGCGGCTGAAAAAATTCAATGGCGTCGGTTCGGCGTCGTTTGCAGTTCCCGAAGCGTAACTCAGATCAGGATTCATAAGTCCTCCTTTGAGGGGTTGGGAGTTTAGAGGTTGTTTCAATCCTCGCCTCACTTCGGCAGCGAGGCGGACAACCGTCTGTGAGCGTATTTACGGGCGCGGAGATTGTACAACTTGTTCGTGAAGAAAACACGACACGAAATGGCCAGTCGAAACCTCCACGAGTTCCGGCTCTTCGCTTCCGCACTTTTCAATCGCCTGGGGGCAGCGCGTGTGGAAGCGGCACCCGGCGGGCGGCGCGATCGGGTTGGGGACGTCGCCGCCCAGTCTTTGCGCCGCCCGCCGCTTCGCGTCCGGGTCGGGTACGGGGATCGCCCGGAGCAGCGCCTGCGTGTAGGGGTGCAGCGGGTTCGCGTAAATCTCCTGGGCCGGCGCGAGTTCGACGAGTTTACCCAGGTACATCACGCCGACGCGCGTCGAGATGTGTTTGACCACGGCCAGCCCGTGCGAGATGAACAGGTAGGTCAGCCCGAACCGCTCCTGCAAATCCTGCATCAGGTTGACCACCTGGGCCTGTACCGAGACGTCGAGCGCCGAGACCGGCTCGTCGGCCACGATGAAGTCCGGATTCAGCGCGAGCGCTCGCGCGATGCCTATGCGTTGGCGCTGGCCCCCGCTGAATTGATGTGGATAGCGATTGGCGTAATCCGGGTCAAGGCCGACCACTCGGAGCAGCTCGGCGACGCGGTCTTTTCGCTCGCGCCGGTCGCCTACATGGTGAATTTCGAGCGGCTCGGCGACGATCGAGCCGACCTTCATCCGCGGATTAAGCGACGAATACGGGTCTTGAAAGATGATCTGCATGCGACGTCGAAGCGCCCTTATCTCGCCCCGGTCCAGTTTCAATAGATCGCGCCCGTCGAAACGAATCTCGCCGAACGTGGGTTCGATCAAACGCAAGATACAGCGGCCCACCGTGGTTTTGCCGCAGCCCGATTCGCCGACCAACCCGAGCGTCTCGCCCCGATTGATCGTGAACGACACGCCGTCGACTGCTCGAACGACTTGCTTGTGAGGAAGGTGAAAATGTTTCCTGAGGTCTTGGATTTCAACCAGTGGCTGATTATTCATTTCGATTTAGATTCTATTTCTTGAGTTTGATCGCGGTCAATTTTATTGCGAATAGATCTCAAAGACCCGGATGCATCGCGATGAATGGCCCGCGCCCAGCTCGATCAACGGTATTTCGCCTTCCCGGCACTTATCGCGCGCGTGTTCGCATCGCGGCGCGAACCGGCACCCCTGAGGCAGGTTCAACGGGTTCGGCACGACGCCCTCGATCGTGCGCAGCCGCCGCTTCTTATCGGCGGTCGATTCGTCGAGGCGCGGGACGGCGCGCAGCAGCCCTTCGGTGTAAGGATGCCGCGGGCGGTTGAACAATTCGCGCGCCGAGGCTTCTTCGACGATCTTGCCGGCGTACATCACCGCGACCCGGTCGGAAGTCTCCGCGACCACCCCGAGGTCGTGCGTGATCAACAGCAGAGCCAGAT
>Ga0209382_10009280_pt1 | contig 12328 bp, 7 predicted proteins | sample SoiMetdeltSBSDD5_FD_187599 | JGI IMG/M metagenome (GOLD analysis project Ga0209382, IMG submission 187599) | Bulk soil microbial communities from a Populus tree surrounding site in Tennessee, USA - Soil MetaG P. deltoides SBSDD5 (SPAdes) (version 2) | ecosystem: Environmental > Terrestrial >... | reverse complement strand
TCAGTCCACAAAACAGGACGACTTTCTCCAGGAAACCGCCAAGTTGGAACCATTGAAACAAAGCATTCTGAAAAATGTTGCCGACTACAAATCCACCACGCTGCGCGCGTCGCGATCTGGACGCGACGAAGCGAAAGACATGGCGTTATTGGAACCTGCGTTGCAGAAGTATTTTCAGGATTCGGGCGGTGCACTGAGTGCGATGGCGGATAGTTTCGACAGGAAGCGCTTCACGGCCGGGCAGATGGAGCAGTTGCGAGCTTTGGGCGTGTTGGCCTTGACCGTGAACATGACTCCATTGTTTGAACAAGCCGTCAAACGGCACAGCGAACAGGTTACCAGCATGCAGGAGGTCGCAAAAGACCTGAACGACGATGCCCAAACCGCGGCGAGGAATGGAACGGCCATTCTGATCGTGGGCGGTATTGTGGCCGTCGCGATGGGGTTTGGAGTCGGCTACTTGATGGCCCGCTTCCTGTCACGCGGTATTAGTCATATTGCGAATGTTGCGACTCAGGCTGCCAGCGGAAATCTGCAAGCTCGCGCCAAAGTTCATTCACAAGACGAACTCGGGCAGATGGCCAAGGCATTCAACTCCATGCTCGACCGAATCACGGCCCTTGTGCAGACGGAAGAAGAACGGGACGTCATGCAGAAGCGGCTCATGCAGTTCTTAGTACTGGTTTCCGAAGTCGGTAAGGGAGACTTGTCCAAGCGAGGTGAAGTGACGGCCGACATGTTCGGGAACCTCGCCGACGCCTTCAACCTCATGATCGCGCGGTTCGGCCAGCTGCTTAAGCAGGTCCGTGAGGCGGCGGAACGCGTGAATAAGTCGGCAGGGACACTCCGCGATTCGGCTGGGCAGATGTCGGGCACGGCACGCCATCAGGCGGAAGAATCGGTACGCACCTTGAGCGCCGTTGAACAATTGGCCCTCTCCATGCGTCAAGTGGCTGACACGGCCGGTGCGTCGTCCGAATCGGCGAAGCAGGTGCTGGCCGCAACAGAACGAGGAAATGTGGCGGTGCAAGAGACCGTGCGCGACATGCACAGCATCCGGTCCGCGGTGCAACGTATGTCCAAACAGGTCAAGGCCCTCGGTGATCGGTCCCTCGAAATTTCACAGATCGTGTCTACCATCCGAGATATCGCGAATCAAACCAACCTGCTGGCCCTCAACGCTGCGATCGAGGCGGCCGGCGCCGGCGAGGCAGGTGCCCGATTCGCGGTGGTTGCCGACCAGGTTAGAAAACTCGCGGAAAGCTCGACGCAGGCAACGCGCGAGATCGCAGATCTTGTGAAAGTGATTCAGACGGAAACTCAGGATGCGGTCGTTGCGATGGAACACGAAACCCAGGCGGTGGAAGCCGGTTCGGCGTCCGCTTTGAAGACCGGTGACGTGTTCTCGGAAATTTCAACCATTGCGCAGCGGTCATCGGAACTGGCCCACAACATCGCCAACGCCGCGACGGAGCAGACGGCGTCGACGGATAAGGTGGGACGAGCGATCAAAGAGTTTACCGGTGGTGCGGTTGCGACTCAAAAGGCAACCGATTCCACCCGACTCACGATCGAAGACATGGCCAAGTTGTCTGAAGGGATGACCGCGTCAGTCTCTCAATTTAAGATTGCGTAATTGACGCCAGCAGAGCGGCGCTCCGGCGCCCCTCGGAAGCAGAGTGTCTGCATGAGTAACGATTTCGATCGTGACCAACTGGTCAGCATATTCGTGGCGGAAGCAGCCGATGATATGGCCAGGTTGTGGGTCGCGCTGCATCCTGCAGACAAAGCGTATCCTGATCCCCAGGATCTGCAGGATCAGTACGCCGTCGGGCATAAGTTGAAAGGCGCGGCGCTGCTCTACGGCTTTTCCGGACTGGGCAAGCTGGGTGAGATGGTCGAAATTGTGTTCGAAGAAGCTCTGATGATTGACGGTTCCAAGTGGCCGGGAGCCGTCGACTTGATACGAGAGATCGTCGCGAATTTTCGTGTGCAACTCGATACCATCAGCAGTGGCGGAACCGACGATTACCAGTCTGCGATTGAATTCCAGCACAGAATCGACGCATATCTGCGCCCGTCGAATGCACCGGTGGTCGAATCTGGTGCATCAGCGGGCGATAACAAGCGGCACGATCTTTCTTCAGAATATCTGATCCCTCAAATCGATGCGGAAGTGCTCTCATACTTTGCCCCTGAAGCGGAAGAGTATTTGAACACCATCCAGAACCTTCTGCAGCGACTGGTGAGCAACTCTCAGGATCAGGACCTCATTCATCAACTATACCGGGTATCCCACACACTCAAGGGTTCTGCCTATACCGTCGGCTTCCAAGTAGTTGGGGACATAGCCCATCCGATCGAAACGTGCATGATCGCCGTGCGGGAAAATCGTGCGCTCATCACGGCCGGATGGATCCCATGTCTGCAACAGGCCGTGTCGCTCATTCGTGTGCTCATGCGGCGCGACCCCGCGCATCTCGATCAATTGAGACGCGAGTATCCCTCGGTTAAGGACGCGCTAGGTCGGCTCGAAACCGGGCTGCCAGAGAGCGATACCAGGTCATTTGACGCCCCGTCGATACAACGGGAGCCTGTGAGCGAAATCACACAACCGGCAGTGACTGTCCTCCGGGATGATCCGCTGGCGGTCCCGACGAGCACTTACCATGAGTTGTCGGAAGATTATCTGATGCCGAATCTCGATCCTGAAGTGATTTCGTATTTTGCACCGGAGGCGCAGGAGTACCTCGAGAATCTCGAGGGGCTTCTTCTGAGACTGGAAAAGGAAGCGGCGAATCCGGAGATCATTCACCAACTGTTTCGTACGGCACATACACTCAAGGGGTCTGCATTCACCGTCGGCTTTCAATCAATCGGCGATTTGACGCACCACATCGAAGACTTCATGGGAGCGGTGCGGGAAGGCCGGTTACATGTCCTTCCCGGCCACACGGACCTCCTGCTCCGCGCGATCGACGTCATGCGAACCTTGATGCGGCGCGATTCGTCCTCTCTTGCGCGAACGAGAGAGCGGTTTGCGGCCTCTATGGAGGAAGTGAAACAACTGGAACAAATGCCGCACGGTCCTGAGCCGGATGTCCAGGTGCTTGCACAGCATGCGGCCGAGACTGCGATACCGGAGCCGGCACGGGCGGCAGAAACCGACACGACCAAAATATCCGACGCAAGGACTCCGGAAGAGCGCGAAGTGATCCGCGTCAGTCGTGATCGCCTGGAGCGGTTGCTCAACCTGGTCGGCGAACTGGTGATTGACCGAGGCCGCTTGGAGCAGCGTCTTCGCGTATTGGAACAGCTGTCACGACAGGTCTCGGCGAACAAGAATCGGCTGATTGACGCGGTGCACTCATTCGAGGAAAAGCATACGTTTTCTTTCCAGCCGATGCCCTCAGCCACCACGAGTCCCGTGCCCAATGTGCTGCCGGGACTCAGTGATTTCGGATCTCTGGAGTTCGACAAGTACGACGATTTCAATATTCTGGCGAGACGCATCAGCGAGGTCACCGCCGACATTGCAGAATCCATGTCGCAATTGAGCGGATCAATTCGTCGTGCACAGGATGATATGGGGCAGCTCCAGCAATTGATCCTCGGCATGCGCGATGAAATTGCACGCGCCCGAATGGTGCCGATCGGGACGCCGTTCACCCGGTTTCGACGCGCCGCGCGCGAGATGGCGCGGACGACCGGGAAAGAGGTCAATTTGGTCACGTCCGGTGAACACACGGAAATTGATACCGGTGTGGTAGAGCGCCTCGTCGATCCGCTCGTTCACCTCGTCCGAAACGCCGTCTATCACGGTATAGAACCGACCGCAGTGCGGGTATCTCACGGGAAGCCGGCAATGGGGACGGTCTATCTCCACGCGGCTCATCGTGGAAATTCCGTCATTATTGAGGTCGAAGACGATGGCGCCGGTCTCGATCTGCACAGAATCAAAGCGAAAGCAGTCCGCCTGGGGCTCGTTCGGCAGAACGTTGCGGATTCACTGCCGGAATCGGAAATCATTAAATTTATCTTCTTGCCAGGATTCTCCACGGCGGAGTCGGTTGGAGATCAGGCGGGCCGAGGCGTGGGTCTTGATGTCGTGAAACGTGTGATCGAGACCATGAACGGCCATATAGAAGTCGAATCCGTGAGCGGGCAAGGCACCAAATTCACGATGAACTTACCCCTCACGCTCCTGATTGCCACGGCGCTGCTGGTTCGGATCAATACCGAGCGGTATGCCATTCCGCTTCCGAGCGTCCGTGAAGTCACCATGCCGTCCGGCACGTCGCTGCAGCGGATGGGTGATCGAAGCATTCTCCAGATAGGGGAGGATGCCATCGAAGTGCATCCGCTCAGCCAACTGCTTCGTCGAGAAACGGGCGTTGTCGACAGTACGACACCCGTAGTTATCGTCCGGACGGCCACAGGGCCGCTCGGGTGCGCGGTGGACGAACTTCTAGGTCGTCAGGAAATTGTCATCAAATCCCTCGGGTCGCTCAAGCCGTTCGAACGATCGGTTTTTGGAGGTGCGACGATTGATCCGGAAGGCCGGGTTATTTTGGTCCTCGATGTCAGCCGCCTCACTGCTCGCGAGTATCAGAATGTTCTCCCTGTGTCCGAATCGGCGACGCCTCAGGTTCAAATCGAAGGACCGACGGACTCGGTTGTAGAACTCGAATCCTCATCCAAACATGCGCCGCTCCTGCTCATTGATGATTCGCTCAGCATCCGCAAATTTGTAGGGAGGATGCTCGAATCAGCGGGGTATATCGTTGAAACCGCGGTGGACGGCGAAGAGGGGCTACGAAAAGCGTCGGCGCAATCGTATCGCTTGATTATTACGGATCTCGAAATGCCGAAGTTGAATGGATTTGAAGTGATCCAAGCTCTCAGGGGCCGGGCTCAAACACAGGCCACCCCCATTCTGGTGATGACGACGCGCGCAGGGGAAAAGCATCGGCAGATGGCTATCAACGTCGGGGCATCCGGATACATTGCGAAGCCGGTAGAAGAGCGCGCGCTGATTCAAGAAATACAACGCTGGATCGGCAGCGAGTCTGGTGTGAAAAGATAAGCAAGACGTCGGCGGTCGAATGACCAGCTGACAGGATGAGAGTTTGTTATGGCGCTCCGAGGATACAAAGCTGCAGCGACGGCGCGCGACACGCAGGTCAGATGTCTGGTGGTGGCTTGTGGACCCTGTGTCCTTGCTGTTCCGGCCGACTGGGTACGCAGCATTCTGACCCAGGGAGAAGTGGGCTACGGTGAAACCGTCTCGTCCGGCGGTGTGATCTATGCGGTGACAGATCTGACCGCACATCTCCGCCTTCCTTCCCTGACGCCCTCTACCGAGACACGAATCATTCTCTATGGCAATGAGAAACGTGTGTGCGCGTTTGCGGTTGATCGGGTGCTGGAACTCGTCGAGCCCGAGCGTCACGACCTTAGGCCGCTGCCCACCCAGTTTCGCAATGCAGAACGTCATCGCCTCGCCGGCTTTTTTCTCTATCGAGACACCATGGCGTTGATTGTCAATCCAGGCTGGCTTCTGGAAGTGGGGTCTCAGCCGCCCGATGCATACCACGTATCCAGCTCATTGGATGAACATTGGCCTCGAGTTGAAGATACAGGTCTACCTATCACTGCTTCTCTCAAAGCGGAAGCCCATGTGTCTGCCGCTAAACCATTGAAATAATCGAACCACATCATGTTGCGTTCTCAAAGCCATAACCATCGCCATACCGGTCACAAAACGGTCGGTTCGATGCGCAACCAAGCGCTCCTGGTATTTTCGGTAGGCGGTCGACGGTTAGGGGCTCGGACGGAGGACATCGCTGGTGTTCAGCTTTGGCAGCATGCGACCCCTGTACCGAGCGATACGCCATTTGTGAACGCCATGATACGTTTTGATCAGGAATGTATGCCGGTATACGATCTCGCCGCGAAACTGAACCAGACACTCGATTCGGATAGTCCGCTCTGTCTCATGATCAAACATGAGGATGGTCCCATGGCTATCTGCATCGATGCTCACATACCATCACTGCACATGGTGGACCCGTCGACGATACAAAGCCGGGATAGTCGAGATGCGGATATTGCGGGAGTATGTTCAGCCGGGGACGAGCAAGTGACGGTTATTAACTGTGCCAGGTTAGGAAAAGGTGCTGTCTCCACTCTCGGACGATCCCGGTCCTAGGGTAGGACATGCGTGAGGGTAATCCATGCCGAAAATCCTGATTGCTGATGATAGCATTGCCGTCAGAAAAGTGGCAGAGCGGTTGTTGACTGAAGCAGGCATGGCGGTGTCACTGGCGGCGAATGGCGCTGAAGCGCTGGCTTTCCTTGGGAGGGAACGTCCGGACTTGGTTGTGTCGGACGTGATCATGCCTGACAAGAGCGGATACGAGGTCTGCTCGTTTGTCCGCGCGCAACCGGCGCTGGCCGGCATTCCTGTACTGCTTATCTCTGGGATTGTGAACGATGAGGTGACCAAGCAAGCGGATTCCTGTCATGCGGACGGGGTGTTAAAAAAACCATTCCAGGGCACGTCTCTAAAGGACCGAGTTCAAGATCTCTTATCCAAGCATGAGGGAAGGAAGGCCGCGGCACCCGTACCGCAGGCGCTCTCCGGAAATGGAAAAGCTTCTTCACCAGAGGCCGTTGAACCGCTCGAACGGCCGAAGACACCAAGCGCGCCGCTTCGTCACGATTCGCCCGAAGTTGCCACGGCAGCCATCGCAAAGCCGACGGAATCGGTGAATGTCCGAGAAGCGGAGCCGGCTGGTCAGCCCAATTCACCATCCTCCTCCGAAAGTCAACGTCTCGCTGCTCGTGTGGTTGAACTGGAATCGGCATTGACAGAACACCGCCAACGCGAGACGGAATTCACGGCAAGGCTGAACGATCTGGAACCGCAAGCCCAGCGCGCGCGCGAACTTGATGCCATGCTCTCCCAGGAACGAGAGAACCGAAACGTTCATGAGCGTGAGATCCAAGCCGGTCTCCAACGAGAACAAGAGCGCACCCGGCAGCTATCCGAACAAGTTGAGACGCTGCAATCTGCTCTTGCAGAGGAACAGCGTCGCAGTGCCGAACTGCTTGACAAGGTGAAAGAAGGGGAATGCCTCGCTGCTAGAATTCAAGAAGTAGAGTCAGTCTTGGCGGTCGAGCGAAAACAGATGGCTCAGCTCTCCGAAAAGGCCACCGAGGATGCGAGGAGGGCTGCGCGAGTGCATGAACTGGAGGCGACCCTCAGTGCCGAACGCGATGCAGCCGCACAGTTGGTTCAGCAGATCACTGCACTCGAAAAGGTCGAAGGACGCGTGAAAGATCTGGAAGCAAGGTTGTCGGCCGAACGAGACAAGTCCGGAACTCAGCTGAAACAGATTGCAGACCTTGAGGAACGCGCCGCCCGGGTGAAAGAACTTGAGGGAGTGTTACTGACGGAGCGTGAGCGCACCGCACACTTGGAAACGACTCTGTCATCAGAGCGCGAACAGACCGGCATGCTTGCACAGAAGTTGAGGGATCTCGAGAAAACCGTGACCCGCGCCCAAGAACTGGATAGTGTGTTGGCGAGCGAACGGGAGCGATCGACGCAGCTTGCCAAACGCGCCACTGAAGCAGAGCAATCCGCGGAGCAATCCAACAGACGCTTCGAGGAAATGGCCAGAAAGCTCGCTGAGATCGCCGGACTTGCTTCAAAATTAGGAAGCGGAAAACGCTGACATCATTTCATGCTGGTCAAGTGGTCTAGGATCCCCGTTCACGGTTTAGGAAACCCGCGGTGTCCACAGAATCCGACAATAACGAAGATCAGTTTCAGAAGGAACTAGTCGAGCTCTTTGCGCAGGAGGCCCAAGAATGGCTGGTTCAACTTCACGCCGCGCTCACTGAACTGGAAAGCCAACCCACCGCGGATCGTCATATACAAATCGTCGACACGATTGTACGCGGCATCACCAGCCTGGGTGGGTCTGCCGCGACCGTCAATCTGCCGGATGTGGAACGGGCGACATTCGCTCTCTTGCCGTTTATCGATATCGTTCGTGACCGGACGACGGCGACCAAGCAAGATTATCAGACAGTCCGCCGGCAGTTCCGCAGCGTCATCGCTTCTGTGACGGTCGCAACCGGTTTGACGCTTGAGCTCGATTCCGGCTCGGATGAGAGCAAATCGGCGTCCACCGCTACGGATCTCATCGGCATACTGAATGCTCTTCGCGACATGCAGGAGGTTCGCTCGCGCACCCACCGGTACACGCGGAATCTGGCCCATCTCGTCATGCGTCGGCTGGAACAAGAAGTTAAACAAGGTACCGAGCGCATTGAGCGCGGCATCATTCAAGAGATCTTGACCGAGGTGAATCAAGGCGATGAAGAGTTGCTTCGCATGATGCATGCCGCGCTACCCGATATTGGTCGTCTCTGCAGTCGTCTCATGCAGATGAAGACGCCCGCGATGTGGCAGGCCTTCGACCCCACTCCGGTCGTGCAGGAAGTCGAGCGTCTACACAGTTTTGCCAAGCAGGTCAATGCGACGGCACTCGTGACATTCCTCACCGGATTGCAGAGTTTCCTCATTCTGGTCTGGAAAAAGCACCTGGTTCTCGCATCGGAAAAACTCGTCGCCGTGGAGAGACGGATCAAAAGGGTTGTCGAAATGGTCCAGGAGTGGGTGGACATCGGGCGTGAAGAGCGTGAAATCATCGACAGGTTGATCGCGGCGGCGAATTAGCACGTAGACTGATGCGAGCATAGCGCCGGCGAGACGAGATGTGACATGCCAATGAAGGAATTCGAAGAGAAGGACCTCACATACGAGGACCATTGGGGCCTCCAGCGCCGTCCCTTTGAGAATGTGCCCGATCCGCATTTTTATGTAGCCTCAAGGAAACATGAGGCGGGCCGGCAGCGACTTCTTTACGGGATTCATGCCAGAAAGGGCGCGGTCATGTTGACCGGAGAAATCGGCTGCGGAAAAACACTCTTGAGCCGCGCCTTGATCGTCAATCTGTCGCATACGAGATTTGATGTGGCGCTGGTCGCCAATCCCTCGCTGCCCGCGGTCGAATTTTTAGGCGAGATCCTCTACCAGTTCGGCATTGAAGCAACGAACTCGAAGACCCAGTTGCTTCACCGATTGAATGATAGACTCCTTGACAACCATCGTCGAGGATTGGATACGGTGCTGGTGGTGGATGAAGCCCAGGCCATTCTCGACGACACCATTTTTGAGGACCTTCGGCTGCTGATCAATTTCCAGCTCAACGATCGATTTCTACTGACGCTCGTACTCTTGGGGCAGCCGGAATTGAAGGCGCGGATCGGAAGGATCCCCCAGTTGGATCAGAGAGTCGCCATCCGGTATCACCTCCAGGCGTTTGATGCGGAGGAGACTCGTCAATACATCTCAGCTCGCATGATCGCTGCAGGATCCTCGCGCGAGATTTTCACGAAGGATGGAACGGCGTTGATCTATGAACGGACGGGCGGCGTCTGCCGTCTCATCAACTCCCTGTGTGACCTCTGTCTTCTTCTCGGTTCATTGGACCAGGTGTGCGAGATCGATACGCGAGTGGTAGCGCACGCCTGTTGCGTAAGCTAGTCAGGAGTACGTGTCGTGAATCAGAGGCTGCCATGACTCATCCTGGCGAAGACTGGTACCGAGGTGCGGAACACGAGCTTGCGCAGCTCGCGACGGCTGTGCAACAGCAGGCTCCCATACACCTCGAGGCAATATCTCTTACCGCGACGGCACTCATCGAATCCTTGCAGGCCAGCGATCAGCTGGTAGTGCACGCGTTATCGAGCCCATCCGGTCCTCCCTTGATTACAAATCTCATCAATGTCGGAGTGCTTGCGACGAAGCTCGGCATTGGTCTCGGCTATTATGGGGACGATCTGCATCGCCTGGCGCTGGCGGCGCTCGTCCACGACATCGGGATCTTTGCGATCTCGCAGAACATCCTGACAAAGACCGGTCGTTTGACGTCCGATGAACGCGCGCTGATCGAACAACATCCGCGACTCGGCTATGAGAGTATCAGACAATTGGACGAATCCTATGGATGGCTTGCAGAGGTGGTCTTGCAAGCGCATGAGAGGGGAATGGGGCAGGGGTATCCGAACAAACTCAAGGGACGGCAGATCAGTGAGCTGGCGCAGATTATCGGGGCCGTGGACATCTTCGATGCGTTGATCAGCTCTCGTCCGTACCGCCGCCGTCTTCTCCCGCACCAAGCAGTCAGAGAGCTGCTGGTCAATGAACGGACTGCGTTTCCGAGGGAAGTCATGAAGGCGCTCGTCGAACAATTATCAGTATATCCTCTGGGAACGAAGGTGCGATTGAGCAGCGGGGAAGAAGGCATGGTCATTCGGATCAATCCGCGGTATCCCTCGCGTCCGGTCGTGAAAATTGAGCGGGCAAACGGTATTCTGATTTCGTCGCGCAACGTTGACTTGAGCGCGATGCCGATGGTGTCTGTCACAGACACCATCGATCCTCCTGCAGTGGATCGTGTCGACCTTTTTAAGGCCGAGGAGCCGGCGTTTACGACAGCGTCATCCGTCAACGCCTCGGACCAGTTTGCAGTATTGCTGGAAAGCCTAGACGCGATTGCCAGCGTCATTCAAACGGTCGTCAAGAAAAAGGAAGGGTCGGGCGAACTGGAAATGGCGCCCACACGTCCAGCCGGTCCAGCCTCCGATGGAACGACGACTGCGACGCCGAATGCCGTAGGAGATCTTCAGAAAGAAGTGATCGGGCTGTTCGCACTGGAAGCGCGAGAATGGCTCAATCAGATACAAACCGCCCATGCCGCACTCGAACAGGCTTCGGAAAGACTCCTTCAATCGAAGGTGCTCAATATTATGCTTCAAGGAATGACCAACCTCGCGAGATCGGCTGCCGCAGTGCCATTGCCGGCGATTGAGAATATGGCGACGGGTTTGTTGCCGTTACTCCATTCGGCGGCGCGTCAGGACCGCGCGACTGCGGCGCACCATCTTGGCGCACTTCAAGAAGGTCTGAATAGACTTGCGACGGCTGTGCGGGAACTTTCACCCGAACATGCCAACGAGTATGGGGACCCTGACGCTGAACGTCAGCCGATGCGGGAAGCGGCCGAGAGTCGTGAGAGGGAACTGGGAGCTGCAACGGGTCCTGCTTCATCCGGCCCGACGATCCTTGATTCCCTGCGACGATTGCACCAGGTGCGCGGGCGATCATTGCAGCCGATGCGGGATGTACTGGAGGATGTGATTCGACGCGCCGAAGAACAAAGCGAAGAAGGCGGGGACGTTATTGATGGACGAACCATCGGCCGTATTCTGAATGATCTGAATGATCTGGATGAGCGATTCCTGGAACACATCAGCGAACGCGTCCCGGAATTGGTTCAGATGATCACGCGATTAAGGGAACCGGGAGACGATACTCCGTCACTTGAGGCGCTGACGCCGGTTCTTCATCACATCGATGGGTTGGGCGAAGCCGTCGATGAGGTAGGTGCATCCACGATATCCATATTTCTTCAAGGCTTGCGCGCATTCTTGCTGGTTGCGGCTCACAATCAGACCACAGACACCCATCGACGGCTCGAGGCTGTGGAAGCTCGATTGCGGTCTCTCGTTCCACTTGCAAAGCAATGGGTGGACATCGGGCGGGTCGAACGAGCGGCTATCATTGACATTCTGCCCGTCTAATTTAGCGCGAGTTCCCCTCCGACCATCTCCAATCTCTGACCGCCAGCTTACTTCACCACATCGTCTTCTTTCTTCCAGTCGAGAGACGTGGTTTGTTCCAGCACTATTCGGAGATGAGTGAAGTTTCTTCCGGCACCTCTTGCTGCGGAATGGCGTCCGTTGCATCATCATCTATGAATCATCCCCTTATCCATTGAGAAATGCCGTCATGATTCAGGATATGGCCAATGAATAGAATCGTGATGAAGTAGCTGAGAATACGGCTTCTCTTGTGTTTTCTGCCGAACGAGATCGCTATAATGCGGACTTACTTTCGAATGTGATGATTCCGTGAAAATTTGTCACTTCCTATGCCAAAACTGATTACAGAAAAACACCTGGGAAGCAATCAGGAGAGGGCTCGCAATTATGTGAAAGCCTATATCTTGTACCCGTCAGGCTTTTTTGGGTTGGCCTGTATGGTGGCGGGAACCGCTTCGCTGGGGTATCAACTTGTGGCCACGGACACGTATACATGGACGACATTTGCTGAAAGTTTTGGTCTCCTGCTCCTGGGAGGAGTGCTCGGCTGGATTCAGACACGTTATCACCAACATGTGCTTCGTGA
>Ga0209382_10009275_pt1 | contig 12332 bp, 7 predicted proteins | sample SoiMetdeltSBSDD5_FD_187599 | JGI IMG/M metagenome (GOLD analysis project Ga0209382, IMG submission 187599) | Bulk soil microbial communities from a Populus tree surrounding site in Tennessee, USA - Soil MetaG P. deltoides SBSDD5 (SPAdes) (version 2) | ecosystem: Environmental > Terrestrial >... | reverse complement strand
GTCGCGCCGGAGAAAGGTCTGTGCGAGCTGGCCGAGGCCTATGTTCGCTTCAGGCGTCGCGTCGGTGATGCACGCGTCGGCTTGCATGCCGCCGGATATATGGCCCCGAGCCATCGTGACTATCTTGCGAAGGCGCATGAGGTCCTCGAGCGTGCCGGCCTGGGAGCGGAGTTTACGTATCACGGCGCGCTCGATCGCGACGGGAAGCTCGCGTATCTGCGCAGCCTGAACGTGCTGTCTGTTCCTGCGACCTACGACGAGCCGAAAGGGATGTTCCTCCTCGAGGCGATGGCAGCAGGTGTGCCCGTGGTGCAACCCCGACGCGGCGCATTCACGGAAGTAGTCGAGAAGACCGGGGGAGGGTTGCTGGTGGCACCTGATGACCCCGACGCGCTGGCCGATGGAATGCACAGGTTGTGGGCAGATCGCGAGCTGTTGGCACACCTGGCGAACAAGGCCTTCGACGGCGTTCGCGCTCACTATACGATTGCCGCATCGGCAGCCCGGCAACTCGAGGTCTACGCAGCCGCGAGTCGGCGTGCCCCCGCAGGTCAACCGTGTTGAAGGTCTCAGACGTCAGCAAGCAGTATCCGACGCCGCGCGGACCACTGACCGTGTTGTCGGAGGTGAGCTTTACGTTGTCGCCGGGCGATGCCGCCGCGATTACCGGACCTTCCGGTAGCGGGAAAAGCTCACTGCTCTACATGCTGGGGGCGCTCGAGCCGCCCTCCCAGGGCACGATCACACTGGACGGGCAGAATCCATTCGATCTCGCCTCGTCCGCACTGGCAGATTTCAGGAACACCAGCATCGGGTTCGTGTTCCAGGATCACTGCCTGTTGCCGCAATGCACCGTTCTCGAAAACGTGCTGGTGCCGACGCTGGTGGCCCGACAGAATGGCAGCGATGACGCTGCCCGCGCACGCGCCTGCCTCGAGCAGGTGGGGTTGGGAGCGCGTCTCGATCATCGGCCTGGTGAGCTGTCTGGCGGTGAAAAGCAGCGGGCCGCCATTGCGCGAGCGCTCGTCCGGCAGCCGCGCCTCGTGCTGTGCGACGAGCCGACCGGAAACCTCGATCAGGCCTCGGCTGCGACAGTCGCAGCGATGCTGCTCGATCTCCACACACGTCAGCGCAACATCCTCATCGTCGTCACGCACAGCGAGCGCCTTGCCGCGCAGTTTCCGATTCGATTCGACATCGCCGACGGTCGGCTGCGGCGCGTCGTCTAACCCTGGAACCATCATGAGCCAGTCCAGCAGCTCAGCCCTCATCGCCCCCGGAACGCGAGAGCGTGTCTACTACGGATGGGTCGTCCTTGGTGTCGCGGCGCTGGCCATGGTCGGCACGTTACCTGGACGCACGCAGGGGCTCGGCCTCATCACCGAGCCGCTTCTTCGTGACCTGGGACTCGGTCGTGTCACGTTTGCGCAGATCAATCTGGTGGCCACGCTGCTCGGCGCGCTCTTCTGCCTGGGGGTAGGACGGCTGATCGATCGCGTCGGCAGCCGCATCGTGTTGACGACGATCGCCGTGGCACTCGGAGTGACCGTACTCACGATGAGCCAGGCGACAACCACGATCGGTGTGCTCGCGCTCGTGACGTTGACGCGAGGGTTCGGTCAGAGCGCGCTGTCGGTTGTCAGTCTGGCGATGGTGGGCAAGTGGTTCCGGCGACGCCTGACCATGGCGATGGCCATCTACGCACTCGTCATGAGCATCGGGTTCATGGCGGCATTTCCCCTCGTCGGCGCCATTGTGCAATCAGCGGGCTGGCGTAGCGCGTGGGCATCGATCGGTGCTGCACTCCTCGTGGGGTTGGCGCCGCTGGCGTGGTGGCTGGACCGATCGTCACCCGAAACGATCGGCCTCAGCGTAGATGGCGAGTCTTCTGACGTGGCCATCGACGCAGCCGAGAACGCGTCGGATGCGGCCAATGCCACGCTGGGCGACGCGCTTCGTTCGCCGGCGTTCTGGGTGTTTGCGCTTGCCAGCTCTGTCTACGGTCTGGTGGCGTCAGGGATCGGCCTCCTGAACGAATCGATTCTCGCGGAGCGTGGGTTTGCGCCCGACGTTTACTACACAGCGCTTGCCGTGACGGCCATCATCGGGCTCGCCGGCAACTTCGCAGCCGGCGCGCTCGCTCCGCGCGTCTCGCTGCGCGCCATTCTCGTCACGGCCATGGTGGTGCTGGCCGGTGGACTCGCGGCGCTCGCGCATGTGTCCACGCAGTCGCAGGTGATGGTGCAGGCGGTCGCGATGGGCATCGCAGGCGGATTCGTCACCGTGGTGTTCTTCAGTTTCTGGGGGCACGCGTATGGACGCCAGCACCTGGGAAGAATCCAGGGCGCGGCACAGGCGATGACCGTCGTGGCATCGGCCATTGGTCCGTTGTTCCTCGCCGTGTGGGTGGAGCGAACGGGCTCGTACGCCGTAGCGTTTTACGTCCTTGCCGCGATCGTGGCTGTGCTCGGAGTAGCCGCTGCTGTCGTGTCGATTCCCCCCGGTGCAGAACCGGCGGGTCGTGGTCGCGTCGACATCCCCGCGCGAATGTTACTCGAGCAGATTGAGGCGAAGACGGCGCCGACGATCATCGATGTCCGTACGGAAAGAGAGTTCGCGGATGGTCACGTTCCGGGGGCGCTCAATATTCCGTTTCAAAAAATAGGCGGACAACTCGATGCCATTCCTGGCTCGAAGCGCAACCAGGTGGTGGTCTATTGTGGTCACGGTCCTCGAGCGTGGATGGCGCGTGCCGCGTTGCGCCGACATGGGCTCACGAACGTGAAGTATCTCGTGGGCCATTTCACCAAGTGGCGAGCTGCTGGATTGCGCGAAGAACGGTAGTGTTCGTCGTACCCGAAGGAGAGTGAATGCGAAAGATCGACGTCTTCACGCACATCTTCCCAGCTAAATACGTGGAGCGGATGATGGAACTGGCCTCCACCATGAAAGATGTCGGTAAGCGTGTGCGCGGCGTGCCGATGCTGGCAAATCTCGATGTCCGATTCGAGATCATGGACGCCCATCCCGGCTATCAGCAGATCCTGTCGATCGCGACGCCGCCGGTCGACGCGTTCGCGGGCCCCGACGACGCCGTCGATCTCGCACAGCGCGCGAATGACGGAATGGCGGAGCTCGTGAACAGGTATCCCGACCGGTTTCCTGGGTTCATCGCCTGGCTGCCGATGAACGATGTCGATGCGTCGATGCGCGAGCTCGAGCGCGCGATGGGGCCTCTGCATGCGCGCGGAATCCAGATCTGCTCGAACGTCCAGGGCAAGGCGCTCGACTTGCCGCAGTTCCAGCCGATCTTTGCCGCGATGGCTGCCCATGATCTCCCCATCTGGCTCCATCCGTATCGCAGCGCCGACATCGCCGACTATCCGACGGAAGAGCGCTCGTTGTACGAAATCTGGTGGACGCTTGGGTGGCCCTACGAATCGAGCGTCGCCATGTCGAGATTGGTCTTCTCAGGGATCTTCGACCGCTACCCGAACCTGAAGATCATCACGCATCACATGGGTGGGATGATTCCTTACTTCGAGGGCCGCGTCGGTCCAGGATGGGACCAGCTCGGTACTCGAACGTCCGACCGGGACTACACCAAGCTGCTCAAGGAGCTGAAGAAGCGGCCGCTCGACTACTTCAAGATGTTCTATGCCGACACGGCGACCTTCGGCGCGTATGATCCCACGGTCTGCGGCCTGCGTTTCTTCGGTGTGGATAATGTGCTCTTCGCCTCGGATGCGCCGTTTGACCCGGAGGGCGGGCGCCAGTACATTCGCGAGACGATCAAGGTCATCGATCGGCTGCCAATCACCGACGGGGAACGAGAGCAGATCTACTGGCGGAATGCCGCTCGTCTGTTGAAACTCGAATAGCGCGGAGCCATGGTGAGACTGCGCACGGCGATCGCCCTCGTCTTGATGTCATGGACCGGGTTATCGGCTGGCGCGCAGGATTCTGTGATCACGCGGAAGCTGGACCGGATCGACCGATTGCAACAATGGCTCGACGCCGTCGAGCAACACGAGTTGGGCACTACCGACGATCCGCTGCTGCGTGTGGCCTCGTGGGATCGCAACACGCTGTGGCTGGTCTGGCAGGACGTCGGTTCGGTCGTCAGCCTCGTTCGTGAGCCGGACATCGGCGTGTTCTACACGCCGATCGAGGCTGAGCCCTTGAGCGGTATTTTCCGCCTCCCGCCGAACAGGCTCCGCTCGCGGGTGATTCCATACGGCCGCAACGACATCACGCGTCTCAAGCTGATCGCCAAACAGGTCGTGGATCGCGGGGGAGAGAACCGAATTCTCAAGCGCGGCGCCACGCTTCACGCGGAGATCGCCGTGCTTGGACCTGACACGCCACCGCCCGATCCTGCGCGGCAGCCCCGCTCCGATTCCGTGATGCTGTTCCTCGCCGACGGCCAGCAGACGGGCATCGAGGATGCCAATGTGCAGTGGGAGATGGGCAGGCGGCTCCTCGACAAGGTCAAGCCGAAGGGCTCGCGAAAGCTCGGGAACGACCCGGGCGCGGACGAGACCGTTCGCTTGTGGTATCTGGCGTCGAACATCTACATGCAATCGGTCGAACAGGGGGATGCGTGGCACGTCGATCGGTCGGTGCAACTCTTTCCGCAAGATCCTGAGGTGCTGTTCGTGGCGGCGTGCGCGCGCGAGGTGTTCAGCGGACCTCAGATTCAGGGCGTGCTGCTGTCAACAACGCTTGCTCGCGAGCTGTTCAATCTGTACGGCGACGAGGGTGAGGAGCTGCGCCGGGCGGAGAAGCTTTACCGGGAGGCGCTCGAGCGGGATCCGAATCGGGCCGAGGCCCGTATCCGGCTGGGTCGCGTTCTCAACCGGAGGGGACGACATCAGGACGCCATTGTCGAATTGCGACGCGCGACGATGGCGACGAAGAATCGCCTGTTGCTGTATTACGGTAACCTGTTTCTCGGCGAGGCCGCGGACGCCCTTGGTCTGACTGAAGAGGCGCGACGCGCGTACGAACGCGCGGGGGAGCTATTCGAGCTTGCGCAGTCACCGCGCCTGGCGCTCAGCTCCATGGCTACCCGTGCGGGAGATCGATCCGGAGCATTGGCCGCGATCGAGACGGTGCTTGGCGGGGACCAACCAGAACGGGCCGACGATCCGTGGTGGAGCTATTACACCTCCCAGACGCGTGACATCGAAGGTGTGTGGACGGCGCTGCGTGTTGCAGTGACCAGCGAGGGGGCGCGGTAGTGAGGGCGCCCCTAGCCGTCTTGACCGCCTGGATGGGTGACATTTTCGGTGAAGTTCCCCCAGTCAAGACGGCTCGCCCGCGCGGAGCGCGGGCAAGGCCAACACTGTGGCTGGCGAGGCGAGCGTCGCTAGTCTTTGCGCTGCTCCTGGGAACCGGGCTCACCGCGGCTCCGCAGCAGCCGACGTTCTCGTCACGCGTCGAAGCCGTTCGCGTGGACGTGCTCGTCACCGATCGCGGCAAGGCCGTCACCGGGCTTCGCCCTGAAGACTTCGAAGTCAAAGACGAGGGAGTGCTGCAAGAAGTGGATCTCGTCAAACTCGAGCAGCTCCCGCTGAATGTCATCCTCGGCCTCGATGTGAGCGAGAGCGTGACCGGCGAACGGCTCGAACATCTCCAGAGCGCCGGCTCCTCACTGCTGCGAGGACTCCAGAAGGACGATCGCGCCGCGTTGCTGACCTTCAGCCATGCTGTCCGCCTGCGCCAGGAGTTGACCTCCGACATCCCGCTCATTCAGGAGATGCTGGCTGACGTCGTTCCGTCTGGCCAGACCTCGCTCGTGGACGGCGCGTATGGGGCGATCGCGCTGGCTGGTTCAGATGTCGGACGCAGCCTGCTGATCGTCTTCAGCGACGGTGTGGATACCGCGAGCTTCCTGACGACCGATGTCGTGCTGCAGTCTGCCCGGCGATCAGAGGTCGTCATGTACGGCGTCGCAATGCGAAGCCGCATCAGCCCCAGGTTCCTGAAGGAGCTCGGCGAGCTGACCGGCGGTTCCCTTTTCGAGATCGAATCGACGAAAGATTTGTCTCAGACCTTCCTGCGAATCCTTGCAGAGTTTCGCCAGCGCTACCTTCTGAGCTTCCAGCCTCGCGGAGTATCGACGACCGGATGGCACCGCCTCGAAGTTCGCGTCAAGGGACGTCGAGTGACCGTGAACGCCCGTGCGGGGTATCAAGCGGGGCGATAGCCCTTCGACGCGAAAAGGCGGAGGACTCCGCTTCCCCTGCGTCCGTCGCCCGTGATGAAATGGGACTCGCTCGTATGCGCGCGCAACAGATCGTCATTCGCAGCCTGATCTACTACTGGCGCACGAACGTGGCCGTCGTCCTCGGCGTGGCGACGGCGGTGTCGGTGCTGGCGGGCGCGCTGCTGGTGGGCGACTCCGTTCGCGGCAGTCTGCGAGACCTCCTCCTTGGCCGGCTTGGCCGGACCGATCAGGTCATTGCCTCGACGAGTCTCTTCCGCGAACAGCTCGCACAGGACCTGGCGGCACAAGACGAGTTCAAGGCCGGCTTTTCCGCCGTGACACCGCTTCTTGTCGTTCAGGGCATGGTGACGGCACAGAACGAAGGCCGTCGTATCGCGCAGGCCCGCGTCTACGGTGTCGACGAGCGGTTCTGGCGATTCCACGGAGTGGCCGGCGTTACTGGTCCGGACAGCCGCGAGGCATTTCTCAGTCCCGCGCTGGCCCGCCAGATCGCGGCGGGAAACGGCGATTCGATTCTCGTCCGCGTGCAGCGCCCGACCGATATTCCACTCGAGTCGCTGCATGGGCAGCGCGACAACCTCGGGCGTTCGATGCGTCTGACCGTCGCGAATGTGTTGCCTGCGGATTCGCTCGGCGAGTTCTCACTCGAAGCACAACAAGGCGAAGTGTCCGCCGTGTTTGTGCCGCTCACCAGGCTTCAGCAGGACCTGGACATTGCGGCCCGCGTCAACACGCTGCTCGTGTCGAGCGGACTCAGTCCACCGGCCGACGCCGCCGCCGCGTTGCGGACGCTCGTGCGGCGGGAAGCAGACCTCGATGATCTCGGCTACCTGGTGGAGACGGCCGAGTCGCCCGGTGTGCTTGTCGTCGGGTCCGCGGCAGGCCTCCTCGATGATGCCCACGCGAAAGCGGCAATGGGCGCACTCGAAGGGACCGGGATGCAGGCAGGCGCGCTGTTCACCTACCTGGCCAACAGCATCCGGATCGGCGATCGCGAAGTTCCATACTCCCTCGTCACCGCACTCGACCTCAGAAGCATTCAGCCTGCCGTCCAGTCCACTTCATCTGATACCAGGCCGTCGATCGTCCTGAACGACTGGGCCGCGACGGAGTTGCAGGCTCGCACCGGTGACTCAGTCACGATGGAGTACTACGCCTGGGAAGAACCAGGACGCCTGGTGACGAAGTCGACGACGCTCAACGTGTCTGGCGTTGTGCCGATCGATCGAGGCGATCGGAAGATGGCCCCGACGTATCCGGGAATCACCGATTCGCCGACGCTGGACGATTGGGATCCGCCGTTCCCCGTCGACCTGCGCCGCATTCGAAAGGTTGATGAAGCGTATTGGGAGAAGTACCGCACGACGCCAAAAGCGTTCCTGCCGCTTGAAACGGGGCAGCGACTCTGGCAGACGCGCTACGGGGCGATGACCTCGATTCGCGTCACGCCCGGCGCAGGGCAGTCGCTGGGCGAGGCACGCGACCTGTACGTGCAGCGCCTTCGCGCGGCTGCCGATCCACTTGCCCTTGGCCTGGCCGTGATCGATGTGCGTGCCCAGGGGCTCCAGGCCTCACGCGGAGCCACGGATTTTGGCGAGTACTTCGTCTACTTCAGCTTCTTCATCGTCGTCTCCGCGCTCTTGCTGGTCGTGTTGTTCTTCAAGCTCGGCATCGAGCAGCGCGTGCGTGAGGTCGGATTGCTGCGCGCCGTCGGCTTCAGACCAGCCCGCGTCAGATGGCTGTTCTTGCAGGAAGGAGTCCTGCTTGCTGTCGTTGGAAGCGTCGTCGGGGTGGCCGGCGCGCTTGGCTATGCATGGCTGATGATGTTCGGTCTCCGCTCGTGGTGGGTCGATGCCGTTGGCACCACCGCGCTCATGTTGCATGTGTCGTGGACGTCGCTCATGGGCGGGGCGATTGGTGGCGTGATCGTCGCGGTGGCGTGCATCTGGTGGACCTTACGCGCGTTGAGCCGTATCTCAGAGCGCAGCCTCCTCATGGGGACTCTCGAGAGCTCCGACCTACTCGACTCCCAATCGACCAATTCCCAACAATCCAAATCCCAACTCCCAAGGGCCGCCCGCGCATGGAAGTGGCCGATCGCGACAGCGACGCTGGCGCTCTTTGCGGTGCTATTGCTCGCTGGTGCTGCGACTGGCGCCGTCGACCGGGTTGGCGCGTTCTTCGGCGCCGGAGCATCGCTGCTCATGGCATCACTGTGTGCAGCCGCGTGGCTGCTTCGACGACGTGCACGAAGCGGCATCATCGGTCACGGATGGCTGTCGGTATCGAAGCTCGGGATGCGGACCGCGACGTACCGCCCTGCTCGGAGCGTGTTGTCGATTGCGGTGATCGCGTCGGCGACGTTCATCCTCATTTCCGTCGAGGCATTTCGCCGGGGCGATCGGCTCGCTGACACCGGCCCGCGATCGGGTGTCGGCGGCTACGACCTCATTGTCGAAACGCTGTTGCCTGTCGTGCGCGACCTCAATTCTCGGGAAGGCCGGGAAGCCCTCAATCTGTTCGGCCTCGATCAATCTGTCACCTTCGAACCGCTGCGGCTGTTGCCTGGCGACGATGCGAGTTGTTTGAATCTGTACGAGCCGCGGAACCCGCGAATCGTTGCGGCGAGTGAGAGCTTTCTGCGCGAGCGTCGTTTTGCATTTCAAAGTAGCGTGGCCACGACCGATGAGGAACGCGCGAATCCGTGGCTGCTGCTTGGGAAGCTCGAACCAGACGGAGCAGTGCCCGTCATCGCCGACGCCAACTCGATGACCTACGTGCTGCACAAGGAACTTGGCGAGGACATCGTCTTGGCGCGTGGCGATAAGGATATTCGGCTGCGCCTGGTTGCAGCGTTGAGCGACAGCATCTTTCAGGGTGAACTCCTGATGTCGGAGGAGATCTTCTCAACGCTGTTTCCCGATCAGCAGGGATACCAGGTGCTGCTGGTGAGCACAGGTCACGAGTCGGCAGCGAAGGTCAAAGCGTCGCTCGAAGACGGGATGGCCGATCTGGGAGCACGCGTGACAGGTACTGCAGAACGGCTGGCTCAGTTCCACCGCGTCGAGAACACATATCTGTCGACGTTCCAGACACTCGGTGGACTGGGACTTCTGCTCGGGACATTCGGGCTTGGAACGGTTTTGCTGCGCAACGTGCTCGAGCGAAAGCGGGAACTCGCTCTGCTCGGCGCAGTGGGCTACAGGCGCACGCACGTGATGACGATGGTCGTCGCGGAGAATGTGCTGCTGCTGGTTGCTGGCGTGGCGGCTGGAGCTATTTCGGCGGCGCTGGCGATCGCGCCGGCTGTTGCGGAGCGCGGCAGTAAGCTTCCGTTCACCAGTGGCAGCGCGCTGCTGATGATCGCCGTGCTCGTAACCGGTCTGTTATCCTCGGTAATCGCAATGCGGGCGGCGACCCGCATGCCGCTATTGGCATCACTGCGCTCGGAGTAACTGGATGAGGACGTTCCTGGGATCATTCGCGGCGGTTTTTCTACTCGGCATGTCGTCGCTCATGGCGGAAGAGTGGCCGCAGTGGCGCGGACCGATGCTCAACGGCACCAGCTCGGAAAAGAATCTTCCCATTCGCTGGACGACCACGGAGAACGTGACGTGGAAGCTCGCGATGCCCGAGCGCTCCGGCTCGACCCCGATCGTGTGGGGCGACCACGTGTTCCTGAATGTCGGCGAAGGATCCAGTCTCGCTCTCTGGGCCGTGGATCGAACGAGCGGCGTCGTCCGATGGAAGCGCCCGCTCGGCGGCGGCAATCGCCGCATGATGAAACAACAGATGTCGTCGCCGTCGCCGGTGACAGACGGTCGATCCGTATGGGTCATGACCGGCACCGGCGTGCTGAAGGCGTACGACTTCGGCGGCAAGGAACTGTGGGGTCGCGATATTCAGGCGGACTACGGCCGGTTCGGGCTGCAGTGGGGTTATGCCTCGTCGCCGCTGTTGTTCGAAGACTCTCTGTACGTGCAAGTCCTGCACGGAATGCACACGGACGATCCCTCTTACCTGTTGCGCATCGACAAGGCCACTGGCAAAACGGTGTGGCGCGTGCTGCGAATGACGAAGGCGCGATTCGAATCACCAGACGCGTATACGACGCCGGCGCTCCTCCGGCATGGGAATGCCACTGAGATCGTCATCACCGGTGGCGACGTCGTCACGGGGCACGACCCTGCGAATGGCCAGGAACTCTGGCGCGCCGACGGACTGAATCCCGACAACGATGGGAGCTACCGGATCGTGGCGTCGCCGGTTGTGCACGGCGATCTGCTGTTTGCGCCATCGAGGGAACGCCCGCTCCTGGCGCTGAAGCCTGGCGGCCGCGGTGATGTCAGCAAGACTCACGTGCTGTGGTCCTTCAACAATGGTCCCGACGTGCCGACGCCAGTCACCGACGGCACGTATCTGTACTCAATCAACGATCGCGGGATTCTCTATTGCCTGGAAGCAAAAACCGGGAAGGTCGTCTACGGCCCGCAGCGTCTGCGCAACGCGACCTACAGCGGGTCTGCGGTCCTTGCAGACGGGAAGATCTACATCACCGACGAAGATGGCGTGACGACCGTCATTCGATCGGGACCCAAGTTCGAGCTGCTGGGGGAGAACGATCTGCAGGACTACACGCTGAGCTCGCCTGCGATTTCAGACGGACAGATCTTCGTGCGGACGGCGTCGTTCATCTACGCGATCGGACGACGGCAAGCTGCCGCGCGAAGTACGCAGTAGGGAGGTCCTGGCGATTCCGACACGCCGAGGCACTGAGGCACCGAGCGATTTTGGAAGTGATTTCTCAATGCCTCTGTGTCTCGGTGTGACGTGAGGGGGGATTGTGGTTCGAACCATCGTGAAGACCCTCGGATTCACACTCGTCGCACTCCTCGTCCTTGTGGGGGTGCTCTATCAATTCTTCGGGCTGCGGTTCGTCATGGACGGAGGCGGTACACCGCATCCCCGCTTCGTTCAGGCCAGCCAGCTTCAGGCCGAGCGAATCGAACGTCATCGCGAGGCGCAGCGCGCATCAGTGGGGTCGGAGGTTGCACCTGGTCCGGCCGTCGCTGAGTCGAAGGCGAGTGCGGAGCCGGTCGCCGCGGCCGCGCCAGTGCCGTCCAGTTCCGGACCGGTCGCGAGGCCAGAAGCGAGTCCGAGCAGTGGTCCCGCTCCCTACTGGACAGACTTCCGTGGCCCCAAACGCGACGGCACGTACGAAGAGGTGCCCGTTCTGGCCGATTGGCCGGCTGCGGGGCTGACACCGCTCTGGAAACAACCGGTCGGTGGCGGATACGCGTCGTTCGTCGTGGCGCGCGGGCGCGCGTTCACGATCGAGCAACGGGGCCCGCAGGAAGTTGTTGCCGCGTACGACCTCGCGACTGGGCGAGAGCTGTGGACCAATTCATGGGCTGCCGAGTTCCGCGAGTCGATGGGCGGCGATGGTCCACGCGCGACACCCACCTGGTCTGACGGGCGCGTGTATGCACTCGGGGCGACCGGTGAGCTGCGTGCGCTCGATGATGCCAGCGGCAAGGTAATCTGGCGCACCAACATCCTGGATGACAGCCACGCTCGGAACCTGGATTGGGGTATGGCTGCCGCGCCGCTCATCGTCGACAACACGGTGATCGTCCTGCCAGGAGGTGGCAACGGCCAGTCGATCGTCGGTTACGACCGCCTGACGGGCAAACGCGTCTGGTCGGCGCTCGGCGACAAGCAGGCCTACTCGTCGCCGATGCTCGTCACGCTGAACGGCGTTCGACAGCTTCTCGTGGTCAGTGCCACGCGCATGATGGGCGTCGTCCCTGGCGACGGGAAGGTCCTGTGGGAGTACTCGTTCCCGACGTTCAACGGCATCAACGCCGCGCAGCCGCTCGTCATCGGCAACAACCGCGTGTTCGTCTCGGCAAGTTACGACGCGGGCGCAGCGATGATCGAGCTGAGCGGCAGCGCTGACCGCTTCTCCGTGCGGGAAGTCTGGCGCAACAACCGGATGAAGAATCGATTCTCGGGATCCGTGCTGCGCGATGGTGTGATCTACGGACTCGATGAAGGGATCCTCGCCGCGGTTGACGCTGAAACTGGTGAGCTCAAGTGG
>Ga0209382_10009272_pt1 | contig 12335 bp, 9 predicted proteins | sample SoiMetdeltSBSDD5_FD_187599 | JGI IMG/M metagenome (GOLD analysis project Ga0209382, IMG submission 187599) | Bulk soil microbial communities from a Populus tree surrounding site in Tennessee, USA - Soil MetaG P. deltoides SBSDD5 (SPAdes) (version 2) | ecosystem: Environmental > Terrestrial >... | reverse complement strand
CTCCTTCTCTACATGTTTGGCGTTAGCACCCAGCAATGTAGACCGAAGGAGCCCTCCTTCACCGCTACGCAACACATATCACCAGATCACACAACTTTGATCTTCCCGCTCAGAGAGCCGCACCCAAATCAGGACCCAGAGTCATGGCAGCACTACGAAACCTCGCTGTCGGAGCGCTCAAACTGTTCGGACGCCAAGACATCGCCGAAGCCACCCGCTGGGCCACCCGCAAAATGGAGCAATGGAGCGACCATTCACCATCCTCGGACTCGCCACATGACCTTGAAACGGCCGTGGGGGCTGTCCCGCTCCTGCGGTAGCCCGGACTGAAATTTCCCTGAGCTACTCGACCAATTCCTCGTCGCCGTCCTCAGGCTTGCGGAAGATAGAACATTCCCTTGGATGCTGGGGGGTTCGGGCCTGGCCGGTATTGAGTGATGGTTAACACATTCTGGCTACACGCTGGGAAAGTGATGCTCCACTGCTCGCCATCGTGATCAGTGTTTGCCTGGTAGATCACCTCTGCGTAGGGTGCACCCGGACTCCATCGGGCGACTTGTGTGAATCGACGGTCAGTTGCGGCGGGTTCGCCTGTGGCCGACTACGCTCTGCGACACCGCGTGCTTATCCACGTAGATGGCCGAGGCAACGCGCTCAGTCCGACAAGCTTGACCGGTGGGGTTCGCTGCTAGCGGCAGCATGGGAAAGGATGACGATGGCCTCACGAAGCGAGTCAAACACGGCATGTGAGATCAGCACGGCCGCAGGCTCACCATTACGCGTGATCTCTACATGGCCATGAGTGGCCGCCACGGCGGCGACCAATTCAGGAAGCCGCGCCTTGGCTTCGGCCACGGTCAGCGCATCAGTCATAACCCGGATCTTAATCCGAATGGGCCAAATCCGCAGGTTGCGCCGGTATCGTGGAACCCTCGACGGCCTCAGATCTTGGCCCTACGCGGCTCTCAGCGGGCCAATTTCTCCTGGATAGAGCAGCGATCATGGGCAAAACGCAGGGATGGGCAGCCTCGACGCTGGGCCGCGCCTGGCAACCGGATATCGCCGGAGGTAAAGCGAGTGAGGTTAGGTCTTACGCATATCTCCACCTATCCATAGATTGAGCCCAAGGCAACGCTGAAAACACTGCCTCCTGACCAAGTGTTTCAGCATTGATTCCCTGCCAACGCGGGCCTTGTGGTCAAGACAGGTGGATGACGGCCTGCCTACGTCGTGGGCGTGTTGAACCTTCCATGGGCCGCTCTTCGTCGGTGGGGGGTCGTTGGCCTTGCTGTAAGTGTGGGGTGGGCGGTCCCCGGGGATGGGGACCGCCCGCTGTCTGCCGCTCAGGATGTGAGGTTGGGCCTGTGGGTGACCCGCAACGCGTTGACCAGTGGCTGGTTTAGGCCGGTGCGCGGCACAAAGAGGATGTTGAGCACGCCGTCGGTCACGGTGACGATGAAGGTGCGGTTCAACGCCTTGTAGGCACCGCCAGCCTCAAGGTATATGTCGAGTTTCGGGATGACCTCGACGCCTTCGATCACCACATCGAAGATGCGCATGCCGACGGCGAGGTCGCCCGCGGCCCCGGAGATCTCGGCGAAGTCAAGCTCGACGGTGTAGGTGCCGTTGGCCAGCCCGTCGCACCGGTACTCGTCCATGCCCTGTCGCGCGTTGGCGAACCGGACCGGGTCGTCTGTGCCCTCGATCTCCCTGCTGGTGGTCATGACGGTGCTGGTGCCCAGCCAGCCGCAGCCTGCACCGGCGACGAACTTGACGTCGGGGCTCCACGTGTCGCCCTGCGGGTCGACGTGGCTATCATCGGCACCGGCATCGAGGGCCCGCTGGAAATTGGGTACAACCAGCTTGACCGGCAACAACAGGCCCGTTTGGCGGCCGCTCTGCGACACGATCCTAAGCGTGGCCTGGTAGATGATGCCCGGTACGAGAGCGATCGTGTCCACCCTGATCGTGAGCGTGGTCGAGTCGCCCGCAGCCAGGCTGGTGGCGGCAAGGGAGCTGCTGAGCCATGGGACGTCGCCGCCGACCTCCTGCACTGTCACCGGCGTGCTCAGGCCACCGGAGTTGGTGAGCGTCACCTGCCTGGTCCGGGTCTGGTTCGCCGGGACCACCAGCTCCAGCGCGGCCGGGCTGGCGGTGACCTTCGCCGTGCGCAGGCTCGCATCGGCGACCACCACGGTCGCCGGGTCGAGCGTCAGCGTCGTCGTCACCGTCTCGTAGTTGATGCTCGAGAACGTCGCCGTGATGCTGCCCGCGAGGATCTGTCCCAGGTACACGCCGTCCGCCGCGGTCGAGGCCCAACCGGCGGCACCGAAGTCCACCGTCGCGAAGCTGACGGGCAGCCCGTCGTTGGCGTCGATCACCGTGCCGCGCACCACACCGTGCCTGGTGGGGCGGAAGGTGATGGCGGTGCCGTCGGTCAGGACAGCCTGGTTGAAGGAGTACTGGAAGGCTACGGTGCCGGCTCTGTTCTCGATGCCGATGGTGGCGCTGAAACCGGCCTCATAACTGCTTCCGGCGACGTCCTTGTACCGGTAGGTGATGACGCCGTCCTCACCGATCTCGGCGGCGAACGAAAGCCGTTGTGTCGCATCCAAATAGTGGCGGACATTGCGCCACTCGATGACGAAGCTGCGGTGCGGGAACGAGCCGATCACGCCGGTGTAGACGCCCGCCGAGGCGTCCACCACCCAGTTGTCCCACATCGGGTAGATTGCCCCGTTGGGTACGATGGTCGTCGGGATCGCCAGATTGTCAGAGGGCATCGAGGGGTATCTGCCGAACGCGGCGGTGCCGTTGGTGGAGACGGTGATCGAGGTGTTCGAGGTGGTCGACTTGTAGGTGGCGCCGTAGAACGGCACCGCGAACGGCAGCTCGACCACAGCCAGCGCATTGTCGCCTGTCAGGCTAACCAGGTTCGACACGCTCGGGTAGCTGCCGGTTGCTTCGCTGCACGCGTAGCCGAAGGCGTCTGTGCGTACGGGCAGCGCCACGTCGACCGTGGCGTCGGCGTTGAGCATCACCGTCTGCGTCACCGAGTCGCGGCAGCCCTGCGGCGAGGCGACGGTCATCTGATACTGGCCCTGCGGCGCGGTGAGGCTGTAGACCCCGGCCGCGTTCGTGACCGTGCTCAACGGCGTCCCGGCCAGGCTCACCGCAGCCCCGGCGACCGGCGCGCCGCCCGCGGTGACGGTGCCGCTGACCGTGGCTGTAGGGGCCTGGGTGAGCGAGATGTCCAAAGTGGACGTCGCACCCTCGGTGACCGTCACGTTGCCGCTTGCCGGCAGGTAGGCGTACTTGCTTGCGGAGACGACGTAATCGCCGATGTTCAGCACCGGGAAGGAGTACATGCCATCGGCCGCGGTGGTGGTGGTGCGGTAGATCGGGCCGTCGGCGACGACGGTCACGCCCGCCACCGGCGAGCCGCCGGAGGTGATGATGCCGCGAAGCGCGCCAGCGGGTCCGCGCGGCGCGTTGCTCACCGCGGCGAACGCGTTGAGCAGCCCCTCGCCATAGATGTTGTTGTCCGCCGGTGTGCCACCACACCCGGTGGCGTTGACATCGAGTGCGTTCGAATCGAGTAGTGCCCTCGTCGCCGGAATATCGTTCTTGACGGCGGGCGCGGCCGACCAGATAAGGGCGACGGCACCCGCGGTGTGCGGCGACGCCATCGACGTGCCGCTGAAGCTGGCGTAGCTGTTGTTAGGGCTGGTGCCAGGGATGGACGAGCGCACACTGACGCCAGGCGCCGCCAGGTTCGGCTTGATCTCGCCGCCCTCACCGCTACCGCGGCTGGAGAAGCTGGCGATGGTGTTGTTGATGTCGAAGGCGCCCGAGGAGTACGACTCGATGTACTGGCCGGGAACGCCGGAGGTGTTGCAGGCCGGGCCCGAGTTGCCGTTGGCGAACGCGGGGAAGATCCCCGCCGTCACCCACGACTGCACGATCTCCTCATACCATGGGTCGTAAGTCGAGCCGGAGCCGCCCCACGAGTTGTTCACGATGTCGGGAGCCAGGTCCGGGCGAGGGTTCTGCCCGTTCAGGTCGGTCGGCGCGATAATCCATTGACCAGAGGCCAGCAGGGCAGTCCGGGAGCAACTGTGGGTCTCGCAACCCTTGGCGGCGATCCACTTCGCGCCCGGCGCGACACCGATCTGGTTACTGCCACCGTCGTCGCCCACCATGATGCCCATGGTGTGCGTGCCGTGGCTGTCGTTGTCACACGGCGCCTGACTGGGACAGATGCGCGACGGGTCGAACCAGTTGTAGTTGTGGTCAAACGTGCCGTTGGCGTTGCGGCCGCGGTACTTGTTCACCAGGGCCGGGTGGCTGTACGACACGCCGGTGTCGATGTTCGCCACGACGATACCCTCACCGCGTGCCCCGAACTGACTCCAAACCTGCGGCGCCCCGATACGATCCACACCCCATGCCACGGCTTGCGGGTCGGCCGTAGGTTCGACGATAGGCGTAGGGATCTCGTATGTCCTGGTCTCCTCGATCGAGGCGACCTCGGGCCGTGCGGCGATAGGGTCCAGCAGTCTGCTTTGGCCGGTCACCTCGATGCTGTTGGAAATCCAGAAGGACTGGTAGTCGGCGCCGGCGCCATCGAGGAGCCTGCGTACCTGCGCCTGCGACGCGGTCGCGGTCTCCAGCTTGGCCCGGCGGACCTCGGCGCCCTTGGCCGCTTTGGTCGTCATCGCCCGCGCGCTGGACAGGTTCGCCTTAGCCTTGAAGACGACCCAAAACGTGATTTTGTCACGCTGCTTGGCGGCGGCCCGAACAGCGGCCGACACCTTGTCTCCTGATGGTGTGCTGTCTCCTGAAAGTGTGCTGGTGCTCGCCGCGACCGGGTTGACGGCGAGGATTACCGCCAACAGTCCAACCAGGACTCCACTCCAGCGGGAGCGAGAAAAGTAGAAAGTCATGCGCTCTGGCTAGCCCTTTCGATTTATTCACGGCGAACCAGCCGTAATGCCGGGCCGCCGACCCGTTAAAGCAATTAACCCTGAAGTCGCCATGGGCGAATCTACAACCTTTAGATTGTGCCTTAACGGAACTTCGAAATTGAACAGTCTTGGTGACTGCGCCGTCGCTCTACGTCTATCTTGATAGGACAATGAGCCAGACTCGAGAATCGTGCTTGAGCCAGCGCTCCGCCAGACCACTTCGATATAGTCGGCGAAGCTGGGGCTTAAGCTGGGGAGAACACGGTAGTACCACGACATGCCGTGTCACTAGTGGTAGCATTTGTCCTGGCAGAGCCGCCCTCGCCTGGCAGGCTGACCGCTGGAGAAGCGGCGCGCGTGACGCAGACGGCGAGGCTATCCTTCGTCTGATCTGGACTGTTGACCGGTAACCGGCGTGAGGAATGCTCAGAACCTGTGGATCGGAAGTCGAGGAGGGGCGTACCTTCTCGATGATCGGATCGTAGGTTTCGAGCATGGCCGACGTTGACGCGTCGGTCGGGAAGGCACGCCAGTGCTTACTTTAGTGGCAAGCGACGGGACCCGTGTGGAGGGCGTGTCGCTGCTGGACGAGATCGTGCGTGAAGGGGCCCAGCGGATGCTGGCCACGGCGTTGCAGGCCGAGGTCGCCGCGTACATCACAGCCCATGCTGGTGAGGTCGACGAGCAGGGCCGCAAGCTGGTGGTGCGCAACGGATACCACGAGCCCGCGGGAGGTGCTCACCTCGGCCGGCGCGGTGGCGGTACGCGCGCCGCGGGTCAACGACAAGCGGGTCGAGGAGGCCACCGGCGAGCGGCGGCGGTTCGCCTCGGCGATCCTGCCGGCGTGGTGCCGCAAGTCCCCGAAGATCACCGAGGTGTTGCCGCTGTTGTACCTGCATGGCTTGTCCAGCAAGGACTTCGGCCCCGCGCTGGAAGGATTCCTCGGCACCGGCGCGGGCCTGTCCGCGCCGACGATCACCCGGCTGACCACCGGGTGGCAGGACGAGGCCCGCGCATTCGGCCAACGCGACCTGTCCGACGTGGACTACGTGTACCTGTGGGCCGACGGCGTGCATCTCAACATCCGCCTCGACGAGGAGAAGCTGTGCCTGCTGGTGCTCATCGGCGTACGCGTCGACGGCACCAAGCAGCTGGTGGCCCTGGCCGACGGCTACCGGGAGTCGACCGGCTCGTGGGCCGACCTGCTACGCGACTGCAAGCGCCGTGGCATGCGCGCCCCGGTGCTGGCAGTAGGCGACGGCGCGCTCGGGTTCTGGGGCGCACTGCGCGAGGTGTTCCCCGAAACCCGCGAACAACGCTGCTGGTTCCACAAAATCGCCAACGTGCTCTCAGCGCTGCCCAAATCGGCCCACCCCGCCGCTAAGAAAGCACTGGCCGAGATCTGGAACGCCGAGGACCGTGACCACGCCCGCCGCGCCGTGGCCGCGTTCAAGCTGGCCTACGGCGCCAAATACGCCAAAGCCGTCGCGAAGATCACCAACGATCTCGACGAGCTGCTGACCTTCTACGACTACCCGGCCGAGCACTGGATCCATTTGCGCACCACCAACCCGATCGAGTCGACGTTCGCCACCGTGCGTCACCGCACCAAAGTCACCAAGGGCCCGGGGTCCAAGGCCGCCGGCATCGCCATGGCCTTCAAGCTCATCGAGGCCGCACAAGCCCGCTGGCGTGCCGTCAACGCCCCTCACCTCGTCGCGCTCGTACGCGCCGGCGCAACATTCAAACGCGGCAAACTCGTCGAACGCAACACCGGCCACCTCACCAAGGCGGCCTAATCAAGATCTCCCATCCACAGGTCTTGACAATTTCTCACCGGCGTCCGCGGCGGACGCAGGAAGCTACGATGTTGAGCGGCAGCTTGCGGCACTCTTCGCCGCGAACGTCTCGCACCCGCGTTGCCCCAGCCCTAGTGACCAGGGTGTCGCCAGGACTCGATCCATTTTTTCTTCGCAGTTCACACCGCATTTCTCGATCTTGCCACCGTAAGCGTCACCCAAGATCCACATCATTTTTCGCAGGCCAGACGCCTATCGGTGACACCGGTGACACCACGGATGTTGTTTGACAGCGCTCGGGCCGCGTCGGGTGCGCGCCAGGGCATCTCCCTGATGCGGGTCACCAACGTACGCAGATCTCGCCGATCCAGGTAGGTCCGATGGCGAGGATCCACCCCGCTGCGACGGCAGCGCTAACCGTTGCACCGAGCGCCAGCGGCGCCGCCCAGGCCTGGTTGCGCCGAAGGAGCTTGGAGCTAACCACAGTGAGCCTTTCCGCGCAATGCGCTGATTACTGTGTGTTGTCATGTGGTGCGAGCGTGGTCAACGTGCAGCAGGACCAGCGCTGCGGCGACGATCTTCCCAATGCGCCATGGACATAGGCTGACGTTCCGCAATGCCTTGAACGTCATCTTCAGCAGGGCGTTGGCGCGTTCGCCAATGGCCCGCAATCCGTTGTGGGCCTTGTTGAACTGTTGCTGGACGGTGTCCAGCTCGACGTCTTTGGGCTTCTTGAATCCCACAGTGATGGTGCCGGACTCACCCTCGTAGCCCAGGTCACCCAGAGCGCGTAGGTCGCCGGTAGTCTCGGCCAGCGCCGGCAGGATCTCCTCGTGAGTGCGCACAGCGGTGGTGTCGTGTTCACGGCCGGGGCGTACGTCGGAGGTCCAGATCGGCCACCCGTCCGGCACGGAGATGACCTGGACGTTGCCTCCGTGCTGGTGATGTTTGCCTGACCACCACAGGTCCACCCCGGCGGTGGGGCCGGGTGTGGCCACCCGGTCGGTTTCGATCAGGGTGCCGTCGATGATCACGTGGGAGTAGCCGGCCACCTTTGCGGCCAGCAGGGCGTTGTGCAGGCTCGGGGCCTGTGCGGCCAGCGTATCGATGCCCTCGTGCAGATAGTCGTAGCAGGTGCTCTTGGAGATACCGTTGTCACGGGCCAAGTGTGAGGCGGGTGCCGTCGCAGAACCAGCGCAGCACCAGAATGGCTTGATCATGGCAGGACAGACAGCGGGTATTGGCGCGAGTGCCGCGCCGTGCTCGTTCGGCTTGCAGCAGGCCAGCCAGAAACTGCACGGTCTGGTCGCGTACCGGCAGCACGGCAGTGTATGTGACACTCATGGGAACGCAGAACCTCTATGAAGTTGATCTTAGGAAGGGATCTTTCTTCTTATCAGAGGTTCTGCGTCCTTTGTGGTATTGCAACAACTTCCGGGTGTCGTGATTGGATACACAACTCTATCGCCATCGGTGATCACATAGTTGTGGTTGTGATCGCTGATCTGTTAGGCACCGGTGCGAAGCAGTCGCTGTCGGACAGGGGTAGACGGGACCGCTGCGGTGAGCAGTGCGCTGATCAACATGGGTATACCGAGCAGGGCAAACGCCCGAGTGGGGATAAACACGAATCCGATCCACACCGGTGTGGGTCGCGCCCATATCAAGGACAAGACGATCGTGATCAGGTTGAAGCACATCGGCAGAATCATCAGCACTGAACCAAACGTGAACGCTACCGTCGTGGCCACTTTCCGCCAGGTCGGCTGTGTCGCGACACGGCGGGCCACCCATCCGGCCAGCCACCACCCGGCCAGGCCACCGACGAGCAGTCCAAGCACGGTCAACACAGGCACCGCTGCAGGTCTCGAACGGTAGACGGACAACGACGTCTTCGTCCCGAGCCCCTCGGTTGTGAGCTGCACGAACAGATCATCGCGAGACGCGGACAGTTCACCGCCGTAGGGCTTGCGAACCACTGGTTCGACCTGCCAGCCGGCGGCCTGCAACCGCTCCCGAGCCGCTCGCAGAGTCGCCAGGTCGTCGGCGGCGTGCGTAACGGTGAACTGCACATACCCTGCGTTGTAGTCGTCGCCGCCGATCAACACCGCGGCGAGGAGATTCTCCTCCGCGGACTCCGGCGATGCGTAGCCGAACAGGAAATCGTGGCGGTCGTACGGAGTAGACGGCATATCCGGCACTGCCGTCCGGGCGATCGCCGCTGCCATGGTGTTGTCGGGAAGATCCCCGGCGGACTGCCAGCCAGCCCACGAGCCGCCGATCGCGCCGAAAACCGCGGCGAACAACGCCGTGAGCACTGCGACGGCGATGGGCGTGCCGCGTGGCGACAGCCGGCAACGCAGGCCATCGAAGAGCAAGTCGATGACTTGGCCGATACTGGGGTGGGCGCGACCAGCGGGGGCCGCATCCATCAGCGTGGTGAGGATCTCGACACCGCGGCGGCGGCGGTAATGAGCCGGGTATGCCAACAGCAGCCGGCGGTATCGGCGTTCGAGTGCGTCCTGTGACGACCTATCCCCGGCGGCCGTCACGCCGAGGCCAATCCGAGACCTGATCCGCGCAGCCGCTGCAGGGCTGATGCGGCGATACGCTGCTGCTGGGCCGCCGCCGTAGTGAGGGCGGCGCTGCCGGTCTCCGTCAGCCGGTAGTAGCGCCGTAGCCGCCCAGCGACGGCCTCCTCTCGGTCGACGGCGATGAGCCCCTCGTCGGTAAGCCTGTCAAGGGCAGCGTACAGGGTGCTCGTCCGTAGGGTCAGGCGACCGCCGGACAGTTCGTTGACCTCACGTATGATCCCGTAGCCGTGGGTTGGGCCGGCCGCTAACGCGGTCAGGACGATGAAGGTAGCCTCTCGCATGACCACCAAAATATCGGCCACCGGCCTATTCCGAAAGATGGAATAATCCGACGCCTAGCAGGCGGGACGCGAGCCGCGCCCGTCCTGGCTGAAGATGGCGTTCAAGGCGCTGCGTAACATCAGCCGTACCCTTGACACATCGCAATGATCGTCGCCGCGGCCCTCATCTCATACATTTCGACCACGTCCGCACCATATGACAACGCTCGGTAACCAGGCCGTTGCCCGGAAAGGCTCAGTAAGCGAATGTTATGCATAGGATGGTTCCTGTTAGCGTCGATGACATTTTGGTGAGTCTCCCAGTACGTTAGCGGTACTCGGCTGCCACCAGCAGACTCGCTCACGCTTATATACCAGACAGGGTTGTTAGGATTGAAATCGTATCCACGGCCGAAATTGAAGTGTCCGCCAGTCGTTATGCCGTAGGTGTTGTTGAAGCTGTTCAGCACGGGGTGAAGCTGAACCGGCCCGCCTGGGATGTGCTGATACCACATGTTTTGCCAAAAGCTCACCGACCATCCCAAATGACTGACCACAACATATGGGCCGACAGCATTCTTCCAAGTCAGTCTCCCTATCCCTTCCGGGGACGCCATGCCGGCGTGAAAACTAGGGGCGGGTTGCCCGCCGACGCCGACGCATGTTTGGTCGTGGAGGCCGTGAGTCAGTCTGGCGCCGGGGCCTTGACCAGAAGGGTCACGCACTGTTGCCATCGAGCACGCCGGTCAGAATTTCGGCTTCCTACCGGGGCCCCCGGGCAGCCCGCCCCCTGTCGGCGCGTTGGTGAAGGAGCGTTGGTGCCGGTGATGGCAGTACCCGAGCAGATCGAGGACGAGGATCATGAGCAGCGGCTGGAACGGGTCGCCGCGATCGATGTGGCCAAGGCGTCCGGGAAAGTATGCACCCGGGTGCCGCACGAATCGAAGGCCGCCAAGCGGGTCACCCTGGTATGGGATGTGCCGGCGACCACCAACGCGATCTGCGAGTTGGCCGCACACCTGGTCGAGCAGCGCATCGAGCGGGTCGTTTTGGAATCGACGTCGGACTACTGGCGGCCGTTCTTCTACGTGTTGGAGGCCGTCGGGCTGTGCGTGTGGCTGGTCAACGCCAACGACGTCAAGCAGGTCTCCGGCCGACCGAAAACCGACAAGCTGGATGCGGTGTGGCTGGCCAAGCTCAACGAACGGGGCATGCTGCGCCCCTCGTTCGTACCACCCGCGGACATCCGGCGGCTGCGGGACTACACCCGGCTGCGGCTGGACCTGACCGCTGAGCGTACCCGGCACAAGCAGCGCGTGGAGAAACTCCTCGAAGACGCTCTGATCAAACTGTCCACGGTGGCCACCGACATCTTCAGCAAATCCGGCCGGGACATGATCGAAGCATTGATCGCTGGGCAGCGTGACCCGAAGCAGCTGGCCGAGCTCGCCCGCGGGCGTATGCGGGTTAAACGCGCCGCCCTGATCCAAGCGCTGGACGGCCGCTTCGACGAGCACCACGCCGACCTGGCCCGCATGCTGCTGGACCAAGTTGACGGGCTCGACAGGCAGATCCAGCGGCTGACCGCCACCATCAGCGAACTGATCGCGGCGATGCCCGCCGCCGACGGCACCGGATACCCAACGACACCGGCGGCGGCGGATACGAGCAGCGCAGCACCCTGTCAGCGATCGCTCGGCTGGACGAGGTCCCCGGCATCGCCGAACACACCGCCCAGGTCATCATCGCCGAACTCGGCCTGAACATGAGCGTCTTCCCCACCCCCGGACACCTAGTGTCCTGGGCGAAACTGTCCCCGCGCACCATCCAGTCCGGACCCAAAACCCGCGGCGGCAAGACCGGCAAAGGCAACCCCCTACCTCAAAGGAGTCCTCGGCGAGGCCGCCGCCGCGGCCGCGAAAACCAACACGTTCCTCGGTGAGCGGTACCGGCGCCTGGTCAAACGCCGAGGCAAACTCAAAGCCCTGGTCGCCGTCGCCCGCTCCATCCTGGTCATCGTCTGGCACCTGCTGACCGACCCCACCACCCGGTTTCGTGACCTGGGCCCGGACTTCCACGCCCGCCGCGTCAACACCGACCGCAAAATCCGCAGCCTGGTCCACCAACTCGAAATCCTCGGCCACACCGTCACCCTGCAACCCGCCGCCTGACCTAGCGGACGAACACGCCCCAAGCCCGGACCGTCGACAGGATCCCGGGCCGATGCCGCACGCCCCTCACCCGTCCGTGGTCACCGTTGTTTTCCGGTCAGATGTTCGTTGATGTTCGCAGCAATGCTGCTGATGGCGGTACCGTTGGTCGTGGTGCCCAGCCTCCAGGCCCAGAAGTCTTGGGTGGCAAACCCGAACGGGCTAAGCTCGTTCCCGCGCACGGGATCGTTCCAAGCGAACGCCACCATGGACGCCGGTCCGCAGTAATAGCTGGTAATCTGCTTCTGAGCGCGATTGGGATCGCCTATATAGCCGTACCACGACCCAACGCTGTTGGTGGAAAAGTCACCTCTAGAAGCGACCAATGGTATGCCCCAGCGTGCCGTTTCAGGATATTTCTGCCAAAAACCATTGGGCACCGCCTCGCCAGCGATGAGGTAATCGTACAGTTTAACCTTTCCAAGTGCCTTACGTGCCCGGTCAACCTCTACCCGTTCCTGAGCAATCCGGGTTGCACGTGGCTGCTGGGCCCACGCACGGACTT